>Ga0100379_10000029_pt1 | contig 172343 bp, 196 predicted proteins | sample CryGeymeta201503_FD_80418 | JGI IMG/M metagenome (GOLD analysis project Ga0100379, IMG submission 80418) | Groundwater microbial communities from Crystal Geyser aquifers in Utah, USA - Crystal Geyser metaG 2015-03 | ecosystem: Environmental > Aquatic > Deep subsurface > Groundwater | place...
CGCCCCCGGCGTTCCCGTTACAGATGCTGTAGGTGTAGGTGTCGGTGTGGCCGGTGGTGACGCCCCCGGCGTTCCCGTTACAGATGCTGTAGGTGTAGGTGTCGGTGTGGCTGCGACCGCAGATGCCGAAACTGATTGTGTCGGAGTCGGAGTCGGTGTCAGCGAAGCACTCGGTGTGGGAGACACCGAAGGTGGCGGTGTGGGTGTCACCTGAACCCCCAAACTGTTGTTATCCCGGATGCCAATTATCTGATATGTAACACTACCAGAAACTAAGGAAGATTCACCCACTCGGCGGTATTCAAATGTGACGTTAGCCTGATCATCTGTATAGCATGCCATGTATTCTATTTCATCATCATAATAAGCTGGTGCTACTACCCAGCTACATTCTTCATACGGAAACACATATCCGGTAAACACACTCACCGGTCGGGGTAATTGTTCTCCGCTCATAATTGTTCCAAAGTTACCGGCAACGTCCCCAAGCTCCCCCAAAATCTTCCACTCAAATCCCGTGAAATGGTAAATTCTGTCATCTGTCGAATTATGCCATAGCTGTCCGGAAGTGGGATTAGATAAAACCCCGCCATTTGTGAAATTAGGATCTGGATTTCCGGGATTGGAACCATCTTCCGGAGAACTAAAGTTTTCCAGAATTCTCAGTAGATTTTCATTGAAGATTTCTCCATATTCCCTTCTTCTTTTCCCGAGAAGCGTGATGTCTAGAGAGGTCTGATCTATCTGACCTCTGTTTACGGTTATGTCTTCGGTATTTGTATCTACCTTCTGGATGGTATAAGAGGCATCTCTACAGTTTATTGACATCTAGATATAAAGTTTTCAAGTCATTCCTATTTATTTATAGTCCAATTTCTTTTATCAGATTAATTGCATTTCTTCTCTTTTTTGGATTGTCTTTGAATATAGTTTTCCATCTTACGGGATTTGTTACTAATTGGATGTGGTCACGTTCGACAGCGGACGCCCTTGTTTTTAAATAATCCATAAAAACCGCGCTGTTAAAAAACAGCCACGGAGATATTTTCCTACGCCTCAGTAGTTCTAAAATAGTCTTACTGTCCAATTCATCAAATATTTGTGCAGGGTCATCGAGTTCCAACCATTCGCATATCTGGAATATAGTCTTAATGCTTATTTCAAGTTGCTTATTATATGGATATAATTCGTCATACCATGCAATAAATTCTTCATAAAGCTTCGCATCTGTCCATGATTTGGGACTAATGTCTCTCGAATTGCAATAAGATATATAAAGTTCTTTATTCGGTAGACTATTTTTCTTAGCGAACTCCATGAAACGAACAAAAGGCTTGTAATGTGTGGAATGTATAAAGGTTTGATGGTCAACGTACTTTACAGATCTTTTCTTATCCTTCAACCAAAACTTATAGAGTTTAAACAGTACAACTCCTGACCCCTTCTCGGTGATATACTCGTACCTTTCCATAAACTCACAACGGTGCTTAGAAAGGTTGATCTCGTTTGCAAAAGTCTTAGAACAAAATTCACATTGATGAAATTTTGGTATCATAAATGTTTCTTTATCTTTTTCAAATCCTTATTGTCCAACCCTAATTCTTCGGCCATTTCCAATATATCTTCCCTTTCCAAGAGTTTCAAAGACATTTCAGCTTCTCTATAAGAGATATCATAATACCGTGAGACGATCTCTGTGATGGGGTCAGGGACATTTTTTGGTCTCTTCACCCAAGAATAGCGTTCCGGTCCAGTCGAAGATGCACACGACAAATAATACAATAGCTTCTTCTCTCGGTGCAATTGAAATATCATAGAATTAAGTATTTCATTAACCAACAATACTCGTCTGGGGTTGGGTGTAGCAGCCATCCATTTGTTGACCATGAAGGGATTGAAGTCTTTGAGAAACTCTTCGTTTTTGATGGCAGCTAGATCAAAGTTGTCTATCTTGTCCAGTTGATCAAAAATATCAATCATTTTTCCTCACCGGTTTGATGATCTTATTGCAAAACTTGCATTCGATATGAGTGCCTTTATGTACGAGATGATCCTTTGGATGAATACATTCATCAACCATAATTTTTCTAAGTTTGGCTATCTTGTCCGTGATAGGAATTTTCTTTTCATATAGGTTGAATATTTCTTCTTCTATGGGCTCAAGTTCTTTCAAAAAACCCTCCATTTTCTCCATCTTTCTTCTCCATGACAGTTTATCCGCATTCTCGGGAAAACGGGAAACATCATTGAGTTCTTTCTTTACCTGCTCTTCTGTCAACCGCATGTCACACCTCAGATAGTTTGACTAAACAACTAGCAAAATTAATTTCCTGATCTGGATGCACAGCATGCCTGTACATGTAGTCAGAGATAATAATTATTCCTTTCTTAAAATCTTTTGGATCTTTAAACTTCTCCATATCTTCTAAGTATTCATACAAGAATCTATATACCTCAATCAATTCTTCGTCTCTGAAATTTTCTGCTGCTATTCTTCTCGCTTGTATCCAATTATCTTCCGCAACGCTATCGAAAATTGATAACTTAATGTCCATATTCCCGTCTTCTATGGATGAAACATTAAGAGAATCACCATATGCAGAGTTTTCTAGTGTTATGACGAGTTGTCGAAGATCTCCGGTATAGCCATCGATAATTTCCTTGAAAGCTTTTAAATTTTCCTTTTTACTAGGATCTATTCCCTCGACATCTAGTATATCGACACAATAGGGAACTATTTCGTCTTTATCGGGCGGGGTAAACTTCATCTGAGTAAACCTAGAACGAAGCTCTGGGGTCAACCGTTGTACATAGTTGCAAGTGAATATCACCCTAGCATCTGCGTCATATTCCTCTAGAATGCCCCTGAGAGAATCTTGTGCCGAAGATGACAGACCGTCGGCTTCATCCACAAAAACAAGCTGAACGTCTCCCATAGGGACTCTCGTGACATGATTTATCAATTGTTTTCTGATATTATCTATCTTACCGTCTTTAGAACCGTTGATTTTTAAAACGTCAGATGAAATGTTTTCTGGTTCCACGAGAGCGTTGATTATGATCTGCGCCAAAGTGGTTTTTCCGGAGCCCTTGGGTCCATGCAACAGAAGGTGCGGGATGCTTTTTTCTTCCACGCATTTACGAATAAAGCGTTCTTGTTCGTCACTCTGAAATATGAAATTGTCTACGGTGGACGGTCGGTGTTTTTGCCACCAGAGTTGTTTCGGCATATATTGTCTCCTAATACAAGTGGAGACAATTATATAAGCTTAGAGTCTATACATCAAGACAAAGAGTCTCTGAACTGCTGTTTTTTTTCATCTTCTTTTTTTAGTCGATCCTTGATGTAGCTCATAGTTTCGACTATGTTATCCAATTTGCCGTCATCTTTGATGTGCTTACCGGAAATCATTTTAGACCCTGTTCTGGGTGATTCGTCCATGGTGTCTTTCTGTTCTTTTTTCATACGAATATCAATTGCAACACGATTCGCTGCAACCGTCAAATATACTGCAACCGGGTCAAAACTTAAAACAATAATAAGAATGAAAATGTATATTGCTTTGGCGGCATCTGCCCCAAAAGTTTCTACCACTTTTACTATGGGACCGACTTTAACTTCTATCTGTTTAGTTTCTAAATACAATTCTCCTCTCTCCGACTCAGCCTGTTCAATCTGTAAGAACAACGCATCTCGTTCGTCGAAAAGCCCGGTTATGGTTTTTTGAATTTGATCTTTTTCGGGTTGACGTTCTTGAATAAGTTGTCGTCTAGCAGTAACAAAATTATTGGGAACTAGAGCTATTTCTTCGTCAATTGCTTCTAATCTAGACCGCCCCTGCTCGATCCTTTGATCTACGAAATCTATTCTCTCTTGTATTCTAGAAATACGGCTGTTAGCGGTTTCAGTTTGTATTTGCTGGGCTGTTAATTCCAAATCACCCTGCTGCATAGAAGAAAGAATATGCCCCGATATTCCAAGAGAAGTTATCACCATCAACAATCCAACAAAGAAAACTCCCAACATTTTTGACAAAGTTTCCATTTTATCCCAATAGCGATAAACAAAAGAAGCAAGCACCAATTTGGCTATTTCTATGGCTGTACCCCAATAGAGTGCAGTTTCGGAAAACGTCTGGACAAGCCCCAAAACACTAAAAAATATTGCGGCACTGGCGATAAGAAGAGTGCCTAGCGTTATCATTATTAAGAATGGCATAAGTTGTTAAACGGTTATGTTCTGTTTGGTATTTATGGGGTTCCGGTCTCTAACTGCAATGACATTGCGCTCTCGTGTTACCCAAAACTGACTACTTTCGGTTTCTTCAAAATCAATTCCATTAGTCCACATAGAGTTTTCAATCAATATGACATCACCTTCGGAAACTTCTGTACAATCAGGACCGGTTTGTAACACCACCCCCCAACGAGGACGTTTGATTTGTTCGGAATGTACTTCTTGTATATACAAACCCGACTCTGTTTTATTTATAAATCCGTGATTTGTAATCTCTTCCTCAAACCTAAATGCTATTTTATCTTCAAAAAGTGATACTTTCATAATTTTCCTTAGTTTTTCTTGACGATCTTTCTTTTCTTAGTTGTAGTAGTCTCGGACTCACGACCTACTTTGGACGTTTCCTCGTTAGACCTTGACTCTCGTGTTTTCTTATTTTTATTCAAACGTTGAATAAGCGCCGCGCGGCCCCTAGTACGTCTCTTGGTGTGAACAAAATCTTCTCTATCGCGAACTTCGAGAACCGTTTCCTTTTGACCCAATTCCTGTTTTGTTTTCAATAGATCAAAATCTATCTCTTCTCCCTTTAAGCTCTTCACTTTTCTAGCCATTATGTGACTCCTTTGATATCATACGTGTTGTTATTTATAATCATCTTAGGAATTCGTCCATTTTCAAATCGAAGGCTACACTATCTATATTGTGAATTCCAATCAAGTAAAGAACATAAGAACAGCAAGCACTCCCACGACCCGGACCCCAAACGATGTTGTTGTTTCTAAAGGTATCGACGATATAAAGACAGGCCGAGAGTACATCAGTCAAACCATGATTCTTATATAATTCCAACTCGTGTTGTATCCTCTCTATTCTTAGAAGTACCTCTTCGTCGTTTAGTTGCTTTTTGTGTATCTCGGTCTTGATCTTTTTGACCAAAATTTTTTCAATGCCTAGGTTTTTGTATTTCTCGTCAATGTCAAAAGAAGTATCGAACCCAGCCACATGGGTTTTTTCCTTGTAACAAACTTTCGAACCCTTGAACTCAGGTACGAGTTTGAGAAACTTATCTACTTCTCTCTTGTCTCTACCGCTGATTATATTATTAGAAAGAATATCTCTTAGATTTTCGCCACAAAAAATTTTGTCACAAATGGCATCAACCGACAAGCTGGATTGTCCATCAACCCACAAATCTCGGTTTGCAAGCTTTTCATAATATACTGACATTGTTTTAAACGAATTCGTCTTTTACATCATCTACAACAAGATTGGAGTTCCCTTGTGGCTTTCCGGTCAACTGGACCTGCTGCTCTCTCAGTTTGCTCAAGGGTATGTTAGCCAAATCGTCTCCTTGAACAGGCGGAGGTCTTTGTAAGGGCATGTTCTGACCACTACCACCCGTGTTTGTTGGTGTTGAGTGTGGCATCTGTCCAAAGTTTGCACCTTGTCGTATCTGACTGAATATAGCATTCAGTACATTTGTCATAAGCTCAAAATCAACGTGCCCGATATCTGGTATGGTCTGTGCAATTCCATCTACTATCTCGCTGATTGAAGACGCATCAACTTTTACAGTCCTAGGACTTTGGGGCGGCTCTTTTAAATTCTGTATCTTTTGGTAAATGGCTTTCCATTGTTCTGCTGAAGGAGACCACCCCGATTCTTGAAATTCCATGATACCATCAAGCCATGTTTGAAATTCTGAAACGGTAAATTTTTTTCCTTTTGGTGTTGACATTAGTACAAATCTCCTATGACTGCGCCTTTCAAATATTTATTGTAGTTATCTGTTGGTGAAACACACACCCAATGTCTCGGTCCTATCGGATGACAAAGCATTGTAGATTTGTGCAAAGTGGGTGTCATTATCTTGCTATTTGGGATGTAATCCAACACCTTTACCAAGCCCACACCGGGAACGACATAATCTTTCTGATGGTCGTATACGACCGCACTGAAATTCCCCTTGGTCAACTCATGTACTTCTATTACATCTATCTGAAAAGTCTCCTGAGAATAGATTAACATGTTCCATGATGTTGGAATTTTAATGACATATCCCATAATAGCCAGCATCAGAGCAGACACTTCCATTTCCTCAAGTGTTATTATTTCATTTAACATAAAATCCTTCTCTTTGAGAGAAAGGCTCCAGAAATATTCAGAAACAGTCGGGACATCAATGCTTTCTAGAAATATTGGGACATTGTTCTCATCCAAAAACACCATTAATCAAACACCTCGTTTTCCAATTTTGAATCATATCTTAAAGATTTTATAGTCTTGAGAAGATTTTGTACAGTCTTTTCTCTGTCCGTTTTCTCTTCGTATTTCAAGGATTTCAATTCCGTGAACGCGTATTTCTCTTCTTTATAAATCTTTTTTCGTTTTGCGGCGTGTTTTGTAGAAAATACCACAGACGAATAAACGTCAATTACATTAACTTGGTCTTTGTCTACCGCTTTTCTTAGACCACGACCAATAGTCTGTACAACCCGAACCGACGATTTTCCTCCGTCAACAACAAACACGTTAAAAAGTCTAGGGATATTCAATCCGGTACTAGCGAGATTGAAAGTAGCAATACCGACTATTCCATTACTCTCGTCGAAACTTTTGTAAATGGGCTTTCTGTCTTTAATAGAAGAACTGATAAATATAGCATTATCACCAATCAATTTTGAGAGTTTTTTACCAAAATCTACAGAATTAACTAAGACAAAAGAATTGCCATACTTTTCTGTTGTCTTTTGAATCATCAATGCCAAAGTTTCCATACGATCCGAGTTGTGTATGAGGTAACTTTTTTCGTTCTGGTATTCCGGGAAAAGATATTTTCTCTTAAACTCCGCATACGCAACATCTTTCAATTTTGGATCATCTTTGAACTGATTTTTAAACTGTTCATACTCTTCCTTGAAATCTTCCTTGAACCCCAACATTGTCAAATTTAGTTTAGCCAGCCATCCTTCTGAAATCAATTGCTCTGAACGAACCTCCGAAACAACTTGCCCCAACGCACAAAAAACGGTCAATTTGTCCGTATCGTGATCTGGTAATGTTCCAGTAAGACCTATTCGTATTGGCATGTTTTTTCCAGTGTCACCACAAAGAAGATTCTGTAAAACATTAGCTTTTATACCATGGGCTTCATCAACCATGAAACCGTCAAAGTCGTGCAATATGCGTGGATTTCTTCCTAAAGACTGCCATGTAGAAACAACAATCGCTGGCCCCAGATTCTTTTCCTTCTGGTAATAAGCGCCTACCTCTATACCAAATTGTTCAATTTCTTCTTTTGTTTGTTCAATCAAGTCTTTGTTTGGTACAATTATGATAATTCTTTTACCTTTATTCCTATACAAATCGGCCAGTACCGCAGTAATAAGAGTTTTCCCACCACCGGTCCCCACCTTTATTATCCCTTTGTGGTTATTTTCAGTTACTGCATTAATTGCTTTCAATTGATGGTCAGCAATGGTCCAACCATACTCGCTAAAATAATCTTTTCCTATTTTTTCTACAACAAGATCAAAAGGTTTTCTTTCGTCCTTAAGCTTTATCGAATACCCCATGTCCTTAAGTTCAAATAGAACATCTGGGAGCATTTCAATATAAGTAACACCACCGGGTGTAAAAAATTTGGTCTTTCCGTCCCAACGTTCTAGTTGAAACTCAGGATTAAAGAAATAATTGTTCGCAAAAAACGAAAACTCGTCACTCAGTTCCTTACACTCACGGGGTGATACTCCGTTGATTGCGGCTTGAACCTCATTTATAAGACGGACGGTTGCTATTTTCTTACTCATATATGAAGTGTAATACCCTGAAGTTCTTTTTCTCGAATTTTTACGATGTTGTTTATCGCATACGCCCTTTGTTGAAAAGCATTTACAATCATGTCTGCTCGTTCATACAAATTTTTAAATTCTAAGTATAGCGCATATATGTTTTCGTAATCTTTATTCTCTTCTGCTAATTTGTCTACCATTCGATCAGTGATAGACTTTTGCATGGTATCATATATTACTTTAATAGCTATAGCCTTCTGTCTTTTCAATCTTCGATCTAGATCATCAAGATAATGTTTCAATTCCACCTTGATTTCGTCATAGTAGGCTATCCAAGCGACTTGTTCTATATTAACCATCTGAATGTTTTTATTGTCCAAAGAAACATTTTTTTTCCACCCAGAAAGACGGTCTTCATATTCATCCAATAAACTCAAAAAATTTTCAGCTTCTTTGGCTGTTAATACTATCTGTTTCTTCTGCATAATAATCTCAATGTTTTATTTCGGTAACTTGTGTGAATTTTATTAACTCTTTTTGTATGTCGTCCAACTGAAGTTCTTCTCCGTCTATATCCCTATAATTGACCCTATCAACAATTTTTTGGCGTACCCCCACTTCTTTCATTTCAGATGGTACGGGCTTACTCGTTGCCTCTACATCATTTTTAAGAGCTTCTAGATACTCAATAATATCAGTTACTGTTCCTTTTTCTAGAATGTCAATAGGGATGGGAAATGCTAGCGTGTTGGCTACCCGCGTTTTCTTTTGTTCCTGTGTGTTTGTGTTGATTGTCACGAGCATCACTAGGGTGACATAGTTTAAATTTTGTGGTACTATGTTGATATCTCCCATGATCATATCAACATCATGCCCATTAAACAATACAACTTCGATTGCAGAAAACAATCTCTCTACAAAAAGTAGAGAGATTTTTCTAACACTATCAGCGTATACACGGTCGCGCTCCAAAATAACATCTTTTAAGCTTTTAGTCATCTGACTCCTCTTCGTTCAATGTATCAATAAAATGATCACCATTATCATCTAATTCGATGAGGTCTTGTAATATTTTATTTAGGGTTTCTTCATCTGCCGATTTGGTTTGAAACTTATCATCTTTATATGAATACCATGCCCCAGATTTAGAAATTACCCCCAAGCTCTCCGCTATGTCCAACAAACCGTTGTACGGATCAATGCCCGTATCGTATGGTACTTCAATCGTCACCTTCTGACGAGGCTTAGCAAAACGAGTTTTATACCCCAGTACGTTCAAAGCAATACCCTCAACAGTCTTGGTCTTTGCATCCTTGACTCGACGATTTGTTAACATAACAATCTGAGAAAATGGAAACTTCATAGACTCAGTTATGATATACGGATCAACCTTCTTCATGATAAGATCTTGATTTTGGTATGGTTGCTTAGTGGCAACGCAAAAAATATCAAGATCTCGAATCTCATGCATTATATCACCACCCAATTGTTTCAATTGTTTGGCCTTCTGGCCTTGATCATTGTGTATTACACCCTTTTCTTCTTTTTCAACATGGGCTTTTGTTCTTAGCTCATCTAAGCTATCAATCAAAAGAAGGAACGGAGGAAGGTCTTCTTTGTTAGCCCTGTATTCTTGAATGAATTCAGAGATCAACTTTTTCCCAGATTCTAAGGAATTGACACTGTTGTACATCAACAACTCGTCTTCTAGATCCAATCCAACGGCTTCCATGTAGTTGTCGTCTATGGCGTTTTCACTATCCACAATGAACACGCCGTATCCATTTTTTTGTGCCTGTACCGCAGCAGACATTGCAAGAAAACTCTTTCCCGAATCAGATGGACCTGTGATCATAGCTAGTCTTCCTCCAGCGTATCCTCTATAAAATTTTCCCGATATGACCTTGTTCACTGCACAATTTCCCGTACTCAGCCAAAGGCGGGGTGGTGCCGAATGAACATTAACCCCGTCAAGCTTTCCACGGGCGTCCATCGATTTCATAAATTTGCTTTTACTCATTATTATCTCCTTAGTTTTTTGATAAAGGAAAAGCCTATATCTAGGATATAGGCTTGGTCCGATTTTAACAATCTATTTGATGGTTGAAACTCAAGCAGACTTTCTTCTATTCCGAATCAAGTTTTGAAGATCACTTAGATCGTCACCGTCATCGTCATCAGCAGCCTCTGTTCTGTCGTCACCATCGTCCGAAGATCCAGTGCTATCATCAAAGTCGGGAACATCATCGAACCCTTCTCCTTCAGACACATCTTCTCCCTTCAACCTAGCTAGGGCTGCTGCCCTCTTAGAAGACTTTTCGGAATTCTGTGTACCAACCCTCTTCTTGTCTAGATCGTCATCCCCATCTTTATCCACAGAACCGTTTAGGTGCTGGGCTAGGAGTTCGTTCACTTCATCATAAGTAATGGGCTCTCCTAGGAGTTCCCGCAAGTCGATCAATTCTATGTTCTCAAGATATTCGTCCGGAATAGGGGAAGGTTTGCGGTCGAAGTAGGAAGAAGAGTCCCACTTGGCCTGTCCGCCTTTGTTGGTGATTTTCTTAAGATTGAAATTAAAACCTTCTTCTAAATCCCATGGTAGAGCATCATCATCATCGAAAACGTTTCCAAGGTCTTCCATAAACTTGGTGTAAAGCTGATAACCCAACTGTAGGGTGACAACCTTACCTTTATAAGTTTCGCCGGTTTCTGGATCGGGTGGAAGAGGGTCAGAAATTACCAATGCTCTAGCTAAATGTGTTGCACTTCTGTAGTAATATTTGCCATTCTCTTCGTCTCCCGCATCATAGTACTTTGCGGATAGTTCCGCAATAGGACATCTCGCTTTGGGGTCGAATGTTTTGGGGCTTGTGATTCTTCTCTTCTTACCGTCTATGGTAAGCCAGTTGTCTAATCTTTCTACTAGAGGAAAATCATTGTCTGTATTCTTGTCCGGGAGGAATCTTACTGTTGCTACTTCACCCTCGTTCATCTTCCAAAACGGGTATACGTCTGGATTGTAGCGTTTGGTATTGCGTTCTTCACCAGACACTTTTTTCTTGGCGAGTGCTCGAATTTCTTTCATTGATTTCTTAGGCATGCTTTTTCTCCTTTAGGTTCTTAGCTTTGCTTTCTTGTTGATCTTTTGGATCGTTCTTGTAGGCACCCCATGTGCCTCTTTTTTCATTGTTGCAGTTTAGAGTCTTAAAACTTTTAATTCAACAACAATTTGAAAAAATCTTCTCTTTCTAATACGGTCTTTAGCTTTCTTAAATGTTTACAGACGCCCGGACTTCGTGTTGGATTAACGGGAGGTCTATTAGTTTTCTTACTGTACACGGGTGGTGGGTTTCCATGCAAACTACCATCGCCATGGTTGTATGGAGCAAACCTCCATCTAAAATCCTCGCAAGTACACCTTACTTGAACATCCAACGATCTGGCATTGTCATATCTAGCATAATACAAATTTCCATCCGTTCCAGTTAAATCAACCACCTGCATTGAAGGATCATTTACCGAAGAATTAAATTCTTCTTTTCCGATATACTTAACACCATCAAACCGAATAACTGTTTCGTAAGTGTTTCCACTGTTGGTACTTGTAGTATCGCATCGGACCTCAAGCCACCCCTGTTGAACAGACGGTATATACCTAACATTATTTATCTGGACCACGTGCGACCGATCATCCCTACCACCTCCAAAATTTTGACGAGTGACAGTGACTAAAGAATTCATGGTTCTTTCGAAAAGGGATTTCAGTTTCATAATATTCGGTTGGGGTCTTTTCTATTTATCAAAATACAATAGGCATTGGTGCATCATCCAGACTATTCGGGTTTTCTACAAAAGTTTCTTCCCATTCATCCTGTTTATCATCATATCCCTTCGCGTTATAAACTTTCTCATATGCGTATGGGTTGAAATCTGCCATTTCTTCTAAAATTCGAACCATGATCAACAAAGAAGCAATGATGTCATCCGTCGCACCTGCTTCAGCTTTGAAAGTTGCGCCCTGTCTTGTGTAATTTTTGAATTCGTTAATTAAAACAGGACAAAGAATTTTGTAGGCTTCAGTCTCCACCATGGATTTTAGTTTCAATGCAGTGCGCCTTTTTACCTGCTCTGACATTGTTATACCCAACCTGTTCCCTATGGAATCTGATATCAAATATGACTTAGTCGGCGGCCTATCATCGAATTCATACATCGCTAAAATGCTAGACCCCACACCGTTGTTTTCTACGGAAAAATATACCTCTTTACTGTTCTGTTCCAAGAACAATAGTATATTCTTCAACTTTGAATACAAAAACTTTTCCGAAGTCTGATTAGACCTAAACTGACCAACTTGCTGCATTGTAGGGAACTCGGTTATTTGTATTACAGAATAGTCCTTACCAGACCCCGTACTTACGTCAACACTGACAATATAAGCGAGAGACTTCTTGGGCTTTTTGAAAAAATCTACGTCAGCCACCGTCATTTCAATAATAGGCTCACCACCATTGGACTTGTATAAATCGTCGAGCTTTTTCTCTATTTGGGTGAGTGCAAAGTTGTCAATCAACGTTACGTCTGATGAAAGAAAGTGGCAGTTATGACTCAATATTCCGTTTGAAAAATATGTATTGCTTTCAGTTTCTATAATATCAAAAGTTTCTGCACCATCTATTTCGAAAACATCCTGAACAGTTTTTGGGTGTTTTGGGTCAGTGGAAAGAACTTTATCCCCTGAAACTATAGTTTTAGCCGACACTTCTTCACAATCTAAGCTAAACAGTACATGGTCGAGCGAAACCTTAACCGAAGTTTTGTCTGTAAACCGAATTTCCAATATTTCCTTCTTACCCTGATTGGCTATACCGGCAAAAGATTCGAATCCGTTTTTCGCGAGTATCTTCCATCCCTTATCATTCTTGACCATCGTATACCCCCTCGTACTTATACGATTTCTTCCTGTTATCTTTATCCAACAACATTTGTAAGTTATCCACACCGGCCATTTCTTCTACAGGGACATCATTCAAAAAACCGTATAAAACGGGAATTATATGATCGAGATGATATTTGCCTCTTCCGTTTCCTCTAGGCAAATTATTTGGATTAATAATCTTTTTGAATTTTCTGTAATTCCTTTTTGTGAGATTTCGAACTTCATTTCGATACAACTCCCACTCGGATAATGCTTCTATTGGGACAACACTCCCACTTTCTTCTAAAGTTTTTCTCCGTCTTTTATACATTTTTTCGTCATGATAGTCATTCAACCATCTCCCGCCGAGAGACTCCTTGAGTCTTGACAAAAATTCTTCCTTTTTTTCTTTTGTCCAATTTTTCTTGGTATAAGATATTTTGCTAGGATTATTATAAACGGAACTACCATGGCGTTCAGTACAGGTTTTTCGCCTCTTGGTTACCGATTTTTTGTAGCTGCAATTCGCGTGTCCATTTTTCGTTCTTCGCTCTATAATCTCTCTTATTTCATCTGGTTCTTTTTTAGACATTGTTTTTCTATACCGGTCTGCGACAACCTGCCAGTCTTTTTTCGTGAACTTTTTCTTCCTAGATGATATATTTCTATTCCTACAGAATATTTCGCCACATCCACTATAGTACGACATTGATGCATTCTTGAAACTGGCCCTATTACCACAACCGCAATACTTTATGTGGGCCGGAAATAATGATTCAAAAAAATCTTGATACGAACAATAACCGTAGCTTTTTATATGTTTAAAAAATTGGCCGTTACATCTACAATATTTTTTCCCGTCTAGTGGGGAAACTACATACTTTCCTGTAAGAATTCCGGGATTCATGTCAAATATATCAACGTCCCGTTCCAATGCCTCGTAAGCCATGCAAATTGGCACCTTGACAAACCTAGTACCATCTGAATTAGAAAGCTCAATTAATGTATCTCCATGACAACACTCATACTCTTGAAGCCATTTTCTTTTTCCAAGGATGCTAATCTGTTGCTTTTTGAAATCTTCATCTCGACCCGGAGGAGCGTTCCACGGAACATGTGTAGGAACAAATTCCCCATCATTGTTTGCCTCTCTCCACATTTGTGCAAATCGATTGCTGTTGCCATTTGGGGTGCTTGAAATGATACATGAACCACCTGTATTTGACCCCATGAACCCGGACTGTAAAAATGAATGTGATCCGGGAACAGTAAAATCATAGGTCTTTTTCTGATAAGACGGAGTCATTTTTTTTATTTTCACCCATGAGGTTTTCACCAAATATCCATCCCAAAATGATTTATGTTTTTCCCAAACAACACTATTTTCTTTTTTCACCATATCGGAAAATAGATTAAATTTTTGGTTGGTACAGACTCTACCAGATTTCCCGTCCAGTATTTTATCCAAGCGAATGTTATACTCGGTTCTCGCTCTTCCTATCGTAAGATTGCATTCTTTCAAAATCTTTCTTATTGTTGGTGTAATAACATCACAAGGGATTGTGAACTGTTTGTAGTCATCTTGCTTTCTATTTGAAATGATGTGATTTAGTTTATCGATTTTTCTTTGTATTCGTATGGGTATGTTTTGTTTAAACAACTCATACTGCGACAACGGTATATTGAGAGAATACGAGTCTCTACAGGTTTGAGTAACACTGTTGTTTTTGGCGATTCTTCTTGGCCTCTTTTTAGTACCATCATTAATATATACTCTACTGATGATTCCCATATTCAATAGTAATAATTGTGTTTCTTTTAGCAACTTCTTGCTGGTGCTTGTTAAGTTTATAGAACGATCTGTAATGGAGCCGTCTCCATCGAAAAGTCCTGCTAAATAGTTTGTTACGGTATCTTTAGAACTAGTAAAAATAGTCTTTGGGGTGGTTTTCTCGTAACATTTCGCGTATACGTCAACGCCCCAACTCTCAAAAGTTTCTACCAACTCTAGAGAACTACAAACCAACTTATGAGATTCTTGACTATGTTGTGTAAATTCCTTTATCAAATTAGAGTTTAAATATACATCTCTGAATTCGTCATCTGTATTCGAGACCAGAATACTGTATGCTTTACCTGTTGTGTGTTTCTTCTGCGTCCAACCCTCTGCAATATAACCACCTAGCATATATGCATGCTCTGGTTTCAATGTGTTATTACCCCACATGTTCATTCCAGAATCTACACGAATATAGTCTTTTTCTGATAATTCTTGATTGGGTTTCATGAATGGACCATCCGGCCCAGCAACCCAAAACGGGTGTTTGAGCGTGGCTTCCACCTCCATCCCCCAAAGATTTGTAATGATTTGGGTTTCAGATTCCGGACTAACATAACCATGGGAAACACGTTCTCTTCCACCGATCCCCCATGTGGCCAAGCCTTTTATCTCAAAATAGTCTCCCACATTTTTTTCCTTGTGGAATTCTTCTATTTCTTTCAAACCGTCTTGTGTAAAGATTAAAGTATCACCCGACAAACAAGATAGAGTTGGTAAAACCGAAGTCCAGAACTCTTCCTGTAAGTGTGTCTTTACAAATGCGAACTCGTCAAGATACAAAAGACTGATAGCAAGACCACGGGCAGAATCGGCAGAAGTGGCACCAGCAAGAATTCTAGACTTGTTGTCAAACCTACATTCATGCTTATTCCAAGAATCATCATCGATCCCCGGCTTCAGCCAATGTGGCAATTCTTCATAAGCGTTTTGAATCTTGGATATAATCTCTTTAGCGCCATCGGATTTATTGGAAAGAATCAACACCATCTTCTCTTCGTTGAATAGGGCGTACCAGAGTAGATATGCCGCAGATGTTTCAGTCTTACCAACCTGTCTAGATGCTAGAACAATATTGTATCTATTCTTTTCAAATTGTCTGACCATATTTTGTTGATAATCATACATGGAGAACTTGATCTGTCCCCTAACCGGGTGTTTGATAAACACATAGTTTGTAATGAAATAAACCGGGTCTCTGGCACATTTCATTAACTCTTGTGCTTGTTCTACTGTATAGGACTGCTCGGAGAAAGCTTTTTTAAGTCTTGGGTTACTTCTTCTACTCATAAACAAATGGGACAAGTCATCTCAATTATTTAGTTCTATATAAATTCTATGACCTTGGCAACAACACTTTTTCGAATTTTAATTTACCGCAATCCCAAATTTTTAAATACCCCAAAGCCATTGCTGCCTCGTTTATGGAACAATCTTTGTTTATTTCAGATGGGGAGTTTCTCAGATTGAATTTGTGTAGGCGTATGTCGTTTTTGCAGAAATAATAATCCGGTTCAATTGACTTAGATAAAATGAAACTATTTGTGTATACAAATCTCCAGTAGACCATCTACGATCCACAAAAGTTACCAGTTTCTTATAGCCATGCTCTACACCCAAAACTCATACTCTTTATTCCACTGGTCTAAGCCTATAGCGTCAATCGTGCGTCGTTTAAACTCTTCGTCTCTATATGGGACGGTGTCCCAAGAGATCTTTATAGAATTCATTGGAGAACCTTCACTCAACCCATTGTTCCACATTTCCTCAAACAAATCCCCTTCGTTACGGGACAAACAACTTGTCTCGACCCCCCCCCCCCTCCCTAAAGTGAGGGGATTCCTGCTGCGAGACGCTCGATGAAATAATTTGGGTCGGCTGCACACTTATATAGTTATAGGGTTATCACCGTTTTCACATCTATATCATCTCTAAAGATATTTACGAGAAATAGTATAATATGAAAAAACGGGTTACACTTGTAATGTAGGGAATATATTACTGCTCACAGGAACCGTACCACCCGTTGACCCTAAAATAATTTGACCATTGTTACGTGCCATCACAGGGTATATACAATCTAAAAGTTCTGAACCGTCTCTATAATTATACTTGTAGAAGTCGTCTACAAACAAATGTGTAATGTGTGCTCCCTCGAAAGAACGCACCGTGTTTGTAGCCATTACCCTAGAACCGTTAATTAGTTTTAGTCCCCATTTGGTGCATTTGATGTTCGTATTGATATCAATATATTGATGGTTAATCGACAACATCATATCTCTGAAAATTGTTAAATTGTGTTTCGCCGATTGCATGTTGTTGGCCATTAGCACAATTGTTTGATGGTTTTTATCGACAAAATTATATAGCAAATGTCCTAGTACTGCGGTAGTAATGCCTGATGCCCTCGGCCCTGCAACCCCACTCATATTGTTTTTCGACAAATGATGCAATATCCTAATCTGTAGAGGTGAAGGATTTATATTCATGTAAGAGCGGAGGAAATCTGCAACATCGCTTCCACATTCGACTCCCCCCCCCCACAATCTCCCTTATCCTCTTTATAGCCGGGTGACCCATTAGAACGTCCACTTACCCTTTACAATATGAATTAGAGTTCTTGAACCGTCTGGATAAACTACACAGTGGGTTTGCATCCAACTGCTTGGACCGGAAGCATATTCTAGGTCTGTATAAGCACTGACCCCAACCTGATATGTCCCATGAAAAATTCCCGGAGAGTGACTGTGACCTATGATCGTCTTTGGCCCGATTTTGGAAAAGTTATTAATACTACCTCTTGCACCATTGGGACCCTTGTCCCCATGGAACCCGATCTCGATCCCAGCAATAACGAAAGACTCATCGCGTTCCAAGAAATGTGTATTTTCTATATTTCGCAAACCGGGACGGGACTCCGGGTTTTCGCACCAAAACTTGAAAGGATCAAAACTTTTAAAACCGGTTCGGCTCATCCGTACACTCTTGTACTGGTGATACTTTAGGTAGTGATACAGAACGGCATTCTCCGGATCGGATTTAGGATCAGCTTCCCCCAGCCATCTATCAAGCGCTTCATCATGATTGGATTTTACTATCAAATTAACCATATTTTTTCTGGAATGTCGATCAACAAAATCTGCGGAAATCTGCAAACCGTCTTCTACATTGTTCCTTCCATAATGATGTTTCCCAAAAGCAATGATGTCGTTGCCTCGGTGGTGGTGATTTCTGCGATAAAAATCCTCAAGATCATGAAGAACCCACACTTCGGGATTTAAAACGTTCATAATCGAGTTTTTGTCTGTATATGTGGCGGCTTCCACAGAAGGATCATGAAACTCTGCATGGATATCACCGGTCACCAGAGCAGCGACCCTGTGGCCGTTCTCAGCGCCTTCGATAGTGTAAAGGGTATCCTTGTCATAGAACGCTCCGGTATGCCGGTCACCGTGGACATGCCGAATGTAAAAACGATCGCCCTCTATTTCTACTACTACCGCAGCTAAACAGTGATTAAACTCCCCTTTGTGCCCTGCTTTGGAGTCTGTATAGTTTGGTGTGGTAACAGCACCAGTGCTTGTCAATATCTTAGGAAGCTTCTGTGCTGGAGTCGGAATCGTTTTTTGTTCGATAGAGGGGTGTCCGAATATGGCAGAATCCTGACCGGTCACATGATCGAATCCGGACAACGGTCTGGTTGCCGTGGGCTGAATTGAAATCTGTGCCATAACACGAAGATGATCATTTAGCTTTATATGATTTTCAAGTGTGTAGTTTTTTAGCTTCGAATCCCACCATTCATGGTCGGTGTTGTTGAAATTCCATATCGATGTAGGATTTCTATATCGATACGGGATGACCATAATTTGTGCATCGTTAATTTGTGCGTAATTTTCGAGACACTTAAGAAAATTTTCATGAACCGGTGTTGCGTTCTGGGCCGAAGTGACTATGTAAGTAGCTTTCTTTTTCTTATTCACATTTTCGTGAACTTCCATGACAAATTTGCCTTGGGTTTTTTGTATTTTGGCCAAACCTACTTCATAATTGTTGATGTCTTCATCACTCGGTCTCATTGCATGAGACTTTTTAACATTGGGCTCATAGCGAGAAAGTTCTGGTAGTTCGAAACCAGAATGATGCTTTACTGAAAGCTTTCGTCTTGCGACACTTTTTGGTTTTATTCCCATTAACCAAGCAAATTCTTCTAACTTCAATTTGTTGGTGTGTGCTACTTTATACTTTGCAATAAAGTCTTCCGTATTTTCAAATCTTTTGCTCATGGTACTACGTTCTCCTATAATCTGGAATATACTAAAGTCTTGAGTTTATAAAATCAATCGTTACTGTCTGGGTCTGGTGTTATGTCGATGGGTTCTCTTTCTTCTTTGTCGCCACGAAGAAATTTCAAAAACTCGTTTCGATCACCGTTAAAGACAATATTGTTTGTAGTTCTAGATCCCGATGCTTTCTTGTCTATTTCTTGTTGTTTCTGTTTTATTTTATGAATTGATTCTTTTTGTCCGGCCCTCTTTGTAGAAGCATTCAAAGCAGTGTTGAGGTATGTTGCTGCGACTTCAGCAATTCTTGCTCTGTACTTAGGTTCCACCTTGTCTAATATATCAGATAAAGATTCGTATCCTTCCATGGCTCTTCTGAAAACATCATGAAATTCTTTCTCTATCTCGGAGTCTTTATCGTCATAATCCCCAGATTTCTTAAGGGGGTAAGAGACAAGGACTCGTTCCATCTCCGTACTCTCTTCTGGGACGTTAAAGAATTTTTCTAAGGCGTGCCCCCGTTTCTCTTTCACCTTTTTGATGGTAGGAGCATCTTCTTTTTCCGTAAGATCTCCACTTGTTTGGTCAAAATCACTAATCACAGATATACTTGGTTTCGTTTCAATGACTATTTATGTTGTTACTGTTCGTCAGATCCAGAAAAGTTACCGTTTATATCTACATTTCTTGTCTGTTCTTCCTGCTTTGTATGTGCATTTATCATTGCAGCAATGATTTGTTCTATCTGCTGTTTCTTTGTGGCGAGGGCGAGGGAATATACCTGTTCCTGATATTTTATATCTGTCAGATCTTTTCTAATTGCATCAAAAATTTCAATATGTTGTTTGACGCTACCGGGCAAGTCATCTAGGTTTATGACCCGACCATTTTCTGTTTTCCAATAATGTGTTTTAGATATCTTTATCTTACTCATACTTTTCTCCTCAAATTGCGTTCCTAAAATCCAACAAATCCAGCTCGTCATCTATTTCTTTTTTCAATTGATAGGCTTCTTCTGAATCTTCTCCCTTGAAATCAACTAGTTGATGTTTCAACACATCCAACTGGTTCTCCACCATTTCGTCTTCTTGTGTTCGTTCTTTAGACGGAGGAGAAATGTAACCTTTCTCTACAAGCTTTTCTAACATACTAGAACCGTTATCTGTTTTTTCTTCCGTCTTTTTCTTTATTTTAGTAAGAAGGTCTTCGTATTTGTTAGGCGAACCGTGATCAGAAATCCTTAGAGTTTCCGAATCATATGCCAACAATGCCTTCTTACCTGCACCATCAGACCATCTAGTTTTAAAGGCGTAGGTCAGCATTTCACCTTCTAGTCGCATTTCACTAGACATATAAACAGACAACCAGTTATCACATATGTTGATTTTTGACAGACCGCCAGCGATGACGGATTGATTTGGTTCATTCATTTTCAAAGCATCTCTATTCTGCTGTGATGCTGTCCAACCAATCATGTCATATGCATGAAGCAGTTCATAAATGTCTTCGGACTTTGCCTTGTCTTCTTCAGAAAGCCCACGTTGGGCATGCATCTTGGAGATTGGGGACATCAAATCCATGTAGTCAATAATTAGTACATCAGGTGGTTTCCCGTGTTCGATTTCATACTGTTTGATATAACCTCTAAACTGATTACAATTGCTACCGCCCGGTAAGCGAATTATTCTAAAATCGCCAGCACCGAGTTCTTTGAAATGTGACATCTTCTTAGCAATCTCAAAAATTCTCGATTTCCACTCTCTATGAGATGACGCTGTCATTATGTACGATTGACGCAAAAATACCATCTCTGGTGGCAATTCGAGAGATATGTATAAAACGTCCAGACCTTGGAGGACATAATTGTTGGCAACGTTGCTCAAACAAACAGATTTGCCTCCACCGGAATTTGCGGATACTATCTGTAATTGTTTGCGCAGATTTCCCCCACCCATTAAATTATCCCATGTTGTAATGCCACACGAAATATGATTTAAATTTTTGGCTAGTTCTTTTAAACGTTCTTCCGGGTTAGAAAAAACGTCAATCCCCAAGTCGGTGGCCAGTGATACGTTTAGTGCGTCGGATACCATTTTATACACTGCACCAAAGTCTCCCTTCTGGATCAAGGGGAAACTTTCGCTGACCGCGTCTCGCATAGCGCATTGTTTACAAAAAGATTCTACTTCCTTCGCACTATGGTCGATTTCATCCATTGGTACTGCATATTTTTCATATTCCTGTTCAGCATCAGCCTCAGCATTCATCAATTTTATGGTGGGATTAGTGTTGTGTTCTCGGTGATAATCCAACAAAAATTGAACGTGGGGTATATACTCTGGGTCAAAATATTCAGATTTTAGGATCGCCATACATCTCCCCAAAAGCTCTGGAGAGTTTAGCAAATTGTTGATAATATGGTGTTGTTTTTTATTATTCATTCATTGCTGTCCTTGACATATTCCTCTATATAGCCACGGCAGAATGATAGGGTCTAGGGATATGAAAGTAAAGAAATATTATTTCCCGTTTATGTCCTTGTTGATCTTTTCTTCAATCTTATCAACATCTGCACGGGGGTCTATACTACCGTCTTCGGAATCTGGGTTCAAGAAGTCTGTAAGTACGGGTTTGGTCTGACGGAGCTTATATCGAACATCTGTCGATAGATACAACCATCTCTTTTTCTTCGAAGAATATCGATAAAGTCTAGGTGCCAAATTTCTATCGATGTCATTATAGGTCTTCCTGTGATAATCACCATTCTTGGGGTTTTTTGGAAAACCGTCTCCCTCGGTATAATCTTCGCCGTTCGGTGGTATTGCGTCCATGCCCCAACGAAAAATCATTGGGTCCAGTTTGGTAGGATCAACGTTCGGAAGCTCTCTCTGTATCCACTCCCGAAGATCGTTGCTAGGGACCTGTTTGTTTGCAAAATCTTGACCTCTCTGTGGAACCTGTGTATTTGCATCCGCTTCCACGGTCTGATCGATATCGTGAACATCTTGGTATTTCTTTTTGTTTCCATCATTGGTGTCTACTGTACCTAAATTATCCCTATCTTCTGTAAGTTTACCGAAAATCCCCTGAGTTTCTTGCGAAGCAATAGCAGGTTCGGCTACCACACGAATCATAGTGGGGGTCCAGTGGGGGGTAAATCCGGCAGAAGACCATGAGACGTTAGTCACTTCGAGGTATTTCAGTGTAGGTTGCATTTTAGCATCATAATACGTTTCACTAGGCAACTGCAGAATATCACCTATAACGATGGGTCTACCCAAAGCTCGTACCAACGCAGTAAAAGAAAATTCAAACAAATATTGTTCTCCGTTATAATACCCAGAGCCAAATCCCATTTTTGCCAAGAAACCCGCATAATCTACAGGGGCGTATGTGCCTTTTATTCTTATAGGGTCTTCAGTGTACTGTCGATCACGATTTTCAAGAAAGATCTTATCCTGAATATTTTCTATATCAGTTTTCTCGTATTCGGACAGTTGTACTGCTTTTACTGCCCAGTGATCTTCTGGGCCACCATTAAAAGCTGCTGGGCGTATTCTCCAATATCTAGAAGGCACTGACGCTTTGAAATGTATAGTAACGTATCCGTCACAATCAGGAATGCTCAACAGTGATACCCCAAACCATTTCTCGCCGTCTGGGGACCTCTCGATTCGGACTTTTGTGACTCTATTTTTAGAATTACAACCCTGCTTGATTCTAATCGTGGCTATGTTGTGTTTAACGTATGTTTCGATAGCATACCGTATTCTCCCGTTGTCGAGTCGTATCGGCCCAAAATCGTATCCTATAAAGGCTTTTCTAACTACATCTTGACCCGTTTGGAGAGATCTCCATTCCGTGTCGAATCTGTTAAATGCGTCGTCTGCTGGAAAATTTGGATGATCTCCGCCAGATATGGATTCGCCCACTCCCGTCTGATCAACAAGCTTTTCCTGTTCATAGATTCCCAGCATTTTATGGATGTTGACCACCGCTCCGCCTATCGCGATAGATTCTTCAACATAGCCGTCTATGGCACAGACTTCCTCATCGAAATTTGTCAATTGCCACGGATAACACGGTTCGGTGTCTACACATGGTAACCCTCGAACGTTGCCCCCCGGAGAACAACTGTTGTTGGTACCATTATCACCCCTTATAGGTTCATCGGGCCCAACAACACCACCATCTGGACAATTGCCCGGAGAGTTTTCTTCTGGATAGCAGTCGTAAATATTATTATCTTCCATGTTATCCCATTATAAAGTAAGCATGCTGTCCAACTTCACTGGCATCTGCCATTGACATATCTTCTAACTCTTCTAACAAACCAGCCTTCTCGGCTTCGGACTGGGTAATTAATTCCTGTGCGTTCAACACAGTGTTACCGTTAGGACCCGGCAAAGATTGAAATTTTCCTCGACCCTGAGATAGCATCATCTTGGCTTCTGCTAATGCCCATTTCTGAATCCACATAGTCGTATTCCGGTCAACCATTAAATCTTGTTCTGTTCTTTCTACGCTGGCGTCAACCAATATTTTTTCATCTGCGTAAATCGCGTTGTACATTTTTAATTCTCTAGTCTGCTCGTTCCATTGGAATGTCAATCTGGTAGCAAAAATATTTTCAAGTTCTTCAATAAAAGATGAAACCAGATGAAAACTCAAAATATCAAAGGAGCCAAGGGTATACAACTGTTTTAAAGCGGCGTAACCATATATATCATACCCGGAATACGCGCCCTTGAGGAAACCGCTCCTCAAACGATACGTGGCTGTAACCTTTACGATCTTATTAAAACCAACGCACTTATCGCTCAGTTCATAAGTTTGTTGATTTCTCTTCATATTCAAGAAGAAAAAACCTCTCTTATATGCATAACCACTATACTTTCTCAATGTTTTCAACGCGTTGTCTATACATATATCTATCTGTGATTTCGATAACTCAACTTTCGTGGAAGGAGACCCGAGAAGCTCGCGAATCTTTCTGTGTAGTTCTCGACGTTCATCCGGACTTCCATCGTCCCCGACGCCGAGTTGTTTGTACATGGGCTTGACTCTTTGAATATCTTGCCCCGGAACCGGTTCTCTATATCTTATAGTGACAGAAAGGTCCCCAAATACATTATCTACTACATCTAAAACTTCAATTACCGCATCACATCCCCTCACACGAGTTTTAAATACAAATGTGTCTTTGTCGTTACATTCTTCTCCCTTTGTAAATTCTAAATATGCAAATGCTGTGGTTTTTTCCCATCTAATTGCATTCCACAAATACAATTGTTCCTCGGCAGTGTTGTACCAAACAAAACCTTCTTCTGGTTTGGGGTCAGATTCAGCAACTTCTTGTAAAACCCAGAACGACCCATCCCATTGAAATAGCTCATCTGTAATGGTGTTAAGCCAATATGTACCCGCCTCAACGTCAGTCGGATCAGTCGGTGATCTAATAGGTTGTTCGTCTAACAAAATCCATTGCTGCAAACTTTCTGAATACATGTAAAATTTATCATCAAACAGCCAATATAGCCCGAGTGGTGGTTCCAGCGGGTTAAAAGTTTCGTTGATGAATTTAAGCTCTTCACATGCTTCAGAAAGAATTCTGGTCAACACCTCAGTTTCCGGGTTAAACCAAACTGTACCTTCCGGCAATTTTTCTGGCTCCAGTGGATTGCTTTCCTGCTGGAAGAAATTGTCGACTTCCACCCATCGAGAATTTAAAAAATCCCACGAAAACAGTGTGTCAACCGAAGGACTGGAATTCCACCAATACTGACATGAACTTCTATTTCTGGGGTCGGTGGGGAAACTCGCAACCGAAACTTCTTCCCATGATAGTGTTACAGAAGACCATTGGAATAAGGCTTGCTCGTCTTTCACATATCTCAAATCGTATGGCTCCGAGATGTGTGAATTTGTCTCTTCTATTACTACATTATCTACGACTACCCAACCAGAAGACTTAAACTCATACAGTATTTCGTCATTTGTATCATACCAAAAATCGCCTAGAAGACCGTCAGGAGCGTCAGGATCGGCGTTCGGATCAATAGCATTGTTAATGACCTGAATCCTGTCCCAAAGCTCGTCTGCTGAGTTCCACCGGTATAGGTTGAATTCATCCTTCACATAACGAAAAGAAAGTCTGCCGGCTATATTAGAGTTCGTATCTTCAAAGAAAACATTCGTGGATTCTTCCCAATTTAACCCGGACTGCAACTGAAATACGGTTTCGTTATTTTCGTCGTACCAGTAGTCCCCGACATCAATATCTTCCGGGTCCTTGTCAAAGTATATGGCGAGAATTTCCTCCCACTGACTGGTTTCCTTATTTAATCTAGTCAGTTCCCCGCTTGCCGTGTTATACCAGTAGGCAAATCCTTCAATCCAAACAGGTAACAAAGGATTTCTGGTTGAAACTACGGTATTTAGATCACACCAGATGCCATTCTTCCAAATTCTGGCGATGCCGGACGTAGAATCAAACCAAATAGTCCCATCATCCGGATCTGTTATGTCAAATCCGTAACTGACAAAATCTAATTCGGTCCATGAAGCTCCTGCGCTTAATCCAACTCCGTTGTATTCGTATAATTTATCATCATCCGTGTCATACCATAGAGTTCCTATTGGTAGATTGTTGGGAGCAACATCCGAATAAATTATCTCTAACTTGATTTTGTTCTCACCGTCCCACAAATAATAAACACCATCTTCCAACCAAATAGTGTTTATAAACGGAAAAACGGGAGACTTGTATAGGTCCGAATCCAACAAGATTAACTTTTCGTTGATTACGTTTATCAACTGTTGGTAGTTTGATACTTCTCCCCCAAGAAATTGTATCTCGTGCTCACAATCATTGACATTCAAACGAACCTTGTAAGTTTTGCTAGGGTTTAGTCCTGTGGGTTGTGTCAATCTGATGGTGTTGTCCAGTACAATGGTGTGATTCGCCGGAGTCGCATCATCGTGTGGTCCTTCCTGAATTCCCGTCGGCAGTGAATATGAATGAACGCCCTCTCGATGGTATCTTGCAACATTATCTGCAGCATACCCGGAAAAATAGTATGCAGTGTTTGGTTGAAGGCCGGTAACCTCCAACTCTGTTGTTGTTCTATCATTATAAAATGCACCAACAACCATAACCCCATCTTCTATCCTGCTACCAGAATGTAGGTCCGGGTCAACGGTAGAATCACCAATGTAATATTGACCGTCCTTGGGCGAAGAACCGATGTAATTCGCCGGAACCCTACTGACTGTTAGCACAATTCCGTCGTACTTACCATCCCCACTGCATCCTTCAATAGACGGGGGTATATTCCAAGTGAGCTTCCCCGTTTCATCATCAATTCTGACATACTTAAGGGTTATTTCCTGACCCTCTAGTCTAATTTGATCCGGTGAATCTGCGAATGATTTGAAAATGGACATCTAGCCTTTCTCTATGCCTACAGTGTATTTATAAAGATGATTGGAACGATTTAACTGTCGACTATCTTATTGCCTATTGTATTCCCTTTATATTCTTTGCCGTTGAACTTTCCTTCAAACACTTGAAACTTCTGGGCTTGTGCCGTAGCATTGACTAATATAAGTTCTAATGTTAGCAAAAAAAGTTTTGTTTTACGAACAACGCAACCCGGCTCAGACAAATCAATAATTGTGACATAGTTATAAATCTGATGCAAAAACGGAGAAAACCATGAAGTAAACTCTGCAACAATCTCTGGAGGAATGTTCATTCTTTCAGTGGATTTATCAAACTCATCCATGGTATAATATATTATTTCAAGAAAAGAATTTACCCACATCCCTGCGGTGTCTGATTTTTTCATCTTTGACACTTTTTCATAAAGAACGTTTTGATAGCTAGTGTAAAGACATATGAGAAGATCCTTGTACAACATATCCAAAGTAGCATCCTCAGAAAAATGCTCAGCGGGTATATCTACCGTGATTTTGAATTTTATGTTTCGAAAAAATTCACTTTTGAGAATATCATCAATCATACTGTCAAAGTCTTCTTCTGGAAAAGCTTTGGATGATTCAATTTGATGTTTTTTCTTAAATGCCCAAACATCAACGTGACCTTTCGCAAACAAGTAAATTACCCCCATCAACAATATCCCCACCATGGTCTCTAGGCCGTATTCTTGGGCCATTTTAATAATATCTGCAAAAGAAAGCACGTTGATTCGCCCCCATAAAATTCAACATATGTATTTATTTTATGAGCAGCGTAAAAAAGACTAAATCGTTAATTTTAGAAGAATTTGTGATATATGATTAAACGTTGTTTTGGGATATGATCTACATAGTTCTGTTAGAACTGCTTCGATGACAAGAGTAGCACAATAAGAATTTTTCCACTTCTCTGATTCTGATATGTGATCCACAAATCTTTTAGATGACTCTTGATTCCAGAAATTTGTCGATTGTTTTATAGAGTATTCTTTGACCTCTTTGGACAATTCTTCGAACAATAACTTGCTAGGCATCTTCCCACAAAAATTTTCCAACTTTTTCACTAGTAACTGATATTCACAATCGCCGTAGGGGGGTTCATTTCTGTGCATCTATTTCTCTTGTGTTTGTTATGACCCAATGCATTAATTTTTTGTTACCCCAACAAGGAAAATAGTATTCTTGGCAGTCTTCTGTAATTACCACAAAATTTCTAGCAGTGGGGTAATATAAATTCTCATATTCCCACAATATTTTGATTCTATCTTTTGGTTTTAGATTCACATAAATTTTTTCATCATCATCGTCATAAGACTCTTTTACGGGAACCCTCTTGTAAGTTTTCATCTCGTAATGCGAATAGATTCTAGGTATTTCTTCGGCTTTTTCCAAAAGCTGTTTTTTGCTTTCAAAATACTCAGAAAACGAAATCTTCTTTATATCCAAAATTGTGCCTTCAAACTTGTTCTTCTATATTTATCTGTTGCCTTTTACCTGATACAATTTTGTCTTCCCGTCCTCAAGAATTAAGAACCAATAATTCCAACGAGTAAACCCGTCCAAAAACCACATGATATATTCTTTTTTCTACGACAGGGACTCTGTATCATCGTGATACTACCACCGTGAACCAACTTAATAGTCTTTCCATTCTTCCCTGTAACCCCCAAAACTTTTTCTTTTGGACCCATGTACCAGCCGTCATCTGTGAATTGTTGATTTTCAGATACAACTTTTGCTACATCTTCAATATCAATACCAGTCTCCATAATAACCTTAAGGGCTTTTTCGTGTTTTTGTCTTATTGTAAGCATGTTTTATTTGTCCTTGATTGACTATCTCATATCGCAATATACCACAACCACAAATTCTATCATACCCTAATTCCAGCATGTTTTGGTATTCGGTTAGACTGCTATCATATTTAGAGGAGAATTTTTCTTTCAAAGCGTCTTTCCTGAAGGCCCACCTATGCATCCTTAGAGGTTATAAAAAAGCCCCGCAGGGCGGGGCTTTTCGGGGGTGTTGAGACTTAAATGAAGTCTAGATTTTGGACATTGATCTTACCGTAATAGTCCGCACTGTTACCCAGAGAGGTAGTGGTGTCCGTAAGAACAACCTTACCATAACGGGTCATGAGGGACATTACAGGCTGGAACGTGACCGGGTTCATGATGACACCAGAAGACATCAGTGGGATATACGGTGCATACCAGTAACCGGTATCAGTTTCACCGTTACCACCCTTATAACCAACCAAAATCTGATCACTGCCACCCACTGGCGGAGACAAGCTATCAACAGACTGAGCCTGATTCCATAGGTAGCTGTAAACCTTGATTTGTCCGTTTAGAGTACCAACCAACTGAGTGTTGTTAGGACCTTGGAAGGAACCTTCAACCGCAGGAGCAAATACTGCCTTGGATGCACTCTGTAGAACCGAAACGATCATTGGAGAAGCAACAATAAAGTTACCTGCACCACGACGAGTCTTACGTGCGATTTCATTTGCCACTTCATTGATACGAACACCTAGGTTGGCAAAACGGTCACCAGCAAAAGCAGGTGCATAGGTTGTGCCACCGGTCTGATCATAATCAAAGGTTCTGACGGTACCCGCAAGAGCCAATAGGTCACCAACGATTTCGGCGTCGATTTCCTGAACAATTTCAGCAGACAATGCTTTGGTTAGTTCGGATTCGATGTCTAGACCGTGCTGGGACTGCATGTCCTGCATGGCTTCAATGGTCCATCCTGACTGTAGCTTTCTGGTACGAGCTTCAGCGGTCTGGTTGATGATCTCTAGGGTCATCTTACGACCACCGGAACCTTCTAGGAAGCTACCAGAACCACCGCGCAGAGAACCACCTACCGGCTCACCATACAGAGTGGTACCAACGTCGTAATCATTTCCGTCGCCCGGACGAAGGCTAGATTCCCAACCTTCACCGGTTGCCGGGCCAACATCAATGTCAGACTCAGAGCCGTTGGGGTTAGCGATACCAGAAGCCCCAGCAAGCTGAGCTGTTCCGGTAGAACCAGCATAGAATCTACGAATTGGCTTATCGTTACCGAAAGCTTCGTCCCCTTCTCCAATATCAAATCCACCAAACGGATTTCCATCAAAGTTTGCAGGCGCGGTCATTTCTTCTGCGTACTTGTATCTCAAGGTATAAATCAAAGATACCGGTCCACTCATAGGCTGAACACCTACGATTTCAGAACATATGGTTCCCGGAATGATTCTTCGAATCATCGGCAACAGGGTCTTACGGAAGTTCGCGATGTCATGGGCCTGTGTAGAACCCAAGGATGCGGTTTCTTTAAGAATATAGTTCTTTTGGTTTTCTAGAAGCGGTGCAACCATTTCTGCCTTGTTCGGAGCCAATCCTTCCAAGAGAGCGGAACGCGCTTCATTCCAGTTTTCATTTAACAATTTTAAATCGTCCATTACTTTCTCCTTATAATTTAGTTATAGACTAGTGGTGTTACTTCACACCTGCGCTTTTGCGAAGCTTAGTAAGCCATTCGTTTAGTTGAGCCTTAACCTCGTCACCGTCGCCATCATCGATGCCAGAAACATCTTCGGCCAACTGTTGTGTGTTACCGGTCTTGATCTCATAACCTTCGAGTAGGTTTTCAGCTTCTTCTCCCTCGGCGAGTACTGGCTTGTTGCTTTCCTTCTCCGATACTTTATTGGTAGACTCGTTGAGAACTTTAGCAATGTAACGGTCATACGCTTCTTCTAGTTTTTCCGTCGGAACGTTATCTAAAATTGCTTCCATTACGCTGCGCGGAGTTCCGCTCAAGCTTTCCAAAACTTCTTCCATTTTGCGAGTTCTGATGGATTCATCCAACTTCTTACGAACTTCGCTCAACTGTTCGCGAGCTTCGTTAAGTTCTGCTTCCAACTCAAGCTTGCGATCTTCAATATCATCTTCGTTCAAGAAACGCTTACGGAATTCGCCACCGATTGATTCAACAATCTGACGACCGTAATTTTCCTTGAGAACCTCATCGATGGATTCTCTGTGTTCATTCAGTTCAGCGGTCAAGCGCTGTTCAACATATGCATCTAGAGCTTCCATCAACTGTCTCATGTCTTCCTGAACAGCTTCGGCAATCTTCTGTCTCTCTGCAACGATCTTGTGAGCATATTCAGCCTCAAGATCTCGGAAACGTTCTACGTCTTCACGTAATTCTTCCAACTCGGCAGCTAATGCCTCTTCAATCTTGGTGTCAATAGCTTCTGCCAGTTCTTGTTTCTCTGTAACAAACTTCCGAGCATACTCAGCACGAAGTTCGTTTTCCTTCTGTTCTACCTGTTCAGAAATCTTGGATTCCATCACAGATTTAATCTGTTCGGATAGTTCCTGTTTAGTGTCTTCGGTTAGAAGTTCAGATTCCATCAACATTTTCAATAGTTCATCCATTTTCATATACTCCAGAAATTTGTTTGGATTTTCGTGTATTATTTATTGTTAAACCAAAAAATTAAAAGAATACTAATGTAAAGTTCTTAACTTATTGATTTGTAAAGATTTTTATTTTTCTGGAATTTTTAAAAATGTCTTTGGGTATTGACAAAATATTTGGGAAAAACTATAATATTTACTTACACTTAGGACTGAATATGAACCAACACACCCAAAGCATACTGGATCGCTACGTAGTACCTAAAACTAAATCGGTGGACAGTAATACTCTAGAAAAAATGGAGAGAAATTTACAACCAGAGGTTGTGAGGATAAGGGCCGTAAGAGAAAGTATTGAGAGTATGAAATATATCAATCTCTCAGAAGCAAAAAGGCTTCTATTTGAAATAGAAGCCTTGAAAGAAAATATTGAAAAGTGGTTAGATTGATGTAAGCCTAATACCCCCCGGTATTTGAAAACCATCTACCCTTGAAAGCCACAGAGGTTTTTCCTATCCTTTCAACTCGTTGAAGAGTTCCTTGTTCTTCACAATCACAATTAAACAACTTATCTACATCTTTGTGTGATACGATCTTCTCAACTACTTTATTACACTTGTTACATTTAAAATCAAACATTGGCATGCTTTAATCTCCTAACAAATCCCAAAATTCCTCATTGACGATTTCTTGTATGTCTGCCGGGGTGTCTATCATCTTACCATCAAAATGTTTCAGGAACCCTTCGACCAAATCATCATTATCTTCATTCCTGATCATCTTTTTTAACCAACCTTGCTCTAAATCTATTATTGAACATGTTGAACCAAAATCCAGCGTCAACTCCGTGAGGAAGCCACCCCACCGTGGTCCCTCTATACACTTGTCTTTTCAAAGAAGGATTGTAATGAGAATCATAATCTTCTATGATGTGTTTTGAAAATAGTATTCTTCCACTATTATCATACACTTCAAGGAAATCACCATCCTCTACCATCCATTCGTTTTTGTTTATTTTTCTGTCGTCCCTAATCCCCCACGAAACTTTTCCGGTGGCTTTGGTAAGATTTCCATTGGTATATGTATTTTCGCCTGATACATACATTGTCAACTGTCCGTGTAGTTCATTCATTTGTGTTACCCTGTTATGTTAAAGGTATTTAGATTCTATATTTTTAGATGAAAAAAGACCCCACACTAGTGTGGGGTCAAAGATGTAAGCTTTATTTTTTAGTATTGCCTACACAAGGAATTATACATGTTTCAATAGTAACATCCAATTACATCTTATTGAATACATTCTCCATAAATGACAATATGCTCTTTTTGAAATACTTCTGTGCATTTTCATCATGCTTCAAACTTTCGGCCAAAGTAAGAACCTTTCTTCCTTCCTTGCTATTCTGCAAACCTTCATAGACGGGACGTGGATATGCTCCCTGTGCGGAAGGCGTGGCAACCAAATCAGCAGTCACAAACACAAACTCAGACACTACTCCATTTGGTCCAACGTTCCCGGCCCCTCTGCTAGAAATACCATAACGAACACCAGACTTACCAAGTTCTTCAGCGATCAATCCCATTGGTGTGCGCAAAATCTCTGCTCTACCTATGACGTTGTTACCGTTGATTTGAAGTTCTTTAATTGCGTGAGATATTCTATCCATATTTATTGTGAGCTTCTCTGGGTGGTCGAGTTCTCCAAAAATGCCGCCATTTTCTTTAATGATGTCATTGGCATTTTTAACTGCGCTAGTCATTTCGGAAATAGGATAGATCCTTTTGTTTCTGTTAGGATGTTCGGCTTGCATAAAAACACCGCTAAGCCACATGTTTTTGCCAGTCGTGTTAGACTCACAAACAATGTTTGCTATACTGGGTTCTACGCTTTCAATTAGAGTATCCATCATTACTTGCCTTTCTTCTCTACGGCTCCAACCCCAGACGGAGCGTCATGGGAGTGTGCCTTACTGTTTGGGGTGTGCTCATGTTCTTTCGGACCCTTGGCACTACTACCAGTGGGTTCCTTCTGATCCTTATCATGACCGTGGCCCTTTGTATCTAAAGAATGTTCATGCTCTTTCGGACCCTTGGCACTACTACCAGTGGGTTCCTTCTGATCCTTATCATGGCCATGATCTTTCTTTTTAGGATTTTCCATGCGCTCGTCTTTGTGTTTTGCCGAAAGATCATGCTTTGTGTATCCTTCTGGTGCCTTTACTTCTTTCATATCTTCAGTAAGGCCGGAAACATAATTCATCAATTCTTCATCGTTTTCGAAAGTCTTGACGGTACCATCACCGGAGGCCGTGAATTCGATCTTATCGTCCTTGGTTTCAAAAGAACCGACCGTATTGCCACCTACGAAAATGTCGTTACCGCGAATAGTGACTTCACCACTTTCCAAAAGTCCAAGAATCTTTCGAGTCTTAACGTAAGAAAGTTCTCGTACTAGAGTGCGAGTCAATTCCTCGTCGTTTTCGAATATTGCGTCTACAATTTTATTTTGAATGTTGCTCATAGTAACACCTGTTTGGTTGAATTCAGTAATTATTTATAGTTAATCGTTCTTAGCATTAACATATTGAAGATATCGTCTAACATCTGCCGGTTTAGAATATTTTTTGACACTAGAAAGTTCTTCTTCCGAAGTTTCTTCCTCTTCCTTGTCGTCTTTTTTTTGATCTTTTTCTTTACAATCTGCACACAAACTATCTGGGTCAAGATAATTAAAATAATCGATACGCTCTAGTATTTCTCTTTGGAGTGAAAGTTTCTTTTTCATTCGTTTGAACCTCCGCTGTCGTGATCAACACCGTAGACAGAAGCTCCCAATTTTGGAAGCTTCTTTTCTCTGCTTTTTACTTTCTTCTTTTCCATGAAGTTTGGAATGGGATCTCCCCAAGCGGCCCTGTTCCTGTCCAATGCTTCTAGAACGATAGAGATCTTCATTTTTAGAAGTTAAAAGATCCTACTGTACGGTGACCATATTCCACATGATCCTTTCTCTTGTCCATAATAGAGTTTTCTCGATCCTTCAGGTCTTTCTTAGACATTACAGGAACTGTTTCCCCGGTGGGAACGTATTCGCTACTACGCAAGTTGATTTGCGTTCTGTATAAGGGTTTTCCATGATGTAGGCGAACAGCAGTTACGTCGCCCTCCCCCATATCACCAATAACCACCATATGCTTTCCGTTCATAGTCTTAACGACTGAGCCTACTGACACCCCTTCATCAATTTTTTTTTTGTCTTTTTCTTTCTCGTCAGATTCTTCTGGCTTTTCCTTTTTGGACTCATAAGTGTAATCAACCATGCCTTCTAATTCATGAATCATATCATCACACTTTTCATCGTCCATGTCGCAAAGCTTTTTGGCACATGTGGTAATATCCTTTTCCTTGCAATCTTCCACATCGGCAGCTTTGCCTAGGCGCTTCAAAAATTTACTCTCGGTTGCTTCATCATCACACATTTTAAATAGCTTCTTGATATGTGCTGCCATTTGTTCGGCAGTCATAGACTTTTCATGATCTTCTACCAAAAGGCCCGCCATCTTTTCTGTTAGGTACTCGTTAAACAACGAGTCCAAGTCTTCTGTTTCATTCAATTCACCTGTGGAACGCTTTTGAACAAAACTGTTGTAAAATTTGTTAATAGACATAAAAAACTCCTATTTCGAATTGTCTTATTGATTTTCAATACTATTTATTGAACTTAAAACCCAATTTATTAAAACGCGGGAGATTTTTGGGTGGGTGGTTGTTGTTCTGGGGGAGTCTCTCCACCAACCTCTTCGTCAGCCCCAACCCCTTCACCCTCAAGACCGCCACCTCCGGACGGGGGTTCTTCCATGTCATCTAGACCATCAAGACCTCCCGCACCGCCAAAAGCACCGCCACCTGCTGCCATTCCACCGAGGCCACCCTCGAATCCGCCCGCTTCAGCACCTTCTTCATTGTAAAGCTTTGGGATGTCCTCACGACCACCATCAACAGGTAGTCCTTTTTCTTCACGAAGCAATCTCTCATTGAGAGCCATTTCTTCATCTGTGAGTTGTAGATATTTTCTAAGCGCGAAGCGGTTAGAGATCGTCTTGTCACCAGAAATGCTGGTGTATACACCAATAAGAGCAGCATCAATCTCTTGGTCTCTGTTCTTCTTAAAATTACTCGGTTCCGGTAATTTGATGCAATACAAAGATGGGTCGATGTTCAAATTGTTTTCATAAACGAATCTTTTGAACTCTTCGTCCAATGTTCGTTCTATTGAACTCTGTAGTCTTTCGATGTATAGACTAAATTTAATTTCTTGCATCATAGCAATGCCAACCTTACCGTCATTGAAATTACCAGTGCCGCCGTCACCCTCTAAGGTGTTAATGTAACTTTGTGGTATTTTCAATCCTCTCCAGATCTTTCGGAAGAAAATGTGTAGGTCATCTAAGTTTCCGAGGTTCTGTCCCCCCGGTAGTGTTTCAATTTTTGTTCCACCACCGTTCGGTCTAACGGCCAAAAAGAAATCTTCTTGCATGGACTGTGGATTATAAATTGCATCAACTTGGTTTTGTCCCCCTATCTGCGACGGTATCCTCTTCTGTCTAAAATCGTTCTTGACCTTTTCTAGAATGGTTTTTACTTCATGTGGATGTGCTCTACCAACATCGATGTAGAATGCTCTGCGCTCCGGCGCTCGTTGGATTCTGTAGATAACTATAGCGTCTTCCAACAGTTCTTTTTGTTTAAACACTTTGTATATCGAACGAAGTATAGAAAGACCGAAAGGCATTTCTTCGCTGGTCTCGTCGAACAAAGAAAACCTAACGACATCAGAGGCCCGATAGGGCTGTGCTTGGTTTGTATCTTGTCCCGCGTATACGCTAGAATAGTTGAACACTCCCGTGTTGTCGTTGACCTCATTGTTGTAATCGCTTCTAACCATCCACGCCTTAACATGCGTTAGATCATATTTGTCAGTGATAGCGGCATCGATGTTTTTGGCTGGAATAAACATCCATCGCCCGTTCGTTTTTCGAGAACGGAGATAGAAACTGTCTCCATATTTGATCGTGTTTCTACATATGTTGAATAGACGATCACCCTCTAATTGATGCAGGGCGGTGAATGTTTTCAGTGCTGCTTTCAATGTGAGGATAGTAGTGTTGGATACCTTCTGGGAGGGTTCAGTCATCATCTCCAACTTTAGAATATCTTTTCCTTTCGTGGCATTCCCACACATTTCTTCCGCAATGTAGTCCAAAGCCAAAGCGACGTCTGAGTCACTATCCATGATGTCATATTCGCGGTAACGACCCTTTCTATTTGCCGAACCATTTACGATTCTATTGTACCATGAAGACTTTCCAAAAAGCCCACCTCCGCCACCATAAGCAGATTGGTTATCTATGACCTCGGAATCCCGACCCATCGGGCGTACGATCTTGTAAAACTTGCTTGCTTTCATGTGTTTTTTAAATTCTATACAACCTATTTATTTAACAATGAATTATATGAACACCAATGAAGCTGTTACGAATATGAAGCTGCTCTTCGGCGAGCGTTTTCTAGTTGTGTAGATACTACACTATTAATACCTTCGTCTACGGCTTTCCGTTGGTCCTCCTCGCTCATTTCTCTTCTTGCACGGAATTCTTTATCCGCTGTCGATAGGGTTATTTGGTTGCCCTCCTCGTTTACACCAATCAATTGATCTAGTTTTTCTCGTATCATCTCTACTGCTTCTCGTTCTCCGGTACGTTCCAAGCTTCCGTCTTCTTCAAGATATTCTTTCATTTCCCGCAAACCCGCAATATCTGTTGTATTAGAAAAATCAGAGCTTTGTGAAAAATTGATAATTCCATCCTCTGCCAACTTTCTCATACCCTGTCTGTCGTCCAAGCCAATGTCAGCCCCCCATGTTGAATTTGGGTCTGTCGGTCTACGAGAAGATGACATCATTTCTGCCAATGTTATGGCTTCCCCGCCTCTAAATGCCGAAGAAAGTTGAATCTGGTGTTCTCCACTAAGTAGACTACTGGATGGGGGTCGTGTTGAACTCTTCCCCGGACCAGTTTCGTTTAAAATTCGTTGGATTGTAGGATCATTGGACACGCCAATCAAGCTAGGTATACTATTCGCAGAAGCAGTGTCTGGTCCTTTGCTTCCTGCCAGTTGGTTGCGCATGGCGATCATTTCTTCGAGGCTTCTTCCGTTGGGGTGGTGAGTAAGTCCCCGTTCTTGCATAGTTGAAATCATTCTATCCAGAGAACCTATTGACCCCCGTCTGGCTCGGGTTTCTGCCTGTCGAGACGATCTGATAGACATTCCGGCATTTACGCCTTTGTATACATCATGTGCCAAAAACCCCACAGAAACCGGAACCGATGCTCGACCTAGACCCCGTATTGCGCCACGCACCCCAATCCTCTTAGCAGCACCCACGACTGCGCCACCTGCCCTAGAAATCGCTCCACCCGCGCGACCTAGAGGTGAAAGTCCTAGCCCCATTCTGGTTGCAAAGATTGATGCTATTATCCCCCCAGATGTCGTAACTATAGAACCAGTAATTACCGCAGCGGCCTGTCCGATACTAGATTTTAAAACACCTTGGGCAGTCTCTATTGCCCCAATGGCGGTCTTCATGGCCGGACCCACGGGTTCAACGGGTTCTTGGGTTCTAGCCGCTTCTGCCGCAAGAAGTTGTTCCTCATTAGTAATAAGTTTTCCACCACCCGATCTGGTGTATGCACCAAGCGCACTATCAACATCAAGTCCGAGTTGGCCCATGAATGCAGTAAGAAGTGCTCTCTCACCAAACCCCGCCTCTCCCTTTGTTGCAGCCTCTGAAAGAGCTTTACCAGTAAGTATCTCGATATTCTCTCTGGCTATTTTAGCCCTCAATAGGTCTGGTTCGTTCATATCCTGACCCCCGGATGTCATGTAGCGACGAAGCAAGTTTGCATCCTCCGACGGCATGCCCACCTGTCTAGCTAGAATACTACCCCCTATAGACCGTCTGAGTGCTTCTGCTGGATCACCGAACGCCAATGATTTCTGCTCATTCAATCTTTTCTTTTGAATCTCCAAATCTTGATTTAATACCCGTGCCAGTTTTCCTCTCATTTCAATTTCTTCATTCATTGCCTCGATAGAAGCAAATCCCCCACCGTCACGGGCCCCGGCCAATAATCTCAAACCTTCTGTATCTTTCATCATATCACTAAAGAAACCGGCCATTTCTTCTTGTGACACGCCCAACTCTTTATGTGTTTCTTTGATGAATTTTATTGTAGAAGAAACCGCTTGTACACTAGAATCTGCACCGACTCTTCTAAGTACATCAGTAGTTTGCATGATAGCATCCAACGCTGCTTTTCCGGTGTATCCCATTTCGTATGCGGTTTGTCTCATCTGTTCGAACGCCGAAGACTCCATAAATTCCGCGGCCCCACCGAATCCTTCAGCCTGTCCTAGTCTTCTCATCTGAAATCTATTCTCTGCGAGTGAAGTCAGTAGTTCTGTTTCAGAAACCCCCATCGTAATGGCTTCCCCTCGCATGGCTGTACTTGTGGTTGATCCAGTCAGCCTCTGGCGCTCCATAAACATTACGGCTTCTTGTTTAGCCGCCACCCCCACGGATGCAGCAATAGAGGCTCCCAAATTAGAAAGAGTATTGTTCAAATCATTTCTGGATTGTACAACATCATCCAAACTTTTTTGCATTATTCCAGCTAACGTATTGAAACTTCCTTTCACGGTTTCATTAATAGATTTGGAGTATTCTTTGATGTTATCAGAAGCCTCTCCTACATCTTTACCCAACCCATCCACAATAGGTTTCATGATGGCTGCTAGTGATTGATCTTTTCTTATCGCTTCTTGAACGTCTTTCTTGGCCAACTCATCTTTAATATCAGAAAACAGATCAGGAACTTTCTTCAGTTCCTTTAGATCTTTAATGATTTCTTTGATGTTACCCTCCACCGGAGCGTTTTTTTCCAACCTAAGTTTCTTCTGGGCTTCTTTCAACACCTCTGAAATATTCGAAAGATCTTTTTCCAATTTGACTTTCTGTGCGCCTATTTTTGCTGTTTTTGCGTTTTCGGAGATTCTTTTTTCTATACTTGCTCTATTTTGGACAATCTTTGCAAGATCTGACGCTTTCTTTTGAACATTGGATAGGGTTTGATGAATAGTATAAAGATCGTCACTATTCTGCCCCACCCTGTATGCGTATTCTTCGGTCGCGAGAGCGGCATTTTTATAAGCATCAGATTGACCGCGCATTGACATTTTCAAATCCTCGGTCTGTTTGCCGATAACCTTCACGATGTTTCCAATAATTGGAACACCCTCTGCCATGGTTCGCATAAATCTAGTTTGTACTTTAGTGGTATCGTCGAAAACCTTGCGCTGTTCACGCATCTTATCCAGCAGTTTCTCTCCGCTGGAATCCGTCCCACCGTATCTGGCGTTAGAATCACCATCGCGCATCCAGCCGGGGCGTTGATTTGCACCCATCATACCCAATCTGCGATTTAACTCGTTTATGGCGAGTATTAGTTGGTTTGCCGCTTGCTTATCCAATTTTAATAATCAAAATTATTTCGAAGATATTTATATAACATGTTTGGAATAATTCATTCAAGACCATATAATACTTTGTAAATATAGCAACTTACTGTCGAGAATTAAACATGACTACAAGAAAAAGAAAAACAAAAAAAGATCAATATTACATCAATAACAAAGAAATGCTTGAAGAAGTTATCAAGAGCAAAACACAAGGCAGAATGACTGAGCGTTTTGGCGAGATGATCATGATACTAGCCAAACGATATTCGTCTCAGGGTAGTTATGCAAGTTACACATATCGTGAGGATATGGAATCATATGCCTTTACAATTGTGTGTAGGGGCTGGGACAGCTTTGACCCAAATACATACTACAACCCTTTTGCATATTTCACCCAGACCATTAAACGGGCTTTTTGGCAATTTTTAGATTCAGAAAAATCACAAAGAAATATCAAAGATGCTTTATTATTGAAAGAGGGAGAACTTCCATCACACACCTACGAAGAAGATTTCAGAGAAATGGAACTAGAGGAAGCATATCTAGAGTCTGTTGCCAAAAAGAAAATTTCCGAACGTTTCAAAAATCTATTGATGCGAGAAATTGCCAGAGTTGTAGAAGACAAAGAAGCGACTAGAAATATCCACCGAGATATGGTATCAACCATTTTGAAAAAGGAAGAGGACAGGGAAAATAAAGTTTCTGTTTGCGAGTTCCTAAAAAGAGAGATAAGTGAACTTTCGTCGATCTACGATCCGACATACAAACAATATTCAGGAGATGAATATGAATCTGAATAATGTAAAAAAAGCTGCAATGTTCACCGACATCCATCTAGGTAGAAAAAACAGTAGTGATGTTCATTTGAATGATTGTCAAGATTACATTGACTGGTTTATAGACAATTGTAAAAAAGAAAAGGTTGACATAATTGTATTTTGTGGTGATTGGTTTGAACACCGAGATGCTATCACAGGAAAAACCCTAGACCGATCACACAAAATAATTAAACAGTTGGTCGAAGAACTGAAACTTCCATTTTTTCTAATCGTAGGAAATCATGATTTAGTCTACAGAAACAATCGTAACTCTTTTAACACTGTAATTTTTGAACCATTTGGTAATCTAATTCTGGTGGATGATAATATAAGTGTCAAAATCGGCAACAAGAGTATTCTTTTCTGTCCGTATCTTTTCGAAGAAGAATATGCTGAACAAATTGTGGTGATCAACTCTCATGACGTAGTCTTTGGACACTTTGAGTTCAAGGGATTCGTTTTGACGGGAGAAACCAAGGTTCTAGAACACGGACCCGATCAAGAAGATTTCAGGGGGCCTGATCGGATATTCACCGGCCACTTCCACAAAAGACAGGAAAAGAAAAACGTTCATTATATTGGCAATACTTTCCCGATGGACTATAGTGACGCCAATCAAACAGAACGTGGTATGGCGATCTACGATTTCGAAAATGATAATCTAAAATACATTGATTGGGAAGAAGCACCAACCTACATCAGATGTTCTCTAAGTGATCTTCTGGAGAATCCGAAAGATTATCTTAGACCCAAGGCAACTGTAACCTGTCTGGTTGATGAGAAAGACTTGGGTTTCGAAGATATTCTGCATATCAAGGAAGTTCTTATCAACAAATACTCTCTCAGGGAACTGAAAATGGAAGAGCCTGTCGATGATTATAAGATCAGCGAAGACATAGACGAGGAAGACTTGGAGTCGGAAAGTACGGACGAAATAGTTTTAGCCCTGTTAGGAAAAATCAAGGCTGAAGAAATTGAATCTGAAGAACTTAAAAAAATTTACAGAGGTTTATAATGATTGTATTTGAAAAAGTGACATTACAAAATTTCCTGTCCTACGGGAATGAGGCCGTTAGCTTAGATCTACAGAGAAAGAATCCAACCCTTATTACTGGTATCAACCACGATGCTTCTGTGAATGGAGAAATGGACTCTAATGGGTGCGGGAAAAGTTCATTGTTGATGGCAATAACTTTCGCTCTTTACGATCTGGCTCTAGGGAAAGAATCAGAAAAGAAAGACAACCTAATAAACAACATCAACAACAAGGATCTCCTTGTGGAAATAGACTTTAAAATAAAAGAAGATATCTACAAAATAAGCAGATATAGAAAAAATAAAGCAATGGGCGGTAGTGGTGTTAAAATTGTCAAGAACGGGAAAGACATAACACCAGACAGTATTTCGAATGCTAATGTTTACATTGCCGAGGAAATTGTCAAAGTCCCATACGAGATATTCAGTAGGATCATAACATACGCTGCAAGCGAAGAATCTTTTTTAAAAATGCCTCTAGCTAAGCAGAGAGATGTAATAGAAGAACTTTTCTCCTATACTGAACTTACAAAAAAGGCCGAAACCTTAAAAGAACAGATCAAATCCAGTAAGAGTGATTTGAAATATGCCAAAGATTCCAACGAAGAAATCAAACAAGAACACGCCAGACACAAAAAGGGTGTGGAAGAAGCGGAAAAAAATATTGCATCTTGGAATCATCAGCACCAGTTGGATATTGAAGAAGTTGAAAAGTTGATTGAAAAATATAGCAAATTCAATTTCGATAAGGAAGAAATCTTATTGGAAAAACTAGACGTACACAATAAACTGTTGAAGGAACTACAGTCTTCTTTAACAGAAGAATCCAGAACTATGACTCGTTATACAGAAGAACAAAAGAAGTTCGAAGCATATGATGAGAATAAAGCTAAAAAAATTGTTGAACTTGAAAAAGAATTGACCAATTACGAGAGATTTTCTGAAGAAGATCTCGACAAGATATTGATCCTCTTTCAGGATAGAGACAATCTGGAAAAGGAAATAGGGGAAAAGAAAAGAGAGCTGAGCAAGTTGGAAAAGGTCCTTGATGAAGGTCTAGATGCAGTAGAAGAACTTGAAAAAGAAAAAAAGACTTTGGAAAACGCCAAATGTCCTTACTGTTCTCAAGATTACAAGGACTCGAAAGATAAACTCGAAAGTGTTGTTGATGAATTGAAGACTCTTTCTGAAGTTCTCAAGAAAACTCTGAAAACCTCACAGGAGATAGAAGAATCAATTAGCGAATCTACTGTTAGATTAGAGGAAATCAAAAATCAAATACCAAATGAATTCACTCATCCCTTCATGGTCGGAAGTTTTCGGAACGCTAGAGATGGTGTCAAAGAAACTATCGAAGAATTAAAAGTAGAACAAAATCCTCATTCTAATAGAAATGACGAGATAGAGTCACTCTTGAAAGAACTTGGAAAAATAAAAAGCGACATTGAAATAGAGAAGGGAAAGACTTTTGATAGTCCTTCATTCGGTACCCTACGAGAACTCTTCGAAGCCAAAAACAAGATGGAATCAGCGAAAGAAAAAAAAGGATACCTTGTAGAACAAGAAAACCCTTATGAAAAATCACTTGAAACTTTACAAGGTTTTAGGGTCAAGGAAAGCAAGTCTGAAGAAATCGACTCTCTTGAGAAAACAGTTAAACATCAAGAATTCTTGTTAAAGCTTTTAACTAAGAAGGACTCGTTTGTAAGAAAAGCTTTGATGGACAAGTACCTGCCGTTCCTAAACGAACGATTGCACTATTATTTGAGCACCATGGGTTTGCCTCACAAGGCTAAGTTCAAATCTGACCTCTCCATGGAAATTGGCCAGTTTGACCGTGAGATCACCTTTACGAGCCTTTCGTCTGGACAGAAGGCACGGATAAACATTGCCCTCTCTCTGGCCTTCAGAGACGTTCTACAATCCAAGCACAATTTCATCAACTTGTATATTCTAGACGAATGTCTAGATGTCGGTCTGAGTAATGTTGGTGTAAGAAAAACCGTAAAGCTGATGAAAGAGGTAGCAGAAAAGAATAAACTGTCAATGTTCATCATTTCGCATAGAGACGAAATCAAAGATTCATTCAAAGATCAAATCAAAATTGAATTGAAAAACGGATTCTCCAAAATAGTCACCTGACTATTTTGGAGAATTTGTCGATGATATCTTTTTCCAGTTCTTCTATCTTTGCGAACCATTCCGGTGGATTGGATCTGATGTCTGCGGTTTTATGGTTATTCCCAGAATGTATTCTCCACATTGCGCCATGGTTCAAATCTCCAATAACCCGACCATTCATTATAGAATGGTAATTCAGCAACCTTCTGTCGCGAGTATGAACCCCCCTCAGATAACCAATAACAGGGCTTATAGTATTTCTGTCATATACTACTATGTGGTGCATTTGTGCGTCTTGTAATAAGCCGGGTGACGACAATTTAGAAAACCTACGTCCGATAACGGTAGACAAATCTTCGGTAACAACTAAATGGTTAGAATAATATGCGGATATATTCGACTCTAACTTAATTTTAAACAAAGCACGATCAAAAGCTCCGGGAATAATAACATCATCGTCATCAACAAAGCATACAAACCTGTTTACTCCAGCTTCATAAGATTTTATTCTTCCGTCGCCAAGAGTTTTCTGTTTATCTACTACACATATGTTTACGGGCTCTTTTTCCAAACTGAGTAAACATTCTTTGAAATAACTTTCCCTGCTTCCACTACAAATTATAGCAACGTCAATCATTAGATTAACCGGACATACGGACACCCGTTATATCACACAACCTGAATATGTCGTATTCCACCAAATCTGGTGTCAATAAAATATTCACGAAAGATACGGGTGTAATCCCAAGAGCAGTTAAATCTATATTAACCTCGCGATCTTCTCCGTTATTAACCTCAAAATTAAAATTGTGTTCGACATTATCAGAGCCGTCGTTATAGGTCAACACCATTTCCACGGTTGTAGATGGTTGTGATCCAATGTACCGCAATATCAGTGACAAAGAATAATACGATTTGTCCCCGTCGTAATCTATGCTCAAAAGGACTGGAGTCTGTGCTTGTTCAACACTATAACATTCACCAAAAAAAGGAGATTCTCCCTGCGATTGTGCAGCATTCAACAACCAGTCCGTAGTGAAATCTTCTGTGATTAAACTGCCGGTTACAGTTTCTGCAAAAGTTTTTCTGCTTTCCGAATCATAAACGTAATAAGAGTTTTCTTCGAGATAATGCTGCAATACTGTCCTTCTTTTGGGGCGTGTGTTCGTGTCTTCTTGGCCATATACCAGATTTAAAGGAGGAGCAGTATCCGCATTGGTTTGTTTTGGTCTTTCGTTTTCGTTTTCCGTAGTGTATATTATTTTTGACATCTTCTATATCTTCTCAACTTGTTTTAATATTTATACGAAATTCTCTCTGTAAATCTTTTTTTTGATTTCCAACCAAATCATGTGCAATTCCTTTCCAACTACAGCAACAACATGTCACGTTGTTTCTATCTTCGTAACTATCCGGGTCGTCGGTATCAAATGTAAAGCTCATTAAGGTGGATATGGAATTGTCACTCCCACATTCCGGACAGTAAGCGTGGTTTTTTATAATCATCCATGAAACGCTGTCTTAATTCTCTGCCTCGGATGATGTTGTCTTCTATAAGCCTTTTTGCGTCTTTTCCACCACGATGGAATCATCAATATGAATGATATCGATTTAGTCTTACTCGTAGGTTACCTCTTCTGCATGTGCAGAAAAATCTCCCCATATATCATAACCGTCAGCCCTGATATCCGACAAAACCTTTTGGATAGCCTCGTCGGAATCCTCCGCCACAACATCATCAATTGCAACTATATTGGCCTGTACTGAAACTTGAAATGTTTTCATACTACTGTCAATCCTCTCTTCCACCATGATGGAATCATTTTTCTAGTCTGATTATACAAATATTCGAAGGACTCGTCGAGAATGTATACCGTACCCCAGTCATCCTTGGAACGTACAACTCTACCACAACCCTGAATTATTCCTGTAATAGCCTGTCGGTTGTACCAGTCCTTGGAAATCTGCATACGTCGTTTTGTCCACGCATCTCCTAAATACGGATACGGAACTTTGACTATAAGTGCAAATCTTCCGCGATTATCCTTCAAGTCCATGCCTTCAGTCACAGAAGGAGATATCAGCAAAGTTGGTTCTTTTTCAGAACACTCCAAAAAGGTGTCAATAGCTTCATCTCTACTAAGATTGAAACCGGGATTATGATGAATGATTCTATGATTTGTCTTTATGTTTTCAAGAATCCACTGGGAAACTTGGAAAGAACCCGTGTGTATCACACCCGACTCGTCCGCATGATAGCTACATACATGATTGATGTGGGTCATCATCTTCTTACGATCTTGTGTTCTTTCTTCAGAGTTCCACCCATAATTCATTTTGGTAACGGGAGAAAATATTACTTCCCTGTTTTCTTCTGGAAATTCGGAATCAAGAGAAATCATAGCAGACTCATCTGGGTCGATCCCCAAGTCTCGACAGAATTCGTCTTTATCCAGAATAGTAGATGACATAAAGAGAAAACGATTTGCCATTGGTAAACAAATGTTTTTAAAATTATTCTTGGCGTAGAGTTCCTTGAATTTGAATCCAACTTTTTCAGACACAAGGACGTATTTCTTGTCTATTAGAGACATGTCCATTTCTACTAGATCTACTAATTGGTTACGATGTTCCGTGGCTGTTATGGCAGCACGAACAGTCTGTATGTCAGATTTACTCAGTGCCCCACCTCTAGTTTCGATCTCAGTCACCTTCTTACGTAGCTCTATCGATTTTGCTTCGACGGCAGGTAGATAGGTACGACTTATCCAATTTATGGCCTCAGCGGCGCTACGAGCGAACTGGAACTTGACGTTGTATTTCTTACATTTCTTGTCCGTTACAGAAATCGAACTGAATTCGACAAGGTTGGATTCCAAGGTATGTGCTTCATCCAACACCATTAAATTTCTAGGGGGAATCATTTTTCTCAAGTATTTGAAATAAGTTAGAGCTAATGTATAGTTCATTACGGCATTAGGTGATGTAATAGACATATCTCTTGCGAGTTTAGCGGGACAATTATCACATGCAGGTTTAATATCCGCGCCTACATCACAAGTCGTGTTTTTTTGTTCGCATTCATAATTACTTCTTCCGTATACAGAAAAAAGAAGATGTTTTTCAAATGACTCTTCATATTGGCGCTGTAGCGTTTTCTGTGGAGTTAATATGAACGAATCACCCATTCTATCACTAATGTAAGAACTGAATGCCATTGCTAAATTAGATTTTCCTGAATTGTGTGTTACTATGAAATCCCCCAACAAATAGAGATGGTCTTCATCCAGAGAAAAGCCGTAATATTCATCTACATCAAGTTTTTCTATCGAAAACCCGGTCACTGTGGGTCTCTTTTTTTGTTTTCGAGGTGGTGCCTTTTTTCTCTCCAAACGGGTAGGTATAATATCTGTGTTACCACTAATACATATTCTTGCATATTTTTTTCCATCTACCGTCTTTATACTGGAATTTACAGATAGTCCCAAACTTCTGCATATGAACTTAATGTCTTCTGCCAACTGGGGGGATTTAGTTACATAATCAAAACCCCCTCTACCGTTGTGACTTCCATCGGTGTCTATAAGCCCTGCCAGTATTTCGAGTCGTGTTAACTTATTTCCAACCTTGTACATGTGTGGAATAAACTTATTCCCTGAAGTTTTTCCATACAAGCCGTTTCTCTTCAGAATATCGATCAAGCGGTTTCGGTCTTCATATAGCTGAGACCTTCCACTAGACAAGTAATACTGTATTGCATGTGTAGATTCTTTGACTTGTTCCCTAACCTCAAGTCCAAATACTTCCGCTTGTTCATATACGGTCTGTGCAATTTGATAATCGATAGTGGTAACTGAAGCACATTTTTTCATACATCCATCCCCCAACAGTACTCCCATGAAATATGGGTTTATCTCTTGCTGTTTTTCGTTGCAAGACTGAAAAGACTGAGAATCCGTAAATTCAATGAAATCCGGTCGATACAGTTTGTGATTTCTTTTAAAGTGATTCGATTTATTCAGATAATCACGAACAGAAATGTTTACTATTTCGCTCCCTGACACATTGTACCTACCTCCCAGCGGAGTGGTTTTCAACGATAGTATGTGGTCTTGGTTGACGACAAATGGGTCACCTTTTACCGGTGTTATCTTATACATCTGTTGAGTACCTCGATGCAGTTCCAAAACGGTACGCTTTTTTCCATCAGGTCCCATTAGTTGATCCCCAACCTTTATTTCTTGAACCAGTTTGATGTGTCCGTCATAGCCTATTATTGGTGTATCTATTGCATGACAGCCTACGGGGGCTTCTACTAAAATGTACTTGATTTCAGGTGGCAACGTATCAATCCACTCCATTACCTTCTCTTGAGAATCTCTGGGCGTGTAATTTAGAGCTTTCTTCCAAGCGTCGAACACACTTCTGTTTCCTAGTGTCTCTAGAATTTTCTTTTCGTTATTTTCAAGTATCTCTTCGTGTTTCATATTCAACCTATTTGTTTGTAGTTCATTTGTCTGTACCTATTTGGGTGTACCTGTATATTGTACCTTATTAAAGAGCGCAGAGCAAGTCGGATGTTCGCGACAGCGGACTCCGAGGGACCCGAAGGGGTCCCCATTAATTTGTTATTTCGTTTTTTTTTTACAAGAATGTAAATACTCACTACGCTTCGCTCCGTTCGCATTTACATTCTTTATTTTGTTTCTGTTTTATTTCTATTTTGTAGGTTACAGTGTTTTTGAATATTTTTTGAAGGGTTTTAAAATACTCTCCCCCATTTTTTAACAAAATTGTATAATAAATTTGTTTAGGAAATTTCCCGTTCCAACCTAGGTAGGTGAATCTATCTTGCTACTACCATAACAAGATCATTGTATTTGCAGTACAAAGACGATCTCCAGTCATTCGCGATCAATATTGATCCAAGACCTTTCACTGCGATGAACAATGAACTTGTTTTCATGAGTCTAGGATTTATACGTCCAGCCTGTCCCGAAAGCGTTACCAACGTATAATCCCCTCATTCAGACCTTTAGGGCTTTTCTATGGGATAGCAACCTCATCGTCTACTATCCACCCTGTCCGACATTTGTGCAGCCTGTTCGGGATATGCAAATTGTAAGTGTTCCTTTACTGCAAAGTTGGGAACAGGGTTATTTATATATGCTTGGGGAAGGTGAAGTCAAGCTTTTTTCAGTAAAGACGTGACGTTTTTAATGCATCGCCACTTTTGAGCGCGCTTCTTACCATAGATAGTTCTTTTGGACCAGTAAATCCATAGTCTTTGTTTGGTGCTTTCCACTTTTTTCCATCGCCTATTACCATCGATGCGTAATGGTAAAGCATGCGACCGATGATTCTGGCTCTCAGGAAAGCGATAGCACTACCTAAGTGGGTTTTTTTGATTCTTTCGGAAGCATCACCCACGGCTTCACTTTCGCTTGATTGGGCTAGTTTGTTAGTATACAAGTTATAGGCTTGAATAAAAGAATCGTCACCGGTATCTTCACTGGCTTTTCTAAGTGCCGCTGCTAGTTTACTTTCTGCCAGTCGTTTGATGTCATTAGGAACCATTGAGTCAATCTTGTCGATTAACGCTTTAGCATTTTGTTCAACGGCTTTTAGACTTTTTGTGTTAACGTTACCGGGTTGTTCGATGCTACCTGTTTTTAATTCTTCTAACTCGTTGCGGAGGGCTGAAACCGATTTTTTAATTGCATCCTTGTTTAGAGTTATCAGTCCTTTTTTGGGTGTTTTGGTTGTAAGTCCCATAGCTATTAGTTCTTTAGCGGCTTCACGGGGATTGTATGACCCCGGAGTATAACCCGGCAACGGTGGTTCATCATAGTTATCAGGGTTTAGGTAGTTGTCCCACGCTTCACTTCTACCTTTTTTCTTTACTACTGCGGCCAGAAACATTAACATGTTTGGTGTTATATTACTTACTCGATCTTTAGCAATATCAAGATCACTGTTCCCTCTACCGATATCTTGTTTGAAGCCCTCTACACCACGGCGATATGAACCAACGGCCTTCTCGAAATTTTGAGCTACCTGTCGTGGTGTATTGAAACCACTAGCTTTAATAGTGTTGATGAATTTCAATAATCTCGCGGTTGCGTCTCGGTCTATTGTTGATTTGCGTGGATCATCGTTTAGTTCTGCATATCCTGCGGCCTCTAATGCTTTTCCTACTGCATGCATATTATCAATACTGGTTTCACCTAGATTTACATCTTTGGTATCACTGAACCCTCTTGCAAGATTGGCTTCTCTTCCGACAGTTGACGAAGCAAGGGACCTTGATATTTCTTCTCCTGAACCTGCTACGTTTCGCAGAGCGCTCTTTTTGCTTTTGATTGTTAGCACAAAACGCATTACATCATCCAGAGAGAGATTGTACCCCTTTTTTTCTTTTTCAAGAAAAGAGAAAAATTGGCTCATTTGACCGAAATCATTTGACGAAATATCCGTCATGTAGGTAGTGGCCTCAAGTACTTGTAAAATTTTCATATGTATAGATGTTTCAATTTACAATTATTTATCATCTTTGATGTAATGGTATAGTAAATAGGCGTCATTCAAATCTGCGATAGGTGCAGGTATTGACTTCATAGAACTGATATCTGAATAATTGGCGTCAATAAATTTCTTCCAGTCGTCTTTAAAATGAGAATCTACGATTGCACGAAGCATTTCATGTTTTTTGAATTTCCCCCCCGGAACACCCTCGGGGTTTAGGTACATAAATTTAGGTTTCAATGGAGTCAGTTTTGGGTCTCTGTCTTTATTTTTTATGTCAACGCGCGGGTATACCAATTTAGCAGCACCTTGTTTGAGGGACATGGGTGGAACGACAATAAGCCCATAACCGTTGTTGAGAAAGCGACTTCGTATTAGAGTCGAAAAAGTTACAAGATCTATAAGATTTCCAGCTTTGGAGTTATAACTAAACCCTTCGATACAAATTTTTGTATCATGTGGCTTATATTTTTCTTCAACTGTTTTGATTACAATATTTGCTATTGTTTGATAGTATCGCAATTTTTCCACTTCTACACCGGTAAAAGTTTCTTTCTCTTTGTAATTTTCGTATGTTTTAATTTCACAAATATTGGATGCGAGATCAAACCATTTCACGAAGTCACCTTTTTTAGAACATACTAAACTTTCTTGGGCAACGGCAACCATTCGGTTTCCGTTTATACATATCCCGGTACAAGTGGTTGATGGATCAATAGCTACTATGTTCATTAATATATCGGAGGGAGTTTGCCCTTGGTGTCTTTAAGTTTTTTTGTTTCATACTGTAGTCTTTCGTTGATATATTCCATCATCATCTTTCGTTCGTAGAAGGTCCTATCTAGGATGTCCTCGTATTGAACACCACCTCTCATGAAATAGGCTAAGTGAATAGCACTTTTAATTAAATTTTGCATACCTACATTCAAGGATTGTGAATATCGCTTCAGCGCACTCCTATCGTTACTCGCTAGGATGTTAAAAAAAAATACAAAGGGTTTAGGTAAGACATGTCAATATCTTTGCTTTTCCCACAAGCCGAACAGGTTATTGTATAATTGAAGTCTATTCCCCAGTTAAACGCATCGGCTATTCTGTCAAGTAATTCGGATCTATCCTCCAGACTAAAAGAGTTAACCCATTCTTCTATCTGGTCTTGGTTTTCGATGTTGTCAACGACACGAATTCTTCTAGCTAGGTTTACGTTGGAGAATTTGTTCACATATTCGAAGTATTTTTCTTCACCCATAGCATGTGGGTTATCTTGTAATCTCAAATTACTGATTTCTTTGAATGCTTTAAAGCTAATTTGTTGGAGTTCTATATCAAAACCTTTAAAATCGAATCTTTTCTTTTCTTCATAAAGATCCGGGTCAATTTCTGTGGAGGAATCCAGAAAATGAGACAGCGGAATTTTAAATTCACAAAATTTGCTGACAATTCCTGTGTTATTCTCGTTATCCAGCACCGGGTCAAATTCACGTTCTTTATTTTCTACTTTAGTATTTTCTTTGCCAATTTGATTGTCTAGATTTCTTAGCTGTTCACCGATATCATCCAGAGATTCTTCATATTTGGAAGTTCTTTGGGATTCTTCAAATTCCTGTTCGACTGACTCTTGGATTAATTTTGATCGGTCCACGAGTTTTTCTATTTTCATACAGACATCTTTGTAAAGAAAATCGTTACCATGACTCTGTTTTTTAATTGCTGTTATGAGATAATCTATATCCGTTGGACACAACTCTTCAGGAGTTAAAACCTCTGGTACACAATATGAAATGGTTTCAGATACCGCACTCCCTTGGAAGATTGAATCAAAAGATTTCATTTTAAGTTCTTCTCTAAGTCTCATTGGGTAAACTACCATTTCACCGTTTTCAACGTTGTCGGCCAGAACACCCTTTTTATAGATTTCACCCCTAGACGGCAACCTAAAAGTTACTCCGGGAAGAGATCTTTTACGTTTTTCCATAAGTGGGTTTGATATAAATTCTTCTTTCATTGACATTGTGTGTTTGTAATGATGATATTTATGGTCAACACAAAAAGTTGTTTTTCCACAAATAGACTCTTTCCATAGGATATAAATAGATGGAACAGATTTACAGTAATCATGGTAGCACAACCTATATTTTTGACTGGCCGGGTCCAAGAAGAGATTGGTACCGACGCACAAACACAAACGATACCGGCAGCAACAGGGCAACCCACCGGGGTTGTTGTATTCTTCGTACAACCCAATGTGTCTGAATCCGGTACAGCAAACTACCTTGAAGTTGGGGACATGAGACAAGCTGCCAGTTTATTGATTTACACGGGAAGCCCCAGCAGAACCTTTTCAATAGACGCCACGTTTGTTTCTAGAACTGTATCAGAAGCAGAAACCAACTTAGCCTATGTCAATACCCTTCGATCTTGGAGGATGCCAGAAAAAACTGGTGACGGTGAGTTTAATACAAAAACCCCTTCTAGACTTTTTCTCAATGGTCTTAACAATCAATTTAAACAGGTAGCAGTTAGAATGACCGATTTGAGCATAACTTTGAACGAAGAGAACGATTATATCATAACCCCAAAAGGCGCGGTTCCTATCGTCTGGAACGTTTCAATTACTCTTAAAGAAGCTAGATCTATTCAAGAGTTACGAGATTTCAACATTCAATCGTTTAGAGAGGGTACATTAAATGGCTGGTAAAAACATAAACAATCGATTCAGACTTTTTGATAATAAAACTTCTTTAGCGAAGAGGTTGTCTAGAATGCTAACGGGCGGAACTACAGAAATCAAGGGTAATAAACTCGGCTGGTGGGAGAGGAATGAAATAGAGCGTGATATTTTTACTGATCGTAAATACCGACTGGGACCGGAGCATGAAGGTAGACCCGATTTAGTAGCAGCGGGGGTTTACGGAACGACAAAACTCACTTGGCTTGTCCTTCTATACAATAACATTGTGGACATCGAAGAAGAATTTGTGGCCGGTAGAACAATAGTTTTACCATCATCCAGTAGGGTTTTCTCTCAAATTGCGATCAAGAATCCAGAGCGGGAAAGGGTTATAAATGAGTGAACCTAGAAATCCCTTAGAGAAGTATTCTTCTTATTCTACAACATTCATTTTGTCTGCGTGGTCTAATACGGCCAGCGCAGAAAACGATGGCAACGCACCCAAGCTAACAGATGGTCCGGAAGGCAAACTTCTACCGGGAGGTGGAGTATTGATTTTGAATGATTCTTTCGGAACAGGAACAAAAAGATTTGTTGGTAAAAGGCTCCAATATGATTATTCTTGGACAAGCACTGATACAAGCAGCACCTCCGCACTAGGAAAATTCATTTTGCATGATGTATCCGGAGGAGATTTTTTCGGTTTTTTGAAGAACGAAGTAGTTGATGTTTTGGGTATATCTATAGAGAATTTATCATTTCGACTAGACGTACATTTCCACTATCCAGAAGGAGATGAAAGGACTACAAGAAGCGAACCTTTAATTTTTGTGGTTAACGACTTCAAATATAAATTTATGGACACCCATAACTATTATGAAATGTATTTCATGGCTTGCCATAATACCATAGGATTATCTTCAAAATTGAATTTATTATATAGTATGACGGTGACGCATAAAGACGGACAACTCCATGAAGAGACACCAACCCCCAACCCCAGTGGGGGTTCTATAAAACCTCGTGGGGAAGAAGACGCAGAAAAAAATCCATTTAGGAAAGATCGGCTAGAAAAAAGCAAGCCCATGCGAACTCTACAGGATGCATTCGAAGCATTACAAGTAGACCTCAACGAGTCTACGAAGATCCACAAAAATCAACTACAGGATTGGCAAGCAGTTATAAGAGACAATTACACTTTTAAACTAAGAAATCCTTCTGTTCAACAAAAAGAATTGAAGATTAAATTCAACATACATCTAGATCCAAAATACAACAATTACGAGATAGACAATAGAAATTTACCTTTTGAACAACCGGAACTTGATGCGAACGAAAAGGGTATAAGAGTGATACCTTCAACGAGCGGTGAGACCTTGCTGGACCTGATTGATAGGATAATGAAAATGTCAAGAAAAACAGGAATAGATTCCGCACAGGGGTATAGTCATAAAATTTGTTTCGTATGGAGAAAACAGGGCTCAGAACTACTGTACGATATTGTCATAAAAAGGTTTGAAGTACCTGTAAATTTTTCGACGGGAAAGAATACTGGACCGGGGGAGAGCGCCAAAGAACCCTTAACATTTTTTTATTCTTCAAATCAAAACCACGATGTTAGGGCGCTGGTCGGAGTAGCTAGTAGAACGGATAAAATAGACATTGTAGAAGACGTAATAGATACTGTTTCAGGAAGAACTGCATATGGGGGTGAAAGGGAACCCATTACCGGCGAACGCGAGAGAGACCGGGAGTTTTTCATGACCGGATACAGTGGGTTCAGAGCCAAGGTTGGAAATGATCGAACCTTGGGTGTAGAATACCCCAAAGAATGGGCAGAATGTATGAAAAAACAATACAGAATGCAGTCGTTACAAGAATCAACATTCATAATAAATATTCACGGGAATCCTGATTTATACAATGACACTCTTCGAAAACCTAGTGCGGCGACAACCAGTTCTCACCCAAACGCAGTACACTACCAATTACCCGAAATACTCCCTTGGTATGCCAAGTTGAATATATATCTCGACACGAATTACGAGGATGTCGGCGGGCCAGAGCCAGAGGTATTTTATCATCAGGAATGGATGCATATCCAGAAAATAACTACGATAATTGAGGGTAGTCATTTTCACCAGACGTTAACACTTGCTAGATCGGACGATATTATATAATTATGCTTGACGAACAACAATTACTAAAAATTTTGAATTCCGAATTGGAAGTGGGCGACACCAAGTACAACTCAAGTGGTATTACTGTTGGTGTTGTGGTAGATACCGATGATCCATTACAAAATGGTCGTTTGAGGGTTTTTTGTGCTAATCTGAACGACGATCCAAAAAAAATACACCACCTCCCGTGGGCTTCATATGTATCTCCGTATGGGGGGGTAATTTCGAACGGCGAGTTTACTAGGGGGACCGGGAAGGGTCCAGAAAAGAGTCAAGGTGCTATAGCATATGGTTTCTGGGCAATTCCGGAACAAGGATCTCTTGTTCTGGTGACCTGTATAGACGGTGACGAAAGAAGAAGAGTTTGGATGGGGTGTATGCAGCCCCACAGAGAAATGCACTCGTTGTTTCATGGACGCTATGATTGGAAAGAAGGGGGCACGGTAGACGGCCCCCTTACTTCTACCAAGAATTCTATAGAACCCCAATACACTAACGCAGAAAAGGCATTTAGGGGTGAAAAAGATTCCGCAGAATGGAAAACCCGTCAATCCGAATATCAAGCGACCGGAAATGTTGGCCACGAAGAGGAGGATATGATTGATCAGCAGTATCCGGAAATTAGGGAGTCCGAGGGCGACGAATGGGTTAAGCCTATCGTAGGAGCACATGGCTATGACTGGTCTGGCAATAAAGCTCTAGGTTCATTCTTGGCCTCTAGGGTTTTCGGTTTTTCTACACCGGGATTCCATGCTTTCACCATGGACGACCGTCCTTACAATAATAGGATACGGCTGCGTTCTTCTACCGGACATCAGATAATTTTAGATGACACCAACGAAAGAATATATGTTGCAACCAACGAAGGAAAAAGCTGGATAGAGATGGATTCTAACGGGAACATCGATGGATACTCGGAACGCAGAATAAGTATGCGAGCGAAAGAAGATATTAATTTCTCTACGGATGGTACTTTTAGAGTAAAGGCCAACAAAGGAATATACATGTACGCCGGTAACACAGAGGGGCAGTCTTCACTAGATTCGGACAAACCGGAAGACGGTGAGATCAGATTACATTCAACCGCCGACACACACATATTAGTGGAAAAAAACTTACGAACTCTAGTATACGAAAACAAACTCGAAGAAATCGCCAAAGATATTTGTCAAACAGTGGGCGGTGGCATGTTTATCCAAGTAGACGGGGATGCCAATACAATATTAAATGGAGGCAATTACAGTGTGTCGGTAGACGGAGACTACAACCACCACGCTTCTGGAAACACCTCAATATTTTCCGGAAATGATAACATTATGCAATCGGTGAGTGACACTAAGATATTTTCTTTTACTGGAAAGATGGACATAGGTTCTTTGTTGGATATGTCGATAAAGACATACGAAGGAGACTTGACATTGGAAGCGTTAGAAGAAAACATGAAGTTAATGTCCAACAACGGGGCCAACCAAATAACAATGAGAAACCCTTTCATGAATTTTTTCTCCGTGGGCCAAATAGTCAGCCAAAGTGCAAAAGAAATCGCACAGCAAACCAACGACGGGTTTGGGATAGATGGCGAAAAAAGACCCACCATCGACGGCAATCTTCTCGGTGGTGGGTGCATATCTCTTACGGGTGGCGTGAACGTTTCTTTTAAACCGACGGAAATAAACTTTGACGCGTTGGACAACATCCAGATGGCCATAGACAATTCAGCTATAGCAACATCAGTACAAACAATAAACGACAATTTTAATTCCATACAGGGAACCGTAAACGATTTAGCATTCACGGTGGGGGAAAAATTGGCTGAAATTGTCGGAGTCTCCAACCCATTGGATATTCTAGATATCACCATACCGGCGTTGCCCACATTTCCAAGTGTTCCTACTTTACGAATACCATCTCTAGACTTACCGGAGTTCAACTTTAACTTCTGTATAGACGTAGGGAATTTCTCGAATATAGAAAATTTCAATCCGGTACCAGATGGACTATTTTTAAATATAGATTTGGGGGGATGGACACAAGATAACTTTAAATCTTGGTTTGATCGCCAGAAACTAAATTTTGAAAATTCTATCGACGTTTTGGATATAGCGAGTAATCAGGTTGACATGAACATCAACAACGCGATAGACAACATTAAGAATAACATCAACCAAATCAAAGACTCGTTAGAAAATTTGGTGAATATAAACATCACAGATAATAGCACACATATTGCGTCATACACAACTGGAATTGGGGGACTAAATGACTCTCTCGCATCTTTTAACAGTGCCGTAAATGTGTTTAACGAGAACGTAGGATCTACTGTAGTTCCACGACTTACAATTCTACAGAATGAAACAAATGACCACCTACGGTCCCTAATTGTAATAAATACAAAAATACAAGAGACACCTGCAACCGTAAATGGGCTGGACTATACCTCTTTGGAGGAACAAGTGATTTTCTTTAATGCTTATAGCAATGCTATTTCAGAATTTGGTGGCCCGTGATGAGCAACACATGGACCAAGAACGCCGAAGTAGTACAGGACTTCGAAAACTATGCACCTGCATTTGCGGACACTCAACCCCCGTTCGCACAAAAATCTTGCCTGTCTTTAACCGAGATTGCCCCGTGGACAAACAGGGTGCCGGATCATGAACCATGGCCACGCGTTATGAAACAAGACGGGGGTGATTCCGTAAATGAAACCAACGACGGTTATAAGAACAACACAGACTGGATTGACCAATATGACAATGTAACCAACCCGGAGGGTCGAAAACCCATCGGTGTCATAGAAGGTGATTTTAAAAATGAACGTGGCCCATTGTGGAGAAGGTAATTTTTTATAAATAGTTTCGAGTAGAAAACAGCGGAACTACATGACAACGTTTTATAGGGGTCCTAGCCTTAAAAGCTACGAGGATGACAAAAAGATCTTGTTAAAAGACGTACAACTTGTAAAACAGGACTTGTTGAACAATATATTCACCTCTAAGGGCCAGCGGCTTATGATGCCAAATTACGGAACTTCTATTCAGGAATTGTTGTTTCAGCCGCTGGACCAAAACACGTTGGCACTTTTGGAACTTGAGTTTACAAACGTCTTTGATAACGATCCTAGGGTCGCGGTTCTTGATTTATCCGTCAACCCCGTATACGAAGAAAAAGCAGTTGTTGTTATAGCACACTTACGATACCTTGAAATAAATTTTAATGACACTATGGAGATAAGGTTAGAATTCGATGGATAATAGATTACAGAACATTGCCGAAAATTGGGAAAGGGCATACGATTCTTTCCAGCAAGTGAATTTTAAAGCTTGGGATTACGATAGTATTAAACAGTCCATGTTGGATTATATGAAACTGTACTATCCAGAAGATTTTAACGATTACATTGAATCATCTGACCTTGTGGCGATTATAGAATTGTTCGCTTATCTTGGGGAACTTTTGGCATATAGGATTGATTTAAACACACACGAAAACTTTTTAGCCACCGCCGAGCGTAAAGAGTCTGTTCTTAGACTAGCCAAGTTTCTTTCTTACAGTGCATCAAGAAACATACCCGCGAGGGGTCTTGTTAAGCTAACCTCTGTGTCTACTACAGAATCGTTAGTAGACAGTAAAGGAAACAATATTGGAAACACTAGAATCATTTGGAATGACCCCAACAATGATAACTGGAAAGAACAATTTATTTTAGTGATGCAGAAAATTTTATCACAAAATTTCGGAACAGTTTTACCTTCAGACCGCATTCAGGTTCAAAACGTACTGTTCGAATTATATGGTACAAACAACGAGGCAATACAAGGCGAAGCAATACGCTACAGCGTTTCTGTTAACGGAGAAACTTATCCGATGGAGTTGGTCAGTGCCGAATTGAATGAATTTGGTTCAATTGAAAAAAGACCGGAACGAAAACAACAGATGAATATACTGTATCTGTCTGACGGTTTGGGTGATTCTTCTGACAATACCGGATTTTTCTTTTTTACAAAGCAGGGTGAGCTTCAACGAGAAACGTTTTTCTTGGACGGAGTGTTGCCCAATCAGACCAAGAATCTTTCTAGGACGGGGATTAACAATACCGATTTATGGCTAAACAACATAGATGATGAAACCGACGAGATATTGAGCGGTGGGGAGCGGTACAACGAACCTAGGACGGGCGAATGGCAGGAAGTTGATGTAACAAACGCACAGAACATTTTATATAACACTTCCCCCAACAGAAACAAATACGAAGTAGAGACATTGGCAGATGACGGTGTTAGATTGATTTTCGGTGACGGGAATTTTTCTAACATACCTTCAGGAAAATTTGATGTTTGGTATAGAACTTCCACCAGTCCAGAAGAAGGATTAGTTATACCAAGAAGCGCAATTCAAAATAAATCGGCCAACATCCGCTACAGAGACAACACCGGTGCAATTAGAACTTTTACGTTTACCTTCACCCTGACTGCACCGATACAAAATGCAGCACCATCCGAGACTGCGGCAAGGATTAGAGAAGTAGCTCCATCAGTGTACTATACACAAGATAGAATGGTAAACGGAAGAGATTACAACGAGTTTTTATTACAAGACAATACTATCTTAAAACTTCGTTCTATCAACAGAACTTTTGCGGGAGATTCTAAATTCATAGGTTGGCATGATCCGAAAGAATATTATGAGAACGTTAAGCTTTTCGGTGATGATATGGTCTTGTATTTTAACTCTGAGATTAAGAACTTTAACATTCTTCCAGAACAACTACCACCACAGGATGGAGGAATCAATGTCCCCCTGATTACGGCTTTGGTTGAAAATTACATTGAACCAATTTTGCGTAGACAAGACCTTTATAATTCTCTGATTTTGAAAGGAATGCAACCCGTGTTTGCCAGATACGAGTTTACATCAGCAGAACTCAGTGGGTTGTTGACAAATATCAATTCTTTGATAACATCTGCCCCAAACACACTTTACTTAACGTACCGGATACAAGAAGATCAGGCAGATAACTTTTGGCAAATCGAATTAGAAACAAACATACAGACAGATTGGGATATTGCCATAACTTCACAAACAAATAACAGTTGGATCATAAACTTTAAGACTAGGGAGTTATATGCCCACAGCCCAGAAACCAAATTCAATCTTAGTAACTATGATGAACGGGTTTTGACGTATGATACAATGAATTCGAAAAAAGACAACATTGTCGTACTGAAAGCGAACGTCGGGGTAGACGGTTGTAGTATTGGAACCAACAGACCGTTTGTTATTAGCAACGGTGTTAATGTAAATAGGGGCCTGTTGCGCGGTATTTGTGATTTTAATACACTTTCTATCCTCCCGGTGGATGAGGACAATAACGGGTTACCTGATGGAGTAGATCTATCATATTTGATAGGGAACAACGACTATGTGTATTTCCAAAGAGAAGATGGAAATGCCCCGTGGGTATACGTTCCGTTTTCGGAAGAAACCCTACAGTCTTGGTCGGAAGATTCCGCGTCTTCAACGGGCTTGTGGAAAAGGGAAAAAGGCGTCGAGGGGTTAAACTTCTTGTGGATTCACAGAACCCCCCGATACCATCTAATCGATCCTGCGGCGTCTAACATAATTGACACCTTCATTATAACAAGAGGATACTATTCCAAAGTTAGATCGTGGTTGAATGGTAATTTGGACAAAGAACCTACTAGACCAACACCATTCGAGTTGAAATCCTCCTATTCTTATTTGGTGGAAAATAAAATGATATCAGACACGATGCTATTGCAACCCGGAATAATCAAACCAATTATTGGTTCTAAAGCACAGAGAGAACTTCAAGGAACTCTAAAAGTCGTAAAGTCGGAAAACACGGTGGTTAGTGACAACAAGATCAAGACCCAGATCGTTGGGATAGTAAACAAATTTTTTGATATTAATTTCTGGTCTTTCGGTCAGCCTTTTTATTTTACGGAATTGTCTGCCGCGATACACAATAGTCTGGGGTATAATATCGAATCTGTCGTGTTGGTACCAAAGGCTGCGGGTACATTCTTCGGGGATCTTCACGAAATTGTTCCAAAAGAGGACGAGATATTGCAAGCGAGCATAAGTGTTGATGATATCGAAATTGTTCAAAATCTAGATTCAAAAACACTAGTGCAAAGATTGTAAGCACAAACACATTTAATGCGAGACTTATAAATATTTCCAAACAAGATTTGTACTACTAAATGTCTCGAAAGCACATCACCGACTACAAAAAAGGAGAGGTAGTTGATACCTCTTCTTTACTTCCAGAATATTCTCGTAGCCGACTTTGGAACGGAATTTCCAACAACATCTTAAACCGCTTCCTCACAAAAAAGAATTTTGAAGAAGTAACGGGATATGTTGGAAAAGAAATAGACAATTCGGTTTTGTCTAGAATATCAGAAGGTAGAGAGTATTTGCAGAAGAACCAACTCCAAGAGGTTATCAGTGCAACTCTGGGTGCGGAAACCAAGTTCTTGACATTTGAGAAATTCCTTAAAAACCTAGAACGTGATGGGGTGGACCTTGAGAGTTTTGGTGAATGGGGTAAAGCGTTACAATTTAATTTTCTACCTCCTGTAAACATTGATAAGATAATAAATTATCAAGACTACTACTGGACTGACAGAAACACTACTCCAAACTATATCACAGTAGAAGTCCAGAGAACCCGTTCAGAAGCAAAATACGACGAGTTGAAGAAAGGTGTTTTCTCTGACATTATTACATCTAACCCAACAACTAACCTCGACTCTGAGAGTGCTGGAATTTTTATCGTCCACGATGTAGAACAGAACATATATGTAGCTGTGGTTAAAGAAACAGACGGTAGTTATCTGAGTCTTGATGGTTGGACTCTAAACCTGACTTCGTTTAATGAGTATGTTCGTTTGGATAGAGAAATTGTTTCTTTGGAAAACACAGAACTTCGAGTATCCGGGTCATTTTTGACGGGGGCTCGTGAAGGTTTTATTTTAAGTTTATATACGGATTTGGATGGTATACAAGAATTTGTCGAGGTTCAATCTTACGAGTTTGACGAAGACAATAATGAAAGTGTATTCACGCTTAAAACTGTCCCCCAAACCTCCCCTACACGGGTATCTGTTCATGCTTATGCATACGCCGCTAGAAGTGAATCCATATATTTTCAAGATGTGGCAGAGCCACAGCAGGTTGACGAAATAAACATCTATGACCTCGGCGAGCCCGTATGGTATGACCGTCGGGAAGTTTTTTCGTCAAATGGGGGCTTCGTACTGTCACTTGGCGAAAACGAAGTAATACAATATTTCGGTGGACCCGCGTCAGAGCTTGTTGTCGGTGCCGAGTACGGAATCAAAATAAATAGTGGCCCAAACACAGGGGACCATGATTTATCTAGTTGGGTCGAAGGTGCAGTTTTTGGTGACCCTGATAGATTTTTAGTTGACGGTGTTGAATTTTTCAAAGACGAAAATATTTCTTATCAAATATACGTCAAAGATAGTCTATCTGCAAATGTATATGCCCAAGAAAATGATTTTTTCTTCGATACGACCACTGACATTTTATATCAATGGATTGACGGACAGTGGAAGACGAAAGTCAGGTCTTTTTCTATATTGTACGAAAGTGAAAACAGCAAATTACGAGCGGACAGCAACGACTGGGCTGATGAAAACAAGTGGGTACACAAAAACCAAATTACGAATCTTTCGGAAAGTCGTCAGGCAACACAACCGATTATAGAATATAAGAACTACATAGAGCTTTCCTACTTTTCCAAATTTGAATTTGAATGGGCTTACCGAAAGACAGTTGAAGATCAATACAAAAAAGTTGAAGACCAACCCAATCTTTTAGAAATTAGACCTATAAAAATAGAAGAATCAGATAGCGAAAATGTCCCAGTTTTTCAGTTAGCTTCAAACGAATTACTACTACCGGCCAGATTTGGTAATATGGAATCGGTTCTCACAAAGGGCGACAATATAAATCTCGTTGGATTTAACACCAACGACGGCCAGTACACTATTGACAGTGTAGAATTTGTACAATTTACTCCGGGTGAAAGATATCAATCCGTTATCCGGGTAGTAGAGAATTTCTTCAGCGTGGGCGATGACATTTCTGATGGAGGGGGAACAATCTACCCGGAACGTACCAGTTTGGGGGATACTTTTGATCCACTGGTTACTCACTGGGCTTTTGTTGGAATAAAAAATATCACAGCCAGTGGTGCAGAGCCCGAAAAAAACCCCATGCTAGATGGACCTGCTATACAAATTAAGACAGAGACAAATAGCGTTTTCCAAGAATACCAAACCAAAATAGGGCTATACTGGCAAGAATTCAACCCTACTTCTACAATAAATGGAGCTAGGTTGGAGCTTGATGAATCTCTTACGGATTTGTGTTTGATTGAGGATTACCAAGAAGGAGACCTTCGTCTGTATATCGACGGAAAAAGAATATATGGAAGACATACAGACATTCCCGCCAACAATACCAATTACGTTGGGGCTATTGTTCTAGATAGTGACCTAGTTATCACCCCGGACACGCTAGTTCGTATCGAATTAGGAGAATATTGGACACACGACATCGGTCGAAAAGACGTTGTAGTGGTTGATCCTACGGGAAATTCACCAGATATCTATAACCTGTCTCGATATAAGAGAATAGAACAAACTAAAACCAAAACTAACCAATATCCCTTGTTCAAAATATATGATATTCTAGGAAACCCACTAGAAGAATCTAACTCTATTTTCTGGTTTAAAGAAAATGGAGAATTTGAGTTGAATAGAACGTTAGACCTAAGAGCAGAATACAAGAGGAATGAACGAGATCTAGTTTTTGAACACGGTCTTGTGGATTCTGAAGGAAAATTACGCTGCTATTTAGATTTAAGGGACAATAAGATTAAAACTATTTGGAAGAAAGGAGAGTTTAATGAACAATCCGTCCCAGAAAAAATAGAAAGTGACTGGGACATACCCAACAGTTGGAAATATAACATACAGCATGAGCTTAGAAAGGAAGTAAGTCTCACCGACTTATTTAGACATTTCAAAACTATAACATTAGCACAAGAACCGACAAAATACAATTCGACAAACCCAGAAGAAGTGTTTCATGCTTTGAACAATCCAAACTTCGGATTGGGTGGTACCATCAAAGAACACAACGGCAACCTCGACCTACTAGTCTCTGCGATGTTGGGGGAACAAATTGATATACCCAAAACTTTAGATTTTGTGGGGGACGCATACGAACGACTTACTTATAGGTGGACATTACGATATCTAGAAAATCTTTCTACTTTTTTAGAAATGTCAGAAGTCGATTTAATAGAAAACTTCGAAAATTACACCGAAAATAACACAAGATGGGATCGTTTGTTTGGAGATTCTTTTAGTTACGCTGATGGATATGGGATCAAAAACGTAATATCAACTTCGGCAATTTTGAGAATGACGGGGCTTTCTAAACCTTCTATATTCAAACGGGGTGAAGACTGGATAGTCAAAAGACACGATGGCACATATTTCACATTAGATATAACGAACGCTCAGAAGAGCAAATTCTACGGAATACTAACCAAAAATACACAGAAGGTGTCCGAAGACAGTGAAGCTTTCCCGGATATAGCAGATTATGCAGAAGGAGACTATTTGGTTAGGGGGGTTTCTTCCGAAAAAAGCATATCTTTGTATCAATTAGAATCAGGTTCATGGACCGAGATTGATGTGATCGGACAAATTGCCAATTTGCTTTACGAGTTGGAAACTCTGTTATACTCTGCCGGACAGCACAGAGAGCCATTAGACGAATTTTATAATCTAGAGTTGACTAAAACAAACAGTCGTTTTAGAGATCTTGAAGAGACCGAATTTTTGTGTTTGGTCGGAGAAGATGCACTACACAACACCGCGTTCCAGAGCGGGGATGCTTTTACATGGAACTACGCCAATACCGACATAGCAACACATCCACTTTCCGGAGTTTTTTCTGCTAGGGGAAAGGCATCGTGGCAGGGATTGTATGAAGAAATATATGGAACAGCATATCCCCACCGAGAACCTTGGATCTTGCAAGGTTATGAAGAAGAGCCCACATGGTGGAAGACCACATACAAGAATAACGATTTAGGAATAGATCGATTCTGGAAAGAAACTATGTGGGATAACATATTCACTGGAGTCGTCCCAGCCGGACAAGAATTACCAAATGGAACTATTTCTACTGGCAACAGTGGAGAAACTCAAATTTACGATTACTCTCCCGTTAACGTAACCGGAAGTACCGTGGCGGGTATTGCTAGTGATGAACTGGCACCACCATATTGGGATGGTTCGCTATCGGCAGACCCCCGCTTTAAACCACTATTCGACAAGAGTCTTGGCAATTATGTATCTTCTCCAAATGCGGATTTTCTTTTTGGACAAGATGGTCCAGTTGAGTGGAAATGGAAAAATAGTAGTAGCTACTTATATTTCTTGCTCAAGGCGTCTTTTTTGTGTGATCCAATAGAATTTTTTAGCAGAAACTATGGTGATGATTTGGTACAAGTAGATTGCTTGCTTGCTAACAAAGAAACCCAAAATATAAATCCACATTTTAAAACTCTATTCCACGGAGACTACAGAGAAGATGGCACGGTTTATTATTCTGCGGGTATACAGCAGTGGATCGTTAATTACAATAGATATCTGGAGTTAGACGGGGGATCTTCTGACTATAGGGATTTATGGATTGGTTGGAATGTAAACGCAGCATACATTTTTAACACTCTGATCAACGACACTACATTAGGTGTTTCGGGGGACCAGATCGACATAGTTGCTAGAGATTATGCGACATTCATTGATCGCCAGCTAAACTCGACCGAAAATACATTCTCCGCGATAAATTGGGCGGTCCAAAAAAGAGCCCCAATCACGGAAAGAACTCATTACGAAACAAGCAACTGGGTTTTCAAACCATATATTAAAAGTCCTAAAAAGAAGAAAACTATAGAATATTATCCACCACAAAATTACCAAGTTAGATTGGTGGGAACAAATACTTTTACAACCGGTGGGTATCAAATCAAGGCCACAGAAATAGACTCACCTAGAGGCTTTTGGAGAGCTATATATTCTTCACCTTTAGCGTTGACGGATGTTACTGGGTTAACGGCAGGGCCATACCAGTTTACTATTGATATCGACGGCACAACGTCTACTGTTGTCACCATAGACGGGTCACTCTCTCCCAATACTCCGACAGTTGGTGACGTTATCGCCAGTATCAATGATCAAATAAGTGGTGCCTTTATCGATTTAGAAAACGGATATTTGATCATCCGCAGCGAGGCCACGGGTCTCGGTTCTTCAATAAGCATTAGCCTAGACAGCCTTTTTCCCGTAATATCTTCGGGCTTAGTGTCTGAGGACGGCATAACTGATTTCGAGTTCAAAAAAATATTCTATGTTTATGGCAACGTTTTGGGAGAGTTTTCGGCTGGTGACCAGATAACGGTCTCTTCTTCTACCAACTATGGTGGGACGTATACAGTTGACGACGTAATATACGATTTTAGAAGAAACGAGACTCTAGTTAAAGTCTTGGAAGATGTTGTTATAACTGACGACATCGTAGACGGAATTGTAAGCCCAGAAAATACCATAACAATCCCGTGGGAAACCGGGCAAGAGGTATTTTTAAACACAGACGGGGTACTACCGGGAGAACTACTGAATTATATTCCCTATTATATCGTAAAGATTAACGGTACAACATTCCAGATTTCAGAGAGTGAAGACCTAGCAAAATTGGGAACTGTTATAAATTTTGCCACTGCGGGTTCTGGTAACTTCTGGGTCGGAAAAGTCACAAACACGTTTAAACCGTTGAACAGAATAGACTATGCATTCAGAAGACATGAACCAGACACTCGCCTCGTTAAAACCCTCTTTGAAGCTCAAAACGTAACCAGAATACAATCTCTCATAGATATTCTCTTTGGTTATGAAGCTCTGCTGGAAGATCGCGGTATTAAGTCAGTTCCTTTTGACAAGACCAATAAAGCCGAAGACAGTGGAAGAGACAATGAATGGATTTTGGAAATTGAAAAGTATATTGTGTGGCTAGACACTCTAATACAGAGAGCAGAAGAACTCCCCCCGAGAATATCTGCAACGGTAAACGTTGATTCTAGCTCTTTTATCAGTCCTTCTGGACAGTTCTTGGCGACTGGACAGGCCGTAAGGTTGAAAGCGGGTGAGGGTGGAACGGTGCCGGAAGAATTAAACAGTCCATTTAATGCGTTTGTACCATACTACGCTATTGTTACTAGGTCTGGTGCTATTCAGTTGGCATATTCCAAAAACGACGCCACTGCCGGAAGGTTTATAGAGTTTTCTACCGGCTCCGGGGAAGTGTATTTGGAAATTTTCAAAAGTGACAAAGTTCTTCCTAAAATGATGACCAATCCATATTACAACCATTTTGTTGTGAGCCACGATAGAGGGTTACCTTCGAGTTTTGAGAGGGCCAGAAACGGGTTATTCGAAAGACAAAATGTTTTGGATGTTAATGGAGAATACATCGACTTAGAAAATTTATTATTTTTCAGGAATGACAGAGAAACAAGCGTTTTGTTAACACAGAACAGCGAAAATAAGATTGCGGGTGCGGATTATTCTATTTTCGAGGTGTCGCACATTTGCAGGTTTAATCAGTACACTAGCGGTAACAAGTTAATATATGATCCCTTTTTAGGAATCAAAACCCCTAGGGTGTTTTTAAGTTTTCTGAGGCCGACAGAACCCACGGGAAGACTCCATGTGGGGGGTTTGGTTTTGAGTGACAACTCCTTAATAGATAACATCGAAAAATCGATACAAGATATAAGAGACTATTACGATGTATACAACAACATTAGGGGTGATGATACTACAGAGGCAGTCAGAAGGTCCGTGGGGTATCAGGGACCAAAACAGTATATGGAAAACTTGGGTATTAACGAAAAGTCACAGTTTGTATTTTGGAAATCTTTTGTACAAAACAAGGGTACAAATTTTTCACTTGAGGCTTTTACAAATCAACGTGCATTAACCGGAGTAACAGTTGATGAGTTCTGGGCATATAAACTATGTGAGTTTGGGGATTCTAAGAAAAAAGCCTACCCTGAGATAAAACTCAATACGGATGACGTAATTAGAAAGGAACTTCGACTTGAATTTGTTCCACCAACTGGCGGAACTATCGGAAAGGACTATATTCCTATTCGACTAACTGATTTTAACCGTTGGGAAAATCTTCCAGATGTTGTGGATCTAATGAAGCCGTTCAAGGGTTATTTCTTAGATGTTGAAGAAACTGAAATATTCACGAATGCTGAAAATCTAATACAAACGTCAACGATCACAAGTATTACCAATAATCCGGTTTTACGATTGAACGTCCCTGTTTATGGTGCTAAGATCGAGTATGAAATTTCTGATGAAAAATTCATTGCCAGCGAAGGTGTGGATTATAGATTTATAAACGGGTTAGTCATAGAATTCATTGCTACAAACATCGAGGTGTGGCAGAATATTACTGTTACTGGGTTGAGGTATTCATACGACAGTACTAACATTTTCAAGTTGATAGATAACAAACGTGAGGAACGGGTGGTTGCCGATATTCCTATATGGAACCCGGCTTTTGGACAAGAAAACCCAGTAGGAAATTATCCAATAGATTTTAAGCTAGAAAAAGATCCAGCCTCGTATACTTTGGATTTTGATGTTAATTCTTCCAGTGGCGCGTTTATCAAGAGAGAAAGTTTTTGGGAAGAAAAACAGATAGGAAAAGTTTGGCTGGATATAACCAAAAAAGGATACGTTCCTTACTACGACAAATTCATTTTTCCAAATCAAGAAGAGCGCAGTCTGAAGTGGGGCAATTTAGCAGATTACGGAGAAATAGAAATGTATCGCTGGACAGAAAGTGATTTCTCACCAGAGGATTATATTAACGAAGTAGAGAAACAGTCTCTAGAAAATATACCACTGGGGGAAAAGTTGACAGGAAATCCAAAATCTGTGGTTTATAAAAAAGTAGTAAATCCCGGAGCGGGACAAGCCCGGTGGGAAGAAGAAAAAACCATTGTAAGAAGTTTCCCCAAGGCCGGGATAGAATCGTCAGATTTGGAAGATTTCACACCTGAACAATTTCTTGACCTGTACGTTAATGGAAAATTTACCTTAAGGTTTAATTATGTTTCCTATGACGTATTTTTGGCCACGCTCGCATTAGCAGAAACCTTCGGGCTTGATATCCCCGACAATTCAATAATTACGTTGGTAAAGGAAGCTGTTGTCCCTAGCGAAGAGGAAATTGATAATGGTGATTATATCCGGGTACATCCCCACAGTAAGATAGACTACATAGACCGCGTGAGCGGTGATATAAAATCAAAGTATTACTTTTGGGTTAGAGGTGACAAATCACAGAAGTTGTTGAATAATACTACACTTACTCTTTTTGACGCGGAGCGTGAACTCTCAGATATGACCAAACCCTACGCCGTTATTGAAGGATTCCGTGAGGAGGGTGATGGTTATGGTGTGTTGTTCGGGGCAACCTACGACCCCGACGACAACAATCTACCATTGCGATTCTCTCAACTTATCATCAAAGGTTTGGCAAACAGCGTTAAGAATAACTCTGATTATGTACTAAGACTTCGGAAAGATTTTACATTAAGAGATGATCTGGGTCTTGATTTAGAAAAAAAGAACAAACACGTAGATTGGAAACTTATTAGAAAGAACCAAACTTCTAAAATCGATTTTATTCTTTGGAGAAAAGTGGTTGAAAGTACTACCGGATTTGAAGTTGTGGACGAATTGTTCAACATTGACGAGAGAGTCCCGGTTCCGTCTGAAGAAAGAGTCAGATACGATGTATTAGTGCGCGGCGCTTCTACACGAATTGGACTGGGTAGAGAGCAAACTTTAGTTGATAGAGACATCCTAAGAAAACTTATTACTCAGGTGCTGTTTGAACCGAACAGAAAATGGTCTGTTGGTGATATAGAAGCGTTCTACGAATCTTATGATCTAACGGTACCAGAGGGATACGTACAGCTACTCAGAGCGATATATGCTCTGTTCACCGTGAAAGAAGTCAATGACATCTTTTTTGAGATTCTGGAAAATTCTATGATTGCTAAGAAAAAGCACCCGGACTTTTTCAAGACTTCGTGGGTGGCCGTAGATGTTGGAAATGCGGGTACTATTTTAGAAGGTGAGACGCTGGAAATTGTTAAAGTGGTTGGTAGTGAATTAGAGTGTGCTGTAGACGTACCACCACCACCAACTCCTACCCCCACCCCAACCGTGAGTGTTACACCAAGTGTTACACCAAGTGTTACACCAAGTGTTACACCAATACTATCACCCACCCCAACCCCGTCGGCTGCATCCGTACCAATCTGGGTAGATATTACGCCTGATACATATTGGACTGGTGATCCAACTACGGGTGACGGACAGACCCCAACGGTATACACCAACCCATGTTGGACGAAAAGTTTTGAAGGGTTCAATAGTATGAACATAGTTATCAATCCTGCATATGAAAACATTAACATTCAGGGTGTTAGATTTACATTAACATCATCGGGTACAGGCGGTGTGTCGGGTGACACACAAGTGACTTTTGATGCGATATCGGGTGGGGCGGGGTATCAAGCAATGGAATTGGTGGATGGCGTTCCCCAGATATTTGAATATACCGGACTATCTGGAATTATAGGTACTGGTGCTAATATTGATATTCTTGGATTTGCGTTTTCAGGTGAAATAACATTGTGCTCTATTGAAATTTTAACGTCTGATATCATACCATAAGTACAATAGCCGGACGGAAATCCTTCTATATACTAAATAGTAACGAGGTATTGATAAGTTTTTCCACGACACAGAAAGGTAAGGCTTTCATCGTCGGGAACATGGTGGAATAAAAACATATGGTACAAGAAAATAACAGTCTAAGCAGTCACTACAGTCAAGAGCAGATTAGAAAATATCTGATTCAATTTATGGCTATTTTTTCTGGTCTTCAAGTGAGTGTGGGGAAAAACGATTTCAATTCCGAATCAAATTTGATACGGGTTCCAGTTATTCATGGCTCCAAAGATAGGGTAGTAGCCCATATTATGGCGAGAAACTCCCCCAATATACCGGTCAAACTTCCTATTCTTAGTGTTCGGTTTTCAGATATGGAATTGGCACTGGATCGTATGAGCGGCATGAGAACCATAGATAAATCTGTAACTTTTCCTAGAGGGGGAGTTTTCCCTGATGATCTAAGAACAATCGAAAAACTTAAACCAATCCCGTGGAGAATCCGAGGAGAGGTTAACATTCTAACATCTAATTTGTTTCATCAATATGAAATACTCGAACAAATAGCTTTAATATTTGATCCAGATCTTCTTCTGTATACCTCAGATGACCCCGACGACCACACTGCAATACACCGAGTGATGCTAATGTCTATTGACAATGAAGAAAATTATCCCGCAGGAGGTGAAAGAAGAATACTTTCGTTGAATCTGTCATTCCAGATAGAGGCTTGGTTAAGTGCTCCTGTAAATGTAAGAGACGATATTATACAGAAAATAAAATTGAGAATACAAAATCTAGAAAAAGCTGCTAGTTTTGAAGAAGTAAAACAAATAGCAGCGTCCCGTGGAATGGAAGACGATTATGAAAATATATTTGATATTGATGACTTAGACCCACCACCTAGGTAAATTTACAATTTCCAAATACACGCCTAATAAATATCATTGAACATTTGCGATAATTCAGGAGAATAAAATATGGCAAGTTTAATTAGCCCCGGTGTAAGTGTAACCATTGACGACCAAAGTTTTTTCATTCCGGGTCGTGCGGCTACAATTCCGGTAATTTTCATTGCGACTGCTGACGAGAAAACACAGCCTGACGGCGTGACTCCAGCACTTGGTACATATGAGTATGGAGTTTTTAGAGAAGTAACGTCTATCCGTCAGGCCGTTGAACTATACGGAATTCCTAGATATTTGGAAAGTGTTGATGGCCAACCGTTCCACGGCGACGCCAGAAACGAATACGGTTTGGATGCGTTAAACAAATTTTTGGAAGTTGGTAACAGAGCATATGTTGTCCGTGCCAACGTGAACTTGGACGATTCTATTACTGGAATCCGTGCATTGTGGGGACGCAAAATTTCAGAAGCTTCTGATTACGTTTGCGAGCTTTTCGAAGATTACCTAGCAGAGTTCAACGAAGAAAACGAATTGTATGGCCCAGCAGCCTCTACAGAAGTAGCTGGTTCTGACGCGAAACTTTTGATTGAAGAGGCTCTTACTGACCTATTCAACGTATATTCTTTCTCTTCCAAGAACAGAACAGGAAACAACAATCTTTTCAAGCAAAATTTCTTAGAGGATAACAACGTTGCTAGGTCGGGGTACCAAGAAATAGTATTTGATACAACCGGGGGCTTCCTAACCACCGATGATGTTACTGGACTGAATAACGATGCCACCACTTACGCATTTACCATTAGCATAGAAGGTGCAGTGCCGCAAACGGTTTCTCTAGATGGTGCGGCTATTCAGACTTTTGGAGAATTGATAGACGAAATTAACACCGAACTCGGTGGTGACGCTTTTATAGATTTTGTCGCGGGTCGTTTAAGAGTAACTTCTGCTTTGTCTGGGGCCACTTCAAGTATTGAAATAGAAGAAGGCGTTTCTGGTGCGACGGGACTATTTAGTTCCTTGAATCTATTCTTGTTCCTAGCTGACCCAGTACAGGGTCTAGGCACAGACCAACTATTAATTTTTGCCGACGGCTATGAAAATGCTGCCACTGGGGATTATTTTGGTCTGTATAATGCAATTGATGACAGTTCTTCGTACACTTGTCCAGAAATTGTGGCACTGTTGTCTACTGCCGCTAACGAGTATGAGTTGACAAGAGAGTTCAGGAATTTCACCAGTTTGGGTATTAATGATGCTGAAAGAAGAGCAGAAATCGTAGCCCAGATGCAAGCTGCAATCAATGACCCGACCCTTGGTGTGAGAAACCCTGACGCTTATTCATATAACCTACTAGTAGCTCCGGGATACCACGAGCTTACGGACGAATTGAATAGGATGGCAGTTGACATGTTGGAAGAAGTATTTGTAATCGGTGAAACCCCGTTTGACAGACCGCCAACTGGATTTAACGGTATTACCACTTGGGCTCTTTCTTCAGAAAGAACCACATATCCCGGCGCTGCTTACTACTATGGTCACGGAATTTCTTCTAATCTCGACGGTAGAAACATTCTAACCACCTCGGCCTCTACTGCCTTGAGAGTCTATGCTTTCAATGATAGAGAGACTGCCTTGTGGTACGCACCAGCGGGTGTCGAACGTGGATCATGTCCTCACCTAACAAAAACTGGTTATGTTTCTGGGAACTTGGGGGGTCCTACCACATTTGTAGAGGAAGATCTCAATGTTGGTGCTAGGGATTCGCTGTATGAGTTTCCTAAAAACATCAATCCGATCACACGCATATCCGGAAGAGGAATCTTGGTTCTTGGCCAGAAAACTGTGTACGGTGCCGTATCTTTGAGAGAATCCGTAAACATCGAAAGATTGTTGAGATACATCAAAAGAGAAGTTCGTAGAGGGTTGTTCCCTTACCTGTTTGAACCAAACGATCAGATTACTCGCGATCAGGTGAAAACTACTGTGGATAATTTCTTGTTCGGATTGATCAACACTAGAGCATTGTTCGACTTCGCTACAATTTGTGACGATTCCAACAATACTCCAGATCGTGTTCAGCGCAAGGAACTTTGGATTGATGTGGCCTTAAAGCCAGTAACAGCGGTAGAATTTATCCCTGTTACTATTAGAGTGGTTGCTTTAGATGCAGACATCGGTGATCCGGGTAGCATTATCGCAAACCCACCATCTAACACGTAATAGATAAACCGTGCGGTAGAAAAGAAAAAGCCCCGCTCGCGGGGCTTTTTTATGGTTTATTCCAAACCCATTTATTACTTCCACAATCCCATATTCGATACCACCCTTCTTTTCTCCTGTTCTCGTATTCTGTCATTTGCGGGTCGTCATTATACTGCAATTAGATTTTAAATCTAGAAGAAATTTTTTTGTAAAATTGATTAACCCTAGATTCTAATCTTTTTCTATTTTCAGATTCTAAATATTTTCTAAAGTTCGGGTGTTCTTCTTCAATTAATTCATAGAACTTTGTGGAAAACTTTTTGGCGTCTTCGCCGATTGTTTCTTCTTTTAACTTGTCTATAGCCATTTTATAAGTAGCCTTTCTAGACGCTAGACCAGCATTTTCGGCTTTTCGGTTAAGGCTTTCGATCTGACCCTGTAACCGTTCCAAATAACGATTCATTTTCTCAACACCCAACATGTATGCTTTTTCGAAAAAATCTTTGCTGTTGAACTTTTTGCTTTTTTCATGATCCGTAAGTTGGTCAGAACCGTCAACTCCCTGATCCTCTAAATTATTAGCAATTTTTGCAAGTTCTTTGATGACTGGTATTGCAATTTTTTTATTTTCAATAAAGTCATCTACCGCACCAATTTCTGGTAGTGTTGGAGTTTGGATAACTATGGCGTATGTATCAGAATCTTTCCTCTTGGCCGCTCTTATTGATTCGGAGTTTCCTTGAATGATAACGATATCAACATTTGAAAAGAATCCATTTTGAATAACTTCCCCCAAATTGTATTCCAGTTTTCCGTTATTTGCGTCATAATGTGCATTGTCCAGATTGTCTACGAATGCATGCAAAGCGAGAGAAGCCCTGTTGTGGTTTTTGCCCATGTGTTTATCCTTATGTGATCGAAGATATTTATAGAATAAAAAGTATCAGAATCGATAAATAATGATGAACACTAAAATACTTAGGAGTTAAAGAGTATGGCAACAATCGCTGATATGGGAATCCCCGGTGACCTAGGAGAAGGTATTTCACAACCTCTATATAAAAATCGCTGGAGAATTCAAATGAATTTGAGAGGTCAGGATGGGGATGGCGTAAGAGCGGTTACATCAATGGCCATCACGGCTGATAGACCAAAAGTAGAATACGAAGAAATTCAATTAGATAGATATAACTCTCGTGCATTTCTACAAGGAAAGTATACCTTCCAGCCTATCACGGTCGTAATAGAGCCAGATATGGGTGGAAGATGTCATTTGGGCATCCAGAGACAAATGGAAGTACAGCAAAAACTTATTGGTCCGGATCGTGGTTTGTATCTGGGCCAAGCAGAAGCAGGATCTGACTACAAGTTTTCCATGATAATGCAATTGTTGAATGGTTCTCACCCAAACGCGGGTGGAACTGCAATTTTGGAAGAATGGTTTCTTGAAGGGTGTGCTTTAAACAATGTTGATTTTGGGGACCTAGATTATCAGGCGTCTGAAACAATTAAAACCACTCTGACGGTTCGTTATGACCATGCATACTTGGTAGTCCGTGGAAGAGCGAAGTCTGCCCTAGGCGGCGCTGCTTAAAGTATATAAAGCTCAATTGAAAAATACAAAAAAGGCCACAAAAATGTGGCCTTTTTTTATAAATAAAATAAAGGTGTGGTATCTTTACATGAAAATCCTAGCTAGAGTGCAATACGCTATACGTCAAGGTAACTTCGATGAAGCCAGAGAAGTCTTGAGTCAACAATCACAAACCTTTTTAGTGAATGATTTCGGTCCTAGTTTTGTCGTCGAGCCTGAACAACAAATAGACCTTAGTTACGCAGATTTGCAGAAAGACTATGGCGGCGGTAGGGTCTCTAGGGGGCTTATCTTCCTAGAATTGGTATCTTTATCAAAAAAGGGGAAAAATCTAAATAGTGTGTTGTTGTTTGATCGAATTCCCCAATATGCTAGCGTAAAAGCTTTGGATTTTGCGAAAACAACCGATGATAAGATCAGATTCGTTTCGGAAAGTTTGGGAATTGGAAACCTTGTATCTGAATTGAGCATCTATAAAAAAGACCTACATGAAAATACTAAGACTAGATTGGTAGAAGTGTTTGATCAAGTCAATTCCGGCACATTCCTGAGAAAGAACAATGAAGATGTTCTTTCTTTTCTCAGAAAAAGTGTTAGAACATTAAAAATTTCGAAAGAGAGACTGGTGATTAGATAATGACTGGTATAATAACAGGCCCGCTTTTATACACAAACGGAAGCGCTCCCGGACCAAGAGTCGCAGATAAATTTGCCTCTAGCGAAGCCCCAAAACTAAAATTTAACTTTTTTATCAAATTTCAATTTCGTCAAAATTCTCCTCCCAATGCCGAGTCTTTGGGTGAATTGTCAATAGAATCAAATTATCTACCAGTAAAGACAGCAGGTAGAATCACCCCTATCATCAATTACAAAGATGTTAACTATTATGGGTATAGGACTAAAGTTGCTACTAAAACCGATTTTTCGGTCCTGAACGTTACTCTGTATGATGATTCCAGCAACAGAAGTCATGAATTGGTCGACAGCTACATGAAAGCCATCAGTCCTCTAGCCGACGCTAACAACGCTGATAGTGTAAGAGGTCTTACTACTGTTCAAGCACTACAAAACGGTAGTGAATTGGGCATTATAAAAACTATAACACTATGGCACGTGTCGAATGGTGGAGATAAGAAAACACAATACGAATTTTTTAATCCCAAAATAACAAACATTATAGCAGACGAACTTGATATGTCTGCATCTGACGTATCCTTAATCAATATTGCTTTTGTTTACGACGGATACAAAGTTACACACCTTTAAGTTTCAAAACTAAAATCATACCATAAATATGTCTGCCAATATAAGGAGTAGATATTATGCTTAAACCACTAAGAGACGAGGTGTTTGTCGAAATCGAAGAAGCCGAAAAAAGAAAGTCTGGGATAATTTTGCTCGGTGGATCGGGCAATAGTAACACCGGGACCGTCAAAGCAGTGGGTCCCGGATTCCGAAACCCTCACGGGGTTGTTGAGAGTATTCCGCTTAAGCTGGGAGACCGAGTGTTTTTCCCTAGGGGTACGGGGTTGCGTATAGAACATGAAAGAAACGAATTCCTCATGCTTAAGTTTGGCGATATCATGGGTAAGATAGAGGAATAACAATGCCTAAGCATAGACCCACATCTGGTGGGCGGTGGGCTGAAGGCCAGTTTCAACCAAAAAACCCAGAAAAATATCTAGGAGACCCAAATCAAATTTTCTTTCGATCTTCGTGGGAACAAGAAGCATTCAAGTTCTGCGACAATAACCCTTACATAATCAAGTGGGCGTCTGAAGAAATCGCTATACCATACCGCAAGCCTAGTCCCACAACCGGAATGTTGGTAGATTCCATATATCTTCCGGATTTGTTCGTTGTGATTAGTGATGAAATGGGCGAGATTCGCAGGGAATTGATTGAAATCAAGCCTAAAAAACAAACACAAAAATCAAGAGCTAGAAAACCGTTACAGCGGGCAAACGAAGAATATACTCTTATGGTCAATCGTTTGAAGTGGGAAGCGGCAGAACATTGGTGCAAGCAACGCAATATAAGGTTTAGACTTTTGACCGAAGACGACCAGTTCTTATAAATAATTCAATGAATAGCAATGGTTTAACCAGATTATGTATAAAAAAACAGTAGAAGAAACGGCAGCAAGCGGTTCTGTGGGAGCACACTCCATAGCCGTAAGAACAGACGGCGCGAAAGACGATTTCCCAACCCAACGTAGGGGTGGGAGTTTTTTAGACTTTATGGAAAAATTTAACTCTCGTCTCAAGAACAAAGCAAACATGAAACTTGTCGATTCTAGTAGACCTTTCCCTAAAAAGCTAAAAGAAAACGTATCTTTGGATCAAGTATATTCTAAACTTAGTGGTATTCGAAATCAGGGTAGAATGGAAGACAACAATACATCCACTTACGGGGTAGAAGACGACGACGGAAACTTGATGAAAATTACCGTTAGAGGAGATCAGGCCGAAAAGTTTGAGGTTGCTTTAGCACAAGAGTTGGGTGAGCTTGAAAATTACAAGATGACAGGCAGGGGTGGTTATGGAAGAGAAGTTTCCATAGCAGAAGTTCTATATAACCTCAAACAACAGTTTGATATCATCACAGTAGAGTTTCCCGAAATACCCACTAATAAAGTTTACAATGCGGACAAGGTTTCTGATCCAGAAGATGCAGAGTTCGGTGAAGAAGAATTCCAGAAAGACGACGCCGATTTTTCTGATGATGAAGAATTCAATATGGACGGCATGGATGACACAGACGGCGATGCTGGCGGGATGGATGATCTTGGTGACGGCGACGACGAAACACCGGAAGACAGTGAACTTCCAGAGGAAGAAGATTTGGGTGTTGAGTTTGGTGATGAGGAAGAAGACGAGGGCGGTGCCAGCGGTCTACTGAAAAATATTGTCCAGATGTTGACTAAACAAGCAGAAGCACAAGCAGCACAGGCAGAAGCAGAAGCCGAAAAATCTCGCGCGTTGCAAGCTGAATACACTGCAATGGCCGCAAAAGAAGAGATGGCAAAACAGACCGAACTTGCCAAAATGGAACGAGAAATGGAGGCACAGAAAGAGAGAGAAAAGGACGCCAAAAAGATGGCGGAGTTGGCCCGTCACAAATTAAGCAGTGTCTCTGAAGGTGGATCGTTTTTGGGCACCCTATTAGAACTAGACGATTTGGAAAACGAAATGACCATGAGGGTGAAAAGGCGACAAGCCCAACAGATCGAAGACCCGGCGGAAAGACGTTTGAGGCTTCAGAGTATCACCTCTGACAGAAGGCTTGTGGCACATCGAAATCAGAAAGAAAAAGAAGAGCGCGAAGAAGAAGAGCGAAGAGAGAAAGAAGAGGGAGATGACAATGCACCTCAAACGATACACAATAGGAGAGAACAAAGATGAGAATCGAATATGTTCTCGAATATGTTCTCGAAATGATAGAAGATGAGTTTGAACTGTTTGAGGAAAACGAACTATTCGAAGATGGTTCACTGATTCCCGAAATACCGGTTAAGCGTTCCAAGAGAACAGTCACTCGACAGTTTAAACGCTATGGTAACAAGTTTGACCGCCAATACCGTTGTATGACTGGGCCTAGAAAGGGTAGACTCGTAAAAAACCCACAAAAATGCGGAATGCGAAAAGACCCAAAGCAGGTGCGAGCCGGTAAAAAATCTTCACGAATGAGAAAGGGAGAAAGAGTCAGAAAGACCCAACTTGCGAAGAGAAGGGCACCATCCAAGACAGTTCAAAGGCTAAACAAAAGAATGCGTGGAGAGGCATAAATGAACGTAACGGAGATTAAACCCCCAAAAAGAGTTTTGGACCAATTCGACTTTACCATATTTCTGGCTGGCGCTATCGATATGGGTTCAGCGGTGGATTGGCAAACAGAAGTAGTAAAACATCTAGAGTCTAAAAAAGACGAAAGTACAACATCTATTGGGGTGTTCAACCCCCGTCGGAATGACTGGGATGAAACTTGGAAGCAAGACATAAACAATTCTAAATTTTTTGAACAGGTGTCTTGGGAACTGTCACATATAGACAACTGTGATATTGCGGTTGTTTATTTCACAAAAGACAGCAAAGCCCCCATAACCCTAATGGAACTGGGGAAGTTGTCCGAAATCAAACCACCAGAACATATAATTGTTTTTTGTCCGGAAGGCTACCACCGTAAAGGTAATGTTGATATTGTATGTTATAAAAAAGGCATAGCGGTGCATACAAAGCCTGAAAGTTTCTATGCGGCCATAGACAAGGCTTTGGGTCTATCAGAGCCCCAGAGCGTCTCTGAGAGCGTCCAAGACGTATCAATAGTAGAATCAAGAATAGAGAAAGATTCTTCTGATGAGGGATTTGTTGAAATAGAACTATTTGAAACGATAGAGACTGCTACACTAGGAGAACAAAATCTATTGGTTGTTACAGAATATGATGAAGTTAAATCGGATGATTCTTGTATCATGGGGAATGTTACTTTCCGAGACAAAAAGTTTTTTGCTGGAATATGTAAAGAAAATGGTAGTGTGAAAACAAATCTGTATTTTAAGCGTGATGGACAACGGGTTTCCGAAAAGTTTACGATTGTTACGACTAGTGACGAATACCCCACAGAACAAATCATCATCGCAAAGGAACATTGATACACACTTTTTCGTGTGTCATAAATAACATCATAAAAACAATACATTATAGTCTCAATGGAAAAGAAAAAACCATTTCTTATTTTACGTGAATTCTTGAACCCTCTAGCATGTGAACAAATCATAGAAGATTTGAGGGTTCGTAACACATATCCTATTATAGGACAAGACGGATCTCCTAGGAAGAGCATTTTCCACAATAACCTGAACACGACAAGAATCATGAGGATGTTTGACGGAGTGGTGACAAGTTTAGAAGAAAACTTCGATACAACATATCTGGGAACACACCAATTGATGTTTGAATGGTATCCAACCAAATATAAGAAAGCTGAAGCTATAGTAGACGCATATCAATACCAAAAAAATGGTGGTTGGAAAAAATCAAACCTTATTGACTTTACAGGAATACTGTGGTTAAACGACTATAATGACAAAGGAGATTTTGATCCTTTCTTTGAAGTATATGGGGGGAACCTAAATTTCCCCAACTTTGATATCAACTTTCGTCCAGAGAGGGGTACATTAGTTATTTTTCCGTCTGCTCCAAATTTTGTTTACCACGTGGGAGAAGTATCATTCGGAAGCCTCACGCAAGTACATTTTCAGATACGAAGCACCGGGGACTTTCAATTCAATAAAGACGATTACGATTTAAACCCTTCAAATTGGGATTGATCTTTTTGCCCCAAGATGTTTAACTACATGCCTCGAAGAGACAAAAGGTGAAATTAGTTATATGTATCTTTCTACGCAACTAACAGAAGACCGAAAAAACGTTATTGTTTGGGAAAGAGGCCCAGACGGTAAGAGGGTCGCTGTATATTACGATGCCCCATATGAATTTTTTGTAGAGAACGAAGATTCTGACCAAGAATGTTATTCCGTTACAGGAAAAAAACTAGAAAAGATAGAGTTTACGAGCCATTATGATTTCTATGGCGGCAGGAAGAGATTGAGAGAAGCGGAAATAAAGATATACGAATCTGATATTTCTCCCGAACTCAAAGTTTTGAGTGACAACTATTACAATAGTCCCCTTGACGGGGATCTTCATGTAACTTTCTATGACATTGAGGTTGATTACGACCCAGAGAGGGGTCATTCTAGACCCGACAACCCGTATGCTAGAATAAGTTCTATCGCTCTATACCATAAACACACTGACGAATCTATCGTCCTTGCATTAAGACCGAAGACGGGCGAATGGTCTAAGGTCCAACTAGACGAACTTCCTAGAGACTTATTTGATCATTCCAAGATTGAATTACTATCTAACGAAAAAGAATTGTTGACGCGTTTTTATCAAGAGATAGAAGACAGTGATGTCGTTAGCGGTTGGAACAGTGACTGGTTCGATGACCCATACATCTATAGTAGAACCATGAAAGTCTTGGGTAAAAAATATACGAGGTTGATGAACTTTCCAGAGTCCGATTTGGATGTTCGTGTGGACGAACGCGAGAAATTCGGCACAATGGAAATGGTGGTTAAACCTCATGGGAGAATTTGGATAGACTTCATGGAGATGGTTAAGAAATTTGATGCGAGCGAACGTGATTCTTATTCTTTGGAATCCGTTGCTGAAGAATCTCTAGATGGGTTTCAGAAGTTGAGTTACGACAAATCTCTGTATAGATTGTATCACGAAGATTTTGACGAGTTTTTACGATACAACATTCGAGATACAGACATTTTGAAACATCTTGACTTGAAGTTCAAGTATATGGACCTAGCTTTGAACTTTTCTCATATGACAACCAATAATATTCCAGCGGTTTTGGGAACAACTAGTACGTCCGACACAGCTATTCTAAATTTCTGCAAACACGAGCAGGACAAAAGGCTTGTGTTGCCGGATGCTCCTTATGATGTATTTGATGATGGTACAAAGTTTGAAGGTGCTTTCGTATTAGATCCACAAATAGGTCTACACGAATGGATTGCATCTGTAGACATTAAATCTCTATATCCATCTAGTATGAGGGCCATCAACATTTCACCCGAAACAATAATAGGTCAATTCTTCGAAAACGAAAAAGCGTTTGAATACATTCAAGAAAAATCGGGAGATATACATCTTACCCTGCTCTACGAAGATGGAAATGATGAGACCATGACTGCCTCAGAATGGAGAAATGCTCTAGAGAAGCGTAACTGGGCAATAAGTGGCCATGGGACAATTTTTGATCAGGCTAAAGACGGGGTCATACCCTGTATCTTGACGAAGTGGTTCGACGAGCGAATCGAATATCAAAAGAAAAAGGTTGACGCTTATGCGAAACATCAAGAAACCAACGAAGAACGATATAAGAAGGAAGCCGAGTATTACGACAATATACAATACTTGAAAAAGATTCAGCTTAATTCTCTCTATGGGGTATTCGGAAACAAATATTTCAGATTTTTCGATGTTAGACTCGCAGAATCCACAACCAAGACCGGTAAGAACATCCTATTGCATATGGCTAAAAAAATAGCTCTTATTTTAGACGGAGAGTACAAATATCCTTCAAAATCAATACTTTATGGTGATACTGATAGTGTGGTCGAATCTTCAGTAATTGAAATCAATGGGGAATTTAAGAATGTAGGAGAATGGTTTAAAGAACATTCGACAAAATACGGTACATATATGGAGGGCAAAAAAGAAATCATAAAGATGCACGGAGACAACAATTATTCACCATGTTACAACCCAGAAACTAAGAGAATAATTGATAAAGAAATTCTTACGATATACAGACACAAAATAAGTAAACCACTATTTCGCATTGAGTTGGAATGTGGAAAAATTGTCACAGTGACAGAAGACCACTCATTGGTAGTAGAGCGGGACGGTCAATTCATTGAAATAGCCCCCGACGACTTGAAAAATGATGATGTTTTTATAACTATCAACCGTGATACTGATAAAAGGAGACTGTAGATTGGATAAGAAGATTATAAGATCAAAAATTAAAAATATAACAAAAATTGATAATCCGGAAGAACAATATGTTTATGATGTTGTCATGAAGGATGCGGCCTTTCCATATTTTATGGCAAATGACATTTTAGTCCACAATAGCGTTTATTTCTATTCCGGTTTAGGCGAAGAGGACATCACGGCGGAAGAGGTATCTGCTGTATCTGATGCAATTTGTAAGAAGGTCAATAAGAGTTATCCTCAATACATGAAAAAGGCTTTTAACTGCACTGGTGGTAGAGAGAACTACATCGTCGCAGAAAAAGAAATTGTTTCTGACCGGGGAATATTTGTCAAAAAGAAACATTACATTTTACACTTGGTTGAATTAGATGGTAAAGAGGTTGACAAAATGAAAGTCATGGGTCTTCAGATCAAGAAGACAAATATTCCCAAAGCCATTAGAATTAAACTAACGGATTTTTTCGAAAGATTTCTTAAGGGAGAAAGTTGGATTGTTATCAAAAGGGACATTGTAGACTACAAGAATTCTTTGCGGGATGGGGACATTTTTGACATAGGGGTTCCTTCCGGCGTCAACGATGTCGAAGAGGGTACGCAGGTATTCAAAACTGATCCGAAGAAAGTGTATCACATGGTCCGGGCTTCCATTCTTTACAATGAGTGCCTAAAAACTTATGAGGACCATGAATCGTATCCTATCCGATCCGGAGATAAAGTTAAAAAGTTTTATTTTCTCAAGAAGAAAAACTTTGGAATGTTTAATGCTATAGCACTACCAACGGATATGACAATTAGACCAGATTGGTTAACAGATTTCCTTCCATATGTTGACAGAAACCGCCAGATAAAATCTCTGGTAGACCAGCCCATTAAAAACATATTAGATGCCATTGGCGAAGCTGTGCCGAACAGCAGAAACACACTAGCGGACGAACTCATTGAATTTTAGATCACAAGGTATTATACTTTAAGAAACATTAAGGAAATAATGGATGATAAAATTATCAGAAGACAGCAAGAACATTGTTGTCGCTGCCGCCAAATACTGTAATATGGTAAAGATCGAAGCGGTAATGATCGATAAAAAAGGCATAAGAGCAAAACAAGATGATTTTGCGGTCTATGTTATCGAGCCGGGAGACTTTGATTATTTGGAATTTGACGAAATGTTTATGAATAGAGTAGATTCCTTTGCACCTAGAATAAAGATGTTCGAAGCCTCTAATATAGACTTTGACATTTTTGTGGAAACCAAAGAAAATGACGCTGGCGATCATTTTGTTACAAAGGCAATTTTGAAAGGTGGTAAGACTTCGGTAGAAGTTCGCTGTGGTAATCCTTCTATCGTTGCACGAAACCGGTGGCCCAAAAAGTTTAACGACCCAATTGACTATCAATTTACCTTGGATAAAGAGGAACTTGCCATTTTGAAAAGAGGTTTGAGTGCAATGGGTGCGGATCATTTTGAGGTTTCGTCGGAAGACGGAGAAACCATTTCCGTTCGTATAGTAGACGTAGAGGGTGATGTTCTAAAAAAAGAACTGGATGCAGAATTAAATGTGTTAAACGATGATGCGGAAGAAGAAATGAAATTCTCGTACATATTCAAAATTCTTATTCCCTTACTCACACAAGCAGTAAGTCAAGAATCAGAAATAAGAATTTCTAGGAAAGGTGTCATGTGTTTGAACATATCCGGGTTGAGCGTATACATATTTCCGGGCGTAGACTAAAATTACAAAGGTGAATAATTATGTTTGGTAATAAAAAGAAAATCGAAGCACTAGAAGAGAAAATCGAAGCACTAGAAACAGATTTAATATGCATGACACAAGAACTCGAATCCAATTTCGGCGAAATGAGTGACATTTTGGAAGGCATCAACTCTCAGATGGAAGGTTACAGGAAGTATGAAGAGAACAAAAGAATCATGAAAGATTCAGACGAACCGTGGGCGGACTTTATGACTGAACTCACCTCTGACGGAAGAGTCAAAGTCAAATTTGATTGGAACAAGGCTATGATTCAAGAGCTTAGAAGAATGGGGTTCAATGCCCAATCTGAGGAAGATTTAATTTCTGCGTACTTCTCCAAACTGGTTGGGGAGCATGGAGAGGTCATGTCACACGAAGATTTAGAAGGGATCAAGAACGCGTGAACCGTCTCTTAGTGGTTGATTCTAACAACCTCATACATATCGAATTTCACAACAATAAGGGTTTTGACGGTGGAAAGGCGGCTGTCGATCTTGCTATATCTCAATTCATTTTACGGCTAAATTATCTGAGAATGAATTATAAACCAACCACGATCATTCTGTGTTTTGATTCTCTGTCAAATTGGAGAAAAAAATATACAAAGACAACAGCGGCCATAACCAATAAAGTCTACAAAGAGAACCGTACAAAAAAATTGTCTAAGAAAGAGAAAGAAATTAAAATATACTTGGACCAGAAAATAGACGAACTTGCAGCCGCCCTCAGAAATAACACTAAACTGTTTGTTTTGTGTAAAGACGGGATCGAATGCGATGATTTCGTGGGTGGGGTTTGTCAAATTTATGGGGGCCAGCCGGGGGTTGAACTCAAGTTGGTTTCTTCAGACAAAGACTATATCCAACTTCTCAGACACGAAAATGTCGAAATTGTAAACCCACTAAAAAACGGAAAAAAAAGAAGTCTAAAAGATTTCAACAATGACCCCGACTTATACATTTTTGAAAAGTGCATCCGTGGTGACAGCAAAGACAATGTTCGGTCTAGTTATCCGAGGCTTCAAAGAAAAAAACTCGTAGAAGCTTTTTATGATGATTACAAAATGCAGAATTTGATGGAACATGAGTTTGAGGAAACCATTTATGACGAACACAAGGAAGAATACACAAACGTGAAGTTCAAAGTAAGAGACCTTTTTGAAGAAAACCGTTTGCTACTGGATCTCGAATCGCAACCTGATGAAATCAAAGAAGAGATATTTGATGAAATTGAACGAGAACTGTGTTCTAAGAAAAAAATGAGTATACCATACTTTTTGAGATATCTGGGAAAAAACGACATGAAAAATGTCATTTCTTCGATGACCAGAATCACAGATACTCTAGCCAATAAACCGTATTAGCATCTATTCGCCGTCTTTTCTTCTGGTTTCGCCGCCACCAAACCAATTTTGTTCATTTTCGGGTCTAACCGAACGCTGATCTGATTCTGGTTGATAATAATCGCTTTTACTTTTCGTGAAGCTCCATTTGGGTCCGGAATTTAGGTAAAGGCCGATGACGGCAGTAGACAGTCCTACGATAATGGTTACGAAGCTGGTTTGCGAGACGGTCGGACCTCCTACAACTGCAATGACGGTACAGGCCATCTCTGTGGCTTGTACTGGGTCTATCTCTGCATCTATTAGCGTTTTCAAGATGTTGTTATCACAACGGGTTTCTTCAAAAAGACTAATAGATTTGTACCACTGGTACATGTTGTATACTAAGACGCCATACATGAATAACAAGATTCTTGGAATTATCCTCAAAGAATCAAAGGCTTTGGCAAAGTCTAAGATGAAATCGGTTATTTTTTGCATGGATAAATATCCTCAGTTGTAGTATTTATTTTGAATGCCCAAGAAATCCAAGAATCCTAGGGGAAGACCCAGAAAGAAAAAGAAGAAGGGTACACCCGGAAGGCCCAAAATATGTATGCCTTTTGAGGATGCCGTGGCTCTTGTTCGCCAAGAAAACATCCAGTCATTTCGAGATTATCTGAAATGGTATGAGTTCCATGCCCCGGCCAGAATACCCAAGAGACCGGATAGGGCGTACCTCAAAGAATGGAAGGGGTGGGGGTACTATTTGGGAAACTACAACGAATCAGTTCCACAGTATCGCACTAAGAAATTTAGACCCTATGAAGATGCTAAAACATACGCCCATCATTTAGGATTTACCTCCTTGGTACAATGGCATGCTTTCTGCAAGACCGGACAAAAGCCGGAAGACATCCCCGCGAGACCAGATATCCATTACAAAAAGACTGGTGAGTGGTTTACTTGGACCGATTTTCTAGGAACCAGAATAAATCATCGGCTAGATCATATACAAGAAAGACAACAATATTTCTATATTGCACAATACCCAAATCCAGCGTTTTACAATGTGTACGCTTTTGGTACTACAATTTCTGTCATAAACACTTTACGAGACGAAGACTTTAAGGTTTTAAAAATTTATGAGATGCATGAAGATTTTGATTGGGTGGATGTTGTCGACACTCACGGAGAGCAGTTTTATGGTAGTGGAAGACCCGACGAGTACTTAATAAGAAACCCCGGAGCTTTTCTTTCCGAGGTGTCTCTTGAACTTGTGGAAGTACCTATTAATAGTTTCAATTAATGGGTTTCGATTTCTTCATATTCATCTGAGTTTTCGTTCTTCTTAATTTGCACAAAAGCGGAATGAGCTTCTCTGATGATAGGTCTGTGTAAAACCCTGCCTATTTCTTGAAACTGCTCTAAAGTCAACCAATGGGTACTTTCTGTTTCATAATGTGGCTTATTAAAATCATTGATGTCTTCAACTTCACATATGTACAAATGGGTTCTTCCCAAGAATTCACCTAAATAATAATACCACAATACGTTACTTTCTTTTAGTCCCAATTCTTCTTCAGCCTCGCGCACTGCGGCATCTTCGTGGTTTTCTCCATTTTCTATTCTACCTTTGCAAAACTGAGGATCACTACCACCGTAAGTTTGATCACTGGGAACCATAAAGTTCATTAAAACAGTCCCATCTTCTTGGACAAAGAACGGAATCATCCCGGCTCTGTATATTTTTTGTTTCATAAATTTCTCCTAATGTAAAAAGTAGTATACCAAATTTCACGCTTTTTTTCAAGTACTAAATAATCGTGAAATTCAAAATTGTTCACTGGAACTATTTAAAAGGAGTTAAAGAACATGAAATACAGACATTACGTTTCTATGGACCTATATGGTAACGGAATTGGATACAACGTGGTAATCGTCAAGGAAGAAGAAAGCAATGGAGACGTTTACTTCATCAAGGAAGAAGATCTTGATAGAATAGACAGAAGTAGAATGCGTCAGATTCTTTCTAAGCGAAACGCGGACCAATACCCCCTATGGGATTTGATGGCACAGACCACCCTTAAAAATGGTGTTAATGCTCTGGAGTATTTCCACCAGTTAGTACAGGTTAGAACGGCGTCCGGTCAGATCATCCCACCTTCTTCTGCAAGACAGGGTATGCGTCGGCCTATAGTTCAACAGAGACCGCCGCAAAAGGTACAGGAATCTTCCAAAAATACTGAGGCGGCTTCAGCTTCAACCTCTACTTCGAAAAAGAGTCCGGGAAGACCCAAGAAGTCGTCTAACTCCTAAAATATACCTCCACTGCCTCGGGGGTTAGATGAGAGAGAGGGCTTTCGCCCTCTCTTTTTTTGCCTAAATAAATAAGAAATATACTGTAAAGGCAAGACATGAAAGAAACAATCTTCGTCCAAATAGCAAGCTATCGTGATCCTGAATTAATACCCACTCTAATCGACATAACCAAACAGGCAGACAGGCCGGAGAACCTTAAGATAGTAGTATGCTGGCAGCATGGTGAGGAACAAGCCACGGAAGACTTTCTTGACGCCGGAATAGAGATAACCGAGGTACTAACATACCATCACGCAGAGGTTGACGGAACTGTGACAGATTTCCATGTTCTAAGAACGGAATTGCGGGGTGCAGTCATCGACTTTATTGACGTTGATTACACTTTGGCACGGGGTGCATGTTGGGCTAGACACATGATACAACAACACTATGTTGATGAAATCTACACTCTTCAACTCGATTCCCATCACAGGTTCGTTGAGGGTTGGGACACTATTCTAATTAACATGCTAAACCAGTGCAAAAAACATTCTAAAAAGCCGGTTCTTACCGGATACATTCCTTCTTATAATCCGGAGAAAGACCCGGAAGGAAGAGTACAAGTTCCGTGGCAAACCAACTTTGATCGCTTTATCCCAGAGAGTCCAGTATTCTTCATTCCATCCGAGATGAAGGATTGGAAAGAGAAGAAAGAACCTATCAGGGCTAGATTCTATTCGGGCCATTTTGCCTTTGCGGATGGGAGCTTTGCAGTTGATGTTCAACATGATCCCGAATACTTCTTCCACGGGGAAGAAATATCTATCGCGGCTAGGGCGTTCACTCATGGTTATGATCTATACACGCCACATAAAATCGTAGCATGGCACGAATATACTCGAAAGGGAAGAACCAAGGTCTGGGACGATCATACCACCGACATGAAGAAAACGGGTGTGATTGAAAAAGACTGGGTAGAGCGGAATGAACTTTGTCACAAGAGGAATAAAATCTTATTTGGGATGGATGGAGAAAACCCTAATCAAATTGATTTTGGAAAGTATGGATTCGGGGCAGAAAGAACTGTTCGAGAATATGAAGAGTATGCGGGTATTAGCTTCGAATACCGGGGGGTCCAGCAAGCGACATTAGATCAGACTGAACCCCCAGTGAATTACCCGTATGAGACAGAAGAAGAGTGGAAGAACTCTTTTGCTCGATCCAACGACATCAGAATATGTGTCCATAAAAACGAGTTTCCAAAATGTTTTGAGGATGGTAAACTTATAGACGACATAGATTTCTGTTATGTGGGAGCACACGATTCTGGTGAAGTAGAAATTCAGAGAAAAGATTTAAGTTCTAATGAATTTAAAAGACACATAAATTCAGACAATGGTTGGATTGACTACCGGTTTATATTTGTATCTACCAGAATACCTAAAAGCTATACATTGTGGCCACATAGTAAAAGCAGGGGTTGGTTGGGTAAAGTAAAAAAAGATGTTTAGAAATTAACACGTTGGGGTGAAATAATTCTACTTCAATTGAAATAGTGTTCTCGGGTGGAAAACATGCTAGAATATTGCAATATGCGATTGTAGGGGTAATAAGTACAAACATGAGAGTTTTGAAAGTCAACTATGTTACAGGTTCTAATTTCGGGGATTGTGTTTTTCCATATATGCTTAATAAAATGGGAATACCCTTTCAACGAGTAGATCACAACGAGGAATATAAAGTAATTTCCACAGGCTCCATATTGGGAGTTGGTACTAAGCGGAATACAATGGTTGGGGGTAGCGGAATAATAAGTGCTTCGACAAATGTAGAACCAGATGGAATATTTTTTTTAGTTAGGGGTAAACACTCCGCAAACAAGATAAGAAAAGACGTACCCTTGGGGGACCCGGCTATAGCACTGTCCAAGTTTTACAAGCCGAGTAACAAAAATAAAAAATACGAAGTAGGTTTAATACCACACCAAATACATTTTGATCGAATAGTTGAAGAAGTTAAAGAGCTAAAAAAAGATTATCACATAATTGATCCGAGTACCCGTTACGGTAAAAATTTCGAAAATTATATAGATCAGGTCAATTTATGCGAGAGAATAATAAGTACTAGCCTACATGGATTGATTACTGCACATGCATATGGAATTCCGGCCATAGCATATCATTATGATAATCGTTTGATGGGAGATAACATCAAATTCCAAGATTACTATTCGGTGTGGCCAGAATTTGAAGATTCTAATGTGGATGAAGTTTTAGAATATTGTACGGTTGCTGATTTAGATAGCGTAGAAAGATTCTGGTCACCGAGTCCAAATCAAATAAATATGCGGTCAGATACTATAATGGATAGCTGTCCTTTTTTGGCGGAATTGGGTTGTAACTATTATTCAGAGAACTAATTATGGGTACCAAACCAAACATAACATACGTAACGGCTCTTTATGATTTAGGAAGAGACAAATTAAATGAGTCATTTTCTAGAAATATGGAACATTATTTAAATTCTTTTAAGAAACTTCTGGAAAAAGACATAAACTTGGTGATATTTTGTGAAAAAAAATTAGAAGACTTTATTTGGAAGTACAGGAATAAATCTAACACCCATATTGTTATAAAACCCGTAGAAAGTTCTTTCAAAAAACAGATAGAACAGGTTAGAAGCAATCCGAGTTGGTATAAACAGGCACGATGGTTAGAAAATAGTCCACAAGCAAAATTGGAAAATTACAACCCTTTAGTAATGAGTAAGCAATTCATGCTCAATGATTCTGCTATATGGAATCATTTCAACGCGGACTATTTTTTCTGGATAGATGCTGGAATTTCAAACACTTTAAATCTTGGTTATTTCGATGAACCACATTTCGAACAGCGTTTAATACGAAAAGTTCAGAACAATAAAATGCTATATCTGGCTTTCCCGTATGACGGACAAATCGAGGTCCACGGTTTTAAAAAGTCAGGAATGGACAAATACGCCGGTACCGATACGAAGTATGTTTGTCGTGGAGGCTTTTTTGGAGGCTCTAAGACCTCCATAGAGCGAGTTAACGGGGTTTATTATCATATGCTCCAAACCACCCTAGAAAATGGCTACATGGGGACGGAGGAAAGTGTATTCACTATTATCTCATACACAAACAAGGATTTATTCAACGTAGAGATGATTGAGCCGAATGGGTTGATATACAAGTTCTTTGAAGACCTCAAAAAGATAGAGATATCAGAATCCGAAGACATGGCCCTGTACTTTTTAACCTTTAACGCACCAGAGCAAATCGAAAAGCAGTTTGAGATATTTGATAGAACGTTCAAGAGATTCTTCGGAGAGAGTAAGAAGTATTTGATCAACAATTCTACAGATCGTAAGCACGATTCCGCCTATTCCAAACTGTGTGAAAAATACAACGTTCACCAGTTCAAGTTTGATAACATTGGAATCACTGGTGGTAGAAGATTCGCCGCAGAACACTTTAATGAATCAAAGCATCGTTACATGATTTTCTTTGAAGATGATATGGTCATGAACGAGAAAGATGGAATATGCAAAACTGGTTTCAAAAATAAAGACTCCGATCTTTTTAACAAGGCCACTACAATTCTAGAAGAAAACCAGTTAGACTATTTAAAACTCACTTTTAGTGAGTTTTTTGGTGACAACTTTAAAAACTGGACATGGCACAATATTTCTGGGAACGAAAAACAGACATATTTAGAGAATGATGAAGTAGATGCCGACAAAACAAGAATGTTTTACGGTGGCTCTTATAGGGGATTACCTTATATGGTGGGAGAGTTTTTTTATTGCAACTGGCCCATTTTGTTTTCCAAAGAAGGTAGTCGAAAAGTATTCATGGGTCACAAAATTTCTCATGAGGCCGGGTTGATGACAAACACCCAAAAAGAAATTAGGACGGGGAACATAAAAGCGGGATGCCTGTTGGCATCCCCTATTACACATCACAGGTTTGTACACTATCCGGCTTCTGCCAGAAAAGAGAGTTAAACGTTTTCCAGTCGAGTCGAAGTGCTTTGTGTTTGAGAAACACTAACAGTTAGGGTATATTCAATCTCAATTATTCTGTTGGCCTTTTTAAGGATAGGCGAAAATGTTATATGAGTTAGTAGTCGCTCTCTTTCATTACCGGGATTTGCCGCATCGTTTTGTACGCCAGCATTAACCCCGGTACTTAATGACGTATCAACTTTAGTACAATCGCCGGTCAACGCAAATAGAAAATCACTACCAGAATTAGAGCACTCTAATTGTAATGTTGCAGTGGAACCCTGAAGTACACTTCTAAATACCAAATTTCCGAATGTCTCTTCCCCAGAAATCGTAGAATACGTAGACCCTCCCTCTTGGTCCGTGATCAAAACAGTCAAATCGTTGTCCAACTCTGTGGTATCGCCACCAGTTAACCAAGCACCAGTGTTTATTCCCTCACAGAGATCACCGTAGGTAACTTCTCCACCAGAACCAGAACCGGAGCCGGGTATAGTTATTTCTACCGTGCGAGCTTGGCCCTGTACTTCGTAGTTGAAATTGTAGAAATTGCCAAACATAGAAGCCGGGATTGAGTCGCTAGATATCTTATTGTTGACATTCACGACGGATTCGGCGGGACTAGCACTAGCGGGTTGGCCGCGTGTGTAGAAACCTAGTTCATCGAATTCAAAAGTTTTTTCCGAGTCGGTAATAGTGCTATCTACTGTCACTCCCGGCAATTGCGTGGTCGGTTCGTTTTGATTAATGAACATTCTGGCAACAATGTTAGATTTTCGTCCCACTTCTACAGAAGTAACACCACCACCACCGGGGTCATCACTAGGAACAGCGCCACCACCCGGTCGGGTAGAATTCGGTCCATATGAACCGGGGTCCGTACCAAATTCACTATTTTCGAAAAATTCATATTCCCCTGCGGTTAACTCCCAGTTGCCTTCATCGATTATTTCAGAATAAGTCTCGTTGTAGAGTCTAGATTCCCAACCGTCACCTCTGGTACCGTCATTAGGAGGGTTTAATATAGTGACTTCTCCCGCGTCAGTGAAACTACCGCCGTTCCCAAAAGCTATTCTGTGTATGAAATGGTTTGGTTCGTTGGCCAGACCTTTAGCAATAACCCTAGCCATATTTTGAGAATGAACGGCGTTGCTTTTATCTAAAAGGTTCAATTTTTCGCCGGTATCCGGGTTGATTTCATTGAGTACAACTCGCGTACTGAATTCTACGTTAATACGTTCTTTCATGGATTTGTTTGATAACTTGTCTATCTTTATTTATAACTTGGGATTATATTTGACTCCAGTTGTCACAAGTCTATAAAATATGTAAATACTCCCAGAAAAATGGTAAAAACAATGAACACGAAGTGTTTGGACAAGATTAAAGAGCATTGTGGCGATTTGGATTTTCAATGCTTGTCACAAATGGATTATTACCTTGTGGGACAAGAATGCTATCAAGAGGTACAAAAATTAATGCAGAAACAAAATTCAGTATTTTTCGACGGAGAATACAATAGAGTGGGACAAAAACTTCTAGAAGAGGGTATTTGGGTTTACAACAAAAGAACCGGAAAACGGTGTCTCACTATACGAGCCGAGATGACAAAATATGATATGTCCGATACCGATGCATTTCCACTTCTTACGACCAAGAAGATGGATATTCGTCCTATTGCGGCAGAACTGATAGGATTCATTAAAGGACACGACAGCGCCGCTCTGTTTAGAGAAGAGGGCTGCAAAATTTGGGATGCGAACGCAAACGACAACGAGCAGTGGTTAAATAATCCAAGCAGAAAAGGACAAGATGATCTTGGTAGGATTTACGGAGTACAGGCTAGAGATTGGAAGAGACCAGACGGTGGAAGTGTCGATCAGTTGTCCATGTGCATCTCCAAGATCAGTAAAGGTATCGATGATCGTAGACTGATTGTAACCCATTGGAACCCCGGTGAACTGGACAAAATGGCACTCCCTCCGTGTCATATTACATATATGTTTACAATCTTGGATGGATACTTACACATGACTATGGTCCAAAGGTCTTGTGACTACCCGTTGGGAGTCCCGTACAACATAGCAAGCTACGCCCTGCTACTCCGTATAGTCGCTAACATGACCAATCTGAAGACTGGAGAACTTTCTCACGTAATGCACAACATCCACATTTATGAGGACCAAATAGAACTTTTCCGGGAACAAATGGAGCGTGAAATTAAACCTTCACCAACTATAAAAGTCCCTACTTATGATAACCTGAGAGAATTTTGTGAAAACGCAACGAAAGATTCTTTTGTTATATCAGATTATGACCCTCTTCCGGCTATCAATTTTCCGTTCAGTGTCTAAGATTTACCATCACGCAACGATGTCCTAGGTTGAGACTACCTAGGACATCCAAAAACCATTAGGGAAAATCGAAATCTTCCAGACTTTTTGACTGCAAAGAAGTTATATTGGTTGGTCGTGAGAAGTTGATGACTCGATGGTGTGTTCCTTTTTTCTTTAAATGTTCGGCGAGAGAGTTGAAGCAGGGTATCAGCTTATCATCATATGTTTTTTGTTTGACCACGATCCTGTATCTATTATGATAGTGGGACGAAGTTCCATCAGAAGTGCAGTCAAAGCCAAAGAGATAGATGTTTTTTGCCCCCATTTGATCCATGAGATCGATAGCACACACCCCTATATTGTTACCACACACGTCATATCTCTTTAATCTGTAGTTTGGTCCAAAAGAACATCTGGATATCATAGAATTTCGCAAATACATAATATAGTCATTTCTTTGTGGTGTATGTACTCTTCGGTCTAGATTGACTCTTAGTGCGTATTTCTGTCTTCTTTCATCCAAAAGTTTTTTATTATTTCCTTGCCAACTGGAATCCATAAACATACAAGCGAGGCATGTGTCGAAATCTTGTAGCGCAGAATTAAGACAAATGGTTCTGTCTTTAGGAATTTTGGTAACATATTCTGCTGAAGGATTGAAAGATTTTCCACCCCCGATGATGTAGATGTCTTTTCCCCCAACCTCTTTTGCAAGTTCGTCTATTAATTCAGACATATCATTTACTTCTTTTGTTTGTTCAATATTTTTTGTTGATATCTATCGACTTCTATATGCCATTCTTTCGGGTTTTCCCATTTCACGTTGTGTGCGGAATCGTCGTGTACTCTCCAGTATAATCCCATTCTGTCATCGCCATATACAACCCCGTGATAGATTGATGCTAGGTTGAATAGAGTTCTTTCGCTTGTTCTGGCCAACGCGGTCGAATCAAACACACGTTCGATTATACTTCTACGATAAACTACTACATGATGCATTTGTATATTTTGGGAAAAACCGATTGGTTTAGCTGGTTTGTGAAACCACTTGCCATAAACTTTTTTTTCCGAATCCATTACAAAATGATTAGTATAGTAGGCCGAATATCCTTTTTTGAGAACTTCTAAAGCTATTCCAAAAGTGCCGGGGACCAATATGTCGTCGTCATCCACAAAAGATACAAATTCGGAATTTCCCTCCATGATTGCTTTAACTCTGGCTAATCCTATACGACCTTCGATAAATTTTGACAAAAAAAGATTTATAGGCTCATCGTGCAAACTGTCCAAGCATTCTTTGGCATATTTTCGACCTGTTTGAATTACATGCACATCAATCATTTCTTTTCTGTATCTCATTTTTATAGTATTCTACCGCATCTTGCCATTCCTTGGGGTTGTTTTTGTTATTAAAAGTTTTTCTTTTGTGTAAATTGTGTTCATGAATCCTCCAATACATTCCCATGAATGGATCACCCAATACCTTCCCATCATATATTGCCTTTAGGTTTAATAAAAGCTGGTCTGATGCATATATTCCATCTAGCAAGTGTAACACGGGTAGTATTACGTCCCTCCTATAGACAACAACGTGATGCATTTGTGCAGCCTGTCCCATCCCCGGTTTTGCTGCAATCTTGCCAAAGCGCTTGCCTTTTACCTGTCTATTTTCGTCTAGATAGTAATGATTGGAGTAATATGCGGTATAGCCCTTTTCCATTACCCGCAATGCTCTCTCAAACACTGTGGGAACAGCAATGTCATCATCATCGAAACAAGAAACATACGGGGAATGTCCTTGCATGAATCCTTTTATTCTGGCTTTTCCGTGATTTCCGTCTACATAATCAACAAAGTGTAGATTTATCGGAGAACCTTCCAAACTTTCCAAACATTCGTCAAGATATCCTCGGTCATTTTTAATTATATGGACATCAATATTCACTAGAATTGTTCCTATTTAAGGGGCACAATCTTGGCTTCTAGCTTCAATATTACAAATGGTTACGACATCATAATTATCTATTCTCGTGTAGCTTACTGATATAGACGCGGGGTCTAATGAAGAAACACCATCGAACAGGCCAGAAGTTTCATCTAATTCATATACAAATGGAACACCGTTTGTTAGTTCAACTGTGTCAACAACAGTTGGTCCTATTAGACTATTAGCATTAATTTGTATATCTACGTCAATATTGGGTGTCGGTCCGGACAACAACAGTTCGAATCTTATACCGTGAGACAAAGAAACCCCCGAACCGGAATATTCTATCGGGTTAGTTGAAACTGACGAACCGAATTCACCATAAACAAAACAGGTTCCGTCAAAATACGGGTTCGACTCAGACCCAAAAACAGACCAATCCGTAGTATCTCCTACCCAACAAAAAGACACGCCCGAAGGTGTAGGCGTCACTGTAGGCGTCACTGTAGGCGTTACTGTAGGCGTCACTGTAGGCGTCACTGTAGGGGTAGGTGTCGGTGTAGGTGTTGGCGCGGTTGACGATGTAATAGACACTGTAGGAGTTGGGGTGCTGGACGGCAACGGAGCCACTACAACATCTTTTTCTATTTTTGGATAGACGACTTCAATGTTGGATGGGTCAGAATATAAAACACCATTCACAAACACAAATGATGTATTCTCCGATTTTTGTCCTATTTCGCCAATGTCAATCAATTGTCCCAAATTCTTATCTGCTTTGTCATATGGACTGTTCGCTAACAATAACAAAAGTTGTTTAGACTTTATTTCACTAAAAGTTTCCGTATCAGGAAATAAATTTATTCCTTTGATTGTTAGACGAGTCAACTGTGGAATGTCTTGTAATGACTCATAGCGATCTTTTATAACTCTAAAATCTGCTATGTTTTTGGTTTTCACATTGAAGTTTCGCCTTCTTCTGAAAAGAATTGACCTAAAATCATTCCAAGGCGACAAGCCAGCTTCTAACCCAGATAAGGTTTCGACACAAAAAATAGGCTCTTCATTCGGTTCTTGCAGAACAATGTCCAACTGTATTGGACCGTTTGTATATATTTCTCGAAATGGCGTTCTATATCTGGATATGACTGCAAAAGATAACGTGTTGTTGTAAGAAATTTGGGTGAGATTTTCTGTATCTGGAATTGTATCTATACTGTCTTCCGAAATACTTCTGGCAATCAAATGAGCCTGTCCGGTGAAAGATCCACTAAAAACAATCTCTAGTTCGTTTGAAGATTTGTTTATAACGCTGAATACATTAGAACCCACCGGCACTATTTGTGTCCCATCTTCTGATTCCAGAAAAACCTTGACGACCGGTTGCGTATTGAGGTTGTGTTTAATTATCCATTTGTCTGATAGAATGCTTTGGTAATGCTTGAAAAATATTTTCCTAGGGGCAAAGTTTTCAAGATTACCAGCAGGGTCCGCTTCTCGAAAAGCCTCGCGAAAATTGTAAGCGTTTCTAGAGAGTTTATACATTTTACCCCTACAACCTTCGGTTATTGTACACGAGCTGAACATGTTCAACCCTCTGGAGTTTTCTAGAAGTTCGATGTCCCTCTTGCAGGTATCACATTGATATTTTATAGTTGCCATGAATATATTCAAGCCTTTAAAGTATTTATCTTTAGTATCATGTTATGTATTTGCCGCATAAATATAACTCACACTCTTCTCTTTGAATAAGCAAGTCTTTATACTTTGTCATTGAGACTGGACAAGATTATTTATATTGGCAATATGAGCAAGATAATAGAAAACATAAAAAAAGAATGCTCCGATTTTCTTTCTATCACGAGCGTATATCCAGCATTGAAAGCGTTCGATGACCATGGGAAATATTTTCGCAAAGTTAAAGTACGCCATAAGAAAAAACCAGTTGGTTTCATTCGCATTATCGGAGATGCTTTGCAAAAGGAGCATCGGAACATTCACATGCGTTCAGTAGTCGTCAACGGTCCTCATAGTGAAAAAGATGGGATGAAAACACACTACATCTTCCCGAAAAACGGGTTCAAATTTTTGTTCAATCCTAGAATCAATGATCACGAAGAGTATCGATACTCTTATACCAAATTGTTAGGATTAGATTTGGTCGACAAAGGAAAAGCTTTAGAAATGATGGAAGATTCAATCGAATACGCATACACCTCAGACAATACGTCATTGAACGATGCGTTAAAATCCAAGAAAGAAATTATCTTTTATGGAATGCAGTATTATTACACGGTGTCTTCCGAAAAATACCCATGCTACAACGAGTTGATACGACTCTTGCAAAAGTAAAGACATAAGTATAAGATACTCAAAGAATATTTCTTGAAAGACCCCTTCGGGTCTAAATAATCATCACCCAGCGCCCAACAATTAGGAGAAAGAATGAACGCTAAAAAAGAAATTTTGGTAGAAAAGCGAGACGGAAGAAAAGAACCCCTAGACCTAGATAAGATACACAAAATATTGACATGGGCTTGCGAAGATGTAACCGGTGTTTCGGTATCCGACATCGCAATTAAAAGCCAGTTACAGTTTTTTGATGGAATGAAGGCAACCGAGATTCATTCTACATTGACTAAAACGGCGGCAGATTTAATATCTGAGGACGCCCCAAATTATCAATACGTTGCAGCCAAATTGATTAACTTTAATCTCAGGAAAGAAGTATACGGTATGATTACCCCGTGGCCAATTAAAAAATTGGTAGAGAAGAATGTCGCAACCGGCTATTACACGAAAGAACTTCTTGAATGGTATGATGATCAAGAGTGGCGCAAGATGGACAAGATGATCAAACATGACCGGGATTTCGAATTTTCTTACACAGGAATGAAACAACTTTTAGGAAAATATCTTGTCCAAAACCGCGTAACAAAAGAATACTACGAAACACCACAGATGGCATACATGCTAATTGCAGCAACTCTTTTCCATGGCTATCCCGAAGACACTCGAATGAAGTTCGTAAAAGAATATTACGATGCCTTGAGTAAGTGGGACATTTCTGTTCCTACACCGATTTTAGCGGGAGTAAGAACACCTACCAAACAGTTCAGTTCTTGTGTATTAATTAATTCTGGTGACTCACTTTCCAGTATAAACGCAACAGCTTCTTCTATCGTAAATTACGTTTCACGTAAAGCAGGGATTGGCATAAACGCTGGTAGGATCAGAGCAGTTGGTTCTGAGATTAGAAACGGAGAGATCAAACACACTGGGGTCATTCCTTTCTTGAAATATTTTCATGCTGCGCTAAAAAGTTGTAGTCAAGGTGGGGTTAGGGGAGGTGCTGCGACTGTGTATTGGCCTTTCTTTCATTACGAGTTTGAAAATCTTATTGTTCTGAAAAACAATAAAGGGGTCGAAGAGAATAGAATCAGACATATGGACTACGGAGTACAATTAAACAGATTGGCGTATAAAAGGTTGATAGAGGGTGGGAAAATAACTTTCTTTTCTCCCCACGAGGTTCCAGACTTGATGGACGCATTCTATTCCGGAGATAACGATGAATTTGAAAGAATATACGAAAAATATGAGAGAAGTAGAAAGATAAAAATGAAATACAGTCTACCGGCTCTAGAAGTGTTTGGTACGATAATGGATGAAAGAGTCTCGACGGGTCGTATCTACATCCAAAATATCGATCATTGTAACACACAAGGGTCTTTCATATCGAAACTTCATCCTATAGAACAGAGCAATTTGTGTGTGGTTGGGGATACAACGATAGATGTCTTACTGGATGACGAAATCCTTGAAACTATAATAATAGAAGATTTGGCTAAGTATCTGGTTGCTCATAGAAGCGTTAAAGTGAAATCATATGATTTGAATACCGGTACCGAAGTATATAGTGAAATAACGGATTTTGCACAAACCGGAATTAGTGAAGAACTTATCACCATAACGTGTGAAAAAAGTGGAAAATCCGTAACCTGCACTGGTGAACATAAAATATTTACTATGAACAGAGGCTATGTTGAAGCTAAGAACTTGCGTGAAGACGATGTTCTTAAAATATTTATGGGCAATACAATATCCAAACACTAAATAAAGATACACGGAAATGACATTACCGACTATGAATTACGAGAAAATCTATAACAATTTCATTATAGACTTTATTAACACTGATGTTAAGACTAGGATAATTCGAAGAAACCCGAGGGATTTGAGGCTCAATTCTGATAATTTATATGTTGAAAGACATCATATAGTTCCTAGATCAGAGGGAGGAATGGACAGTGAAGATAACATCGTGTCCCTCTTACCAGAAGAACACTTGTTTATACACTACTTGCGTTATAAAGTTTATGGGAAATATAATGATATTTGTGCCGTAAATCTAATGCTAAATGGCTTTTTTGGAAAAAAGTTGGAAGATATTCATGTTAACAAAATACTGAGGAAAAAGTTTAAATACCAAAGAGAAGCTTTTTCTAGATTTATCAAAGCCAACAATTCCGGTCACCCAAGAATTTCTGAAGCTAGGAGAGGAAAAATGCCTGTCAAGGATTTCATCACTGGAGAAATGATAGGCTCAGTTGATGTAAATCACGAAAATGTTCTGGGCGGAAAATGGGTTCACCATTCTAAAGGAAAAAGTTTAAAAAAAGATCAAAAAGAATATTTGAGCAAAAGGAATCGGGGATTAAAAAACTTTAATGCTCACAATATAAAGAACGAAGAGTACCTTGAACAGACTATAGATTACATAAAGACTTGTTCCGATGGAAGGTTTATAAAATCTGAGTACAAGAAGTACTGCGAAGAAAAAAATTTAATTTACATAATAAACTTTTCTAAGCACCGTTGGAACGGGTCTAGGAAAAAATTTATTGAAGCGCTACGTAAAGAATGCAATAATCGTGGGATAGAGTTTGAATATGATCGTTATTATCGATCTTCCCAACAAAAACAACAGATACGAGAAAGTAGTCTTGGAAAAAAAAGATTTTACCACCCGGACGGATCATTCACACTACAAAGGAAATAATACAAATGTTAACAATAACTAAACAGAAAATAACCAGACCCGTTTATGACATTACAGTAAAAGATACGTCAAATTTTTATGCGAATAATATACTAGTACACAACTGTGCGGAGATAACTTTGCCCACAACGCCTTTTGAGGGCGTCAATGACGAAAATGGTAGAATAGCTTTATGCACCCTCTCTGCTATAAATTGGGGAAATATCAAAAAGCCTGAAGATTTTGAAAAACCATGTGAGTTAGCAGTAAGGGCATTAGACTCTCTATTAACGTACCAAGATTTTCCTGCCATACAAGCAGAGCTTTCGACAAAAGAATTTAGAACTTTGGGTATAGGAATTATAAACTTGGCGTACTTTTTAGCCAAAAATAATATGCGTTATGACGGGTCTGCATTCGAGACAGTAGATGAATACATGGAAGCAATGGCGTTCTATTTGACCAAAGCTTCTGTACAACTTGCTAAAGAGCAAGGTCCTTGTGAACTTTCGGCAGAAACAAAATATGGGATAGGGCAGTTCCCTTGGGAAAACCGCAAGAAAGAAATAGACGAGATCATACCACATAAGACCCGCTTTGACTGGGAAGGTCTACGATCCGAGATGGCACAGTATGGTATTAGAAATGCTACGTTGATGGCTCTGATGCCTAGCGAATGCCAGAGCTTGGACAACGAGATACTAATGAAAGACGGTTCTAAAACAACACTCGAAAAACTAATCCGAGAGTACGGAAACATTTCCATAGAAGACATTCATAGCAACCCGTTTATGATTGGACAACGGTTTTCTTTCCTGAAACCCGTAGAGTTGTCTGACTCTATAGCTCACGAGTTTTATTACAATGGACCTAAAGAAATCATTGAAATAGAATTTGAAGACGGATCATCATACAAGTTCACTGAAAATCATAGATTGTTAGTTGATAGGGGCGGAAGCAGCCAATGGATCGAGATCAAGGATTTAAGAGAAAATGACAATGTAGTTAGCGTTAATACTAAATAAAAAAGTAACGGCATTAACGCCAACTTGGAAGACCGGGGGGGGGGTATTGGCATGACTAAAAAATTTAATCCGTATGATCCGAAATATGTAATGAAGCGAGACAATTGTTCTTTGGAAGAAGCAGAAAAAACTATTTGGTTGTTGAAAGAAAAGAATGCGTGGAATAGAGGGAAGAAGATAAAAAAAGCCAACCCATATGATCCGAAATATGTAATGAAGCGAGACAATTGTTCTTTGGAAGAAGCAGAAAAAACTATAGAACAATTTAAAAGGTCTAAAGCAACATCTAAGGACAACTTTGTAAAAAGATATGGCAAAGTCGAAGGACTAAAAAAATATGAGTCTTGGGCAGAAAAAACCTTACGAAGTGGGTGGGAATTGGCCAAAGAAAATGGAAGGGCACAATCTCCGCGCTGTAAGGAATTTTACATGAAACGGGGCTTGGATGAATCTACTTCGATTGAAAAAGCGAAAGAATATCAAAGAGAAAATAGCCCACTCCATGTAGAGTATTACATTAAGCGCGGAAAATCATTGGAGTACGCGAAAAAGAATATAAGAAAAATACACGACAAAAAGAAAGGAATAGACTCTTATGCAGAATATTTGAAAAAAACTACAGAAATGACTGAAGTGGAGATAAAAGAAAAAATACGAGAGGTCAGGGGCCATAATTCTAAGAAAAAGCTAACCGACGAAGAATTTTCTGCTAGAATGAAAAAATTGAGGAAAACCATGGAAGATTCTGGGATTTGGGTGCCATATGAATCCTTGACAGAATATGAATCCTATAAAAGAGAAGTATGGTCGCATACCAATCAAAATGACCTATCTGAATTAAAGAATTTTTATCTTAGAGGAAAAGCTGGGGAGGATGGAGCATACCATCTAGATCACAAATTTTCTATATCTAGGGGATTTATAGAAGGTATACCGCCAGAAATTATAGGCGACAAGAAGAATTTGGAATTTATTCCTTGGGAGGAAAATCTGTCTAAACAAGGAAAATGTACAATAACAATAGAGGAATTACACAATGAAAATTAAAAGCATAAAACGAAATGTGGGCGTAGAACACACTTGGGATATATCTACGGATACCGAACAATACGCCCTATCAAATGGATCGATAAGTCACAATACTTCTTCACAATTAGCTAATGCCACCAACGGCGTAGAGCCGCCCAGAGGGTTGATCAGCGAGAAAAGTTCTAAGGACGGCAAAATGAAACAGGTGGTTCCTGAAATCTATCGCCTGAAGAACAAGTACGATCTTCTATGGGAACAAAAGTCACCAGATGGTTATTTGAGGATAATGAACATTATACAAAAGTATGTTGACCAAACCATTTCGGCAAATGTCAGCATCAATCCAGAAAACTATCCGGACAATAAGGTCCCTCTTCAGGAGCTTTTAAAGCAACTCCTTGAGTTTTACAAATATGGTGGCAAGACCTTATACTATCACAATACTTATGATGGTGCCGGGGAAGAAAAGGAAGAAGTCGAAGTAGTATTAGAGCCCAAGACCGAGGAACTTGACGATGAAGAAGGTTGTTCTTCATGCATATTATAAAGTATAATAACTAAGGAAAGATATGACTAAAAGCGTTTATAACCCAGACAACAAAAAGTCTCACAAGAAATGTACAATGTTCTTGGATGATCAAAATACTTCGGTAACGATAGCTCGTTATGACGACGTTAAATATCCAAAAGCCACTAAGATGTATGAAAAACAACTTAGTTTCTTTTGGCGTCCAGAAGAAATTAACATATCAAGAGACGCCAAAGATTTTAGGGACCTGTCAGATCACGAGAAACATATATTTTTGTCTAATTTGAAAAGACAGATTCTCTTAGACTCTGTTCAAGGAAGATCACCGAATCTAGCGTTTCTTCCCATAACAACATTACCGGAAATAGAATCTTTCATCGAGGTGTGGTCCTTTGTTGAAGGTATTCACAATCAATCGTACACTCACATTATCCGCAACGTATTGCCGAACCCGTCTATGGTGTTTGATGAAATAAACAACATACCGGAAATTCTGGAATGTGCCTCCGACATCAGCAAACATTATGATAATTTGATAGCTATCACTAACTACGTCGATGTTAATGGGTATGACGCACCAGTCAGCAAATATGAACACAAAAAAGCCCTATGGATGGCATTGATGGCCGTCAACATTTTGGAAGGGATCAGGTTTTATGTGAGCTTTGCTTGTTCGTGGGCTTTTGCTGAACAGGACAAGATGGAAGGGAATGCCAAAATAATAAAGTTCATTTGCAGGGACGAAAATTTGCATCTGGGGTTCACACAATTCTTGCTGAATACTTTAGAAAAAGATGACCCAGATTTTATAAAAATACGTAGCGAAACCGAAGAAGATTGTGTCCAAATGTTTATTAGTGCTGTAGATCAGGAAAAAGCATGGGCCGATTATCTCTTCAAAGACGGGTCTATGCTAGGACTGAACGCACAACTGTTGAAAGATTATGTAGAATGGATTGCAAACAAACGAATGACAAGAATCGGGTTGAGTAGTCCATACGTGGTGCCTAGAGACAATCCTCTATCGTGGACAGAATCGTGGATAGCTGGCCGAGAAACACAAAACGCCCCACAGGAAGTTGAGATATCAACGTATCTTGTTGGTGAAGTAGACAAAAAAGTAGAAAACGAGGCTTTTAAAAATTTCAGTTTATGATATCGTTAAATAACTTTGTTATTAATTCTACCCGAATAATATATAAATACAAACAGTATCCGAGACAAAAAATTGAAACTAACAGAAATAATGAACCCAACTGATTCTGGTCCAAAAAGAATTGCTGTATACCAAACAGACCATGAGTTCCTTCCAACTCATCGTAAATTCGTTGCAGAAGGAAGTATTGTTGTGGATTTGGATGAAAAAAGAACTCCCTCGTTGTTTTCAGACCCCGCATATTTTTTGAATGGTGTGCAGGGGTGGGAGGGAACAGCTTACTTTACTAATTTATATGGTGAGTATATAAAAGGAAAAAGAGATCATTGGGGAAAAGTCATACAGCCAGACCAGATAAAAAATCTGAAATACGATTTGTTTGTACATCTTACATATGGGGAAAAACAGGGAGCACTTTTCTCGGAAGTCGATTCGACTCACAAAGAAGAGATTGAAAGAGTAGCATATCCTAAATTGCTGGAAGCCATTAAAGAGCTATAAAAAGCCGGGAGGTCCCGGCTTTTTTGTTTAATGTTAGACTTCTCATTACCTCATGATTATACCATTTGCGGTAATGGTGTTGGCTGTTTGTGAAACCCCACAGTTGCTGTTGATTATAGAAACCACCCCACCGTCGGATACTACAACGTCATCCGCACTGTCATTTGCGCCATCTTTACGAACAGTACAAAGATTTATTACACAATTTGAGCCACGTACTGCTAAACAATCGTGTTCGCTGTTGATTATAGACGCCTGTTGAATATACCCTCGACAACCGGGGCTGAGGTCCAAATTCACGTTAGCAGAGCCACTGACACTGCCCCCTACCACGTTAACGTTTGAGCCCCAGTACGCCCCAATATTGTCAAGCCACCCCAGAGCCCCACCCGAAAAAGTATAATCTACCTCATAATTCTGACCGGTCCCGGTATCTCGCGAAAAACTTCCGTTGCCTAAAGTTACAGACGACTGTGCACAAAAAATGTTGTTAGTCAAAAAATCAGAAATTCCAGAGACCTTTCCACCATTGTTGTAATCGTTCTCAAAAACCAACTGTGAAGCAGAAAAGAGGGAAAGTCCCGCTCGATGGTTACCTAAATTATTGTTTCCAGCATACAGGGTCCCGGTGTCATCTAGCTTAAAATGAGTTGCTATTAGGGGTAGTATGGTGTTAGTGGCACTAACGAAGGCTGCAGAGTCATCATCACCAAGGGAAAGCATATATTCTCTGGAGACTAGAACAGTGTCATCATCACTTGTGATTTTTACATTTTTATAATCTTTATTTTTTAAAACCAGATTCTCTTTAAAACATATCCAGACAATATATTGATAATAACTTGTTGAAAATTTGTTGAAACAAATGAATCTAAGTGTGCCAATGCAGCACCCAATGTAGGGAAGTCTCCCCCCGAACCCACGCTAAAGGTTGTAGAAGTGGGCGCAAATGCAGCGCTCAATACATCTCTTCGGGGTCTTTTACCTTCTTCAACGACATATACATATTTTTCCGAGGCCATTTTTTTTCCTTAATTTTCCGACTACTGTATTTATTATTCCGACCCATTAGCATAAATAAAGTCGAACTAGACCAACAATAAAGACCAACATATGTTTAAAAATGCGTATGATTATTTGAAAAACACACCAACATCTAATTTTTCTCCAAGCGAATGGCCAGTTCCAGAAGATTTGAAATACGTAAACGCAGAGGTGTTGTATAACTTAGATATAACTAGATATGCATTTGGGCGGTCGGTTTTTCCAAGTGGAGTTCCAGACGGTCTTGTACGGCGTACCGGGTCCAAGAACAGCAGACATTATATTGGCGATGGCTCTCTCGGAAAAGCGGTGGATGTTTTTCCTTCTGTAGCCGTTATGGATTTTTGGATTTGTGCAGTTGAAAATACTGTATGGCAAGGAATTGGGGTATACTTGGATACTAATGTAAATAGAAGACAGCCTCAACCCATGGTACACCTTGATATAGATCGTAGGAAACATGGCAATCGAGTATTTTGGGTTAGAAATCGTGGTGAATATATCTACAAACACGAAGAGCCGGAGAAATTCTGGGATTTAATAGCAGAAGCAAGTACGCGTTGAAAGAGATAATTGTATTGCGTGTTGATCTTCTTCAATGTATAATTGAATTATTGTACTAACAACAACCAACAACTAGGTGCTTAATGGAATATCTTATAAAATTTGGTAATAAAAAGATTGCCTTGTCCAGAACGGACATAGCAAATTTATACCCAGAAATCGAACCGTTCTTCTTAGCGATAATGCAGGGTTTGGATGAAGTCCAAACTTCTCGATTTGTCAAAGAATACAAAATTTTCATGCAGAGTCTGGCAGAAAACAGAAAGAAAAAGCCTTTGACAACCAAAGAAGAACATTCTATTATTGAAATGTCCGCCAAGGAAAAGAAACCATTTCCTTCTGAAGGAGCTGAAATTTATGATTTTAATACTAGGAGAAAATTATCGTGACAATAGCTAAAGCCTACAGCTTGGTACCAATGGCTGCTAGAGTGTTTATTAGAGACGAAGACGGGAAGACGAGCCCGGTACTTAGTGGAGAATTATTCGATGGTAAAAGGGTAGTTGTATTTGCGTTGCCCGGAGCATTCACTCCCACTTGTTCTTCTAGACATCTTCCAGAATTTGATGAACTGTACGATCAGATTATTGACTCCGGGGTCGATGAGGTTTACTGTATTAGCGTGAATGATGTCTTTACAATGTCTGCATGGTTTGATAGCCTAGACATCGAAAACGTGGAAATGGTTGCAGATGGAAATGGAGAATTTACCCGTGGAATGGGAATGCTTTGCTCCAAGAACAACGCGGGATTGGGCATGCGCTCGTGGAGATACAGTGCGGTTGTCGACAATGGGTACATAGAAGCTCTTTTCTGTGAATCCTGCGGCCCAACAATGTGCATGGACGAGTTCGATGGCGACCCTTTCGATGTGTCCGACGCACAGACAATGTTAGAATATTTACAAGATGGTCTGCTCTAAAAAATTGATTTTAGAAGTGCTGATAGAACACCCAATTATTAGTGAGATACTGAATGATGGCAAACAGGATGGACCAAATAGCGTTGGACTACTTCAATAAGAATCCTCAAGAAAGAGACGAGGTAATCAAAGCCTATTATGCTTGACATTCTTCTAACTACGAGGAAGGCGCTCATAGATTTTTTTAATGATTCTAGAACCGCCGAATGCACGGGGTGTGGTCGAACTAGAGAACAAGTTCGCTACGATGAGTTGCCCCCAAAATGTTCTAATCATAGAGAAACTTACACTAAATATTATATCACAAGCAAAATTTACGAAGAAGAAAAAATATCTACAACTACTTGGTAAGGCAGAGAATCATGTACCGCAGTTAATAGAAACGCACGGATTGAACGGAAGGGTTTAAGCTTGGATGCATCATACGCACGGGTACGACCCAGAAGTGGTATCTATGTATGTGGATATATCCTAGGCCCTTCATAAAGACTATCTAGAAGAAATGTTAATACACAAAGAGAAATCAAAAAATGACAAATTTAAAACCAAAATGGGTAGTTGACAAGTACATATTCGATGGTTCCAGAATACCAGTAGAAGTATTTGACGAACTTGGAATAGAATTTTTCGAATACGATTACATTCCGTTTCTTATAGAAGATAGAAGAATACCTTTTGACACCTCTGAGCCCGTAATAACCTACACCACACTTGGTGTGGTGAAAAAAATGAGACAGTTTTGGGGTTGTTATTACGATGATCTAAAATACAACTGTAACGTCTACATGTCATTGCTTGATGTAGACGACAGAATGTTTTTGAACCACGACCATTTGTACTGTACCCTGTCCGATTTAATCACAAAACCGAATTACTATTTTGAACTTATGGGAATAGATCAACTCTTTTTCAGACCCAACCGGGGATGTAAAGAGTTTACCGGAGATGTTTGGAGCATGGAACAATTGCCTAGAGAACTTGATGCTATTGTTAAAATGTATGGAGTCGATTTGGATTCGATGATTTTGATATCTACCCCCAAAAAGATATTCGAAGAAGAGAGATTTATTGTCGGCAACAGAGAAATTCTTGCAAGCTCCCGATACGCAGTCGAAGGCATCCACGTTGAAGACACAAAAGTAAATCTAGAATCCAAGGAATCTGTTCAAAGAATCCTTGATACTTCCGACTGGCTCCCGGACACACTTTTTTGTATTGATATAGCTACAACAAATGAAGGTCCTAAAATAGTTGAACTGAACTCTTTTAGCTGTTCTGGTTGGTACGCAATGGACCCGAGGGAAGTTGTCAGAAAAGCGTCTGATGTAGTTATGGAAGAATATAGAAAGCAGTTGTGATTTATGCTGGCATCGGCTCTAGAGAAACCCCAGAGCCCTTCTGCAAGATAATGCGAAAAATAGGGCGTACTTTTGGCAGTCGTGGTATGATTTTAAGGAGTGGTAACGCCAGAGGCGCGGATGAGTCTTTTATTAGAGGAGCAATGGAAGTTGGTGGTAAAATGGAAGTATATTTGCCTTGTGTCGGGTTTGGAACTATAAAGCCAGCCCAAGATGACGATAGGTTTGTTAATATAATACCAAAAGGTGCGTTCAATATAGCCGAAAATTTTCATCCAAGATGGAATAGCCTGTCAGACTTTGCAAAAAGACTTATGGCTAGAAACGTACTACAGGTTTTGGGCCAAGACCTCAATTCACCAGTAGATTTTGTCGTGTGTTACACACACGATGGGTTAGCAAGCGGGGGCACCGGTCAGGCTTTGCGCATTGCCGAAAGCTACAATATCCCAATCTTTAATCTCAACATACAAAAAGATTTCCAAGACCTGAAGCCATATATTCGCTAATAAGTAAACTTACAAATATCATTGTTATAAATCGGGCGACAGAACCCCTGTCGCCCTATTCGACAATTTTAAACTGGACAGGTTCCCCATACTGGAAGTTTGGCCGTTCCATTGATTGGACTGTTGATTGCAAAGCTTGATGGTTCCGGGGTAATATTTGTAACACACCACCCGGATATGTCTTGATCAAACGACGTTGCGTTTGCAAACATAAAGCTCATAAGGTTTCTATTAGTTACACTACTAACATCCCAAGAACCAATATCTGCATTGAAAGCAGTAGCACCTGAAAACATTGAGGTCATGTCACTAACATTTGAAACGTCCCAAGAGCTAATATCTGCATTGAAAGCAGTAGCACCTGAAAACATTGAGGTCATGTTACTAACATTTGAAACGTCCCAAGAGCTAATATCTGCATTGAAAGCAGTAGCACCTGAAAACAAGTTGCTCATGTTTGCTAGTGATTGAATGTTCCAGCCGGAAAGATCACGATTGAACGGAGTTCCACTAAACATAAAGCCAGCAGAAATTAACGATTCTGTGTTCCAGTTCCCGATGTCGGTGTTGAAAGAGCGAGCGTTAGAGAACATGAACCCCGTGTCGGTTACTGAAGAAACATCCCATTCGCCGATGTCCACATTAAATTGATAACAAGAATCAAACATAGAATTCATATTAGTTACTGAAGAAACATTCCACCCACCCACATCATCATTAAAACTATAACAACTATCAAACATCGAAGCCATGTTTACTGCACCCGAAGTGTCCCAAGATGAAGCATTTATCGATTTGAGGCTGTTGCAACGCGCGAACATGTCAGACAGATCACACGACCCCGAGAATTTCCAGTCTGTGGCATCAACAGACGAAAGTGTCGCACAGTTGTTAAACATGCTAGTGCAGTTACAATTGTTAAATTTCCATCCTCGCAAACATAGTGTATCTATCTGTTCTGAGTCTATAAACATTTGAGCGGTTGTAGTTGCTTTAGAAACGTCCCATTTGCTCAAATCTAATCTGTTTGTGTTTCTGCTCCTATTGAAAGTTGATTGGAAATTAGTAACGTTTGAAACATCCCAATTTTGCAAAGACTCTTTGGCTTTTTCTGTCAAAAAGGAATCTCTGAAACAAGAGTTTAATGTAATAACACTAGGGGGTAATTCTTCTGGTAGATCGTCGACGTATCCAAATTCAAAAGTACTTACCAGACCGGTAATACCTAGATCTCCAAAATCTACAATACGTTCGCTCGTACTATTGAAATCGAAAAATGATCCAAAAGTCTCCGACGTACCACTAATGGATATAGTATATTTTCCTTTAGTAGGATAATTGCGGTTTACGTTAACAGACGCGCCTTGGAAATTTTCAACTGGAGACCCATCTCCCCAATCTATTAAAATATCACAATTAGAGAAAAAATACCCAGAAATACTATTGTTGTTACTTGCAGAAGTGTCAATCTCTATAAGCATCGGGCGATACGCCAAGGGTTTGACAACAGTTTTTCCATTTTCCAAATTTACATAAACACTATCGCCATCCTCTATTATGTCTTCTATTGTTTTGAGTTTTCTATCTGTGTTGTAGCAATATTTCGAGGAATTGGCGCGCAAGTTTAAAGTAGAGATAACCTCTTTGGCCTGACTGAATCAACTGTGTCTAGTACGTATAAAAATTCTTTCATTTTGGTATAGTTTCCATTTTCGGGGCATCGATTATATTTATATTTTCTACTAAGAAAAAAAAAAAAATTCCAAATGGGGGTTGACATACACGATTTTTCGGTGTAGAATGGCCTTCCAAATAAATGTTAAAAGTTCGCTAATGTATAAATAGTAAAAGAACATTTGGCCGAACAAAAGTATGGATTATGAGAAAATTTACGCAAATTTAATTAATAGGGCAAAGAATAGAGAATTACAAGGATATGTGGAAAAGCATCATATAGTGCCTAAATGTTTGGGTGGGGACGATTCTGTAGAAAATTTAGCGATACTAACCCCGGAAGAACATTACTTGGCGCACCAGTTGTTGGTAAAGATGCACCCAGATCATGAAGGATTAACATGGGCCGCACTACAAATGACAGGTCGCCCAATAAGTGAACAACGAACCAATAACAAAGTGTATGGTTGGCTAAGAAGAAAACACTCCGAAAACTCGAAAAGGAGAGTGGGAGAGAAAAACGGATCATACGGAAAAAGATGGTTTTATAATCCAGACACTTTGGAAAACATCAAGTGCGATCCACAAGGAAAACCAATTGGATTCATTGCGGGTAGAATAATTAAAAAAGAAAAGAAGAAAACATATTGTCTAGATTGTGGAAAAGAGGTAGAAAAGCCAAGGGCAAAATACTGTGATTTTCACCGCAAAAGAAGAATGAAAAAAGTAGATTGGGGAAAGTCTAAAAGGAAAAAAACCGATCTAGACATAAAAAAAGCCTTGACATCCAACAATTATGATGTTACGATGGCAATGAAAAGTTTGGGTTACTCCGAAAAATCGTGTGAAGGAGGAAATACCAGATACAGATTTAAAAAAATATTATCAGAAATTTTACAGACTGATAAATAACGTAGAAATTAATGCGAGTGTAGCTCAGTTGGTCAGAGCGCGACCCTTCCAAGGTCGAGGCGAATAGGTTCCGCAGGTTCGAATCCTGTCACTCGCTCCAAATTTTGCTTGAGGTATATGAATACTAAAATTAAAGCTCTAAAGAGAGAAATACGAGTAATACAAGAATCTCTCGAAAAGAAAATAAAGAGCTTGACGCATTACACAAGGTGTGGTGTAATGGTGGCTGTAAAAGCGGACTGCACAGATGGACAGAGGAAGAAGTCACTGAAGAGTTAGTCTTAATAGCAGAAAAAAACACAATTAGACTACGACAATGGTGGGAAAATTCAAAAAGTCGTAAAAAAGCTTGACAAGTGATATAAATAGGTTTATACTTGTAAAACATTAAAGAATTAAAAAAATTATGAAAACTATTGCAAACACAAAAATTAATATCGACGGACACAAGACTATTGCGTCTACCGATACTATTATTTCCGCCAAAAATTGGTCGGAGAGTCAGCAAGTGCGCGATAATTTTGCGCCTAGCAATAGTGCCTTTTTGTCTAAAGGACGAGGGATGGTTTAAATAATCCAAACCTCAGAAAGAAAGACAAAAAGGCAGCTTAAAAAAGCTGCCTTTTTTTATGTTCAAAACAGTGCAAACGGAAACGAGGTCCAATCAGCACTTTAAAAAATGAACGGGCGGGAACGAGGATGAAAACTCTCTTGTGAGTGGAAAAATTCGTTCTAAAACAAATTGTAGGTGCCCCCGGCTACCATTTTGTAGGTTGAGAAATGTGTAGGACGGTAGCCGGGGGCTTTGTTATGCTTTATACTTGACAAAGAATGTTAAACTTAGTATAAGAAGATCAAACAATAAAGGATAAAGTTATGGAAGATTATCAAAAAAGAGTGTTAGATGAAAAACATGATCTAGACCAGAAAATATTCAGGTTGTACTGTTTCATAAACTCCAACAGTAAACCATACGGAGATTCTATATTTCCCACTCTGTCCAAAACAGAACAACAACTAATGAAAGAACAGCTTCAAATAATGAATTCATATTCTGATATTCTAGGCAAGCGAATAGCAGAATGGGAGAAAGAATAATGGCATATATCGTCCATTTTATTTTCCCCAACCGCGATGGCAAATACCCCATCATAATAATAAAGTAATGCAACATACACAAGTCACGGAGTTTACGGGACTTGTTACATACACCTGATGACTAATTGGCAGGTCACCAGCCTTTCACGCTGGAGTCAGAGATGACGAGCGGGTTCGAATCCCGTCAGGTGTGCTTTAGCCCTTGCCATAGGGCATACCAAGATGGTAGAATAAGAAAAAGTGGCAAAAATATGTAAGACCACTGATCTTAAAATGGAGAAATAGAAATGAAAAATAACACATACAGACTACAACTGAGTTTGGTAAATGATAATAATGAACGTGCTGCCGAACATACATTAGAAACGGCTATCGCTAAAGAAGCCGTGGAAACCGCGATAATGGTACGTGGCGACATAATTGAAGAAATATGTGACCTGTTGATTGGAGAAGTTAGAGATATTTTAATTGATCGCAATCAGTTGGAAGTTTCGATTCATAGTTTGGTCGGACAATTGGCCGAGGGAAATCAGGTAGGGAATGATATGGTAGATAGTACAAGCGATGATAGAACTACAAACAACACCATGAGACATAATTACAGAGTGTTGTCCGATACTGAAAAAAGAGCGATGTCCAACATCAAAGACATGGGCCTAGAACTTCACGAATACATTGATAGTTTGGGAAGTTCCAGAGAACTATCCATCGCAAAAACAAAAATTGAAGAAGCTGTCATGTGGGCAGTCAAGCACGTGACAAAATGATTTTCAGGGCAAAAACACTTGGAAATGAACCGGAGTTACAAATCAAAGGAACTGACATAGATCATATTCTTAGTTCTAGATTCTTTGATTATTATTATTATCCGGATGACGGGAAATTCGACGTTGTGGCCGATCCAGAGTTAACAATAGTGAAAGTCGTTGAAACGGGTGACAGTTTTGATCAAGGCGTACTTATTGGATGGATAGAACACGAAATTCGAAAGTCTGAAGTAAGATCAGGAAAATAATATGACTGAAACATTAGAATCTTTAGCAAAAAAATATTACAATCTTATAAACGAGATTGCAGGAACAATAGTTGATTTGGAATCTAGTATTGGCCCAGAACATTTCGATACCAAACAAGAAGAGACGCTCGTAGCTTTATATTCTTTACTCGACGGTATCGAAGACCAAAACTTTGTAGATTGGGTAAAGCGTGATGCTGAAGAATTGAAAGAAGCAGTGAAAAAAGCATATCCAAATGGTGACTATTACTCCGTGACGGGAATACAAATGCGTCAAGAAATTGATCGTACTATAATCAGTGATATTCTTATAGAAGCTTTGAAAGACAAGAAAAAAAATTGAGGACCCTCTCTCGGAGATATTATAGTTTCTATTTTGAAAATGTTCAGTCCGAAGTATCAATATTATCAAGAAAACAAAGAAGACCCCGTCCTTCAGGGAAGGGGACAAATTCTAAAAATATTCACTACTTGACATAAACACTAGATAGTGGTACAATATCAAATATTCAGTATCGATAACCAAGTGCTGAATAATATTGTAAATATCTACCTTAAAAGCAGTAGAAAAAAGAACCGTAGGGCATACGGGGATAGCTTGCGGAGTCCGACATAAATCTAAAGTTCTTGTAGAGAACAATGTAGTGGACGATGAAACAAGAATCCTCTTCCTTTAGGGAGAGGAGAAGTCAAATGGGGCCGTAGCTTAATTGGGAGAGCAGTTGCTTTGCAAGCAACAGGTTGTCGGTTCGATCCCGACCGGTTCCACCATTTAAAGTAGGGTGAACTAGTGTGGTCATAGTGCTGGTCTGAAAAACCAGAAAAGTCGGTTCGATTCCGGCACCCTGCACCAAGTTTAAGATGTATGGTGATCGTTGTAAATTTTACTAATAGTAATTAGATTGTTCTATTTAATCTTTTTAAGATTAAATTGAGAACAATAACACAATGCGATTTAAATGCGCCGTAGTGGGGAGCAGCCATACTTCTTTCTTTTAGGTGAGTAACTCAATAACCTATCAATTAGACCGTATAAATGGAGATAATACAGATAATAAGATAGAAAATTTGAGACTTCTCTGTCCTAACTGTCACTCCCAGACCGGTACATATGGTGAAAGGAATATTAAAACAATGGGTGTATAGTTCAATGGAAGAACGGGTCCCTGTTAAGGACTTGGTTGGGGGTTCAAATCCCTCTGCACCCGCCAAAAACAATTAGGGTGAGTAGCTCAGTGGCAGAGCATTCCGCTGTTAACGGAACGGTCGTCGGTTCGAACCCGACCTCGCCCTCCAATTTAAAATGTAACTAATAGCCCGACGCATCCGAAAGTAACATCGGACACAGATTGAGTTCAATGCGGAGCAATTGGTTGAGAGGAAGGAAGAGCCTTATATGATTTAAACACGCTGGTCCTCGCATGATCGTCCCGATGATAAGAGCAAAGATCGTTAATATTGTCGCCAGTGTCTAAGAATTCAATGCCGGATGATCTACGTGTGAATCCACGTACCGGCTCCAAATTGTTGCATTATTCTAATGTAAAGTGAAAACCGGTTAGTAGCTTTGCTTGGTAGGATGACAGCCAGAGGCTGTTGGCACAGGTTCGAACCCTGTATGCAACACCAAATTAACAATACCGAGGTAGCTTAACTGTCTAGAGTCCCCGACTGTCACTCGGGTGGATGCGGGTTAGAATCCCGTTCTCGGTGCCAAATTCGAATGGGGTGAAACGCAAAGGGTTGAGCTGACTGGCTTTGAACCAGTCGTAGAGAGTTCGATTCTCTCCACCCCGGCCACAACAATGGAGCAGTAGTTTAATTTTGGTAAAATGCCTCCCTGTCACGGAGGATGATGCGGGATCATACCCCGTCTGTTCCGCCAAATTTCAATGCCCATCTAGCTAAACTGGATACAGCATTCGGCCACGAACCGAAAGAATTGGGAGTTCGAATCTCTCGGTGGGCACCAAACAATGTGGGGGTTGATCCTGTGTGATTGTTAGATGGATTTCTAGACCTGAAGGCGAACGACGGTGAGATTCCGTGTCCCTACACCAACATCAATTATAACATTGGGGGCGCATGTTCCAAGGGATGGCGAGGTTGCCTTGCAAGCTACCTGTGGTCGGTTCGATTCCTGACCGTCTCCACCAATTTTTTACTTGACATGACTGTCATTTCAGTGTATGATCTTAGTATCGATACATGGAGAAGAAAGTTTTTAAACAATTCGGGTCGTTGGCAGAATGGTTATGCACCGGACTCTTAATCCGTCATAATGGGGGTTCGATTCCTCCACGACCCACCAAATTACCTTTATGAAAAACAATCACAAACATCGAAAAAAATCTATGAAGAATCGGAATGGTAGAACTCATTACGAAAAAGGACATGGTATCTATACGATGGAAGGAAAAAATCCTTTGAAGATTCGACTTAAAGCTAAAAATAAATGTAAGAATAAGAATAGGAATAGGGGCGGTATAAAGGTAACACTTGCCGATATATGGCCAAAAAATACCGAGGACACGTTAGTGGATTAACTATTGTAGATAAGGTCTGGTACTGCAACTAGCCTCTGATGCAAGCTAGATAACAGAGAACGGATTAACTTTACTACAGTAGCCCACTGACTCCTCACAAATTAAATAATTTTGACTTGGCTAGTGAAGGAAAGTATACTTAATCGGGCCGACGAGCCTTTACTCCTCCCGAAGAGCGGTATCGTAAAGATATATGGACCGCCTATGTGTAGTGTCAAATATAATATAAATGAAATGCTGGTTAGCCGAGTTTCTGTTTGATACGGCGATAGGTTAAGCTCGGTCTCGTCATAGAGAGATGCGCCGTTTCCAGATTTCAATACCCCCGTAGCTCAATGGGAAGAGCATGGTCCTTCTAAGGCCGTGGTTGCGGGTTCGAGTCCTGCCGGGGGCACCAATTTAAATGGAGAGGTTATCCGAAAGATTCGGGGTAGCGGAGGCGATCTTGAAAATCGTTTGTTAGTGTAAAAAGCTGGCGTGTGGGTTCGAATCCCACCCTCTCCGCCAATTTTACAAAGGGGCTGCTGTATGGGACAGGCTTGTGATTTGCAATCACGATGGCGGGGATCGTTACCCCGTAGCTCCACCAAATTCAATGCTAATATGAACACATCAAACTTATACAGAGAGTTCGCAAATGTATAAATAGAAACACATTAAGAAAGTTCTTATGGAATATAGTAGGCATTATGAAACTCTTTGTGAACGAGCAAAGAATAGAAATTTAGAAGAATATACTGAAAAGCACCACATCATTCCTAGATGTATGGGAGGGACAGATGGTGGAGAAAATTTAGTTGACTTAACTCCGGAAGAACATTATGTGGCACATCAGCTTTTGGTTAAGATGCATCCGGATAATGGAAGTTTGATATATGCGGCTAATATGATGTCTGTGGATTCAAGTTGTACTAGTAGAAACAATAAGAGGTATGGTTGGCTTAAGAAAAAATACCAACAAGTGGCAAAAGCTCGCATAGGCCCCAAGAACGGCTCATACGGCAGAAGCTGGTATTATCACCCTGATACTAAACAAAATGGAAAGTTTTTGAAAGATCAACAGCCGAATGGCTGGATAAAGGGGAGAATTCTTCCCGAAAGCAAAAAAAGAAGATGGTTCTACAATCCGAAATCGTTGGAAGTAGTATATGTGTTAGAAAAAGATAAACCGGACGGATGGGAAAGAGGAAAAAATCCCAAAAAGCTCAAGAAAAAGCCTCAACCCGAGCCGAAGTTGATTAAAAAATGTAAAAACTGTGGTAAAGACTTTGAACCAAAGAAGAAACAAGTAAAATACTGCATTGAATGCGGATACAAGACACATTCTAGAAAAAATCGAAAAAGATTCAAAGAAAAAGAAATAGAGTTTTTGAATCTTATCAAATCGGGTGATAGCTTCTCTAACATCTTAAAAAAGCTGGGATATAAATCATATAACCTCCAGAACGGGGTGGGAAAGTGGGCTAAAGAATTACTAGAAAGAAAAATATAGGAAGGTAAACCAGACATGGGTTTGGAGCGACCTGCTAAGTCGATTGTCCCCCAATGGGGATGTGGTTCGAGTCCACTGCCTTCCACCAAATTATGATATATGGAATGACGGAAACTGGCGTATCAAGCATCTTGGAAAGGTGTCCCTCGGCGTGAGTCGGGGTGTGGGTTCGACTCCCACTCATTCCGCCAAACAACAGGTGTCTAGCTCAATTGGTAGAGCAGCGGTCTCCAAAACCGCAGGTTGTGGGTTCGAGGCCCTCGGCACCTGCCAAAATTCTATTGACAGTATGATGTATACGTGTTATTATACAATAAACAAAATATTGGGATACATTATGCCGTTCTCTGTAGTTAAATCGGACAATTCCGTCGAAGATATCGTATACCGACAGATAAAAATCTCTGGTTCAAAAATTTATGAGGTATATTTAGGAGAAGATCTTCTTGGCCAATTACACCACCAACGCAACTCATGGACAGCCATAATCATGTATGATGGTTTTGATTCTAATACCGCACTAAGAATGGTTGAAGGATTTTCCACCAGATACGATGGTGTGGCATATATGCTGTATGCCTTGGGGTTTTGGAGGCGTTATTCGATACACACACAGGACCCGTGCGTCCCATAATTACGTGTCAACGCGTTCTTGTGTATTAAATTTTTTATCAAGAAAGCAAAGAAGACCCCTTCCTTCAGGGAGGGGACAAATTCTAAAAAAATATCTGCCTCAAAAGTGGTAGAAAAAAGAACCGTAGGACATACGGGAATAGCTTGCGGAGTCCGACATAAATCTAAAGTTCTTGTAGAGAACAATGTAGTGGACTGTGAAACAAGAATCCTCTTCCTTTAGGGAGAGGAGAAGTCAAGGGTCTGTAGTTTAATTGGCAAAACAGCGGACTTTTAATCCGCACGTTCTCGGATCGTACCCGAGTGGACCCACCAATTTTTACAAAGGAAGTTGTTATGAAATCATTAGAAGATCGATGTGCCGAAGCCATCCGTTTAGAAATTTTAAAAGAGTTTGAGGGAAAGCGATTTTCCAGAACTAATCAAGGGAATTTTTATTTGAATGAACATAGCGGGGGGTGCAGAGTAAAAGACGCTGAAGTTAGAATAGTTGAAGAGAGTCCATATGACTCTGATCACTGGTGTGATGTCACCACATTCAAAACCACACTGATATTGGAAAGTCTTAAAGGTAATAAGACGTATCGCTGCGAATATGATATTTTTTGTTGATAGAAAAACCGTCTAAGATAATTAAATTTTGGAGAGAGTAATGAAGAAAACGGTTGTTGGTAGAAAGGTAGAATTGGATTGTGAATGTTACTTGGACGAGGCGACAGATTCTTTCTGGGGCTACGTAGACCATTGGCTTGAACAAAACAATATGACTAGATCGGATATTATAGGCACCCCGTATTTGTCGCTAGACACTATGAACTCCAAATATGAGAAGAGTACAGAATATCCCCGTCTCAATGCAGAGTTTCAAACTCTCGAAACGGATAAAGAGTTCAATACCAGAGTTGCGTCGGTAAAAATAAAAAAGTAATGCGAGCAAGTCGGTTGAAAGAATCGCGAGAGTCATACTTGGTTAAGAAAATGTACGACGAAATTTACTCTTACAATGAAGAAAAATATCGCGAGCTGCTTCAAAAGGAAGAAGCTACAGTATAAAAAACAATATCCCCATAGCTCAGCGGTCAGAGTTTCCGGTTTCGACCCGGAAGGTCGGGAGTTCGAATCTCTCTGGGGACGCCAAATAGTGTTCCAAAGTGTCTGTGAGCAGGGTCGCAGCGTGTAATTGACCGTACCATACGATAAGGGGTAGCCGGGGCGGAACTGGCAATATTTACTTGACGCACGTTACCATATTGTGTATAATTTGATATCTAATACGAAGGAACAACTATGAAATTCAAAGAACTTGATGAGCCTATTGTCAGTAGCGATTTGTATTACGATTTGATGCAAGGCTATATCGATCCGGAAAAGTTACTGGAAAATCCGGAAATGGTCACTGCTGTAAAAGAGGCCATATACCTGCTAGGCCAGTTTTTGGATTTGGCAGAAGCAGAGGGCGTATTGGAGGTTGCTTGATATGTCGCAACATACCCCCGATGGATGGGCAATCCTAGAGCAAGAACAACCAGACAAACGCAAAGAGTATTTTGTTTTTGGTAGCTGGAGCGGTAGTTATCTGTACGGAGATTCTTGGAGAGCCAACAGTGGCATCAAGAATGTCGAAGAAACTGATGATTCATACCTGTTTCATGGTTACAGTGGTAGTGTATACCGTTGTTCCAAGCATTCGGAGGGTCGCATCAGCGCTTATAACGTTGGGGTCATGACAGACCTTGCAGAGCGCAGTAACGCCAAAGTCGTAAAATACGATGATGTGAAGGAAAACTTTTGAACATTTTTGTTCTTTCAGAATGCCCAATTGAAGCAGCACAATTCCAATGTAATGCTCATGTTGTCAAGATGATTCTGGAATCTGCTCAGATGCTTTCTACTGCGCATCGTATTCTTGATGGAGAGCTTTCTATCATTGAGAAGAACGGCAGAAAATGCAAGGTCTATACATTGAACGATGAACGTGATGGGCAGATGTACAAAGCCACCCACATCAATCATCCATGTTCGATATGGTGTCGAGAGTCAACCTCAAATTATGATTGGTTGTACAATCATTTCTTGATGCTTTGTGAAGAGTACCAATATCGCTACAACAAGATTCACAAGACTGATTCGTTGTTGGGAGAGATTCTAGCAACTCATCCAGATAATCTTCCTGAGCATGGGATGACACGATTTGCTTTAGCAATGCCAGATGAGTTTAAAATGGATAATGTGGTAGAATCTTATCGTCTTTATTACTCTTCAAAAATTAAAGATTTCAAGATGGTTTGGAAGAACTCTGGCCCACCGGAATGGTTCAGGATGTTGACGCTCTTAGATCAAGATTATAATATAACCTAAAAAGGACACAAAAATGAAAATGTACTGTATATTCTCACGGGAATCCTTGAAAGCCATGAAAGGAATACGAGGAAAGATGGCTTCACAAGCTGGACACGCTTTTCTACATGCCTTTTGGGACAGTGAAGAACGCTATTTGTATGATGCAATTGAATATGCAGAATCAATGAACGCAGTTAAGATAACTTGTGTCGTTGACACTCAAGAAGAATTGAAGAGGTTGTATCACACGCACCTAAACGTCTGTGGGGTTACTCAAGTTGTTGATAGCGCTTTTACGGTATTGGATGCTCCGATGTTGACATGTGTAGGTATTGGACCGATAAGAGATGAAGAGGCTGAAGAACTCAAAAAGCTGGAATTATTGACATGAGAATTGCCGCTGTTGTGGCGCTAGGTGGAGTACCAAAAAAGAATGAACACTAAGTACTAGGAATCGATATGAGCTATTTAAGCACTGAAAAAGCAGAAATTTTTTCTATACCGGGAAACAAAGATGAACATTGGGTCCGATTTGTTTACCGGGACACGGAAAAAAATAGATGTACTATATTTTTTTCTGTGTCCAATAGGGATCAGGCCAACGTTTGGGTTGATGCCCTGAACGCAGGTCTAACAAGAAACAGCGAAAAAACTTTTACAACACAGGTGACGAACAATGATTGACATAAAAGAAACAGTGAGAAGTGACGTACATTTCAGATACTTCCGTGATGGGGCCTTGTGGTATGAAACCTGTAATGGAGATTTGTTTCCGGTTCCGGTAGATGATGCGGGTTCTTCAACTTTCAACAGAGAGGAAAAAGGAATGTATCTGATGCGCTGGATGCGTAAATGGAACGAAAACCACAAAGAGGAAGATTGAATGATATCTGTGAAAGAAGACCTTTTGATTTTTGGTTCATAGCTGGAGCTATTGAAATGACAAACAAAAATACCATATTGTATTTTGATCTGGAAAACACTCTCATTGAGCATTGGACTGATCAAAGACTTTGTTGGCAAAACAACAACAGGTCAATTTTTGACTACCATAATCACTCCAAAATTGGAATTTTTAGTTTTGCGTTGTGGTGTGATGAAAACATACAGACGTTTATCATCGACGGTATGATGGGCATGATTCAAGACGAATATGGGATTGAAATAGATGTGGATGAAATCATTCACGTAAATGACATGATAGAAGCATACAACACAATCTCAGGCACAACAACCGAACATCCCGGAAGCAACAATAAAGTCATGTATTTCGAGGCTTGGTTGGACGTAAATTTGCCGCGCTTAGACGAATATGAGCATATTGCACTGGTAGATGACACCGCAGAAGAATGTATGATGTCATATGGACCTGAGAACAAACATGTACACTACAGAAACCCGACAGTGATTTAGGATTTTATACAATGGAAAATAATAAAATAGCAAGAACTGCATTTTATGAAATCAGTAAGACTTTAAACCTTTCTTACATTTACTCACCCGATGTTTGGCAAAATTTACCAAAACATTTGAAAGGAAGAGTTGGTGAGAATTGGGGAAAATGTTGATAATGTAGACATTAAGGTGTATGATTGCTACTGTTGCGGTGCCAAATGGAGTACCATAGAAAGAATAAACACCAATCAAGAGAAATAGATATGGGATATTTAAAAACAGAAAAAGCAGAAATTTTTTCTAACTACGAAAAATTTAATGAGTTGTACGCAGCGCATTGGACTCTTAGAAAAATAAAAGACGAACTACATCCGCGTGTTGAAGAGGTTTTCTTTAGATATATCAAAGCTAGACGTTGGAGCTTGGAGCGCAAAGATGAGTATCCCGAAAATTTCAGAGAATGCTTGGGCCTCGAAGAATGGGGTTACTCACATCATCCATATGCAATAAAAGTTACTATAACTTGGAAAGCTAATAGCGGACTGGAAGTTACTAAATCTTTCTTTCTGCCTCCATCTCTTATCTACGATGAAGAAGCTTTGAAATTCTTCGAAGAAGATGAAAAATGGAAATCTGAGAATAAGGACAACTTGGTTTATGATGAACCTGTTATGTTTTCATCGTCTGACGGATATGATGTCTACACCATTAAAGAATTTAAAGATTTGGTATTTAATGGAGTAATTGTTGATTCTGATGGAGTTGGTCATCCGGTCAAGAATAAAAAAGCATGTGGGGAGTGGGAAGTATATCCGTCGCGCATACATGAAATACCGATAGAAGCCACTCACATTGTGTGGTACAATAATTGAGAGACTGTAAATTGGCGGTATTCTAATAGACTATGTATAGAACACCAGCTTGCTACAGACTAGGATACTATTAAAAAGTATACATTACTAGCATCGAGCCTAGACTTCGGTGTGGACATATTTTACAGACTTATGTATAATAATACAATTTTCTAGAAAAGTAGCACAGTCTCTTTTTTAAGTTGACAACATTCCATCAAGGATGTACGGTTGATAAATAGAAAACAAAAGGTATAAACCAAAGATTGGATCGATCACTGGCTATCTTTGGGACGGTCTAAAAGTCGAAAAATTAAGTTTTAAAATTTAATTACAATGGAACCATAGCTCAGTCGGTAGAGCATTCGACCGATAATCGAAATGTCGCAGGTTCGAATCCTGCTGGTTCCACCAAATTAAAGCCTCGTTAACTCAATTGGCAGAGTGTCGTCTCGACAAGGCGAAAGTTCGTGGTTCGAGTCCACGACGAGGCACCACTTTACATTTTTACCTGAATATTATAGAATATGAACCAGTGGAACACAGAAAGGAAAATTAGTATGAACAACAAAAATATTCAGAAAATTGTAGAACAAAAAATACAAACTCTTGTGGAAGAACGTCGAGACATCCCCGTACAAAGAGAAGCTCCTGAAAATGTCGAGGAATACAAAGCCATAGGAAAGTTCTCTCCTCCATTGGGAATACGAGATTCCAAGGCACCTCTGGTGGAAGAATTAACACAACAATTTATTAATGCTGTTGAGCTTGAAGTTGTTACTGAGTTATACTCAAATTTGCAAAAAATTAAACCAAATGGTCCCGATCTTCTTGAGGAAATTCTTAAAATTTCGGAAGGTCCAACAAACTACACACATGTTTTGTTGAATCCTATTACTCTGTCATTAATACAATCTAACACAGGAAACAATTGGAAATATACCCAAAATCAAACTACCGGATTTTCTATTCTCGAAGGACCGAATAGGGTCGGAGTTATAACCACGGGCGACGGTAGAGAAATAATTGTATTGTTAACCATAATGGATAACCCTTTTGTGTTTTTCTCAAAAGGTGATATTGTGATACAAGTTGGAGACGTTGAACTTTCGAAAAAGGGAGTATCGTTTCATTACAAGACACATATCAGGAAATAGTTCTGATTTGATATTCTTCGTAGAAAATTAAACTGTTCTTCCTGAAAAAATAAAGATTTTGTTTCTGTAGCGTACAGATAAAACAATTGCGGGAATGGAGAAAGAGTAGTCTCGCTTGGCTCATAACCAAGAAAACGGGGGGGCGCAACTCCCCCACCCGCTACCAAACTAGGGGCCGTAGCTCAATTGGGAGAGCACTACAATGGCATTGTAGAGGTCGGCGGTTCGACCCCGCTCGGCTCCACCAAATACTTGACAAAAGCAGTTCATCATGAAATAATTGTACTTTAAAAGGAGAACTCATTATGAGTATGAAAACTGTAAGAGAAATAACCACCGAAGAGTGTCCGTGGTTGGACGATAACATTGCAGAAGGAAGGGGTCTTCTTTGCCTTTTTGATAAATAAATCGAATCAGAACCAAAAATTACATGAAAATTAATGAAGTATTATCGGAAATGACTGAACAACAGATATATGACGCTAAGAACCTCCCAGACGAACTAGAAATCGGGGAGGTTTTTGGAAATAAAGCAACTGTTATGGGAAGCACCGTGTATGCTGACAAATTCAAGGTAGAAAAAAAGATTTTTGATAAAGCTCTTAACACGTATTTCTATGTGGCTTTTAGCTTGGACCGAACAGTACCCCATTACGACCCGGACGAAGCTTGGGAGTATGACTATTTTAAATTCAGCATACAAAATGGAAGAATAAAACCGGCCCCCGGTTTCGGGGGAGTGATAACAAATTACAACTTTTAAAGCTTGACAACTTTTATCCAATGTTATAAACTGAGGGTGTGGATGTGGTTATAAAGTAAACCCAGTGGGGCTCGAATCCTCCAACATCCAAATTTTTAATTTATAAACGAAGGAGTTAAATATGTACAACCCATTTTCATTCAAAAAGAATGATGCAGTAGAAATATTGGTAATCGCAGATCGATCTGGCTCTATGCAATCCATTGAAAAAGATGCAGTCGGAGGGTTCAACGCGTTTTTAAAAGAACAAAAAAGTATAGAGGGGGAGGCAAGACTCTCTTTGGTTCTTTTTGACGATCAATATGAAATGAAACTAGATTCTGTTCCCCTTGCAGAGGTCACGGAGATAGAATCTTTGGGGCCAAGAGGAATGACTGCGATGAACGATGCTATTGGTCGTGCTATGAATAGTCTGTTTGAAAAAGACCCAGAAAAGGCTATTATTTGTATTTTGACCGACGGTCAGGAAAACGCGAGTCGAGAATACAACAATTCGCAGATTAAAGAAATGATTCAGAAAGCGGAAAAAGAAAAAGGATGGCAGGTTATCTATCTCGCCGCAAACCAAGATGGATTTAGTGAAGGCGCAAGTAGGGGAATATCAAAATCTAACATTTTTAACTATAACGCTGATGCTAACGGGATCAACGACGCGTACAAGGACTTGAGTTTTTCTGTTCGCTCTTATAGACAAAATACTTCCAACACTTACACGGACAAAAACACCGTGGAATGAAAACATGAATCTTGAAAATTACGTAAAAGATTTGGAAGGGTTTATCAAGAACCGGTTGGCGTATTTCGTATCAGAATATGCCGTCGAAGGAGATTCCGAAGATTTATCGGGTGTTACTTTAAAAGATTTTATGGACAGAGAAATAGACAAAGTGACTATTCAAATAGATAGTGCGTATATTTCACGAGATCACGTGACTGGACAGAGAATTTTTAGGGTTAATGCAAAAATGGGAAATGACACTTTCTGCTCGGAATTGAGAGTAAACGATTATATCTTCAAAAAGTAAAAAAGTCGAAAAAAGTGTTGACAAATGTCCCACATGGTAGTAATATGTATCACATGATCTGTTTTGAAAGATTCAGATCAAAAGTTTAAAGCATGGATGCTTGCTTTGGGCAACCAGAGTAAAGGGTGAAAGAACTACAATTCATCCGTCCCGCAAGGGTCAAGCCATGCAAGCGCCGGTTAGGAAGTACGAGATAAAACTCTAAGGCTTCCCCGTATGATAAGTGCGGTGTGTGCGAAATCGAGAGTAAGAGTCCGAAAGGATAGTCTCAGAGCCATTCGGTGAGAGACAAGGCAGTTGGCGCTGCTCACTTTTACATGCCAACTCGATGAGCATTTAATACTAAGGCGTAGGTATAGGGTTCGATTGTTCGCGCAAGAGATGCTCTGTACCATCTTGATCGGATGAAGTGTAACAACTTCAGTCGTGAAAAGACGTTGAGTAGCTCGCAAGGCGAAAGACAGTGTGGAGTGTTGTATTCTGATGGACAAAATCTGTTGGAGCAACTGGGGCAGCACTTCATGGTAGGTAATACGATACGGCCAAATTGGTAAAGGCATCTGTTTCCTAGACAGACGATTGAAGGTTCAATTCCTTTTATTGTTGAAAAAGCGAAAGTCTGCCTCAGTGTGCTGTTAAAGGCGATTAATACCAGACCGAAAAGAATCTGGTGCAACAATACCCGCAAGGTTGCGTTGTTTGATCGGACAGAAGACGTAAGAGTTTAGCGACTCCGAATGGCTCGCAAGGTCAGCGGAAGATGGAAGGTCGAGTAGCAGTACATGATGAGTGAACCGCCACACTCTAAAAAAGGCATCGTTGGAAGATACTAGGAGAGCGTTCGACGCGCCTAGTGGATAACGGGAGAACCCACCGAAAGCAAAGGTAGGGATAATGCCCAAAGGCTTCCAAGACATTGCCGTAGTCTCAAGCGTGTCATTTTATTTCTCAGACCATTTACGAGTGGTTTAAGAAATGAAAAAAATGGAGGCCATTTTGTTCGCATCCTTCTACTATTTTTGGATAATATAATCAGCGACATAGCTTTCCTCCTATAAATTTTAAAAATCATTGAAGGCTATATATGTGCATCCTTCTACTATTAGAATTACATCTAACTCAAAATGTGCGCAGATTCTTTCTTTCAATGATATCTATGATTATGACAGGCCATTGATATGTGCATCCTTCTACATATAGGTAATTTGTGGGTCGCAGGTTCGAGTCCTGCCCTCCCGTCCATTTATCGGGAGGTAGCTCAGTTGGTAGAGCAACAAACAAAAAATAGCGTTATCTTCTTTCCTGTCCCCTCTTTACAACATCCCCCCAAGTCTATATACTGTTCCCACAAATAAAGAAGTACATATTCGCGAGGTTAGTAGAATGATAGATTTAATAAGAGAAGCGAAAAATAGATTGATGCAAACCGACATTTTATTCTCCAACAACACCGAACAACTTAGGAGCAAAGTAGAAAAAGAACTTTCTATTACGGTAGAAATGTGCTATGGAGCCCCCTTGTATTCAGTTAAATGCGACAGTGAAAACAATACAGAAGAATCTATTGGAAAAAATAAACTGGTAGTACATTTCACTGGAAACACTGTAGAGACCCCAAGTTTTTCACTGACACTTGAACCCGATACGGAAGCAGGTGGTCCAAAGTTTAATCTAGAAAGACTTTGAAAATAAGTTCGCCAAACCCGGTATAGATTCACAACAATGCAGTCGTTCTCGTTCTAGAGTGAGAACATATGGGTAAATGGGCGGGAGAGCATGCATCAAATATTCACTCTTAGCCGTTGAATGGAAGTTCGATTCTTTCAGACTGCGCTAATTCAAAGGGCTGACTTCGGTCAGCCCTTTTTATTTGTCCGTTGACATCACATCTAAAAGCAAGTACAATTTATGAATTCTACAATAAGAAGAGAGTTCGAAACATGAAATCTTATCCAAGTATACCACATAAAATCGACTGGAAACTTAAGTATATTGCGTTTGACAAACTAGACGGATCAAATATAAGGGCCGAATGGTCCAAGAAGAGGGGTTTTTACAAGTTTGGTTCTAGGACACAACTGTTGAATGAACAACAAACTTCCCTATATCCATCAATAGATATAATTAAGGGCAAATACGAAGATGGTGTTGCTACAATGTTCAAGAACATGGGCTATGATCGAGGTATATGTTTCTTTGAATATTTTGGTCCTAATTCTTTTGCCGGATCACATTCTGATCCGGTACAAGATATGGACGCCGTTCTGATTGATGTCAATCCATACAAAAAGGGAATAATTCCCGCAAATGAGTTCCTAGAGGTTACACGAGGTATGGAAGTACCTGATGTTCTGTATACAGGTGTTCTCGATGAAGAATTTGTGGATTCGGTCAAGGACAGCACTCTTCCGGGGATGACGTTAGAGGGTGTTGTGATCAAAGCAGTAGATAAGAAACATAATTCCATGGCGAAGATTAAGTCTAGGAAATGGCTTGACATGCTCAAAGAATACTGCAATAATGATCCTAAACTATTCAACAGGTTAAAATAATGATAGAACTCGAATTACTGGAACACCCAACATACCCCGAGAACCGAGTTCGCTTTACTGCTCGGGTAGATATGGTTAAAATGATGGTGTGGCTGGCACACCGTGGAGAAAAATATGAACGGGTCCGGGGGACTACTAAAGATGGGAAGTCTTTCATATTTGAAGGATTCTTTTTACTTCCTTCCGATATTAAAAATACCGACGCAACTGAGCCGGATTTAGAGGAAATAATTTGTCAGGGGTGCTTTGATCATTGTGTAGTACAAAAAGAAGAAGAAATGAATGCCGGCCAAAAAATGGAGCAGATGTTCCGAAAAGATTCACAATTACTACGAGGGATAGAACTCTGTGAAATAGAGTATGATGAAAAGACTGATACATACTCCATGGTTTTGTTGTCTGAAAGTATGAAATACATCATATGCGGCAGAGACAAAACGCCAAATTGCAATAACTACATGGGTTGTATTGCAACTGAAAGATACGGGATCGCGGGAAATGATCTAAGTGACGGAGACTTTTCTGCAAACACATGGAGCCAAATCGTACTTGATATTCAATATTACGAGGCTTTGTCTAAATCGGATTTATAATTATGAAAAGAAAGCAATTGGTAAGAATGAAGTTCAGGGACGCAGTTTTAAAGCGGGACAATTATACGTGTGTGAGTTGTGGTCGAAAAATGGACGAAAAGCTATTGGACGCCCATCACATAACCGACCGAAACGAAATGCCCAACGGTGGTTATGTAAAAGAAAACGGCATTACTCTATGTAAAGAAAAGTGTCACTTGGAGGCCGAACAGTTTCATATCAGCGGCGGGAAAAATTGGACAGATGGCTTGCATCCCGACGAATTGTATGCTAAGATAGGCTCTTCAAAGGAAGAAGCAATATCTGCTTCAAGGAGATTAAAATGAACCATTACAAGTACCCTAGAACGCCACACCTTCCATGGAGTGAAGGAGTTACCGACGATGATAAAAAGCTTTCTTCTGTTGATCATTTCGAAGGTAAAAGAGTTTACGCCACCGAGAAACTCGACGGAGAAAATACGACACTTTATCGAGATTATGTTCATGCTAGGAGTATAGATTCTCCCACAAATTTTACTCGATCTTGGGTGCAAAATTTCCATCGTCAAATTGCGCACAATATTCCAGAAGGATGGAGAATTGTGGGTGAGAATGTATGGGCAGAACACTCAATCCGATACGAGAATTTGAAATCATACTTCTATCCATTTGCGGTCTATAACGACGAAAATTTCTGTCTTTCTAAGGGCGATATGGAAATTTTCTTGAGAACGGAAGCTTTTAAGGATTTGCCAAATCGTTGGAAAATACCAACGAGCCCACCGGTGATATACAGAGATGTTTTCGATAGATATGCCATAGAGGCCATTGAAATCGACCGAGAAAAACAGGAGGGGTATGTTATTAGAACCGAAGACGGTTTTCATTATGATGATTTCGCACTCCATGTTGCTAAATATGTTCGAGAAGGTCATGTCCAGACTGACATACATTGGCTGAAGAACGCCAAGAAAAATGGGGAAATAAAAGGATGATGTGTCATATGACACATCATCCAAATTTAGAAAAATAATTTCTAAATATATGAATGATCATAACCAATAATACTTCTTCCAGATGGAATTTTTCAGATGAGCGGTGAATGCATCTTTAGTAAAATCTACAAAAACAACGCATGGAAAGGGGAAGAATCTCGAAGCGGTCCCAGTTCCGGCATGGAAAGAACTAGAGTACTTCGAGAAACTTTGCCAAACATAATAAAAAAATACAAAATATCCACTTTTCTAGACATCCCCTGTGGAGATTTTTATTGGATGAAAAGTGTTCCGATTGACGTAGATTATGTCGGTGGGGACATAGTGTCGGAAGTCATAGAAAAAAACAATCTGGATTTTTCCACAAATCGAAAAAAATTTATTCACACAAATCTAGTGGAAGATTCTCTACCAAAAGGGGATTTGCTGTTCTGTCGAGATTGTTTATTTCATCTGTCTTATGGGGACATAGCAAAAGTTTTTCAAAACATATTACATTCCGAAGTAAAATATATAATGTTAACTAGTCACATAACAGACCAAAATTTCCAAAATAAAGATATAAAAACGGGGCAATGGAGATGGTTCGATTTAACTAAAACGCCCTTTTGTATTCCAGAAAGCTTGTGTTTAGAAAAAGTGATGGATGGTGGCGGTGACCGCTACATGTTGATGTGGAGGGTAGACGAGATAACAGAATTTCTAAAAAATAGTATAGAATTACTCAGAGATTAAAATATTTGATCGAATAGTTGTCTATTTGTCGCACAATGTTTTGGTATTTTGGATCTAACAACACCAACAGGTCTTTCCACTCTTGAGACCCCGTGAGTTCTTTCCAACGCTTTATTCGATATTCGTTAATACCCCAAGATATTTTTTTGCTGTCTATGGTTCTATTTGGACTGCAATGGATTCCATGAACCGGCCTAAACTTCCCTATGTCTAAATCTTTTCTGGGTTCTTTCCCTGTTTTTTGTGTGACCAAAAGATACAGGGCCATTTCGTCATTGATTTTATCGAGAGTTGCATCTCTTTGCATCGGGAGAGGATAGTATGAGTCCCATTTTGTAAAGTGCAGTCCAGTCAACTTTGTTGTGTTGGGCCGAACGATATTTGAAAAATCTTGTCCGGTTTCCGACATTAGTTTGAGATGTATATCAGTAATGTTTTTGTCAGTAAAAAATATGTCTATATCTGATATGTAAACAAACTTCGCTTTGGTTACAGGTTCGTGTATGAACCTGACAGTATTTGGTATTGCATCGCCGAAATCTACTTCAGTGAGTTTGAAATTTTCACTAATATTTTGTTGGATGAAATTTAATGATTTTTTATAATCTTTAGTAAATTGGGTTTTATCATTTAGAAATATTTCAACAAAAGAATCTTCTTGGGTTTTAAAAATGCTGAACAAAAAAGGAACTACAAAATGATAATATGGCTCGTTTGCGCAAGTCAAAAATAGCGTTCTGGGGTTAGAATCCATGGGGGTCATCATATCTACTATTGTATATATATCTTTGTATGCTGAGCACTATCGGATAACAGGTATGAGCGAATGTAAAGAATGTAATTCAATTTTAGACAAAGTGATGGACGAATTGGGTGATACCCAAATGCAGAGAGAAGAATATGCATACGTAGCAAGTTTTCTTAAAGAATCGAATTTTTTGGTTTTCGGAACAGGACATGATTCTAAGTATTGGAAATGCGTCAATAGTAGAGGAAATACCGTTTTCTTAGAAGATGTTGATGAATGGATAGAGTTCTACGGCGATGGTGTTTTAAAAGTTACATACAATACAGTAATGTCAGAATACGAAAAACTTATGAAATTGTATTTGAAGGGAAATACTTCTAAATTGGAAATGAGGTTACCTAAAGAAATACGGGATACTAAATGGGATGTAATTTTTGTGGATGGTCCTGTTGGTAACTGTTACGAGACCGCTCCGGGGAGAATGCAAAGTATTTTCACAGCATACCAACTGGCAAATTCTAAAACTCATGTGTTTGTACACGACTGTGATCGCCCCGTCGAGGATTTGTACACCTCAAAAATATTCAAAAATAAAGTAAAAGATTTAGTCAAATTGAGGCATCTTAGAAAATGAACAAGCGGTGTGTCTTTACCGTAATAACAGGGGGATACGACATAATACAAGAGCCCTCAATACTTACAAACGGATATGACTATATCTGTATAACCGATAACCCCAACATCATTTCTAAAAATTGGAAAATTCATCCAATATCCGACGAACATATGAAAATAATTTGTCCTAAAAGAAGGGCAAACGCAGTAGCCATGAATTATCATGATTATTTGTCTGAGAACTATGAAATTTGCATTTATGTTGATGGGAATGTTAAGATCAAAAAAAATATGGAAGATTTCTTATCTGAATTCGGATTTGATGTTGAAACATACGATTTAATGTTACCAAACCACCCCGACCGTGCGTGTATATATCAAGAGGGTAGTGCTGTCATACGCCTGAAAAAAGATGACCCCACGGTTGTGGACCAACAAATGAGATCAATACGAAGGGAAGGTTATCCAGCCAACAACGGCCTCTATGAGACCCACCTAATGGTATTCAATAGAAATAGTAAAGCCTTGCGGGAATTCTTAGGTAAGTTATTTAGTACATATATGTCGATGCCAAGTAAACGAGACCAATTGGTATTCAATTATGTACTCTGGAAAAACAATACTGGTATAAGAGTTCTATCACACAAATCTCCCCACGGCAGTAGAGGGAAAGACCGCAGACCATACAACAATTATGTAGAAGTTATGGCCCATACACCAAACCATTCGAAAGAGAATGGAGATTTTATTATATTTGAAAACACCCCTTTTAGAATCGATAAGAATCTTATAAAAGCCTACAATGAGTTTATAGAGATGATGCCCGAAAACGGTTGGGCTCTCTTCAGGGATGCTGACACTTTGTTTTTGGACCCGTTCTACGGTGAAGTTTTTGAAAGAGCTATAAGAAACAACCCAGACGCCGGGTGTTTTACGTGTCTGACAAACAGAATAGGCAATGAAATTCAACTACACGGAGAATATTCTGGTGATGACATAAAAATACATAGAGACATAGCACAAAAAATAAAAGAAGAGAATTACAATCAATATAGTGTTTTTCCTTTCAACCCTCTTAAAAAAGAAGCTCTTAGTGGGATGGTCATACTCCTCAGTAAAAAATCTTGGAAATCTATAGGAGGTTTTAAAAAATCCACGATTCCAGTTAGAGCGAAAAATGTTAATTTAAACATTCTTGGTGTAGACAATCAATTGCACAAAGATTTGAATCAAAAACGGATACCATTAAAAATAATAAAAGAAATGTACGTATATCACTGGTATCGGGGGGGAGAAGAAGATAAAACACACTTGGAGACAAACTCAAAATACACACACAAGTCCGAGAATAAAACCCCAATCCAACCGACTGTTCGCATTAATGCCAGAGATTTTTTAAATAAACGGGGACATAGATGACTTCAAAAACCGTTTTAATAACTCCGACCGGAGAGAGACCCGAAGCATTTTCCAAATGTGTTGAGCATATGTCGTCACAAGATTATAACGGTTCAGTGACATGGATTATAGTTGATGACGGACGCGAGCCCACGAATATACCAGAAGGGATAAACGATTGGGAAATAGTTCACCTAAGACCCGAACCTTTTTGGGAACCCGGACAAAATACGCAAGCCAGAAATATATTAGCCGGTCTTGAATTCGTAGAAAATGATGATCGGGTGATCATCATCGAAGACGACGATTATTATGCGCCATGGTGGATACGCCAATGCAACATTTGGCTTAACAGCCATGATCTTGTGGGAGAAGCGCCCAGTTTATATCGTCATTTGAACGGTACAGAAAAAAAAATGAACAACACAACGCATGCTAGTCTCTGTTCTACAGGTATGAAAGGCTCTGGGGTTAATACCCTGAGAAGAGTTCTTCAAAGAACACCGAAATTAATTGATGTCAACTTATGGAGAAACCACGGGACAAAAACCAAAAAAATTTACCCATTCAAAGGTGGGGTGATAGGAATAAAAGGATATCCCGGCAGACCCGGAATAGGGGTGGGCCACAAGTTAAAAGACCACAGATAGCAATCCCAAACCTTGACATTAACGAATATTTCATGTAGAATTTACACATACATTAAAGGAATATTATCATGGATTTGGGTGACAGGATGAAAAGATACGAAAAATGCGTAAGCCCCCAGCTAATTCCGAGGGTTCCTGTAATTATTCGCGTAGATGGAAGAGCGTTTCATACCTTTTTGAAGGGTTTTGAAAAGCCGTTTGATGCGGAATACATAACATCCATGAAAGAATCTGCTCAAGTGGTGGCCTCTGAAATGCAAAATTTCAGAATAGCCTATATTCAATCAGACGAAGCAACATTCATGCTCCACAGTTCTGATCCAAGGAGCCAATTCTGGTTTGACAACAAACAGCAAAAAATGACTAGTATATCAGCAGCCTTAATGACTGCGAACTTTAATAGAATTCTTTCCACTCACAAAGGGAATTTGGAAAAATTAGCTGTGTTTGATGCTAGGGCTTTTAATGTCCCCGAGTCTGATGTGGTTAATATTTTTTTGTGGAGAGTAAAAGACTGGAAGAGAAACAGCTTACAGATGTACTGTAGAGCGCACTTCAGCCACAAGAAATTAATTGGTAAGAATACAGAGGCAATGAACAAAATGTTAAAAGATTCGGAAATTACACCGTGGGAAAACTTACCTTCTAATTTGAGAAACGGTACATTTATTTTTCGAGACGGTTCTAAAACTTCGGATTTTGACCCCACTTACGAGGGTCTTACAGATCTTTTTTGCAACAGAGGAGTTCTCTAAGGATATGAAATTTTTCATGAGAGTCAAAACAAAATTGGATGAAAGGTACAATACAGAAGAAGTAATCCGATTGATAAATGGAGGCAACGAGATTCCAGTTACGATGGCGGGGGCCGTGGATAACACCAACCCCTTTGGGGTGAATCTAGCTAGAATCGTTGGAAATGTAGCATCCGGTTCTGCCGCCTTGACAGAAGATGGCCAACTAGAATACGATATCGAGGTATACGAATCACTTCCACTATCCAAGATTTTGCTAACTCTCAAAGAAGAAGAAGCAGACGACTGGATACCCCCGGTTTCCCTGTCTATGAAAGGAACCTTTGATGAAGATATTGTGGCGGTGGAAGAAATAATCTGCGTGGACATATCAGCATAATGTAACCAAAATTCAAAGTAAAAACCAAAAAGGTGGAAGTTCTTAAAACAGAAGAAGCACGATTATACTGGAAGTGTTTCCCTTATTGGTTTTTGCCATCTAGTAAACAAGTTGTTTCAGAGAAAGCTTGTTGTTAAGTATCGTTTGAGTGAATATAAGTTGGAAGAAGAACAACCCTTGGAAGCCATACACCCCGTGGATATCCATAAGGAAATAACGAAAAGCATAAAGGAGTAAGAAAAAATGAGTGACAGGTTAGATGAGCCTCGCTTTACCGAAGATACTGGCATATGGAAAGTAATGACTAAAGGCTATGAAGGAAGAGTTGTTATCGAAAGTAACGACTTTTCTTTTGATGCTCAGATGTTAATCACTGGCGACTTTGTTGATTACAAAGAGCGTATTGAATATGCCCAGAAAATTTGTGATCGGCTAAATGCTACAATACCCGACAGTTCGTAAGATTAACTTTGTCGGTTGACACAGATTCTGCTAACTGTTAAAATAGTATAATACAATTTATAGGCCAACACAAAAAATGATTCTTATCACATTTATTGTACTATTAGTACTTTTTCAGACAAAACACTTTTTGGTAGATTTTGTAATACAACTTCGAAGAAAGGATGGGATGGAGAAATTTAACCGAACGGGGTGGGTTTGGCCATTGGCGAAACATGCAGGAGACCACGCAATATTTTCCGGGATCATAGCGGTTTCAACTCTTTGGTTTTTTGGGGTGGGTTTGCAAACCATTGTGCTGTGGACTGCAATATGCTTCTTCACTGACTTTGCTATTCATTTCACGATGGATAGAATCAAAGCATCGCCCAATTTATGGGGGCGTTATAAAGATATGAACAATGCCCCTTATTGGATGTGCCTGGGATTAGACCAAGCAGTACACCACTTGACACATTATGCGTTAATCGCTATGATAATCATTCAGACAGGAATTTTAAAATTACCGCAATAGTATTGAACTTAACAAATGACGCAGCAATGGCACAGTATGGTAAAAAAGTGGGGATTCTTCTCCAAAGACTCGAAAAAGATAGAGCCATGCAGCTATACACCGGAAGCCTTCAGGGCGATCTGGAGAATCTACGAACAGCCATATACCGTGCTAGATTGGTAAAGGGAACGGTTTCAGTTGACATAGAATTGATAAGCAGAATAGAGTTAGCTCTGGTGGAATATATTGAAGAAGATCAAAACTAAAACACACCCCAATTCTTGTGATCGGTAGAATAATTACACCATTTATTTTTTCTTACGCTTATTGACATTACCCCTTACGCGTGTTAGAATTTGTTTCTAGATTGCCCCACACAAGTGGAAATCCGGTTTCGGCTATCTCGTGGGGGTATAAAACTATGTTTAAGTTACAGGGGAAGAAATGAACACAAACATAACTTTAAAGCTGTTTCTGTCCATAGCCTTCAGTTTGCTATGGTTGTTATTTTCGCTATGGTTGGGCCAGTGGTGGATTCAAGATTTGGCAAATGATTTTGGTGCCGTGGGCGCATATGTCATATTTACCGGAATCGCGGGTATCCCCGGAACTGCCACCGCTTTCATTCTTGCGTCGATTTTCTTTAGAAGTACCGAAAACTATGATTTTTCGGTGGGTCAGCCGCGAGTTCCGGTAACAATTATCGTCGCAGCTTTTAACGAGGAGAGCAGAATCTATAAAACTCTTTTGTCTATTAAAAGACAAAATTATTATGGTGGCATTAGGACAATTGTAGTAGATGATGGATCAGAAGACTCGACCACCCAAAAGGTACGACGATTCATCTACAATTATCCAAATATGGATGTTCGATTGGTCCAACAAGAACAGAACCAAGGAAAAGCTTCCGCGTTGAATAAAGCATTGGAACAGGTGGACACCGAAATTATCATTACGCTGGACGCAGATTCTATCCTTGAACCATCTGCGGTCACTGCTTTGGTTTCACAGTTGGTCAATTCTTCTGAAAATGTTCGATCAGCCGCAGGTACTATTTTGGTCAAAAATTACAAAACCAGTATGTTAACCAAAATGCAACAGTGGGATTATTTCTTTGGAATCGGAATCGTGAAAAAAGCGCAGTCGTTGTATAACGGAACGCTAGTCGCACAGGGAGCATTTAGTGCTTACTACACCGAAACCGTGAGAGAAATTGGGGGGTGGCCAGAATTAATAGGAGAAGATATTGTGCTTACGTGGGCCTTTAGAAGGCATGGGTATGATGTCAGCTATACAGATACAGCATTATGCTTTACGGACACCCCAACGAATTTCAGAGGATTTTTTAGCCAGCGTTCTAGATGGGCGATGGGGTTGATTCAAGCGTTTCGGACTCACCCTTCTACGATCTGGAAACTGAAGCACAACACTCCTTTCGTGTGGTATAATTTGACTTTTCCGTTTGTGGACTTTATGTACTTGTGTGTGTTTGTTCCCGGTGTTATAATGGCTTTGTTCTTTGGCTATTATGCCATTGCAGGATTGTACACTATAGCCCTGATACCGTTGGGCCTTGTCGTTATGATCATGCATTTCAAGAGCCAGACCGGAAGTCTGGGAAGAGTTGGAATTGAACCGGGAAAGAACGCTAAAAATTGGTTGGGATTCGTCATGTTCTTCCTGTTTTATCAGGCAATACTTTCGTATTCTTCACTAATGGGATATTTGCAGTATTTTTTCAAAAACGACAGAAAATGGAGCATAAAATGAGAAAGGCTTTAGTAGTATTAGGACTGTTGTCAGTCATGACAACTGCGACGGCGGACAGTTACACCGGAATAGAGACCACCGTGTTTGTGGACGAATTTTCACAATTTTATCGGGCAGATATAATTGCATACGGTAAAGAAAATTCTTCTGGATATCTAGTATTGGGTGGAATTACCGCAGTGGAATCTTTCGACGGAAACGGTACCTTTGACGGTGGTGGATTTATTGGAGTTGAAAAGTATTACAATGAACATGCAAGGTTGCGTAGTCGTTTGTATTACTACGAAGACAATGGACTTTTGGGGCAGGCCACACTCTTTGGTAAGACGTTCGTCAATAATGTGGCATATTACGGTCAATGTCAGAAGCAAGTCATAGATAATACTTGGGGCATCACAACTGGTACAACATATGTGGGTTGTGATGGAAGTCTGGAGTGGACCCTTGGGGATTTTGGGTTGGTTGCAGGTGCATATAGATTTGATTTCTCGGACGACAACCAAAGAGAAGGAAACTATTTTAAGGGATTTTATGACTTTGACGAGAATTTTCGTTTGAGTTTAAACTACCGTGATGACGGGTTCGCCCTTGACAGTGATGAGTATTTCAGCCCAGATGATTGGGAGCAGACTTATGCAATGGTTCATTGGAAAGAAGAAATTCTCGAAGGGTTCACCAATCACTTAGGTGTGGGCTACGGTGAAGAACGCATCGACGGATTCACCAGAAACCCGGTATACTTGGAATACAAAGTATTCTGGGACACCGGTCCCCACAGCCTTTTTGGCGAAATAAAGGGTAGAATGTCAAGTGACTACAAGTTTATTTGGTCAACCGTAGGGTACAGATACCGTTGGTCCTCGTAGCTCAACTGGACAGAGCACAGTCCTCCTAAGACTGGGGTTGGGGGTTCGATTCCCTTCGAGGACACCAAATTTACTTAAAAAGAGGGTTGACAGACTTAGATATCTTTGGTATGATTAAACCATGAATAGAAAACAACAAACTCCAAAAGAAAAAGCCGCCAAGATGCGAGAGTCTCATCTCAAATATCTTGAAGAAATTACAAGCTTGAACCAGCTTTCAGTTGGTGACGCCGTATTGGCTCTTTGTGAAAAGCAATTGCCCGATCCTTAAAATGTTGACCACTGTTATTGGGATTGGAAAATGGACTACACCATTAGGGTAGTGAGCCGAATTTCTACCTACGGCGGAATAACTAACATTAACTTGGTGGGGTTAGGTGACACTCACGGAAGAAATAGCTATTCTTTTCGATGGGGATAACTACGATATTGCGAAACTGTATCGTGCGAATCCCTTTCACATCGCTTTGGGAATGACCAAAGAACTTTTAAAGAAAGGCTCGTGCAGTGGCAAAGACCTTATTATTACGCCAGAGATGCCGGGCGCAAACGATTGTGATAGCATTCTGCTTACCATTCTCCAGAAATATCTGGATACCGTATTCGTAGAAATGGGCGGTTTCAAAGAGTTTGGTGATTCCGTAAACTTCCATAAAGCGTTTCGTTCGATGGGTGTTACGGGTATTGACATAATGGACAGCATAGCTTGGGATGCCATACACGGTTCTGAGTTGTTCAATTATTTCTACAACAAATTCGTGTTGGGTCAATTTGAAGAATGGAAAAAAATGATCGAGGGGGAAAATCTATGAGTAATATAAAACAGGTAATAAGTAAAATTTTGGTCGTGTTGGTAATAGCCTTGTCGTTACTTTGGTTTTCGGCTATCGACAATAGCCACGATCCGGGAACTTTGAAATCTGACTTCGATAAATATAATTTGAAATCCCGCAAATAGGATAACGGCGATATAGCTCAGTTGGTAGAGCGGCAGACTCATATTCTGAAGGTCACAGGTTCGAACCCTGTTATCGCCACCAAATAAAACGGTTTTTGTCGTATAAATAGAAGTGCATTCTCGCACCGAAGACGAAGTGCGGCAGGAATTTGAAGTTTGCATTGTATGCGTTGAAGCAGGGGTTTTCGCACTTTCGACCTGTGGAGTAAGCCTTGGTAATCCTAGGCCGTGTGGCTTCTAATTATGCGAGAACAGTAAACAGTAAGCAGCCATAGTGTTAGTGGTAGCACGATAGCTTGCCAAGCTATAAGGCGGGATTCGAATTCCCGTGGCTGCTCCATTATTGCCAATGTATAAAGAAAAATATTATGTACGTTTGCGTTTGTAATGCCATTACCGAATCGGAGCTTATCAAAGAGGCAATACAATGCCCCTCTGCCCAGCATCTTATTGCCAAAACCGGGGCAAGTGGTTGTTGTGGGCAATGCCAAGAGATGGTAGAGGACATATATAATCGTTCCATGCCCAACAACTCCCAGATTCCCATACCCTATAAAATATTTCAAACTTTCTCTTGACTATTAGAACCCTTTAAAGTAAAATCCATCCAATAAAGAGAAAGAAAAATGGAAAAATGGGCAAAAATAATAGTGGACGTAGAGGCGGATGGTCCGTGTCCGGGAATTTATTCAATGATTTCATTCGGTGCGGTTGTTTTTGATAAAAATGGAAAGTTTGATCAAACTTTCTACGGAAAGTTGCGTCCAATGACCGATTACTATATTGAGGAAGCATTAGCTGTATCCGGATTCACCAGAGAACAAGTAGAAACTTTTCCTGATCCAAAAGTTACGATGAAAGAATTTGAGGGGTGGATTAATGTTGTTTCCGATGGTAGACCATTCTTTTTGAGTGACAACAACGGATTCGATTGGCAGTTTATCAATTACTACTTTCACTACTATTTGGAATGCAATCCTTTTGGTCATTCTTCCACTAACATTGGAAGTCTTTACAAAGGTATGGAACGGTCAATGTTTGGCAACTTCAAGCATTTGCGAAAACCTAAACACACACATCACCCTGTAGATGACGCGAAAGGAAACGCAGAAGCTCTGTTAGCCATGAAAAAGATGGGACTAAAAATTTGACATTCGAAGAACATGTGGAAAAATTAGGGGCTTTGGCCTTGACAATTTTCCCGTATCATGATACATTTAAACTGTATGAGACAGACAAGAATTTTTTTATGTCGGTTAAATATGATAGACCACCGAAATACAAGAATACATATCCTTCTGAACCAAAAGTTGAGTTTGGGGGAGAATTAAAATTTTTTAAAGAATTCGTGGATGATTCTTGCGAAATTTTTGTCGCACGGGGTGACAGTTTATCTGCTTTAGAAGAGCAGTTGGAATTATTAAAAGGAAAGAGGTAATTTAAAATGAACAAGCTACAAATTTCTCTTAAGAAGAGAAACGCAGTTGTGTTGAACAGCACCGAACAGTCTGACGACCTGTCCAAGGTTATGACACTACAGGCCAATGTAATCACACTGGGTTTTGTTCTGTCGGAGCCCTTGGCAAAAACTTTGGCGGCATTGGATAGCGACGCTACTTACAACCAGCTTGTTCAAGAACTTCGTTCTTTGAAGGGGGCAGACGTACAGTATCGCCCAATGTACCCAAATTTCCCACAACAGGTTATGGAAGCTAGTGATCTTGAGTTGTACATAAACGCTATTGTGCATTACTGGAGCTTAGGAACATGGTCTCAAGAATATGAAGTTCTTCCGAGAGAGTTTGCCGCCGAAAACAACAAGCTGATCGAAATAGGATTGATCGACGAAAAGGAATTCGCAAGCATCTTCACAGAAATCTTGTCTTCTAATGATTCTATTTTTGATTACGACAAGAATGTGGTCGAATGGTTCTTGCAGAATTATGAAAACATCCGGTATCCAGACACCATTCCGTATAAGGAAAATGTGGCTCTTATCGGAGCGTACATGGTTCGTAATGGAATGGAGTTGGATAGATTGACCAAGACCACTACAGACGTTCTAAGAGTAGCTGTGAGGCTTTCCGACGGTGATGTGTCTCTCGGGACCAACACCAAGTTCAAGAGCCTACCGCGAAGTCAGAGGCGCGTTCTGGTAAATGCTCTGGATCGTGTGACTGAGCGTTTGGGTGATCGTCAGGTGGCCGAAGATATTTATCGTTACGGTGGAATGTGGAAGCGGTTGGCACACTCGTTGCACGTTGGGGATTTTTCCAATAAGGCATGGGATACCATGAACGGTTTGAGAGAAGGTAAGAAAGCCAATCATTTCTACTCCGATTTGGAACAATTTTTGGCTAGTGGCCACTACGCAAAAGCCACCAAGTTGTTGCTAGAACGTCCGGGTGAAATGGCTCGTAGACTTGATCTTTTGTTGAGGCGCGTAGATAGCAAAAACAAACAGACTCGGATTTTGACTGCATTCTTGGGAGTGGCAGATAAAGTTTCGACTAGGGTTTTGTTTCAGGTTCGAGGTCACTTCAACACTAGAAAACACGGTTCTGACTTCCGAATCGTTCTTCCTAAAGGAAACATTAAGGCTGGAAAAAAGATTGCAGGACAAACTGCCTTGGACAGCACCATAGTTGATAAGTTGATTGCTGGTATAGATTCCGTATTGGTTGAAAAATTTTCCAGTATGGATTCTTTGGGCAAAGTATATATTTCTCCGGAAATGATGAATTGTCCGTTGCCATCACAACAAAGAGAATCCAGCGACGGTCTACGACAACTGGCAAGAGGAACTCGTGTCAAGGTCAACGAAGATCAGTCTACCGTTAGATTCTTTGTATATTGGGTTGGTAGAGATATCGATTTGAGTGCGGCTTTCTTGGATGAAAATTTCGAAAGTGTAGGACACGTTTCTTACACTAATTTGAGAGACTCGGGGCTGGCCGCGTATCACTCTGGGGACATCGTCAGTGCTTTCCGTGGTGCAAGTGAGTTTATCGATATCAATATTGATAAAGCCAAAGAGAGCAATACTAGAGCACGATATGTTTCGATGAACGTTTACGTTTATAGTGGACCGAGTTTCAAAGAACATTCAACTTGTCATGTCGGTTGGATGTCCAGAAGCAAGCCTAAGAGTAACGAAATCTATGATCCGAAGACCGTAGAAAACAAAATAGACCTAAATTGGAACACAAAAAATTGTATTCCTCTTCTGATCGACTTGGAAACCAGAGAAGTTGTTTGGATTGATCTACCCTATCAAGGAAATAATTACGGTTGTTGGGGTGGAAATAACATCGAAAACAACATGGCTTCTACTGCTGAAATCATGGAAATGAGTGCTTCTATGGTAGAAAAGAAAACTACCCTTTGGGATGTTTTCATGATCCATGCAGAAGCGAGGGGCGAACTTGTAGAGTCCCGAGAAGACGCAGACACTGTGTTTGATTGGGATGGTAATGTTACTCCATATGATGTTTCTAGGATTGATGCAGAGTTTCTAATGTAAAAAATAGCGGGGACCTTCCCCGCTTTTCTTATTGACAAAAGAGAAAAAATATGGAACAATGTCAATCTTGTGGAAGAATGCTACCTCTCACGGAGCATCATTTGATCCCAAAAGAAATGCATAATAAGAAATGGTGTAGAAAAATGTTCACCATCAGGGAAATGAATACATGCGCGGTCTTAGTTTGTCACGATTGTCATGCGGCTTTTCACAAATTCGTGTCGAATAAAGATTTGGCCAAAAGCTATTACACACTTGAGAAGCTATTGGAGCATTCCCAAGTAAAAAAATTTATAGAATGGGTATCAAAAAATGACAACAGAAAATTCAAATACTAGACCAGAATACTACGGTTATTTCGTGAGCCATGTGTATATTTCTCAAATTCAACATGGCATTCAGGCAGCGCATGTTATTCAAGCGATGTATGAAAAATATGCCAATTCAAGAAGTCGAGCATCAAATATTTTTAAAAATTGGATGATGGAAGATAAAACCATGATTGTTTTGAATGGTGGGAACAGTGCGATGATTAAAGATGCGATGAAAAGAGCCTTAATCATCGATAGAGATGGACTATATCCAATGGCCTGTTTCTGCGAAGATAGCCAGTCTATGGAAGGGATGATGACTGGTTGGGGTATTGTATTACCTAAAGTAGATAGAAATGAATGGGAATACAATATCCATTGCGGAGCGTATCTTGACAGTAAGGGGTATTCGGCAGATGTAGGGACTGCTCTCTATCTTGAAGTATTGTCAAACTTGAAATTAGCTTGAATGGAGTAATATATGAAAAAGTTATACGAAATTTTGGTACCGACAAAGAGAAATGACGGAAGACCCATCAGTGCCAGATTCCACAGAGTTTGGGACAACAAAAACTATGACCATTAGTAATGGTATAACCATTTTAACTCCAGAAAAGGGTAAATGGGTTTCTCAGGAAAACAAATTGTTTTTAGAAAGAATGATACCTGTAAGAATCGGGTGTGACGAATCTGAAATAGAAGGAATTATTGACATGACAATGGATTATTACGAACAGGAAGCTGTTATGGCTTATGTGTTAAGCGAAAATGTTATAATCAAAAATAGGAAAAAGTCGTTGAAGAAAATTTCTAATCCTACTTCGGAACACCTACTGGTTAAAGCTCTTGGTAGTAGTTAATGATCTTACGCATCTCTTCTAGGGATGCGTTTGATTTTAGTTGATTTACCCGGTATGATACAATGACCAAGTTGTCTCTAGTATAACCTTTGGTCGAATCAACCCTATCAAAGGAAATCGAGTCCGGTTTAGGTTTCCCCTTGTTGAACTTCAACGGGATACCTAAAACAGGGCAAGATATTGGAATACCGATATCATCAATATCGGAAGTTGTAAGGTTGAAAGGAATATTGCGCTTTTTTGCACTGGCCTTTAATGCATTGAGAAGTTGTTTTGTTTCTTTGGCTGTGATATTTGTACTCATGCAATAATTTATCAAGAAAAGATTGACATGAAAAACAATTTGGAATATACTAAGAACTTATGACAACTTTCAGAAAAAAACTACCAATAGAAGTAGATCATAAATTCATGTGCTATATCGCGCACCGGTTTTCCAGAGAGGAAAGACTGTTTATTGTTCCAGAGAAGTATCCGGGGGCAAATAAAATTGCTGAGAAAGAAACATATTGGTTGTCCGAGAAATATGCAATCATTAATGACAGCTTTATCGCATATCAATCTGATTACATCTCTAGGGATGATTTTGATTGGAAACCTGCTGACACAATGGTAAAATCACAGGCTCGATATGGGTTTGAATGTTGCAAAATAGAAAATAAAAAGTTGAAAGCTGTCACAAAGTCAGAATTACTCAAATCGGGTGTTGCATCAGAGGCTTTTCCCAGTCAAGATGACGAGGGTATACCAAAAGAGTTTGCGTCTCGTCCGAAAGAGTTCTGGAGATTCAGGAAACGTTGGGAAAGTTTATTTGAAGATTTTCAAGAATGGGACGACAAGACTGAAGTTCTTATCTTTCATTTTCAGGTGCATCGATTTAAACCAGAATTGCCAATCTACAATTGGCACGTTCAAGAACGCTTGAACTATCAGACGAGGGAACAAGAATTTAAAATTCGTATGGCCGAAGAATCAGAAAAAGGCGCGGAAGATGAGAAAAATGGCCGGAAAAAGAAGAAAACTGCAAGAAAAACGCGGAAAAAGTAAATAACAGAACAAATACGGAATTAAGCATGATTTACAAAATATTAAAAGGAGAACATCATGATCATTAGGTGACTTAACACAAGGAGATCATCATGTCTAATACTTACAAAGATAAACTCAAATATAACATTAAAAAATATTACGAAGACAGGAGGCATAATTTTTGGGAGAGTGAGCAACCTAAACCTCCCAATTACGAATTACAGCACAAACTCGGATTGACTAATGATATTATTGAAATTTGCAAAAACAAATTTGCAAAGGGTCCAAATCGTTTTCATCACGATTATACTTGCATACCCAACCGAAGAAAAGTCAAGAGGGCGCTGGACAAAGTTAAGCATCTTGCAGATTATGAAGATTGGGACCCGTCAGAGATTCCCGTTGACGGAAAGCCGCAAGAATGGTATCTTTGATTATAAATAGAAATATGGCGGAATGGCCGAGTGGTTTAGGTGCTAGTCTGCAAAACTAGTTAGACGGGTTCGATTCCCGTTTCCGCCTCCAAATACAGGCCGATGTAGCTCAGTTGGTAGAGCGCATTCTTGGTAAGAATGAGGTCGCAGGTTCGATCCCTGCCCTCGGCACCAAATTACGCGGTTGTGGTGGAATTGGTAGACACGCATGAATGAGAGTCATGTGGGCATCAGTAAGCCCGTGGGGGTTCGAGTCCCCCCTCCCGCACCAATTTTGGGGTATTGATATTTGGGTTTTGTAGGATTTTTGCAAACGTGTTTGTATAACAAAAAATTCACTTTAGCATTATTGTTATACATGCTATAATGCAAAGACTATTGGGAAATTAAAATGACAAAATATAAAACCGTCTGGATATCTGATACCCACCTAGGAAATCCAAATTGTCAGCATGAAAAGCTGTATGCTTTTCTTAAAAGCTTAGAAAATAGCAAAGGCAATTATGACATAGAAAAACTCTATTTGGTTGGTGACATTATCGACATGACACAAATAAATCATAAAATTTTGTGGTCCAAACATAGAAAGGTCATAAAAAAGATTTTTAGAATGGCCGACCATGGTGTAGAAGTCATCTACATCCCCGGAAATCATGATTATTATGTCAGAACTGAGTTTCTGAAAGATAACCCGGATGGTGTAGATTTTAAAAACATTAAGATAAAAAGAAACGATATACATTACACCAAAAAAGGAGAAAAGGTTTTCATCTTACATGGGGACGAGTTCGATGGTGTCATTAGAATGTATCCAATTTTGTATAAAGTTGGGGATTTGAGTTACAAGATGATTATCTTCTTGAACAGGCTTCAGAACCGATTCAGAGGGGTTTTGGGTATCCCAGAATGGAGTATGGCACAGTGGATCAAACAGAAGGCTAAGAGAGCTATACAGTTTATAAACCGATACGAAGAGTTGGTTGTGAAAGCTGCCATAGAAAAAGGCGTAGATGCTGTTATATGCGGTCATATTCATAATGCTGCTAATACATTAATCGAAGATGACGGAAATACAATAAGATATTTAAATTGTGGATGCTGGGTAGAGTTTTGTTCTTTTGTGTATGAAGATAAAAACGGGACGTTGGTAATGAAGTACATATAAAAAAGGCTGGCCATTGGCCAGCCTTTTTTGGTTATTGTTCCTGTTTATACGGCTCCACTTCCAAATCCAGCGTTCGTTACTCCTCCTAGCGAAGAAGACGTAAAAAGTGCAGAAGAAGAATCAATCGTAGCGGTTCCGATCTGCGCGCCCCTCTGAACCAAAGATCCTCTGAAAGCGTTTACTGTGTTTTTCCCAACCGACGCCGTAATAAACGCATTTACACCAACAATAACGGTAGATGCATCGTAACAAACAATTTCGTCACTTAACGAGCTTTCCATGGTGACGGCACCACCCCCTCTACTGAGACCAGCTTTAAATGTTGATCCAGCTAACACCGCGACGTTCGCTCCGACTCCACCATTGTCTGAAACATCTGCTAAGCCACTGTCTAAGCCACTACCGGCGTTGCGCATATAAACCGCATCCAGTAGGGTCAAAGTCGATCCAGCCGCAATTAGTGTGTTGTTTTTGGGAAAGTTTGAAAACCCGGCATTGCCGCTATTACTAGCTAAATATCCGATATTCACATGGCCGTTATATGCAAACAATCCAGTAAATCTAGAATCTACAGAACTGGGGTCAGGTACGGAAGTAAAATTCACTAAAATTCTAGGAGCTATTGCGTTATTAACTATCATGTAAGGTCTACAAATGTAATCACTAGCAGCAATGATCTCGTCAACGTCCGGGAAAGACTGGTAATATTGCATCAATGCCGTTTCGTTGACATCCACAACCGCATTAGAAAAACCGGTGGTGAGAGGTCGGATTGTCATATTGGAAAAATCTCCATGGGAGATAAGAACAACGCTATCTTCAGTATGATTTTCCGCGTCTACAAGTATGTCCACTTCGTCTTTGTAATAACGTAATGCCGAAATAGCCTCGTTAATAGAAGCATAGTCCCCCCGTTGGACCCACCACCACTTCCAATTTCCCAGACACAGAATTTCTGATTTCTTCGGGCAATTCTAACCTTTCTTTAATTGCCTGAGCATCTTCTAATGCTGATCTTCTTTGTGGTCTTCGCCCTTCTTCATATATGTAAACAAATTCTGCCATTTTTATTTCCTTGTTGTATTGAGTTCACTCTAATATTTATTATAAATAAGCAGCCGAATAAACAAAAAAGCAACATGCAACTACTAATAATATTTTGTATTTTATCATTGGTACTACTTATCATCGGAAGACTTACAATTTTTCCTGTATTCAAATGGAAAAACTTTAGTTCTAAATCAAGATATTCCGGAAAAAATACTATGTTTTGGGTTCTTGTAGATCCAAAAGGAGCAACACCTTTGGCGGTAGTGGCACGAGAATTAGCAGAAGCAGAATCCAAATGGAAAATCAAAAACATGTTACTTCGATTTACAAAAGAAAGAAAAAGAACGGCAGAAGCATTTAGAAGAGAGGTCGAATCACATGTTGCCATTTACTTTTATGATCCGTTTAAATCAATAGAAGAAATTAGGATCGACCAAGCCATGATTATGATAGAATACTATCCCGCCTTCAAAGGAATGAAGATAGATGAAGTTGTACAATTGATGAGAAATCAAGAAAGTTCGGCAGTACGGTGGTTTAACGAAAACAAAGAAAAACTAAAATCGTTAGAGAGAGTTAGACCAATTCTTTAAAAACGGTTATGGTGGTCAGTATAACCACTTTTTTCATCCTCTTCCCGTCGCATAACATAATCTTTAAATACTCTAAGATCATTCAAGCCGAATATCTGGCGAACCCTATTGAGTATAAAATCTGGTGACTCAGACGGCAGTTTTTGTGAAAGCATACGTTTGTAATATTCGTATGCCTTCACAAATGTATCGCTGACTTCCATAACAATCTCTATTCTCATCACTTCTCATCCATATTAATCAACAACGGTCCATCCTTTGCTTGTTGCGATGGTAGGATCATACCCCGCTTCTAATATTCCCGGATTCCCGGTCACCGTAACAGTTTGTGGATTGGATGTGACATCCGCTAAACCAGTGAACAGGGCGTTAAGTGCTTCTGCATTCAATTTGTTATTTGCAATGCTGAAACCAAGATACATGTTTTCTAACACTACAGATTCGATATTTCCAGTGTTGTTGAACATTTCTAAAGTTTGTTCGAATGCCTCATCTTGAAGAACGTAGAGGGGGCTTATGGTTCTCAAAGAAGTACATCCCTCAAAAGTTTCCCGAAAGTATGGTCCAACCATTGCCTTGTTGTTTTTGCCTTCATTAAACGAAAAGCTTTCCAAATTTGGATACGAATTCTGAAACATTCTAAGTGGTTGAAATATGGGAATATTTGACTGTGCTCTAATGTGTTTTATGTCTTCTGGGTTATTTGTTCTAGCGCCAGAAATTAAGTGAACAGACGATACAGAATCAATATTATTCATATAAATTTTAAGAATATAATTACCGGGAGCTTCGTAGAAATTTTTTAAAGTTCTCGCTTTAGTGGAATAATAATCTGATAGATTGCCACGATAATAAGAGGTATTTCCATCGCCCCATTCAACATAACATCTTCTTGAATCAAGAATATTAAAAGACGGTGCAAGGAAAGATACTTCTTTTGGCTCTGTTATGTCCATATCTATTTCTACTAAAAACTGGTAATTTTTTCGAAATCAGTCACAGGATCGTTGTTATAAAAAACTTCATATTCATTAATATCCTCATTGTCCGGGTTTTCAACTAATTTGTATATGAATTGATTTATAAATCTTGGTGTGGCCGAATTTCTATAAGGGCCTAGTTCTTCTAGAGGTATATTGTATGGTTGTAAATTTAATGTTATTTTATTTCCAGTAAACGCCTGTTTGTGTGCAAATCTTCTGTCGTATACGGATTTAACTATATTTTTCAGGGACTGAAGAGATATGTTTTGGGCAGTAGAATAACTACCCAAAAGATTTAAATATCTGAAGGGGCCATCATTTTCAGTTTCTTTGAGTGGTGGTATATGTAACGGATATTGCGTTCCTATTCCACTAAAAAGATTAATAGCAAATGCAGGATTTTCAAGCCCATAAGAATTGACCACACTCAAATCTGTTATGTTAGTAGCCCCTAATATAGCATTATATTGTTTTAGACCAAAGGATGTAATTTCCTCGTCGGTAATCTCTTTAGGCAATATTTTTTTAATGTTTTCTGGTCTAAAATTATAACACTCCCCATAGGCTATGGAACTCATCAAAAAATCTCCATTTAATTGGATATCCACAAATCCTGTAATTGATGAATATCTGAACATCCCAGAAAGATTAATTCTATCGTCTATAGTAGCAGGTGGTGTTATGTAATTAGCTGTGAAAGATAGTTTACCAATTTTATCGGTTATGGGATTTCTATTGAATATATCAAAAGAAGTAGTAGTTAATGAATCAAAATTCATATCGGGCAAAGATGTTGCTTTTGAATTACGAAACATATTACTGGCATTGCTTATATTTGACACATCATAACTATCGGGTAATGGGCCACAGAATGTACCAAAGAAAGAAAGACTTCCATTAATGACGTTAGAAAAATCTACTCTAGGAAATGCTCCTCTGAAACTATTGTAAAATTGATAATAACTAACATTCTCAAAAGTATCAGTCGTGGAAAATGTTACAATCTCATTCCCTTCAACATAAGTATGTGCTGGAACCCCCATAGCAGTAACAGGAGATCCATTTCCAAAATCCCATCTGATTTGGTCTCCGGTTTTAGTCCATGTTCTGGCAGTTAAATTTGAATTGATGAAAGTGACGAACACAAAATCGCAAACCTCTTTGTTTTGGCCTGATGGACCGAACGTATCAAATAGATATCCACTAGAAAGTCTATTGTACAACTCTTCAATAGCCCTTTTTCCTGATGGCTTCTCTGCGCTGTATGTTTCTATGTCTACCCAGAATTGACGATTGGCTGTTAAAATATACTCTTCTGGCTCGGGTCCATACTGACCATTTCTGACCCAAACGTATGATTCGGGTGCAAAATCTGGGTCATATTGGAGCCTATCGCGTTCCTCAATTGTATCGACTTCAACAGTTTTGAACCAAGAGTGCTGTTCTGGATTTCTAACCAAATAACTACGAATCATTCGATCTGACCATTCTGGAAAACATCTAGCCTTGTCTATTTTGATGGTTGTCCCCCGTTCATTTGAGGCGTATATTTCAAAAAGAGATTCCGTTGCTTGTAGTTCAGAAACAAGCATTCTTCTTGGTCTAGTTTCGCTGGCAAATTTTGCATAGATGAAGTGATCAAGATAATCAACTAATTCATCAACATAAATTGTTGTTATTTTTCCGTTTATATCTGAAACTCTTGTTTTAAGTAAGTCGAATACGGTGTAGCTCATGGATGCAATTTGCCTGTTTTTGATAATAATATTTATTGATTTGAAAGACCGAAATTGACTTTTCGGTATCAACTTCATATAATAAAAAGCATGATCGAAAAACCAAAAGTAGTCAATATAGGACACGGTGACTCCTATGATGTGTACATTGGCCGCGCCGGAAAAGGATGCAACGGATATTTCGGAAACCCAATACGGGAAGGAACCAGAAAACAGAAATTGGACGGGTTTAGAGAATATGCTGTTACAAGAATACAACAGGATGCCGAATTTAGACAGAAAATTAAATCCCTAGAAGGAAAAACCCTAGGGTGTTTTTGTAAGCCAAAACCGTGTCATGGGGATATCTTAGCTGAGCTTTGTGTTATCATAAACCAAGAAGATGAATTTTTTCAACAAGAGGACACTTGAATGAGAAGAAAAGAACACGACGAGATTGTAACGCAGAATTATTTGACAACCCGCAAAGGAAAGTCTTTATCCAGAGGAAAAACACTTCACAAGAGAAGAAAGTCAAGACGACCCTCTTCCCACGTTTTATTAAAAAGCACCCTACGAAAATTAGAGACTGTCTAAACTAGGAACCTTAGACACTTTGTTTTCAAAAGCTACACAAGCCTCGCCATTATTTTTAAGTAGCTTTTCAAAGTTTGTAAAGCTTATATAAGCGTGACCATTATCGGCCCAACCTCTTCCCCAAGAGTTTTTGATTCTGAACAACTCTTTGTCTCTGTTAATACCATTGATTAGATAAGCGTGGCCCCCTTGGTCCGCTCCCGTGGGTCTCATTATATAACGATGGCTTGTTGGGTTAGTCATATTTCGGGTCCAATGTGTACCAACAACCATTGGACCAATATGTGTTACGGCAGCAATTACATCATCAAGGGTTTTTGCCCAACGATATTCACCAATAACACCAAGTTTCTGAAGAATTTTAGCACCAGCCCGAACCGTTGTTCCTTCATAATTTTCACCCGGAATTTGATCCCAGAGTTGGCATAATCTGTAGAACTCGGTCATGTCAAACATAGGTTTTGGTCTTCCCGGAATAACATCCTGAATTACAGGTCCGTCTTCCAGCCAGTGCGACCAACTATAAACTACACATCTTGGCGTTCTTCCTTGATCACCACTCCAACCTTCAGCCCACCAAAACTTTTGCCTGATGTCAGGCAGACCTTCTTGAGGAATTACGTCTCTAATCAGGTAATTTTCGTCTTTTGGGTCTTCCAGATATACTCTACCGAAATTAATGTTTTTGACTTGATTGTTCATATATAATATGCTATACTTCTGTGTTGGATATTTATATTTGGAGTAAAACATGTTTAGAATAATCAGTGATTTGCATTTAGAAGGAATGGACAAATACTCTCTTCCAAAAACCAAAAACGAGAAGGAAATTGTATTGTTTCTAGCTGGAGACATTTGCGAATTTCATATGATTACCTATCATGAACCTTACCAGAAATTCCTCACAGACTGCAATAAAAGATTTAAATTAACAATTTATGTTCCCGGAAACCACGAATATTATGGTTCTTCTATTGTAGATTTCAGAAAATATAAAACTTTAATAGAAAAGAAATACAAAAATGTAAAGGTCGTGGATCGTGAAATAATTACTGTTCCGATAACAGTAAAAGGGAAAGAAACTAACTTCAAAGTTGTATGTGCTACGTTGTGGACTGACATGAATAGGAAAGATCCTATTACAAAAGTCAGGGGACAAACATACCTCAAAGATTTCAATATGATCAAAGAATTCACACCGGAACTCTTTATCGAAGAAAACGAAAAAGCAAGAACATTTATTCGTTACGCTGTTATGGATTCTGAAGAAAGATCAGAGCCAACCATTGTTATTACCCACTACGGACCTACATATAAATCCGTAAGTCCCACATACCAAAACCTCGGATATCAAACCAATGGTTTGTTCGTTAACAATGACCTAGACCTGTTATTTGAAGCCCTTCCTCTGCGCCTGTGGGTTCATGGGCATACCCACGAGAGTGTTAACCATCTATTGGGGCATGGGTGTAGAGTTATTGCTAACCCGAAGGGGTGGACAAGCTTAATATCGTTGGGGGGTAAAGTTCTATCGAATCATCAAAACTCTAATTACGATGAACTTTTTACCCTATCTCCAGAAGACTTGTATTTCTGAACAGCTTTTTCGTGGTTTATTCTGATTAGGTCAATGAGAGATGCAAATTCTTGGGGAATACCCAAGATTTGCATTTTATAGGTTTGCTTGACAAATTGGTCTTCATTCCCGAACAAATATTTTAGGTAGCTTGGAGTTATTTTATCGTCGTAGGCTACAAATACGATACTACCATCTTCTAGTTTGTTTTGGAAGCTGTATGCTGCACTCAGACGCGTCAAAACGGCCTGTTTAAGGGTAGAGCCTCCAGTCCTAACATCTTCCTTAGAAAGCTCTGATAATAGCGGATAGAGCTTTTTATAAGCCAAAGACTTCTCAGACAGCGGTTTGAAATACGGAGCATCTAAACATCGCATGATAAGGGTTGCAGCTTTCAAACGAGTTGTGGCATGAACTCTATTCATTACGGCAGGAGAAATAGTCGAGAGTTTGTTCACTGTTGTAGAAACAATGTTGACTGCATTGACTCGTCTTTTAATTTTCTTCCATTCATTATACAGTTGGTTGACAGTATCAATTGAATATTTGACCTCTTTCTGTGCGGCCTTTTCTGATTCAAATAGTTGAATTTCTTTTAAAAAGTTCATACATAAATAACATTGTGCTAAGATATTTATAAACTTAAAATGGAAACAATACGGGTTTTATCAGAAGACGAGAGAAACAGAATATCACACATAACTAAAATAGTTAACCATTTTCTTTCCAAAAAAACTTTGTTCGAGAGACGAACACAAGATGAAAACAACAGAACAACTCTTGGGGGTGTTTCTTTTTTTTACAAGTTTGAGAAAGACCAAAGTGGTAATGTCAAGAACGTTACTCTAGTTTGGGACGTACATCCTAAAGATTGGGAAGACTCTCTAATACTCGAAGACATTAGAACTCAGGAAGCTTATATGGACAAAGCTCAAGAAACGGGCGAAGCCTTTGGCTCCAACCCGCATTACAACCCATTTAGGTATTAGCGTTTAGGAATAGATGCAGCAATCTCGATATTGCTGGTGTGGCGAATGTATAGCTGTTCCATTTCTTTATGAGCCTCAAATGCTGTTACAAAATGAGAAGAATCCCAGATTATGGCGGTGTCTTCTTTTAACGTAAAAGAAAAGGGGGCTAGTCCCACACGAACTCCACCAGATTGTGGATCTTGTTGTGGGATTATGGCAAGTGGGTTTGTTACGCTTACTGCGTTAACACTTTGAATTCCGTTTTCAAGAATGTTTTTTCCAACCACATCATCTACTTTTACGACAAAATCTTGAAGAGTTGCTGAGTGTTTAAGAATAATTACCATTTGATTAGTCTCCTATAGTTGTGTTTTCAAATGTACGATTGTGGGTGTTATTTACCCGAACGAAAGTTGTGCGTTTCGGTAGTTCTTTTATTTTCTTAGCACCAACATAGGCGCAAGTACTTCTGATGCCACCGAGAATATCTTTTATAACTTCCTCGACCGGCCCAGAATATGGTATTTTTGCTGTACGACCCTCACTACTCCTATAATCTTTCAAACCGTCTCCGAACTTTTCTTGTGCTGTTCTAGAAGACATACCATAATTGATACAGAATTTTTTACCATCTGGTCCAGTAATAATGTCACTGCCAGATTCATCACAACCGGCGAAAAAAGACCCGGACATTACGATGTCTGCACCACCCCCAAGGGCCTTGCCGAAGTCTCCGACATGAACACAGCCGCCGTCAGAAATGATATGACCACCCATACCATGTGCGGAATCGGAGCATTCAATGACAGAACTCAACTGCGGAATTCCTACACCGGCTTTGATTCGGGTTGTGCAAACGCTACCATTGCCAATTCCAATTTTAACAATATCGGCCCCTGCAAGAATAAGAGCTTCCGTCATTTCGGCGGTAACTACATTCCCGGCAGCTATTGTGAAAGATGGAAACATTTCACGAATGCGAGAGACATAATCGACGAATGTTTCGGAATAGCCGTTGGCCACATCAATCATGACTCGTTTTATTCTTTCATGTGGTTCTCGACCCCTGTTGAGTTGAGCTAGAGCTTCTGCGTCTTCCATATTCATCCCCATGGGGAAAAACAGGTTGTCAATATTAGTGGTTGTGTTTGAAAGAAAACTCTTCCATTCGACCAAGGTATAATGCTTATGCACCGTAGCCAAACATCCATTACGAAGCAATACTTCTGCAATCTCAAAGGTTCCACTGGTGGCCATATTAGCATTCATTATTGGCACAAAAGTCATTTTTGATTCAGCATAAGGAAGTTCTATTTCTCGGAAGAGATTAACATCTTTCCTGCTTGTGAGAGTGCTTCTTTTTGGGCGTATGCTTACGTCTGAGAAGTCTAGTTTTATATCATGTTCAATGTGCATTTTTTACTCCTGTTCGCCTGTCGTCATAGACTAGAGACTTGACCCTTTGGTGTCAATTATTTCATATGACTTTCTACCCTTATAAATAGTACTGAATTTCCTAAAAAGGTAAGAACAATGGGAGAATTATACAATATATTGCGTGAGTTTGATATCAGTTTCGCGGATCACGACGATGAAGATGAAAGAAGCGAATTCACTTTTGGTGACGACGATGACACTGACGGAGTTGATGACACTGATAGAGTCGTAGATTTCCGTGATGGTGAAGATGAAGACAAAGATGATGGCGACATCGAGTTTGATCGAGATGAAGACGAGGATGATCTTGAAAGCGACGATGATGACGGCACGAGCTTTGATCGCGGAGATAAAGATTTCGGTGGTGAGGATGATGGCCAAGACACGTTTGCTGGAGAGAAAAGGGTTGATATCACCAACAAGCTAAGAAGCATGTTAGGCTTGGACAAAGATGGTGAAGAAACGGGTGACGAAGAACAAGAACGCTTTACCCCATCTCTGTCTGATTTGGATTTGGACGATGGGGAAGAGGAAGAAGAAGACAGTGAATTTGACTTCGACGTTTTTAACAAAAGAGGTGCAAAATAATGAGCATTGTATATGATCTACTAGTTGAGAACAAAATCAACAACAACATTAAAACGGTGAAGAGAGAATATAATTCTCTTCTAAGAGAATCTAAACAGGACTTGACTCTGTTCAAGAACGAGTTCCAAACGTTAAATGAGACTACCAACGTCGACGATTCTGATTTGCGTAAAAGCTTCAAGCAGGTTTCAGAATGCTTGAAAGAAGCAAAAGCGTTAATCATTGAAGCGGAAGGTATGAAGAATCTTAAAGAACAGCAGGAAACCATCAGAAAAGCTTACCGTGTTGTTCGTGAAGGTCAGGACTTGCGCGAAGCACTTATGGAAGATTTCAGCCAAACCGTTTCCCAAGCACAGAAAATATTTGAAAGCGTAATATAAAAAGGGGCCTTCGGCCCCTTTTTTACCACATTTTTATGTAGGTATTTTACGAAAAGATACGCTGTTCAAAACCGCGACGAGGAATCGCCTGACGATTCTGACCGTTCCAGAGGTTATAATAGGTACCGTTGCCCTTCTGAACGCTCTTGAGGAACTTATTGCGAGAGGTGGACCAAATTCTACCGTTAGGGTAGGCAAGATAACTGGGGAAGCCCGGAATGGAACGAGCCACAGGGATGTCGGAATAGCTATCGCCACTTGCAATTCGACGAATTGTAGAAGCTGCTGCGGAATGGCGCTGTGCCACGGAAGAGGGAGATTCGCCCAATACGTTGATTGCGTGACGAATGCTGCACACCTGATTTTTCGTAAACCGTCTTTGTGTATTCATGTATTAACTCCTTAATTTTGTTAAAGTTTTTCTAATTCGCCCTATTGCGAACCTTCGATATATTACAGCAATAGCGCGGATGTGTCAAGTATCTTTCTGGCTTTTTGCTTCACCATCTACATCATACAGTCGGTCTTTCCCTACGAAGGGATTTTCGGACGCCGCGAAAGGATTGTACTCTTCTATTTCTATTTTCTTGACACACAACGGGCCATTTACCACTCCGCCGAACTCCCCGAGGTTACCTATATCTTCGCAATCTTCTGGAAAATCTTCTAAATCACTTTTATCCTCTATATCCTTTTCAGTAAGAACACGAACACCCGCAAAACCGGAGGTTTCGGGGGCGTGGTAGTTATTCACGAAAATTTGGAATGTCCGCTTCCCGTAGCCGGTCAACAATAAACGGAAATTTTTATCATACAACACTGCATCTTCCAATTCCTCGTTAATCGCCTCAAGAGATTCAAAGAACACATCCTTGCCAAGAATAACGCTGTTCAAATCTACAATGTCTTTTCTTAGCTTTATCCTGTAGAAATTGATACCAGAACCAAAGTTACCTTCATTAAAAATCCAAAGGGTGTTGGTGGGGCGATTGAACATTTTTTCGTTGATATCCATTTTATTCAAGAACCGTTCTGGGTCATAATTATCGGAGAACTGTTCCATGTAATTGATAACAATGAAATCTTTTTCACCAGAATAATTTTTATCAAGGAATACATTTAATCCCTCTGCTGAAAGAGGCAAGGGCGTTACCCTGTTTTTCTTTTTTGCATCCGTTACAAGAGAAGCGAGATCAATCGTTAAATTCTCATCTCTTAGACCGTATATTTCAGAAAGAACAACATATGGTAATGAGTTTTTAGATGCCTTAGTCGCCGATATTTGGATATAACTCAGTACAGGCAACGGTCTCGGATGGGTGCGTAGGCTAATATCATTTGGGTCCGACTTGGTGAAAAATTTCTTTTTGATTTGGACAAAGAACCCATATACTCTATACTCTACTTTCTTTTGCTGCCCGTATAACTGCTTCTAAAGTGCTAATTTTTTCTTCTGACATGTCTGTCTCCTTTGTTAAAATATATTGGTCTTATAATTGTATAGTGTTGGGGTATTTAACTCAACCTTTTTTGATTGTCATTTTAGTTGACACTTTTGACTCAAGAATACATAATTTGACCCGAAAACAAAGGAACGATGATGAAAAAAGTGGTAATTTTGAACTGCCCGCCCCGGAGTGGTAAAGATACAATAGCTGAAGAGATTTCGAAAACAATCCATTGCCATTGTGGAATCTTGTCTTTCAAGTATAAATTGATCGAAATTGCTTTAACAGTCTCAGGCATCCAAAAATCAGAATGGGATGAAAGATACTGCACAGTGGAAAAGGAACAACCATGGAATAAGTTGGGTGGTTTGTCACAAAGAAACTATCTGATCAAGATCAGTGAAGAGTGGGTTAAACCTGTTCATGGTAAGACGTACTTTGGAGACCGGGTCCTTGAAGATGTACTTTGGAGAGAAGAAGAAAGTTTCATTATCCCCGATGGTGGGTTTAAAGAAGAAGTTCTTCCATTGTATAGCGTATTGTCAGATGGTCTTTTAATATTGCAATGGGGTAGAGAAGGATGTTCGTTTGAAAACGATAGTAGAGATTATGTAATGGATTATCCAGAAATAACTAGAAGGATCAGAGACAACAACTCTTCGATACAAGATCAAGTCGATGCCGTCCGAAGAGAAATAATAGATTATTATGGAGAAGAATTGTGACATTTGTAATAGATAGCTCTAAACCAACTCTTGGAGTTGATGTGGATTTGACCACATTACGATCTGATCGGGCATGGTGGATTTGGTTAAAACATATGACGATGGATACAACATTACCTGACACAATTGACGAATATGTTGCCCAAGGAAACACTGTAAACTATTGTATTTCCGATCATTTTGGAAAACCCTATAACGATAATGTTGACAGTTTGGATTTTTGGAGAAACGAAGGGGTATATGATACAATTACTCCGGTAGATGGTGCTGTAAAATCTATAACGTCCTTAATGGAACACTTTAACATTGTATTTGTCACACACAACAAGGGTAACGGGGGTAGATCAAAGTTCAATAACTTGGCTCGTCACTTTGGAAAAGGAAACTTTGGTCAAATCGTGACTAAAGAAAAATATTTAGCCAAAATAGACGTTTTGATAGATGATCGTAATGATTTCTTAAACAAGTGTGCTGAAAACGGTATTTTGAGTATTAAAATAAATACCCCATTTGTTCAAAACACCCCGGCAGATTATCGCATTCTTGAATTTGACTTTTGGGATGAAATTGAAGAATATTTGATATATCGACAAAGCAAATTGACATCAAATAACCGAAAATGGTGACACACATGAAAAAATTATTATTGTTCACGGACGCTTGGAGTCCACAAGTAAATGGTGTTGTTACGACCTTGAAAAATGTAATAAGAGAGTCTTCTTGGGACATCGAAGTTGTCAATCCCACTATGTTCAGAACTTTTTCGTGTCCGGGCTACTCAGAGATTAAATTGTCTATGGTCACAAGAAGAACCATATTGAAATTAATTAAAGAATTTGATCCAGATTATATTCATATATCCACGGAAGGCCCAATAGGCTGGCAAGCATATAGGGCTTGCAAGAAACTGGGCAGGAAATTTACTAGCTCGTACCATACACGCTTCCCAGAGTACGTAAACACAATGTATCCTTGGATACCTACAGAATGGGTTTACAATGTCCTTCGAAAGCTACACATGGATTCTGAAGGAACACTTGTTCCAACCAAATCAATCGTGAAAGAATTATCAATAAAAGGTGTATGCAATCGATACATCGTTTGGGGTCGGGGCGTAGATACCAACAAATTTGCTTTTCACCCCAACCGCGAAAGCAGAGAAAAGTTGGTGGTATTATACGTTGGAAGAATATCTAAAGAGAAAAATCTAGAAGCGTTTCTAGATATGAAATTTGACCAACCCGTTGAAATGAGAGTTGTTGGAAAAGGACCCCACGAGACAGAACTAAAAAAGAAATACCAAGATAGAAAAGAGATAGTATGGGTTGGAGAAAAAAGAAACACTAGTTTGGTTATGGAATACCAGAATGCAGATGTATTTGTGTTTCCCTCTAAGACTGATACGTTCGGACTCGTCATGCTTGAAGCAATGGCTACAGGAACTCCTGTAGTTGGCTACAACGTCCCCGGACCGAAGGATGTGATTATCCCCGGAATAAATGGATACATAGCCTACGACGGAAACCTTGTCAAATCAGTAAAAGAAGCTATAAAAATTCCTAGATATACAACTTCTAATTTTGTCTCCGAATTATCTTGGAAAGAAGTAGCACAGGAATTTGAAAGAATCATAGAATACACAAACAACATTACCGGTGATGTTGTTTGATGTTGAATTTAGACAAGTATGAAAAATTTGAGGTAAAAAATTGGAAAGTTGGAAGAAGGTTTATCCACGTAGCAACTGGAGAAATCTTAATCTTCCGTGGAGCTTCCGGCAACCCACGGGACTTTTGTACAATGTACAGTTTTACAGGAAAAGATGGGTTACAGTTAGACTTCACCGATGAGCTGATGTGTGAAATAGAAAATAGTGATAATCCATTCAAACTACTGGAATCTGAACTTTCACTCAGACCTTTAAGTATCGGAAAACATAATTTCAGAATTACATATAGTGGAATGGCTACTACTTTTTTTTGTCCATACATGCCTTTAACAAGAAGTATAGTATATTGTTCTACAACGACATAGCCGTACCAATGCCCCCAAGGAGGTTGACTACTATAAATATAAATGCACGTAAATTTATACTTATTAATGAAAATCCAAATTATCTTAGAGCTTATCGAGCCTGAAGTAAAAAACTACAATACCAATAAAACATTCAAAGATAGGCCATATAACTACCATAAAGAAAAAAACGATCCTAAAGTTTTAGGCTCTGGCAACTTTTCAAAAGTTCGTACTACGAGTGATCCCCATTTAGTCAAAAAAAGTTCCGTTGAAACCACTACGGGGAACCCCGAAAAAGATGATTCTTATTGGGATTTTATAGATTTCTTGTTAAAAAACAAATTGTGGGAAAATCCATATTTTCCCCGAGTGTACAAAAAAACTTCTATGCATGGTAAAGAAGATACTAGTCACCACAGTGTTGTAATGGAAAAGCTTGAGCCTATATCAAACGCAGAACACGACGATCTTTTAGCAATTATACGTAAATCGTTTAACGAAAAAGGCCGAGAAGAGATTAAAAACCGATATTCTGAGGAACGGGGATATAAACTACCGGATAGTATCGCGAAGATACTAGATGATGCCGTCCATCGAGGAAATCTGTCTTTTATTAAAGACGAACAACTCGAAAAAGCTTTAAAAATTTTGAACCTTTATGCCAAACACTCGAAAGTGGGGGTGGATATACATTCCGAAAACATTATGGTTCGCAGAACACCAGTCGGTTTGCAATTAGTTATTTCTGACCCGTTTTCTTTCAAATTATCATTTGACAGTGCCCCGACTTAATGGTATAATTTTAAGATACCAAAAGGAATTTATATGACCGATTTGCTGAAAATAGACAATCACGTGTACAACATTGATCCTTCTGAGATAGATTCTGAGTTTGTAAACGTTTTCAGCCGAACCCCCGACCATGTTGTTGTTTGGCCCGAATTTGACATGAACGCCAAAAAATTTCCAAAAATATGTGAATTTGTTGAAAAGAGTATAGATTTTTTTACAAGCCATGATATTGACATAACCACTTCTATTTCTAACTCCGAGTATAACGAAAAACTAGATAATGGGATCAAATTGTACGCGGGAAATTGTATTATGAGAATTTCTACAACCCAAAAGAATAAAGCGTATATGGGGATTACTAAAGAAAATTTTCATCTATTGTTAAAAGACAAAACAAGGTTAGAAATTGCTTTCACAAATGATAGTAGTTATGCACAAGAAGTTTACAATCCCTTGTTCAACAGCTTAACTGTTATCAATTCCTCTAAAAACTCTGATGCTGTGTTCAACATAATCGAGGCTGATCCGCATGGGGGAATGTATTTGAACGATGTTCAGGTAAAACTGGAAGACAGCAATTTCCAGATCGAAGAAATGTACAATGATGATTTCCCTGCTGTTCATCAAAACATTATGAAAAGTTTTACCGCTTTAGAAACTGGTCTAGTTCTGCTTCATGGTGGATTCGGAACAGGAAAGACTAGCTATATCCGAAGACTCATAAAAGAATTGTCAAAGCATGAAAAAAGAGTCATCTATATGCCACCAAATATGGCAAATAGTATATCTACTCCGAGCTTCATGACATTCTTAATCGAACACAAAGAAAGCATCATTGTTATCGAAGACGCCGAGAACATCTTAAGAACCCGCGAGGCTAACGAAAATTCTTCCGTTGCTAACATTCTTAATTCTACTGACGGGTTGTTGGGAGACGCCCTAAAACTACAATTTATTTGCACTTTTAATGCTGACCGACAAGAAATTGATCCTGCACTCTTTCGTAAAGGGCGATTGCTTCAAGAATACGAATTTACGAAGCTACATGTAGACAAGGCTAGAAAATTGTGGTTGGATGTAGGAAATCCGCCCGACAAGTTCCCAGAAACAGACATGCCTATTTCTGATATTTTTAACCACGGGGACCGTGTTGAGGTTGAAGAAAAGAAAGCCAAAACTTCTTTCGGATTCATTCCCAACAATTGAAAGGATCTAGTATGAAAAAACAAACCATTTTATCAGAAGAAAAGAATCTTTCTATACACAAAATTGTTCTTTTTACAACACTGGTACTTCTACACATGTTAGATGCATTTTTTTCTATCATCTTTATGGAAGTCGATATATCGAACGAAAAAAAATGCAATTATGGCTTTCTTATTCACAGATTTTGGGGCGATTGGGGTTTGGTTGATAAAAATAGGAACATTGGCGATATTGGCAACAGTGTTGCCGTACATGGGGGTATGGCCCATGTATGTTCTAAACGTTATCATGTTGCCTATTGTGTATTTTGGATATGTGGTGTCGAGTGGTGTAAGCTGATAATGAGATATGAAATAAAAAGTTCTTTAGCTGTTATTTTCTTGTGCATATCGTTTAACGTTTTTTTATTTTTCATGTTGACGTCAGTAAATCATAACATACACGCATACGAGCCAGAATTAGTAAACAAAACTGCTGATAAAACTAACGAGTTTATTAGAGTAAAAGTAATAACCCACAACACTACTGAAGAAGTCAACGAAGCTTACAAGCAGTATATGCTGGAGCGAGGCCACCGAGAAGAAAATATTATAACCGTAAATGGTTGGGCCAGATGGGCCAATAAGCCTATCCAATACTGTGTAATCCATGTTGTAGAACCATTTACGGCATACGATCAAGTGTTCAACACATGGGGACATGAATTAGCACACTGCGTTTACGGTTCTTTCCATAATTGACAACTTAACCAGCTAAATTGTTGTTTCGCGGTTCTCAACATTGTTCGCTGCTTCTAGATAGAACTTAGTTAGAACGCCAGAAAGAGAAAGGATCAACAATGACTGGATGCACTCCGTGTGGTCCACGACGGGCCATTATATTGCCTTTGTGAAGATCATACAAGTAATTTGTATTTTTATTTATTTCCTTCAGAGCTTTCATTGCCGATATAAAATTTGTATCCATTTTGTCAGATTTTTTTCCGTCCCAAACACGCCGGAAAATTTGTTTGATCAAATCCATAATATCATTTTCATGATGATAGGGCTGAATTATTCCCAAGTATTCGGGGTCATCCCCAATCATTCTAGAAACTACGGCTATAAGTTCCGGTTTATTCAAATCTTCCATTTGTACTAAAGTTTCTAGTTTCACGCGGTAGTGTGCATTGGAACCTTTGTAAAATTTCTTGAACTCATAGACTCTGGGGAAATACGGGTTCTCCCATAGATTGTTATCTATTACTTTCTTTATGTAATACCAATATCCATCATTACGGGCCATATCGGCGTCTCTGCTGGTTTTTTGTACGAAGTGGGGGTCTCGGTCTTTCTTGACTGTAGAGAACTGCCCAGCGCCCACATAGCCTTTACCTTCTTCATCTGATGTCAACGCCCATCTACTAACACCATCCCCGGATGTTTTACGATCAAATTTACGTCCTCTCATGTTGATCTCTTTGACGCGTGGCTCGATTAGTTCTAAAAGGGTTTGTATTCTCATCAAATTTGTATTAACCGGCTAATTTTATTTATAAAAAAGCCCCCGTAATCGGAGGCTTTTCGTAACACTGTGGTAAACCTTCTTAACTCATTTCTTTTCTTGTTGGATGGCATCAACAATGGTTCGTATCTTCGCCAACCTCTTGTCATCAGTAGAAAGATTGAATTCTTCCCATCCGAAAAACTCCAGCATTGCTTTTTTAACTTTGTCTTTTTTAGTTCCATTTATAACGAACAGAATTCTCTCCATAATATCGTTGCTCAAAGATACTAACTGACCTCTATCCAGAATAGTCAACCAAACATTCACTACAGCTTTACGAGTTGACAAATCTTTTTGAATCTCGGTTAGCCCGTGCTCTCCAATGTGACTCAAAAAGTTTTGGATTCGCGCGTTTCGGTGATGTGTGGTTTCTTCGTATGGATTCTGCGGGTCAATTGACAAGAATTGAAGAAGATCCTCACTAAGTCCTTCGTATTGATATACATTGGAATTGGTGGTTAGCCATGCATTGATTTTTCTACGCTTGGTCTGTGAAACCGTTGTGCTTTGTGCCATTTCCTTAAGAGCGTCAAAAAATTCGGGACTGTCACTAGCATCAACTTTTTCTAGAATTTTTTCAAATTTATGTATTGAGTTAGACTGACAGAACTTAGCCACATTCTCGGCAGACATGTGGGGAACCAGTTTAGATGCTAGTTCATCGTCGTTCTTTACTTTATTTTCAACAAAAGTATAAAAGCTAGGATCGGTCAGATGTTCCCTCATTTCTTTTCTACCGATTGAACCCTCTTTCATTTCTTCCAAGATGCGTATGAAAGAACCACTTTTAAGTTGAGAAATAAGATCCTTACAGGGGGCACCTGCCGGGAGAATGTCTTTGATAGAACCACCTAGGGATTCGACCTTCATGCAGTAATCAAGACGGCGGGGACTAATGGATTTTTGAAGATCAGTAGTAAGAGACTTCCACCACTCACAAGCAATCGTACCCTTTTCACCGTACTTTTCATAAAAATATTGAACGCTAACGTCATATCCGAACTGGAAATGTACGTGGAATCGATCAAGCTGTGCCGGGTCAATTTCTTCAACATCATAGTCGTTCTCATCGTCGTTCGATGGGTTGACTGCTGCCCACACACACTTTAGATTAGTGAAACGATGACCATTGATCGAGCCAAATTGCATCAACTCCATCACAGCGTTTCTAACTTTTTTCGGCGCACGGTTGAATTCGTCAAAGATGATTGCTTTAACCTGATCTCTCTCAAACACTTCAGGTCGAACAAGATCAAGGAACACAACACCATCATCAGCGACCCTCTCCTTGGGAACACCAACGAAATCCACCCACGGGTCCATCGTTGCGGCGGAGAAATACAACCAATCACGGCCACGCTCTCCGAAAATTTCGTTGAAGGTCTTCTCGGCCAGAGCCGTTTTACCAACACCGTGTGGACCCTCGAACAAAACGTTCAGTCCGTGTGTGGCCCAGAAGGCCAATTTACTTTCACTAGGAAATCTTGCCATTTTTTTTTTCTCTCCAATTGATTTGTATTTTAAGTATATTTCAATTTTTGCCGTATGTCAATCTAATTATTCAAAATCTTCCAATTTGTGAATTATGGAAGTTTTGGGGACATTGTTGGTAGAATATCCACTAGTCATAAACCAGTGCCATCTTTCTGGATGCTGTGGAGATACGTTATTACCATATCCATCTGTGATCAGAAATACCGCATCCGGATAACGAACTTCTTCACGGGCCATGATTTTTTGAATCTCTGCCTCGATTGGACTGAACGCAGTACCACCAAATCCATAAAGTTCACCAGACTCAAGAGATGTCTCGTACACTCTGGTATCAAAGCAGAACATACGAACGTTAAAGAACTCTTTAGGAATTGATTTGGCGGCTCTCCAAAAACGGTCGGAGTAGCCGGAACATGAACCGGAAGTGTCTAAGAAAAAGTAGATTCCTATTTTGTTCTTTTCTATAAGTGGCTCATCTGTTTCCATTTCACTAGGCAGAATCAAATCAGAATCTCGAAGCAACTGGAAACGACGAGCGTTTCTAGCCCACTGTTCTTCAACTCGAAATTCTTCAAGTCTAGTCTTTTTGACCCACTTTTTAATTACAGTCTCCCACTTTGGTTTTGGTTTGACTCGCATGTTGGGGTCCATCTTTCTAAGGATGTTTCCGGGACTGACACCAGCTTTTTGGTTTGCTTCTTTTGTTTCTATACCATCATTAATTTTTTCGTCAAGGTCTTTATGACGCTTCTGAAAATCTTTTGCTACCTCGTTCATTTCTTGGGTGTCCATCCGTTCAGCCAGTTCTTCAAGAAGTTCGGTCATATCCTCAAACTCCCCAGAGCCGTTGTCACCATCTGACTGGTCTGAGTTATTCTCGTCGCCGTCCTGTTCCCCAGAGCCATCACCGGAGCCACCTACGTGTTGATCAACAGTCTCTAAGATATCTTTCAACTTTTCAAGAGTTTCATCACTCATTTCTTTCAACTTGGTGTAGTAATATTCCGAGCTTCGGTTGGGCGCAATTTCATGTGATCGTTCTTTGAACACTGTATCAATCCAGCAATACTTGCTTTCTGGATCAATGTCATCCCTAGAAAAACCTAACTCCACGAGACGATGATTGATGACAATATCACATGCCCAGTTCATTAGTAGTACTTCTCTCTGAGTCTTGGCGTGTCTGAACAACCGATATCCGTGATTATATGTCACATGAAGACATTCATGTGCAATCAGGAATGCTTTCTGTTGGAAAGTCAAAGTATTCCAGAAATTCTCGTTTATTAAGAATTCTAGAAATTTACCACTTCTATTGAAACTCACTGCACCCGTTATAACGATTTCTGCCTCAGAGCCTTCAACAAAACGAGGTTTACCCATTTCCCACAAATGATAAAACGAACCGTGCTTGTAGTCCAATTCGTTTAACAAGTCCAAATATTCGTAATGTTCAATTGTTTTCATGATTTGAATTATACCAACCCTTCTACAAAGTGTCAAGAAAAAAAAAAAATACCAAATTTTTGTTTCAGAGGGTAGATTCTTTGATTTTGGACCCACTTTCCGGATTCGTAAGAGGGAGAATATAATCAATAGTTTGCTCCACACAGGTCCTAGTGGAAACCACCAAAATTACATCCCCAGATGGATCAATTGCATACGTAGTCTTACATACTTCTATTCGAGGCAAATTGTGATTTGCAATCCCGATTAAAAACGCAAGGCCAACCAAAGCGACTAAGATTACGATAAAGAAACCATAATACGCACCACGTAGAGCACGACTCATATATTTTCTCCAGTAATTCTTTTTACAAAATCTTCGGACATCTGGGATTGTTTATATTCTTGCATCCAATATTTTAAATCCAGATCGAGGTTATAACAATCAGCTAAACATTTTAAATCTGAATACAACCTAGAATTTATTTCTTTGATGTTAAAAGATTGGACCATAACAGAAACTGTCCCGTTAAGGTCTCCTTCAAATTGTTTCATTACTTTAAGTCTATTGGTAATAGTTTTCAAAGCAAAAGCCAGCATTGCGTATTCTTTCACAATATGCGGCATTACAACATCATTCATTCCCAGCAAATGGGAAACTTCAATATCTCGAACAACAGAGATTGCCAACAACTGGGCTTCGTAGATTTTCCCATACGCCTCTTTAACCTGTAATTCCCGCTTCGGTTTGATCTCAGCAGATACCATGGCGGGAATATATTTCTTTAGTTCACCGCATAGTGTTTTCATATATTCGGTGCTAGGATATTCTTTCATTTTAATCTTTCGACCCCTGCCACGCTGATCGTATTTTTTGAAGAAGGTCTTCTACTTGAAAATCGTAACAATGTACTTCTTCTTCAATGCCAGATACCAAGAGAATAGTTATTGTTGCTAGGTTAGGGGAAATTTCATATACGACTGTATCGGGAAGAGTTCTTTTGTCTGAATAAGGCCAACTATCTATTCCCTTCTTTAGTGCGTAATACCAAATACTGTCTCCTTCTTCAGAAACTTTTGTAATACTGGGTGTTTTTCCCTTATAAGAAATGTATATCTTTTCGATACGACTGCATCGCAAATGGTCGCACCCTTGAACGACCAAAAATCTATCGTCCTCTCCTCGAATAACATCAACACTAGGAAGGGAACCCGTTTCTTTATGGTTTTTCTTTTCCCTTTCGTACTCTTCCATTAATTGCTGATATTGATCCTCGAACAATTTCACATTTTTTTTTTCTGTTCAGCCTGATCCTCTTCACACCACATCAGGTATGGATCATACCCAAGAATCGGGTAGCGGTCGTAGTTTTTTTTTTCACTCTCACACTCAATTTCTTCTTTTTTCTGTGTATTTTTATTAAAAATTTTAAGCATTTTTCTTCCTCGATAAATTTTTCACGTATAGAATAAGAATAGCACATTGACTTACAGTTTGCAAACATTTTAGACATACGCTATAGTAATTCCATTACAATTAAGGAAGATAATACAATGATATTAAAAGTAAAATAAACTTGCTGGGGTTACTTCGGACCCACATTTTTGTCATAAAAAACCCACCTGTGGCGGGTTTTTTTTTACGAAATGTAAACGTTTAGCTCGTAGGGGTGTTGTTCGGTGCCCCGATTGTATACTTGAAGATGCAGTCTCTCACGAGCCTGTTTCCCGTTCTCGTGGTACAGATTCAAATGCAAATCGTTGGTTTCACCCGGACTGGGTTTCCTTGGACCCATTCCGATAACCCGCATGGCCTCTTCGTCGTCAATAACATACCCTCTCCGGGTAGCGATATCCCTTGCGGCTTGAATTGCAGAAGTATAAGTATCATGATACAACTCGTAATTTTCTTTCAATTTGTATTGATCTTTTCTATATTTCTTCCAATTCCGTTCTGTATGGGTGGGTTTGTCGTCGTATGTTGATGGCAGGTTCTTCTTGTTTCGCTTGGCACGTATATTCGGTGTCAGTTCATCTGAATCCGAAGAATTGCGTTTTTCTTGTGCAGTTTTGGGTGATCGGTAACCGGTTATGGTATATTCTGTCAGAAAATCAATGAAACTCATAAATCTTCTCCCCGTGACACCCTTAGTCCTGCGTCGAAACCTGCGTCAAAAGCATCTTCTACGGAAACGTCGCCTTCAACTTCTTCAAGCCCTTCAAGCCACCGCTGTCTAGCCAAGTCACGGGTATTTTGTCCGTTTTCCCCATCTACAACAGTTTCCTCGTCTCCATCTACACTAGGTAATTCTATCGCAGATTCTTCGACAACCCGTCTAAAGCTCCGTACCCAATCGTCTTTATGTTTCATGTTAGCTCTCCAAATGATAAAACTATTTATAGATATATTAGCACGATAGCAAGAAAACTCAAACGATTATAGTTACTGTTGAAAAATAAACATAAATAACCAAAGACAACATGGAAGTTCAATTAACATGAAAACTTTAGGAACACTACTTCTTGCATTTTTTCTATCCCTATCCACCACAGTATATGCCGAAGTTGATATTGGTATAGATGGTGTTTTTGTTTTGTCGGATGATTTAGGATACAACACCACCGGGTATGGTATTCAGTTGGATGCATCTGGAAAACATGGGAACTGGGGTTGGGACTTTCAAGGAACGGCACTGCGGCATGGTAAATGGCTCGCGAACGGTGAGAGGTACCAAGTTATCGCGATGGGACGAAGATTCTTTGGAGATTTCTTCCTAGAAGCCGGTGGTGAGTGGGGCGGATATCAATCCAGATTTGAAGATGGTGTTGTTTGGGAAAAATATGGATACGCACCTGCTGTTGGGGTAGGGGTAAATAGTGATGGTACAGAAGTAACCCTTCGATATCTATTACCCGACACTACACCAAACAATACGTCAATCGCCACGGCAGGATTAGAAATACCACTGAATGATTCATATGTCGGGGGAGTTTCTATCGAATATTGGTCTTTTGACATAGGAGATGAGCGCCTTAATGGTGTTCAGGTCAACTTGGAATTTGGGTACCGATTCTAATCACTTATAGCACTTTTTGCTTTTGTGGCAATTACATACGGATCGAAATCAGCATCTTTCCCGTATTTCTCGACGTACTCCTCCGAACCCAAAAGATCCAGATCAACTATTTGTTGCAAAA
>Ga0100379_10000039_pt1 | contig 151551 bp, 185 predicted proteins | sample CryGeymeta201503_FD_80418 | JGI IMG/M metagenome (GOLD analysis project Ga0100379, IMG submission 80418) | Groundwater microbial communities from Crystal Geyser aquifers in Utah, USA - Crystal Geyser metaG 2015-03 | ecosystem: Environmental > Aquatic > Deep subsurface > Groundwater | place...
TAAATACCCTAAAGGGCATAAATACTCCCAAGGGCATAAATACCCTAAAGGGCATAAATACTCCCAAGGGCATAAATACCCTAAAGGGCATAAATACTCCCAAGGGCATAAATACCCCCAAGGGCATAAATACTCCCAAGGGCATAAATAAAAAGGGAGATAAACTTCTTTCTATTTACTGGTTTGCAATTCTTGTTATTGTTGCAGTAGGAGTAGTGTTAATGGTAAATTCTTTTTATGGAAAAAATTATGATGTAAGAAAGCAAGAATCCGAAATTTTAGGTCAAAAAGTTGCAGATTGTATTTATTTTGGGGGGGAATTTAATCCTCTTTTATTAAATAACCAAGGAGGATTCAGAGAAGACTTTAAAGATAATTTTTTAGAAAAATGTTCTTTAAATTTAACAATTAATGAAGAATTTAAAAGGCCCCCTTATTACTTCGAAGTTGAATTTTTTTTAGAGGAAGATTTAAGAAAATCTTCTCTTTTAATTTCAGAAGGGAATAAAAATTGGAAATCTGATTGTGATGTTTCCGTTTCAGGAAAAAGTAAACTTGCAACTTGTTTTAATCAGGAATTTTTTGCGAAATTAAATTCAGATTCAGTTTATTTGATTAAGGTTCTTTCAATTGTGGGGAAAGTTGAAGAAAACACAAATTAAAATGAAAACTAAAAAAGCACAAATAGGTGAGACTCTAACTTGGTTAGTTGCAACTATTTTAATTGTAATTATGATGGTTTTTTTTATTTTTGGAGCTTCTCTTTTGGGGGGAACAAAAAAGATAGGAAATTTCCGTCCAGGAATTACTGGAAAATCTTCATTTGAGGGAGGAGACCCTTTTTTGAAAAAATCTCTTTTCACTTATGTTTCAATTGGTTCTGAAACAAAAAGACTGATTATGGAAAAAACTCTTTCTAAAATGGCAAGTGAAGATAAATTTAATTTAGATTATAATCAAACAAAAGCGGAGGTTGCTTTGAGATATAGTAAAAAATGATTAAAAAAATTAAAACTTTTAATAAGAAAGGAGACCTTCCAGTAACTCTTTTAGTTATTGGAATTTTTGCTCTTTGTGGATTTGCCCTTCTCACCTTTTTTATTTCAGATTTTAGGGCAGGTAATTCTTTTGTAGGAATAAGTATCTTACAAAAGGTTAATTCAAATGCGGATGAATATTCTTTTTATAAAAATAATGGAATGAAGGAGGACAAATTAAAAACTTTTTTTAATATTACAGAGGAGTACGGGAGAAATTATTTTTATGAAGAAAAGTTTGAGACCAAGGGGGGAGTCTTATTTTTTGGAGGTAAAAAGGTTCTTTTGTTTTCAGTTCAGTACCAGGTCCCCTCATAGGAAGTTTTATAAATATTTTTTACTCTATTTACTTGAAGAGAGATGACAATTCAAAATAAAAAAGGACAAGGGATGAGTACAAATACCATAATTCTTTTAATTTTAGGTTTAATTGTTCTTGTTGCTCTTGTTTGGGGTTTTGCCACAGGATGGAGTGCTTTTCAGAAATATTTTAATCCCTCAAATGTAGATTCGGTTATTGACGATTGTAATGTTGCATGTACTTTAAACAATCAATATGGTTATTGTTCTGGTGAGAGAACTTTGAAATCAAATGAAGATAATTTAAAGATTAAATCTAGTTGTGCAGTTTTTTCAAGCGAAAAAACTTTTGCAAAATATAAAATTCCTTCATGTGCCTCAATCTCTTGTGATTTAAAATGTGAAGACATTGTAATTGATGGAAAGAAAGGAGTTAACAGTGTAAGCACAGGAAAGTATGATGTTAGTTCTTTAGCAAAAGAAGACAAGTGTTTTATTAATTAGTCTTTTATTTGTTTTTTAATAATTAGTAATTGTTTTAAACTTATTCTTCTTTAGATATTTATGGCAAGAGATAGTGAAGAAAGAAGAAATAAGAAGAAAGATAAGCTCAGAGAGAAGAAGAAGCATCCCTACAAAACAGGGGGAAAGTTTAGGCTTGGAAATATCAAGATGAAAGAATCGGCTGACAAAAAGAAAAAGAAGAAAAATTAATTTTTATAAACTCTAAATCCTATTTATCTTGATGATTGAGGTAATTTTTTTATATGGGTTGGCCTTTGTGTGGTTAATCTTTGCAGTAATTTCAGACCTCAAATCTAGAGAGATTCCAAATTGGCTTAATTTTAGTTTAATTGCTTTTGCTTTTGGATTTAGGTTTTTTTACTCTCTTTTTGTTTCAACTGATTTTTCACTTTTTTATCAAGGAATTTTAGGTTTTTCAATTTTTTTAGTGTTGGGAAATTTATTTTATTATAATAAAATGTTTGCTGGAGGAGATATGAAACTTATGATTTCTTTAGGAGCTGTTCTTCCTATTTTTTCTAGTTTTGCTCAGAATTTGAAATTATTTTTATTGTTTATTTTGATTTATCTTTTTGTGGGAGCAATATATGGAATATTTTTAAGTTTAATAATTGGAGTTATTAATTTTAAAAAATTTAAAAAAGGATTTTTAGTTTTATTTAATAAAAATAAAAAATTGATAATTTGGGGTACCTTCTTTGCTTTTGTTTTTATCTTGTTAAGTTTTTATATCAATTATCTCTTTTATTTTGGAATTCTTATTTTTGTTTTTCCTTATTTTTATTTATTCTTAAAATCTGTTGATGATTTTTGTATGGTGCGTGAAGTTATTCCCTCTAAATTGACTCCAGGAGATTGGTTAAGCGAAGACATTAAAGTTAAAGGTAAAACTTTTAGAGCAAATTGGGATGGACTTAGTGAAGAAGAAATTAATCGTTTAAAGAAAAGAGGAAAAAAGGTATTGATTCGTTATGGAATTCAGTTTGCTCCAGTTTTTCTTATTAGTTTTATTCTTCTTTGGATTTTTTTAGAGACAACTTTTTTTGATTTGTTTTTTAGAAGTATTGGGTTTTAAGGAATCCTTTTTGGGAGCCAAGTATTTTTTTCATTAATTTCTTCTTTTGTTTTTTCTTCCGAATCTTCTTTGTTATTATCTTTTTCTTTAACTTTGGGTTCTTCTTTTTTAGTTTCTTTTTCTATTTTTTCTTTTACTTTTTTTAATTCTTCGGGGGTTAAGTTTTTTCTATCCGATTCAAGAGATTCCTCTTCATAAATAGGGAGAACGTTCAAAACTTCATGGCCCATAACATTTGTTGAAATTAAGTCTATTTTTTTAGGATTAAAAGTTTTCTTTAGTTTTTCCTGAATTGTGATTGCCAATTTACCTACTTCTCCAGGTAACTTTTCTTTTGATTCAATATGTTCTTTAGGAATTATTAAAGAATGTCCTAATGAAGCTGGTTTTATATCTAAAATTGCAATCGCTTTTTCATTTTCTCCAATTTTAGTGGAAGGAATATCTCCAAAAATAATCGAGCAAAAGATACATTGAGATTTTTGATTTTCCCCCCCAATTAACCCTTGTTCTTTTAAAAATTTAGTAAATTCTTCATCATTCATCCCTTTTATATTTTTTATAAATTCTTCTGCTTGCGATTTTTCATAATTGGAATTTATGTGTTCAATTAGCTTTTCTTTAATGTTTTCCAAATCTTTTTTAGTTTGTGTCATTTTTTGTTAATTTTTTTAGATAAGTGCTATTTTCATTTAATTTTTTTTCTTGAATATAATTGTACATTTTAGTGTATCCCTCTGACAAAAGGGGAGAAATTTTATTTATATAAGTTAAAGTTCTTTGAAATTCAACATCATTTTTTGTTGGAGTTTCTTTTTTTGGAATTTTTTCTTCTAAAACTTTTATTAAGAGATCCGAAGCCTTTTCTGAAAGATTGATTAATTCAATTTTATCTTTAAGAGTTAATTTCATACTTTTTTTAAGAAATTTTTATTAATAAATATTTAGGCAATCTTTCTCATATCAATAAGTTCAGCTGAAGATACATCTTCAATACCCTCAAATTTGGCAATTAATTCTTCTGTACTCTTGTCATCAGGATAAAAGAAGAAAACAATTACTGATTTTAATCCAAATGCAATTGGTTCAATGGAATATTCTTTATTGTTTCCACCAAATTCCTCAACAATTTTTTTTGCTTTTTCAGAAATATTTTCTAGACTCACTTCTGGAGAGGTAGGCATTAGTTTATATTTTGCTCCGTTTATTCCAGTCATTTTTTTTAAAAATTTCAAGAGTTTATAAACGTTTAGGGTTTTGGTAAATCTTTTTTGAATTGTTACTTTGAAATTTACAAAATGCTTAAAAAGAATGTTGATTTTTTTAAGAGATGATTAATAGAAATTTAATTTTTGTTGGGAGAAAAATATAATGGAAGGAAGTTATGAAAAAATTTTATCTAAATTATCTAAGGTTTCTGGGATAGAAGAGGGAGAAATTGATAGGAGGGTTGAAGCTAAAAGGTCTAAATTATCTGGTTTGATTAGTCGTGAAGGAGCTCTTCAGGTTATTGCTGCCGAGTTAGGTATTTCTTTTGACAATGAAAAATTAAAAATTGATGAACTTCTTCCAGGAATGAGAAAAGTGCATTTTTCTGGGAAGGTTATAACTGTTTATCCCATAAGAACTTTCACTACTAAGTCAGGGGAAGAGGGAAAAGTTGTTAATATGATTGTTGCGGATGAAACCTCCAACATAAAACTTGTTCTTTGGGATACAAACCACATTAAAATGATTGAAGATGGGACAATTAAAGAAGGAGTTTCTATTGAGGTTTCTTCAGGAAATATGAGGCAGGGAGAAGTTCATATGGGAAGTTTTGCCGAATTAAAATTAAGTGAAGAAAAATTTCCAGAAGTAAAAACTGAAAAACCAATAAAAAAGAAAGATATTCAAGAATTTAATGTGGGGGATAAAGTTAATACTCGTGCCTTTGTTGTTCAAGCTTTTGATTTAAGATTTTTTAATGCAAATATCGATACAGGTAGAAAAGCGACGGAGGAAGAAGTTTCTTCAGGAGTTCCAACAGAGAAACGTGCAATTCTAAACGTAGTAATTGATGATGGAACTGAAAACACACGTGCAGTCCTTTTTCATGAGATGGTTCAAAAAACAGGTTTAACTGAATACGAAGATGAACAAAAAATGAAAGAACAAAAAAATAATCTTTTAGGGAAAGAATTTGTATTTGGAGGAAATGTAAGGCTCAATTCATATTTTAATAATCCAGAATTAATTGTTGATTCAGTAGACGAAATTAATGTTGAAAGACTTATTGATGAATTAGATATTTAGGATGTTATCAAGAACACACTTAGTTTTCTCTTTATTTGTTGGTCTTCTTTTAATTCAAAGTGTTTCAAATCCAATAATTTTTTTAATTGCTGTTTTAATTTCTACTTTTCTTCCTGATTTGGATTCTTATACTTCAAAATTTGGAAAGAGGTTTTTTTCTCGTGTTTTGACTGCTTTTACAAAACATAGAGGGGTTATGCATAGTTTACTCTTTTTGGGAGTTTTTTATTTTTTATTCTATTTTTATTTTCCAAGTATTTCCTTGGGCTTTTTAGTTGGTTATGGAACTCACCTATTGGGAGATTTAGTTACCAAACAAGGATTGAGGTTGTTTTATCCATTTAAATTTAGAATTCATGGATTTTTAAAAACAGGAGGAAAAATTGAAAGTTTTTTATTTTTATTCTTTGGAATTTTTGATTTGTTTTTAATTTTTAAATTAATCTTTGAAGTATATCTTTAATTGTTATAAACTTTATAAACGAAGGGTCTTTTAATTTTTTATGGCTACAAAAAAAGAAATTGAGGAGATTAAAGACGCAATTTCTGACGATGAAAAGAAAAAATCTAAATCTAAAAAAGAAGAAAAATCCTTAGAATTAACTGATTTACCTGGAATTGGACCTGCTGCTCTTTCAAAATTGGAAAATGCAGGAGTATATGACATGATGGGGTTGGCAGTAATGAGTCCAGCTTCACTTTCTGATGCTGCAGGAGTTAGTGGTGCAGTTGCAAGAAAGGCAATTCAAGCTGCTCGAAATATTTTGGAATTAGGTTTTAGTGATGGAATGGAATTTGCAAAAAAAAGATCTAACGTTTTACATATTACTACCGGAAGTAAAAGTTTAGATGAACTTCTGGGTGGAAGAGGGATTGAAAGTAAGGCAATAACAGAAGCTTTTGGGGCTTATGGTTCGGGTAAAACTCAGTTAGGGCTTTCCTTAGCGGTAAATGCACAACTTCCAATTGAACAAGGGGGAGCAGGAGGAAAATCGGTTTATATTGATACTGAAGGAACTTTTAGACCAGAAAGAATAAATCAAATTTCGGATGGAATTGGGGCTAACCCTGAAATGGTTTTAAAAAATATTTTAGTTGCGAGAGCATTTAATTCAGACCATCAAATTCTTCTTTTAGAAAAAATTGGGGAAATGATAAAAGCAGGGGAACCAATCAGATTAATTGTTATTGATTCACTTACTGCTCATTTTAGAGCAGAGTTTGCAGGAAGAGGGCAATTAGCAGATAGACAACAAAAACTTAATAGGTATATGCATGAATTAATGAAAATTGCTGAAACTTATAACTTAGCAGTTTATGTTACAAATCAAGTGATGGCTAATCCTGCTCAACTTTTTGGAGATCCAACTTCTCCAATTGGAGGAAATATTGTAGGTCATGCTTCAACTTTTCGTCTTTATTTACGTCGAGCAAAACAAGGAAGTCGTGTTGCAAAATTAATTGATAGTCCAAACTTACCAGATGGTGAAGCGGTTTATTTTGTGACAAACCAAGGAATTAAAGATAAATTATAAAGATGGAATCAAATAATTATGGGGAATCTTCAAATTTAGGATGGTATTATTTTGGAAGAAGTTTGAAGTTAGGTCAACATCATAAAAATTTTGTTCTTTATCTTTCTAAAATTAACGCTGAAAAGAAGAAGAATATTTCAGGAATTTTTGTTACTAGAAGAAGACTTGAAAACTTTTTTGAAAAAAATCCTAAATTTGATGAAAAATCAATGGGAGATTTTAAAATTAAAAACCAAGGAAATTTTTTTTATTTTAATAAAAAGGAAGAGTGAATATTAATTTCCCGGAATAATTAATCTGTGTCCTGCATAAATAATTATTGGAAATCCATTTGCTTTTTTTAATTGATATAAAGAAACTCCAAATTTTCTTGCTATTTTTCCAAGGTTATCTCCTTTTCTTATGGTGTAAGTTCCCCCTTCAAAAACATACTTTTCTTTTAATTTTGAAAATTCTTTTACTAAATTTTCTTTTGTTCCTTTAGGAACTCTTATTTCAAAAGAATATTCACCTTTTACTATTTTTTCTGGAGGGGTTGCATCGAGCCCATATGCAGGATTATATTTTTTTAAATCTTTTTTTGAGATTCCCAAAATTTTTGCAAGAATTCCAAAACTAGCTTGTTGGTGTACATTTAAGGTATCAAAATTTTTTGTTAATAAATTGTCTAGAATAGTATCTTTTTTAGGATTTTCAAAATTTATTCCTTCGCTTTTTTCCTGATATGCATATATTTTTGGAAGGTGTTCTAATGTTTCTCTTGGCAAAACTCTTTTTTTTAAAAGTTCATCAAAGTTAAAAGAGTTAAATCTTTTTAATTTGTCAATGACTCTTCCTTCTCCACAGTTGTAAGCAGCTATTGCAAGACTAGGATCCCCCAAATCAGAATAAAGAAAATTTATGTAATCCATTGAAGCAGGGATTGCTTTTAATGGGTCCATCCTCTCATCATACCAGATTCCCATTACTTTTAGTCCCCATAATTTTGCTGTTTGAGTCATGAATTGAGCAATTCCTTTTGCTCCTGCTCTAGATTTTATGTAGGTTTCCATACCACTTTCTACAGGATACATATATTTTATCAAATTTGGAATTGCTTTTTCATTCGAGACAGAATCTATAAAAGGTTTATATTGTAAAAATTTTTCTAAGGAATTCATAAACCATTTGTTTTGTCTAGTTTCGTAAAGTTTTTTATAATAAGCAATTTTTTCTGCAAATCTTTCTCCCATTGGGAATTTTTTTTCAGCATTTGCTATCTCTTCTTTTGAAACTTCTATTTCATTTTCTAAAGCTTCTTTTTGTGATTTATATTGTTCAAGGTTGTACAAATTTTCAAGAGGGTCTATAAAATTATAATCTTCTAATGAAAGGGCTGATTGTGAAAGTAGTCTCATTCCTTTTTGGAAATAAACTTTTGAAGAATCATCTTTTCCTTCTTCATAAAAATTTTGTCCTCTTTCAAAAAATTCTTTTGCTTTTGAATAAGCATTAGGTCCATTCAAAGTGTCAAGGGGATTTATTTTTACTGGAATTTCTTTTGTTACATAAACTGTATCAATTTTAGGTTTTGGAGTTTCTTCTTTGGAAATATTTGGAAAATTTGAACATCCTATTAGGAAGAGGGGAGAGAGTAAAAGTAAAAGACTTTTTTTAAGTTTCATAAATTAAAATTAATTCGATGTTTTTTAAGTATTATTGGGGAAAAAGAGCTGTTTTAATTTATTAATTCTTTTTCATCAAACCATAAAGAAATCTCTTTTTCTGCAGATTCTGGAGAATCCGAGGCATGAATTACATTTTCAAAACAGTCTGTTTCAGAATTAACTCTTCCATACTTTCCACGTAGTGTGCAAAAATCTGCTTTTTCAGGATGGGTGCTTCCTGCAAGTTCTCTTATTTTTTTAATTGCATTTTCACCCTCATAAACGATTGCAATTACATTTGCGTGGTTGTGAAGATCACCTATAAGATGTTTAATTAATTTTTCAAAAACTTCTTGACCATGTTTTTGAGGAATATCATAATAATGTTTTTCAGCAAGTTCTTTTTTGACATTGACTATTTTTAATCCAATCATCTTCAAATTAGTAGAATAAAGATCACTTATTACATGTCCAGCAATTCTTTTTGCAACTGCATCCGGTTTTATTAAAACTAATGTTCTTTCCATAATTGGTTGAATAAAAATTTATTTAAAAAGATTTGTTTTCTTTTTTGTATGGTTGAACCAGATTATATTCGTCTTGTGAAAGAAACAGAAATTTGTAAGCTTTGCACAAACATTGTTGTTGGGAAGGGAAATCCTACTTCTGATATTCTTTTTGTGGGGGAAGCTCCAGGAAAAAATGAAGATTTACAAGGTTTACCTTTTGTTGGGGCTTCAGGAAAAAATCTAGATAAACTTCTTAGTAATGTTGGACTTAGTTTGGATGAAATTTATGTTGCAAATATTTTGAAATGTAGACCTCCTGAAAACAGAGACCCTTTACCAGAAGAAATTAAGGCACACACTCCTTGGTTATTGGAACAAATAAAAAAAATAAAACCAAAAGTAATTTGTTCACTCGGAAATTATTCAACTAAATTTTTTTTAAGTGAAGGAAATCTTGAATTGATGGGTAAGCAACCTGGAATTACTCAAGTTCATGGAAAAGTTAATTTTGTTAAAATTAATGGAGTGGAAATTAAGCTCATTCCTTTATTTCATCCTGCCGCAATAATTTACAATCGGAAATTACTTCCACTTTGGGAAAAAGATATGGAAATTGTAAAAAAAGAAATTTCACAAGAGAAATTTTTTTAATCTAACCAAATTTTTTTTATTCCCTCTATTTTTTTAACCCTTTCAATAATTTCTTCTAATTCTTCAAGAGAGTTTAATTTTAAAATAAAATAACATTCTGTATTTTCATTTCCTGCTAATTTTGCGTTTGCTTCAACGACTTTAAATCCTTTTCTTGAGATGGTGTTCAAAATGTCAGCCAAAATTCCTGGCCTATCTCTTCCCTCCACTGTTAATTTTATTTGTTTTTCAAAAGTTTCTTTCCAAGATGCTTCTACTTGGTTTTTTTTTGCTTCTTTAATTCTATTACATCCTTTTTTGTGTATTAAACCCCTTTTATGGGATTTGATTATTCCAATTATTTTTTCTCCAGGGAGAGGATTACAACATTTTGCAAATGTTAACAAATGATTTTTAAATTCTTTCATTATTACAGGGTTTTCAGTTTTGTTTTCCTTAGAATTTTCAAGAGGTTTTGACCTGGGCACAGGAATATTCTCAAATCTTTTTACCTCCCTCGAAATAATCTTTTTGGCATAACTAGTCTTTACAAATTTCATCCAATCTCTTCTTGGTCTTTGAAACTTATTTGTGGTAATTTCTATTGTTTGGTTGTTTTTTAAAATTGTTTTTAATGGAACAAATTTTCCATCAACTACACCTCCTATTGACTGATTTCCTATTTCAGCATGAATTTTATAAGCAAAATCTAAGACAGTTGAACCATTTTTTAATTCAATCACTTTTCCTTTTGGAGTATAACAATAAATTTTATCCTGGAAAATATTAATTTTTAGTTCATTAATTAAAGAGTTCTTATTTTCTTTTAACTTTAATAATTCTTTAAACCAACCTGTTTTCTTTTCAAATTTTTTATCCCCCTTTATTTTTTTATATGCCCAATGTGCAGCTTTTCCTTCTTCTGCAAATTCATCCATTTCTTTGGTTCTTATTTGTATTTCTAAAAGTTTTTTTTCAAATAAAATGCAAAAGTGTAAGGATTGATATCCATTTTCTTTTTGATTTTTAATATAATCTTTTATTGTTTCTTCCAATACTTCATAATCTTGAGAAATTATTTCAAATACACTATAACAATCTTTAATATTTGGAGTAATTATCCTTATTGCAAATTGATCTTTTTGTTCGTTTAATGGAACCTTTCTTTTTGTTATTTTTTCATAAATACTATAAATTTGTTTTTCTCTTCCCTTTATTTCAATTCCTTTTAATTCCTTTTTTAATCTAATCTCAAATTCTTTTATGATTTTTTTTATAAATTCTTCTCTTTCATTTTTAGACATTTTAAGAAAATTAGAAATTTCTAAGTATTTTTTGGGATTTAAAATTTTGAAAGATTCATTTAGTATTTTTTTTCTAATATTTTCTAAACCTAATCTTCCCAAAAGAGGAGCATAGAATTCATTCATTTCCTTTGCAAGATTTTTTTCTTTTTTCTCACAAAGGACTATAAATTTAGATATAGTTTCAATTTCAATCCCTTCAATATTTTCAATTGAAGAAATAATCACTTTTCTTAAAATTTCACTATTTTCTTTATTAGATTTTTTGATTATTTCTTTTAATTTTTTTTGTTCTTCAAGTATTTTTAGAACTTCTTTTCCAAATTTCTTCCTTATTTCTTCTTTTATTTCTTCTTTAGGATTTTGAAAAAATCCAGCGTAAATTTGTTCTTTAGAATGGTCTTCTAAAATGAGATAGTTTCCCACCTTAATATTCAAATCCCTCTCAAAAAATTCTTTATACTTTTCTAAAAAGTCAATCGCTTCTCTAAAAAAATCTTTTTTTTCTTTATCTATTTCAAATAAATCTTCCATGATTAATTAAGGAGGTTGAAGTTTATATAATTCATTTAGAATTACTTTTTTTGAAAGGGTTTCAAATTAATAAATTTATAATGGGCTTCAGAAGTTTTCTTTCCACATTTTTTACAAATTTTTTTAAGAGTATATTCAGAACAATTCACACATTTTTTCAATTTCATAGAAATTTATTCTAACCCAATTAAGTATTCCCTTAATCTTGATGGAAGTTTTACTCCCAGTTTTTCTTCTATTTCAGAAGGTTTAACCCAAACTAGTTTTTCTACATTTTCCCCCGGTTTTTCTTCTCCTTCAGTAGCTTCACATAAAAAATGAATTTTTAATTTTTCTTGGTTTTTTAGCATGTTTTCTGCATAAACTGCACCCAAATTATGAACTTTATATCCTGTTTTTTCCTTTGTTACTTCTTTTAACTTCTCATCCAATTCTTGCTCATACCCTAAGTCCCCTTCTAAAAAAGAGTATCTTTCATCTCCTACATTTTTTCCAATTAAGAGTTTTCTCTTTTTCGGGTCAAAAATTATTCCCACAATTTTTACATAAAATTTTGAGGTTTCCATATTTTTTTTAGAAATTTCGGGTATTTAAGTATTTAGTTTCTTTTTTGAGTGATATTTAGGCAACAATCATTTCCATATTTTCTTTCTTACATTCTTTTTCTATTTCTTCTATAAATTCTTTTATTTTCTGATCTGTTTTCTTTAAATTTTCTCCTTCTGAAATTAGGGAATATCTTCCTGCAGCAATATATTTTACTTCCACTCCCTTCCTATTTGAGAGGATCTTTTTGATTAAATTAATTCCTTCTGGATTTGTTGAAGTGAGTTTAATCTCCTTTTTCAGATAAAAAACTTTTTCTTTTTGTTTTTTTAAGATATCAATTACTTTTTTTGAGTCTTCTTTTCCGATTAATTTTTCAAGTTCTTTTGGATTTTCTTTTGAGAGGTTTAGAAATTCTTGTAGTGGAGCCTTTTCTTTAATTTTTTCTACTATTTCTGAAGTTTTTTCTTTTAAAATTGATTTTAAAATATTAATATAACTTTTTTCTAATTTATTTTTTTCAAGAACTTCTTTTTGTTCCTTTTCTTTTACTCTTCTTAGAGAAAGTTCGATATGGTCATTCATAATCCTCAATACTTTACAAATAATTGTTTTTTTTGGAACGACATAATCCCTTAAATTTCTTATTCTTCCAGCTGCAATTTCACTTAAAATGATTGTTCCAGGCATTTTTGTTCCAACTATTTCAACAAAAACAGTTGTTCCAACAATTTTTTCAACATTACAGATTAAGATATCTCCTGGTTCAATTTCCATAAAATAAGAGAGAAAGCTTGTGTTTTAAAGGTTTTGATGTTCACCAATTTTTACTATTTCTAGTTCCAATTCTCTTTTTATTCTTTCAATAAATTCCTCTTCATCTTTTATGTCCAGAACACATCCTGCTGCAGAATGGTGTCCTCCAACTTCTCCATTAAAGGATTCCATCACGTTTGACAAAAGTTCTCTTAAATTTCTTCCTTTTCTTCCACAATTTCTTCCAGAAACTTTTATTTTTTCTTTACCATCATATCCCATTCCAATAATTACAGTTCCTTTCTCATAATCAGGAGAGTTTGCAAGAATACTTGAAATGGTTCCAATCATGGTGTCTTTTATATTGTCCTTTGCGTTTAGAATGATGTATCCTTTCCCATTTATTTTTTTCTGGTCTTGTGCAAATTTTATTCCAGAAATTAATTGTTGTTTATATTTAGTATGTATTGATTCAGCTTTCTTTTTGTATTCTAGATTTTCAAGGCAGAAGCCTATTGCTGCTTCAGGCCTTCCTTCTCTTGAACATGCATTTATTTTTGCAGAGATTTCTCTTGCATCTTCAAGTTTTCCAAAGAATTTGAGTAAAAAAAGGTCTCCAATTAAATCTTTATGTTTTTTTTCAGGGTTTCTTAAGACTATTGAAGTAACTAGTCTCTCCATTTCTTCTTCAGTTAAGTCAATCAAATTTTTGTATTTCCCTCCTTCAGGGTTTAATCCCGCTTCCCTTAATAATTCAAAGACTCCTTTAGGGTTTCCAGTTACTCCAGGGATAAATGGGTTGGAGGAAAATTCCAAAACTCTATTTAATGGTCTTGTTGAAGGGTAGATTGTTAATCCTCTTTTTCTTAAAATTTCACTTTCTTCTAAAATTCCGTTATTTAATTCATCAATTTCTTTTTCGAGCATATCTCCAATCATTCCGAGTACAGCAAGTTTAGCCAAATCTTTATTTCTTTCATCAATTTTTTTACAAAAAAGGTAAGTCAAACCTGAGGAAGAAATTTTTTGTTTAGAAGTTAACTCGGGATTAATTATTTCCACGTTTGAGGGAATTTTTTTAGAATCTATTTCGTGATGATCAATTATATAAACTTTTTTTAAATTTCTTTCTTCAATATCTTTTAAACTTCCGGAAGCCAAATCTAAAAAAAGAATTATTTTTTCTTTGCTAAGTGAATTAATTATTTCTTTATTTAGTCCTTTTATAATTCTCAATGAAAATTTTTGATCTAACCTTTTTAATGCTTGGATAATTATTGATGCAGAAGTAATTCCATCTGTGTCAAAATGGCTAATAATTTCAATATTTTTTCCTTTTGAATTTTCTAAAAATGAATTCACAGTCTCTTCCAATTTTATTTCTAATTCACCATCTTTCATTTTAATTACTAACTTCCGAAAGAAACAAGACTATTTAATTTCTATTCCAAAATATTTTTTTAACTTTCTTAATTGAGAGAAAACTCTATCTTTTTCTCTTTTTGCTCTTTTATCTTGCTTATTCTTTTTTGAGTGACTTTCAATTCTGTTGAGTTTTTCTTCCACATTTTTTAAATCGGGGTTTTTATAAAGTTCTCCCAAAATATGGGAAATTTTTCCAGAATATTCTTTTGGGTGAATTCCTTCATCCCTTAATTTTTGCCCAATCTTTTCTGAGGTTAATCCTTCTTTAGCGAGTTTTTTTACCTTTTCTTCAAATTTTTTTTGGGAAAGCTTTTTTTCTTCTTTAACTTCCTTTTTTTTCTCTTTCATTTTTTCTTTAACTTCTTTTGTCATGTTATTTAGTTGTAATTTTCTTTTTTAAAGCTTGTGGCAAGTGTTTTAGTATTAAAAGACAAGGTATTTAAATTATTCTTTTCTCTTTTAGGTATGGGCAAGGTGATTGGAATTTTAAGTTTAAAAGGAGGGGTTGGAAAGACTTCTAGTGTTGTTTCACTTGGTGCAGCACTCGCTTCTTTTGGTAAGAAGGTTCTTTTAGTGGATGCAAATTTTTCTGCTCCAAACTTAGGAATTCATTTAAATGTTATAAATCCAGAAAAAACAATTCATCATGTTTTGAATGGAGATTTTTCTATTAAAGAGGCAATACATCAACTCGATAGTTTTGATTTAATTCCCGCTTCAATGTATCCTAAAAAACAATTTGATCCATTAAAATTAAAAGAAAAAATAAAACAGTTGAAGGGAGATTATGATTTTGTATTAATCGATTCTTCTCCAGCTTTGAATAATGAAACTCTTGCAGCAATAGTTTCTTCAGATGAACTTTTTGTTGTTTCAACTCCAGATTATTCTACTCTTACTATGACCCTAAAAGCAATTGCTCTTGCAAAAAAAAGGGGAACTCCAATCTCAGGTTTAATCTTAAATAAGGTTTATAATAATAAATTTGAACTTAGTCTAGAGGACATTGAAAAAACTAGTGAAGTACCAGTTCTTGCAGTTATTCCTCATGATGTGGGAGTTTTAAAGGCTCAGTATTATTTTACTCCTTCAACTTATTTAAAACCAAATTCCAATTTGAGTATAGAATATAAAAAACTTGCAGCTTGTTTAACTGGAGAAAAATATGCCCCTTTTAGAATAAAAGAAATATTTCAGAATGTTTCTCCAAAAAGGCAAGACGTTAATCGGGAACTTTTTTATAAAACTATTTTTTAATAGAAAGATAAAAAAATAAAGTGCTTTGTCAAAAAAAGAAAATAAACTTTTGACAAAGCCCTAAAAATTCAAGACTTTTTTTTCAAATTATACAAAGTAATTCATATCAATTAGTGCCGTATTTTGTTCCCCTCTAGCTGTTTTCTTTGGTAAGAGTACCAAAGCTTGTTCTCCGACGATTCCCAATATATTTACTTCTAGTCTACTTGTTTTTGAGAGCATAAATTCCTTTGCGGGAACAATATACCTCTCAATTAACAGGTTTTTGAAAAAAACTTTTTGCCTAGGGCAATAAAGTGTTGCTTTTTCCATATTCATTTTTGTTGAAAATTCTTTATATTAATTCATTAAAATTATTAAGTAGGGGTTAGGAGTTAGGATTGAAGAGTTAAAGGAAGAGGTTCCTTTCCTCCAGTTAAAAGGACACTTGCATAAAGGAAGGAATGTGAATGAATTATCAGAACTTTTTACTTGTTAAAAAAAGGAGGAGGTTTAGTTTAAAATTTTTCATTAATTTTGTCACTTTGGCCAATTGTTTTCTTTTAAAAGGCTTTAATTGATTTTTCAATATCAAAACTCTTATAAATTCTTTTTAGATTAAATTTCTATTAAAGCCCCCTAGTACAGTGGTCAAGTATACTGGCCTTTGAAGCCAGGGACCCAGGTTCGAATCCTGGGGGGGCTATTTTTTTAGTTAGAGCAGTCTTTTTTCGTTCCACAGTTTGGACAAGTAAATTTACATTTTATTCCAGTTGTTTCAAGTCCACAAACAATACAAAATTCAGTTTCCATTTGGAGTAAAATTTAGAATTCTTTTAATAGATTCGTGTTAACAAAAAAGTAACTAAGGAGTATTCTCCCTCTAGAGTGGATTAGGTTGAAATAATGAGAGATAATTAATTTTAAATACAATTTTATTTTTTATTTCTTATGAAAAACATTATTTTGTACTTAATAACTGGGACCCGTGGTGGAGAAACTAGGGGAAGAATAATCAATCTTTTGAAAAGTACCCCCCTGAATGCACATAGAATTTCAAGTGTTCTTGGAATGGATTATAAAACTGTAAAACATCATTTAAAAGTTCTAGAGAAACATGGATTTCTCGAAATAATAAATAAAGGAAATTATGGAGCAATGTTTTTTTTGAGCAAGGAACTCGAAATGAATTTTTCTTTTTTTAAGGAGATATGGAACAAATTAGGTAAAGATTTGGGAAAAAGTTATTAAAAGGCTTTTTTCTCGTTTTATTTATGGTATTTATGATGGAAGTTTCGAAATGGATTTTAATTCTTAATTTATTTTTAATTGTATCTCTTCTTTATGTTTATCTAAAAAATTTAGTTAAATTCAAATCTTCTTTCACTTTTGGATTGTTTATTTTTGCATTTTTGTTTTTGGTCCAAAATGTGATTGCTCTTTACTTTCTTTTTACCATGATGCCTTATTATTCTCAAGGTGTTGAAGTTTATGCTTTTGTTTTTTCAATTCTTCAAACTATTGCATTTTCAATATTAAATTTTATTACCTGGAGATAACTTCAAATGGTTCAAGCAAGTATTCTAATTGTTTTCTTTGCAGGAATAGTGTCCTTTTTTAGTCCTTGCATTTTACCTATTGTTCCTGGGTTTTTAGGGTATTTAGCGGGAACAATTTCCCCAAAAGAAAAGGCACAAAGAAGGGTTGTTTTTTTTAATAGTCTTTTTTATGTTTTAGGTTTCACTCTTGTTTTTTCACTTATTGGAATTTTATTTAATACTGTCTTAAGCGGGTCTTCATATATTGTGCAAACCTGGCTTGCTAGAATTGGGGGCATTTTAATAATTATTTTTGGTTTGCATTTAACAGGATTAGTTGAAATTCCTTATTTAAAGAGAAGTTATACTGTTGATGTAAAAAAGAAATTTAAAATAACTTACTTAAACAGTTTCTTATTCGGAGTTGTTTTTGCGGTTGGATGGACTCCTTGCGTTGGAGTTGTACTGGGAAGCATTTTAACTCTTGCAATTACTCAACCTGGAATGAGTTTCATCCTTTTGTTTATTTATTCATTAGGGCTTGGAATTCCTTTCTTAATTGTTGGACTTTTCTTAGACCGGTCTCAAGGAATTATAAAGAAAATAGGCCCTAAAATGAAGTATTATAATTGGGTGATTGGAGGATTTCTAATTATCCTTGGAATATTAGTTTTTACTCAAAATTTGAATTTACTTGCCAATTTCAGTGTATTAAATAAATTATTTATTGGAAATTAAAAATGGAAAAACAAAAATTAAAAAATAAAAAGATTATTTCAATCTTAGTGGTAATTGCAATTGTATTAATAATTGTAATTTTACAGTTTAGTAAGGTATCTTTTATTAAACTAGAGAATTCTTCAAAAATAAATTCAAATTCTGTAAGTGAAAGAGTTCTTGAGAAAAGTAAACTTTATCCTGCTGCAAAAGAACTGGTTCATCCGGATGGATTTATCAATATTAATCCTTTTAATTTGTCAGACTACATTGGAAAAAAAGTAATCTTGCTTGATTTTTGGACTTACAGTTGTATAAATTGTCAGAGAACTTTTCCTTATTTAGAGAGTTGGAATGAAAAATATTCTGACAAGGGGTTGTTAATTATAGGGATTCACACACCCGAATTTAATTTTGAGAAAGAATATAATAATGTGCAAAAAGCAACTGAAGAATTTGGAATAAAATATCCAGTTGTTCTTGATAACAATTATTTAACTTGGCAAGCTTATGGAAATCAGTATTGGCCAAGAGAATACTTAATTGATATTGATGGATTTATTGTTCATGATCATATTGGAGAGGGAGGTTATGCTGAAACTGAAACTGCAATTCAAGATGCTCTAAAGGAAAGGCTTGAAGTTTTAGGAATGAATGAAACAATAAACTCGGGATTAACCCAAGGAAATTCAACTATCCAATTTTCAGGAATAAAAACTCCTGAAATTTATTTTGGTTATAAATTTTCAAGAGGACAGCTTGGAAACAGGGGAGGATGGAAGCCAGAACAAGTTGGAGAATATTCTCTTCCAGAAAAACTTAAAGAAGATAAATTTTATTTATCTGGAAGTTGGAAAAATAATTTAGATAGTATGGAATTGGTTTCTGACACTGGAGAAGTTGATTTAAAATATTTTTCAAAGGATGTAAATATTGTTGCTGGAGCAAATTCTTTAGTTCAAGTTACTTCTTACTTAGATGGAGAAAAAAGAAAGGAAGTAGAAGTTAAAGACCAAAAGCTCTATAATGTAATTAGTGAAGGAGATTACAATTCTCATACTTTAAAACTTAAAGTGGAAAAAGGGTTTAAAATCTACACTTTTACTTTTGGATAATTTTAAATATTCCTCTTGGTGATGAGTTTAGATAACCATTGTGATTCAAGTTGTTTGGGTTTAGATAGTTTTGTTGATAATTTTCCAACTACAAATCAAATTAATAAAGAATTAGATTTTCTTTTAAAGGATACTTTTTATGAAAAAATTGAAAATTATTCAAATAATATTTATTCTTTTTTTTATTGAACCTTTAATTAATTATTTTAAAAATTAATGCCTATACCTCCCACGTTTTTCAATTGCTTTAAGGCGTTCAAAAACTTTGTTTGATTCATTTTTATCTATTGATTCATAACCAGATTTAAATGATTCAAAAAGTTTTTTTGAATTTTCAAAATGTTTTGATTCTAAGGCTTCTTTAAACAAATGAATATCTACACCCTTTTCTTCATATTTTCCATTTAATGAACCCAATCCGAAATCTATTACATAAATTTCATTATTTCTAAAAATAATGTTTGAAGTTGTGAGATCTCCATGAATTATTCCTTCTTTGTGTAACAAACCAATTGATTTTCCAATTTTTTTAGTAATTGCTTTTTGTTTGTTTAGTGAATAATTGTTTAATTCTTTAGAGAGTTTATCTCCTTTAATTAGGGGCATTAAAATTGTATCTTCATTCTTTGAAAATTCAGGGAAAGGAGAATTAATTATTTCAGAAGCTTTTTTTAAAATTTTTGTCTCAGCTTTAGTTCTTCTTTTTATTATTTTTTTATCCAATTCTTTAATTCTGTATTCTTTTGAAACTCTTTTTTTTATTATTTTTCCTTTATCTAAATAAATTATTGCTTCAGCTCCCTGACTTAGAATTTTTTTTGTCATTCTGCCTTTTTCTTTCTTGGAAATATCAAAATAAGACCAAGAATCATTCCAATATCAACCACAAGACAATATGTGCAAAATGCTTTTATCACAAATATTTGGAGATATATAAAGAAAAGAGCAATTAATGAACCAATAGATATTCCAATTAGAATTAAAGCATGTTTATATTTTCTAGGAGCTTTAATGTGGGAGATTGTTAATGTTAAGAGGATAAAAAATGCAAGAATTCCAAGGTAACCATTGTTAACCCCTAAAAAATCTTTATATTGAGAACTTTGAACTGCTTCACAACCTGACTTTATTCCACATATTTGTTCAACAGGCAAAAAAGCAAGAACTATAGATGCAAATAAACAAACGGTCAATATCAAGACTAAAACTTTGTGTTTCATTTTAATGGGGGGGAAATATATTTTAAAAGGGTTTTGGGGAGAGGGGTTTTGGGAAGTTTAAAGTTTCATCTTGCCACCACGGGCAAATTTTTTCATTAGTTTCTGCATTTGTTTTTGGCTCATTCCTTCACTCATGTCAAGTCCATCAGAATCTTTTACCATACTCGCAAGCATATCATATTGTTTTAAGAGGCTTCGGACGTCTGAAGAATTTACTCCTGCTCCTTTTGCAATTCTTCCAATCCTTGTTGTTTGTTTTTTTAAAATTTCAGGGTTTTCCTTTTCATTTTCAGTCATAGATTTTAAAATGTGTTCCCATTTTGAAACTTTTTTTTGTTGATTTTCCAAAACATTTTCAGGAATCTTTGCAGTGTTTATTCCCGGGACCATTGATTTTAATTTTTCAAATCCTCCCATAGAATTCATTGATTTTATTTGTTCAACAACATCTTTTAGGGTTAATTTTCCCTCTTTGAGATTTTCTTCAAGTTTTTTGGTTGTTTTTTCATCAGTAGCTAACCTTACTTTTTCAATTAAAGCATTTAAATCCCCCATTCCAAGAAGACGTGACAAAAATGATTCAGGATTAAAGTGTTCTATATCATTTATTTTTTCACCTGTGGTGATAAAATAAACTCCAGATTTTGTTTCAGCACATGCAGTTAGAGCTCCCCCTCCTTTTGCAGTTGAATCCATTCGGGTTACAATTACTCCTGTGATGTTCAAATTTTCTGAAAATTTTTGAGATTGATTTTTTGCTGCTTGACCAATATCCCCTGGCATAACAAGAACAGTTTCATCAGGTTTGATTTCTTTATTCAATTTTTTAATTTCTTCAACAAGTTCTTTGTCTAAGTCGTGCCTTCCTGCAGTGTCCACAATTATAATATCAAACTTTTTTAAGTCAGGCTTAATTTTTTTCCATATTTTCAATGGATCTTTTTCTTTCAAATCTGTAAAAATGTGCAATTTATTTTGGTCTCCAAGTTGCATTAATTGTTCTTTTGCTGCAGGTCTCCAAACGTCAAGCCCCACAAGTGCAACCTTTTTACCCCTTTTTTGAAAATAATTTCCCAATTTTGCAACAGTTGTTGTTTTACCTGAAGCATAGAGCCCAACTAACATAATTTTTGTTTGGTTTTTCTCACTAACTTTTAATTCTTTTTTCTTTCCTAAAATTTTAACGAGTTCATCATGGAGAGTTTTAATTAAGTGCTCCTTTTTTTCAATTCCCTTTATTTTTTCATCAAATGCAACTTTTCTTAACTTTTCAGAAATTTCTTTTATTAAGGTAATATTTACATCTGCTTCAATTAGGGCACGTTGAAGTTCACGAACGATTGTATCCACTAAGTTTTTATCCAAAAATATAGCATTGGATATTTTGTCTGTTGCCTTTTTCAGAGCGTTTCCTAACTTTTCTAACATTCTTTTAGAAGTAAATGGTTGATTATTAAGTTTTTGGGTTTAATTTTCTAAGTAAGAAATGTAACTTTCAACGGTTGAATATTTTAAATTTAGTTCTTTTGTGATTTCATTTATTAATTATCCTCTCATCAATAAATTGCCCGTTTTACAAATTTTTTTAAGTCTTTCAATATTTTCCCTTTTTCCTCTCTTTTCCAGATCTTGGGACCTTTCTTTAATTAGAATATTTAATTCTTTAATTTTTGATTCAAGATTTTTTACTGGAATTGTTAATTCTTTTTCAGGAAGTCTTATTATAATCCTTTTATATATTCCAGTTTTTACTTCTTTCATTTTTAATCCAATCCTAATTTTTCAATAAATTTTTCTTTGTCAAACTTTTCAAAGTCCTTGTATTCTTGTCCTGTTCCTAGATATATAATTGGTTTTTTTGTAATATATCCCACACTAAGAGCTGTTCCACCTTTTTCATCGATATCAGCTTTACTCAAAATTATTCCATCAATTCCAATTGTGTCATCAAATGCTTTAACTTGGTCAACTGAATCATTACCTGTAATTGATTCCCCCAGAAAGATTACTCTATCAGGCTTACAAACTCTTTTTATTTTTTCCATCTCTTTCAAAAGGTTAGTTGCAGTGTGCATCCTTCCAGCAGTATCAATTAATACTGCTTTTATTTTATTTTTTTCAGCATATTTTACGGCATCAAAACCAACTGCTGCAGGGTCTGAACCATATTCATGACTTATTACTTTCAAATTCAATTTTTCTCCATGTTGGTTTAATTGTTCTATTGATGCTGCACGAAAAGTGTCTCCTGCTGCCAAAACCGAACTTATTTTTTTTGTTTTTAGGAGGTTTGCAAATTTTGCAATAGTAGTTGTTTTTCCAGCCCCATTTATTCCACAAAAAATGATTACATAAGGAGACTTTTTTTCTTCTATTTCTTTAACAATATCAAAAGGTTTGACAAGAACATTTTCTATAATTTCTTTTAGGCTTTTTTTAATTAAATTTTCTATTTCTTTCTTTTCAAGGTCTTTACCCACAATTTTTTCTTTTAATTCATAAATTATTTTTTCAGCAACTTCTAGGGCAACATTATTTTCTAAAAGAATCATTTCTAAGTCCTCAGAATAAGATTCAAATTCTTCACTTGAAATTCTTTTTTTCCCGGAGAAAATATCTTTAAAAAAATGTTTTTTTTCTTTTTCAGGTTCTTTTGAGATTTCTTTTATTTTTTCAAGAGTTTTTTCTGGTTCAGGTTGGAACATTTCCATTCCGTTATTAAATTCTTTTTCAGGTTCAACATATTTTTCTTTTGAAACTTCTTTCTTTAATTTTTCATCAATATTTTCTTCATCAATTTTTTCAAAAACTTTCTTTTTTTCGTTTTTCTTTTTAATTTGTTTTTCAGTTTTTTTCTTTTCTTTTCTAGAAATTTTCTCTTTTGGTTTTTCAACTGCTTCTTCAATTTTTGGAGTTTCCTCAGAAACTTTCCCAATCCATGATTTTAACTTGTCTTTTAGCTTTCCGAACATTAAAAATCTAAATTCTAAATGTTTAAATAGTTTTTTTTATTTTTCTTAATTATGGATTTCCTCAATTTTGGGATTGCAATCTTTTTAGGGGCATTAATTGGGATGCAAAGAGAATTTGCTCCTCAAAAAGAAAATTTTACTCGTTTTGCAGGAATTAGAACTTTTATTTTAATTACATTGTTTGGAGCAATTTTAGGTTTTTTAGGAGGAGATTTTAATTCTCTCCCTGTGATTATTGGTTTTGCAGGAATTATTCTTTTTTCAGCGCTTTCATATATTTTAACTTTTGTAAAGTTTAAGGTAATGTCAATTATTACTGAAGTTGTGTCTATTATGGCATTTATTTTAGGAGTGATGTGTACAACTGGGTTTATGAATCTTGCAATTATTTTTGGAATTTTAATTGTGGCATTTTTAGCATTTAAAGAAAGACTTCATGGACTCATCAAAAAAATGAATAGAAAAGAAGTTTCTGGAGTAATAAAGTTTGCAATTATTTCTTTAGTTGTTTTACCCCTTTTACCAGATAAAAATTTCTCCCCTGCAGACCTTCCCGGATTAAATGAAATATTAAATAATTTTGGAGTGAGCAATGAATTTCTTTCTCAATTAAATGTTTTTAATTTTTATCATATCTGGTGGATGGTTATCCTTGTTGCCGGAATTAGTTTTTTTGGATATTTTTTAGTTCGTTTTTTGGGTTCAAAGAAAGGACATGGTCTTACCGGTTTTGTTGGAGGACTTGTTTCTTCAACTGCTGTAACCCTTTCAATGTCAAAAGAAAGTCAAGGAAAAACAAAAGTTTCACCATACATTCTCGCAACAATTATTGCAATGTCAATTATGTTTATTAGAATTATCTTTGAAGTTGCAGTTTTAAATCCAATTCTTTTAGGAAAATTATTTTTGCCTTTAATGGGGATGTTTGTTTTAGGATTAGTTTTTTCATTTTATTTTTTAAGAACAGAAGATAAAAATCCTCATGCAAAGGAAATAGAATTCAAACAACCTTTTGCAATGGGTCCAGCAATTAAATTTGGTCTTCTTTTTCTTTTGGTTTTGTTGGTTTCAAAAATAGGTCAAATTCTTTTTGGTCACCTTGGAATTTATGGGGCAAGTATTCTTTCCGGTTTAGTAGATGTTGATGCAATTACCTTATCTATGTCTAGTTTGAGCAAAACTGGAGAAATTACTTCTGTTGTTGCATCCACTTCCATTCTTTTTGCTGCTATTTCAAATACTCTTGTAAAAATGGGAATTGCATTCTTTTTAGGAAGTAAAAAATATGGAAAAACAATTGTGGGAGTTTTTTCAATTGTTTTACTTGTTGGACTGGGGTTGTTGTTTTTTCTTTAGGAATTTTTATAAATAAGTCCTAATTTGTTAAATCATGAAAGGAATTTTAGTTATTCTTGATGGACTCGGGGATTTACCTAATAGACAACTCGGAGATAAGACCCCCCTTGAAGCAGCAGAGACCCCTCACCTTGATTTTTTAGCAACTCGAGGAGAAATGGGGTATATGTATCCTATTAAGCCAGGATATGCTCCTAGTTCGGATGAATCAATACTCAATTTATTTGGAAATGATATTAAAAACATAAGTAGGGGTGAAATTGAAGCAAGAGGGGCAGGATTAAATTTAAGGAAAGGAGATTTAGCCTTGAGGGTAGACATGGGAACGATTAGCTCCTTAGGGGAAGGAAAAGTAGTAAATAGACGTGCGGGAAGAACTTTAACCACTAAGGAGGCTAAAGAACTTGCCTTTGCAATTAATAAAATAGAATTTTCCTATAAGTTTGAATTTGTTGCAACAAATCAACATAGAGCAGTTTTAGTCATAAAAGGGGATTTTTCAGAAAAAATTCTTGGAAATGATTTAACTTATCACAAAGGAAGTGCAAGAGAAATAGAAAAATTTTCAGAATGTCAGGCAACCGTAAAACAAGAAAAGGCAGTTCATACTGCTAAAGTTTTAAATGAATTTTTAATTTTAAGTTATGAAGTTTTAAGAAATCATCCAGTTAACATCAAAAGAAAAAAAAGAGGGCTTCTTCCTGCAAATTATTTACTTGTTAGGGGAGCAGGAACTGAAAAACCCAAATTAAAAAAATATTCAAATTGGGTTTCAGCACATTATATGCCTCTTGAAATAGGGTTTTCTAGTTTAAGTTCAATGAAGAATTTTTCTTTTAAGTATCCCCCTTTGAAAGGATTAGATGCCTATGAAAACCTTTGGAAAGGACTAAAAAAAGCATCAAAACATTCAATAAAAGTTATAAAAAGAAATTTGAAAAAGGCAGATTATTGTTATATTCATATTAAAGAAACAGATTTACCTGGCCACGATAACAAACCTTATGAAAAAAAAGAGATGATTGAATATTTGGATAAAACCTTGTTTAAGTTTCTGGCAAGAACAGCCCCCATGAAAAAAATAAAAGTGGTTGTGACAGGAGACCATTCAACTCCATGCAAACTTAAAGGTCATTCGGATGACCCTGTACCAGTTTTGTTTTATAATGGAGAAATTCCAAAAGGAAAAAAACATTTTAGCGAGGCTGAAGCGAGAAAAGGTAAATTTGGAAGAGTTTTTGGTAAGGATTTGATAAAAAAAATTGGATTTTTAAAATAAATTTCTTGATTTGTTTTTATTTTAAAGTGGAACAACAATAATTAAAAAGAAAGATGATTTTTTGATAACTATGATTACTTACAAAGATATTTATGAGGCAGCAAAAAAAGAGAGATATTCTGAAAAATTACAACCTATTTCAAAAAATTTTGTAAAAGATGTCTCGAGATATCTTAAGGACAAAAAAGCCGCAGCTTCAAAGGATGATGATGTTTTTTCTGATGTTTTGTTAAAGACAAAAAAACAACTTGAGAATGCTGTAACTCTTTTTCAAGAGCTTTTAAGAAGAAGGAGAAAGAAAATTTTAAATTTGGTTTTAATTGCAAGTGAAACAGGAATTTCTAAATTAGATTTTAATAATATGCTTTTAGTCGAAAAAAATCTTTTTGAAGAGCTTATGAAATGTATTGAGAGTTCAGACAAGAAATTGAATGATATTCTTAATTCTGGAAGTGAAGAGGAAATTCAAAATAACATGCTTGTCGTTTTTTTGGAAGACGTTAATGAATTTAAATCTTCAGAAGGAGAAAAGTATGGGCCTTATGCAATTGGTCAATTTTCAAACCTTCCAAAAGAAATAGCCCAGATTTTTCTTTCAGACAAGGTAGCTGAAAGTATGGAGAGATAGTTCTTTAAAAAGAAAAAGTTAAAAATGAGCATTTCTTTAGATTTATGGAGGTAAAATAAATGGCAAAAGCGATGGAAAGTTGCGACCATAAAGGAAAGTCTATTTGGATGCTTGTTTTAGGAATTTTAATTCTTTTAAACGTCTACTGGCCTTTCTTAAGTTGGGGAGGATTTGTTGGAGCAGTTCTTGTTCTGGGAAGTCTTTTAAAATTGATATTTTACCAAAAGTAAATTCAATTCAATTTTTTTTATTTTTTATTTTTTAAGTTTTGTGATTTTTTCGTTCTTTTTTGCAGTTCTTGACAGGGTTTATAAAGTACTGCTAACTTCTTGCAGTAATTAAATTGATAAAAACAAAAAAATGGTAGTAAAAGATTTAACCGTGAATAATTTTGAAGAAGAAGTTGTGAATTCAAAGACTCCTGTAATCATTGATTTCTTTGCTGATTGGTGTGGTCCATGTCAAATGTTGAAACCTGTTTTTGAAAAATTAAGTGGAGAATATGAAGGGAAACTTAATTTTAGAAGACTTAACACTGAGAACGAAGAAATGATTGCAATGCAATTTGGAATACAAGGAATTCCTGCATTGGTTTTAGTTAATGATAAAAAGGAAGTTGGAAGAATTGTGGGTTTCATGGGTGAAGAACAACTAAAATCAAAAATTGATTCAATTCTTTCAAAAATTTAAAATATTAAATTTTTAAAATGATAGACTTTGCATGTAAAAAATTTGACTTAGAAGAAGTCATAAAATGTGTACTTGGACTTAGCAAGTCAGAGTTTCGTCTATTAAAATTTTTGTCAGAACATGAAAATAAGTTCACAACCGATGAACTTTCAAAAAAGTTAAGGTTAGATAAATCAACAATTCAAAGATCGATAAAAAAATTACATGAAAAAAATTTAGTTTTTCGTTCACAAATAAATCAGTCTGTTGGAGGATATATTTTTTTATACAGAATTAAAGATAAAGAGAATATAAGAAAATTGGTTAATGAGACTCTTGACAATTGGGTTGGAACTTTTAAGAAGAGGATTGTTGTTTGGTAAGATTTAATAATCATAGAAGGTTGATTTTTATATGAATAAGAGAGAAGTTTCAGGATTAATTTTGGCTTTGGCGGGAATTGTTTTAATTGTTATTTCTCCTTTGGCATCTTTTATAACTTTAATTTATGGAATTCCCCTCTTAATTATTGGGATCATTGTTTTTTTTAATAAGGAAGAAGATGAAATTGAAGAAATAGTCTACAAAAAAGGGGGTAAGAAAAAATGAAAGAAATGATTGTTACAACCGGAGAAGAAATTCCTGGAAAAAAAATTGTTCAAATTTTAGGTGTTGCTCGTGGAAACACTGTCCGAGCAAGAAATGTCGGACGAGATATTGGTGCTGCTTTTAAAAATCTTGTAGGTGGAGAAATAAAAACTTATACTGATATGGCAAGCCACTCAAGAGATGAAGCATATAACAGAATGGTAAATGAAGCAATTAGTTTAGGAGCTGACGCAATAATTGGGATGAGGTTTATGACTTCAACCATAATGGCTGGTGCTTCAGAAATGCTTGCTTTTGGTACAGCTGTTAAATTAAAATAAAGTTATTTTTAAAAAAATAAAAGCCTGTAGAGGGATTCAAACCCCCGACCTACTCATTACAAGTGAGTTGCTCTATCACTGAGCTATACAGGCATGATTAAATTTAGAGAAATCGATGTTTTTTAAAAGTTGTTGTCTTGGAAAATTATTTCTTCTTTTCTTTTTCCACATTCAAAACTCTTATTTCACAGAGTGAAAGAGGATAAATCTTTTTTAATTTGATACTAAGTTCTCTTTGGATTTTTCCTTTAAGAGTCTCGTCAAATATTTTCTCTGTTGAACTTTCTTTTGCCCATAAAATCAATTCTTCTCTTGCTTTGTTTCGAAGTGTTTTTCTTACTTCTCTTGAAACTTTTCTTCTTGTAACTAAGAAAGGTTTAATTCTTATTTGAGAATCTTTAGATTCAGTAGAGAAAGAGTCTTCAACATAATTTGTTCCACGTCTTACCATTCTTCTCAAGTAGTATGGAAGAAGTCTCATTTCTTTTGGAAAGGTTAAAACTTCCTCTCCGTTTACTTTAGTTTTAAGAGTGATAATTGTTGCTTTTCCTTTCAAAATTCTTGTAAGGTCATATTTTATGAATCTTTTATCCAACTCTTTTATTTCATAAGCTTGAAGCTGAGTGGTCTTTTTTATTAGTGGAATTTCAACATTAAAAAATCTTTTTTTTCTTTTTGCTTGTGCCATTATAAAGACAACCTCCGGTTTTCTTTATGAAACTTTCCCTTAGTTTGTTTTTGATATTCTATCATTCTTGTATTACCCTCCCTGCTCTTGTACCTTTCTTTTGATATTTTGACTTTCCACAAACTTTACAAGTGTACATAATGTTTGTCTTTTTAGTTGTTTTTGATTTTCTTTTGAATTTTGAAATTGCTGGTCTTGAACCCCATTTACCTTTGTTTCCAATTCCTATTCCTAATCCCCTAAGTTTTGCCCTTGCAATTCCTCCTCTTTTCAAGGTTCCTCTTTTTCCTCCAGTTGAAACTGCTTTTATTTTCTGCTCAGTTCTTTTTTTACAATGTGGGCAATATCTTTTTGTAGTTTTTGGAATCTTCATATAATTTTCTGTTAAAATTGCTTTATAAAGTTTTTTATAGCTTGGTGTCGCAGTTAAATTATGAAAGCAAAATTTCCTCTAGGAAAACAAAGAGATTTTATCAAAAAAGTGTTAGAAATATTGGGTTGCCCAAATTTAAAAGAATTAATTAATCGAGGAGTGGATGTTAATTATAATTCTCTTAAAAATTATTACTGTGAGAGAAGAGTAATTACCTTAAACCTTGTAGAAAACTTGTGTAACCTTTCAAAACTAGAAAAGAAAGATTTAGTTTTTGAAATTTTAGATAACAATTGGGGGCAAGTTAAGGGAGGAAAAAGAACTCGCCTTAAGAATTAAGTAAGAATTAAATACTTAGAAATTCATTTAAAAAGGAATGGGAAGTGGAGTTTACAAAAAAGATGGCAAAAAATGGGTTTTAATTTTATTAAATTTAATTTTGGGTTTTTATTTTTTAAACTCTAAATTATCTTTTTTTGGAAATTTTAATTTTGGAGCTCCAGTTGATTCAATTTTTGTTCTTTTTGGAGGAATTTTATTCATTCTTAATCTTTTTTATTTAATCTTCTTTTCGAGAAGGATTTAATTTTTATCTTTTTTTTATCTCGAACATTTCTTCTTTTTTAAACAAATATTTATATACGTGTTTTCCATTTTCTATTCATGGCCAGGAGGGGTGTAAACAAGGGAGGACAAGTTACATTTTTTGTAATTATTGCAATTGTTTTAGTTGTTGCAATTGCTTCTTATTTTGTGTTTAAAGATACTCTTTTTCCTAGTTCAGTTTCTTCTACTTTTGAACCTATTAAAACAAATTTTTTAAATTGTGTAAAGGAAAAAACTTTAGTTGGAATAAAAATTATGGAGTCAAAAGGAGGGTATATCTTTAATCCTGAATTTATTCCTGGTTCAAGTTACATGCCTTTTTCTTCACAGTTAGATTTCTTAGGGACCGGAATTCCTTATTGGCATTCAATTAGTGAAAACAATTTAGAAATAAATCAAGTTCCTGAAAAAAAAGAACTTCAAAATCAAATGCAAACTTATTTAGACCAAGAAATTCCAAATTGTAATTTTGATTCTTTTGTTAAAGAAGGATATAAAATTACTAAAGGAGTTCCAACTTCAGAAGTTGTGATTAAGGACAATTTAGTTCAGGTTTTTGTGGATATGGACATTCAAGTAACTAAAGATGCAGAGACAGCTACTATGTCAACACATCAAGTTGAAGTTGATTCTGAACTTGGAAATTTATACAATGATGCAATTAGTTTTGACAACAAGGAAAGAAAGGAACTTTTCTTAGAAAATTATTCGGTTGATGTTTTAAGAACTTATGCTCCTGTTGATGGAGTAGAACTTACTTGTGCTCCAAAAATTTGGAATGCAGATGAAATTTTTTCAACATTAAAGAGAGCAACCCAAGACAATTTTTTTGCTTTAAAAAATTCAGGAGAGAAGAATGATTATTTTAATTTAAAGATTCCAATAGATTCCGAAGTAAAAGTTCTTAATTTTCAAGAATGGCCCAGTAATTATCAAGTTGAACCTGCAAGTTCTGCGGTTTTAGTTTCAAAACCTGTTGGAATTCAACAAGGATTGGGAATTTTAGGGTTCTGTTATGCTCCTTACCATTTTGTTTATAGTTTGAAATATCCCGTTTTAGTACAGTTAACAAATAATGGCGAAACATTTCAATTTCCTTTAGCAATTGTGATTGATGGAAACGTTGCAAAAAAAGTTTCAACAGCTGGAGAGTTCGTTGAAAATTCTTATCCTTTGTGTGATGGTCCATTTTCTAATTTTACAGTTGAGCTTTCTAGTTCAGATTTAAGAAATGTCGAGGGAAATATAAGTTATGACTGTTTAGGTTCAAGTTGCCAAATTGGAGAAACTAAAGGGGGAACTCTGGAAGGCGCTTTCCCTCAATGTGCAAATGGAAAAATAATTGTAAATTCAAAAGGATATAAAGAAAAATCTGAAGAAATTTCAACAGTTAATGGGGGAAGTGTTTCATTAATTTTAGATAAAGAATATGAAAAACAAGTTTCATTAAAAATTAAAAACAGTAAATTTAATGAAAAAGCGGTAGTTTATTTTTCTTCTGATGATGATTCCAAAGTATTTCTTTATCCTGAACAAAATAAAATAAAATTGAGTGCTGGAGAGTATAATCTTAAAGTTTATTTGTATGACAATTCAAGTATAAAGTTTGATGCAACAACAATTAAACAATGTGTAGACGTTCCTTCTGGAATTGGAGGAATTTTTGGAATAACTCATGAAGAATGTAGTGATGTAGCTGTACCTGAACAAAATATTTCAAACGTTTTAGTTGGAGGGGGGAGTGAAACTTTTACTGTAAGTGAATCAAGTTTAAGTTCAAACAATAAACTTCAGATTGATGTTGATAGGTATAATTCTCCAACTTCCCTCGAGGAACTTCAAGTGGTTTATACTTTAGTTGATTCAAAAAAAGTGGAGGTTAGTTTCATATGAAAATAAATAAAATTTTTCTTGGAATTTTTATTCTTATTTTTATTCTTAGTTTTACTTCTGCTTATGAAAAATCTAGTTTTCAACTTACTCAACCAGGATTAGCTGGTTCTTCTTTTGGTTTTGGAACAAACCAAGATTTCAATTTTAATAATGAAGTTTGTTCTAGTGGACAGGATTTTATCATAAGAGTTGTTCCAGGTGGATGTACTCCTCCAGTTGTTAGAAGTGATTTACTTGAAGAACAAAATGTTCCAGTTTATTGCCAACTTCAAGCATTAAAAGTTAATCCTTTAATCACAGTTACTTCAATTAAATCAATTGATTTTGGATCAAGTTTACCAGAAGGAGTTAGTAGTGTTGGGTTTATTCCGAGTTATCCTGCTTTAGGATTAAATACTCAACTAAGTAATGGACAATGGAATAATATAGGTTATGCAATAATATTTTTAGCAAGAAATGGAAATGAGTCTTCAATGCCTGAATCAATTGTTGGAGGACTTTCAGCAAGAATTATTTATGACTTGAGAAATTCTTTTGGTTTAGAAAATTATAGGTTTTACCTTCCCCTTATGACTGACCCCGAATTCAAAGAATTATATGGTCAATATGCTTTTTTTAATCATATGGGTTACTTGAGGGCCGATGACATTCAAACCACCTCTGCCTCAATTTCAATTTATTCAGGACTCAATGCAAATTCTGGAGGAGCCGAAAAACAAAAAGTTTTAAGCAAAAAATTAAATGTTGGTGAAGAATCTTCTAGTTTTTTCCTTCCTGGTTTTGGATGTATGGCTTCTTCAACATTAAAATTAGATTCAGTAGAAGGGCAAGACACAAGAGCAGTTATGAAAGTTAATTCTGAAACTTTTGAAGTAAAAAAAGGAGAATATTTTTATGACAATAAATGTCAAGTTGTTTCGGATCCAATTAAGGAAGGGTTAAGGCAAACAGTTGATGTTCGTTGTGAAGGGGATGAAAAAACACAAACTTTTCCTTTAAGAATTGAACCTACAATTGATTTATCTATTGGTGGCTCTTCAGAGAAGACTTATCAAGTTGGAGATCGTCTTCCATTTAATTATGATGAAAAGGCAGTTTACTTGGGGTATGTTGGAACAGACCCCAAATCCAAATTAGATGCCATTCAAAATTCTTTAATTTATTTAGTTACAGTTCCTGGTAAACCGGTTGATAAATTAGATTCAGATACATTAAGTAAAGTTGCAAGATATGCAAAAAATGATTTGAGAAAGGATAAATCAGCTTCGGATGTTTTCAAAACCATTTTTGGTTTTGTAGAACCCAAATTTAATTGGTTATTTGATGGAAACAATTTTAAAAGAATTAATTATGGTTCAGCTCAAGAGGCCTTTGGAACAAAAGTACAAATTAAAAGTTTTGGAGTTGGAACAAATTTAGATTTGAAGAATCAAACTCTTATTGGATACCAAAATAATGCAGTTAGAGATTATAAACAAATTCAAGAAAACTTTGCGAATCAAAAATATGAAGAAAAGTTAGATGGATATTTAGGAGAACAAGCTTTAGCACAATTAATTAATCTTTCAGATAAATTGTACCAAAGTGAAGACTTGAAAAAATATTGTGAAGACTTTAAATCAAAATATTCTGGTTCTAATTTAGACATATCCCCTTGTGAAAACATTCCAAGATATTCTAATGTTGGAGTTTCAAGACAGACTTTTTTAATAGATGGAGATTACAAAGAAATTTCTTTTGAAGGAGTTCGTGAACCAAGTTTCGAGGAGTATGGAATTGAAATTAGTATAAAAAAAGGAGAGGAGGTTGTTAAAAATTCAATTCAAATGAGAAAAGGAGAGATTGTTTATCTAGGAAATTTATTCAAATCTTCTACTAGTTCATCAACCCAACAAAATCAAATTTTTACAATGAATAAACCAGGAGGATCCGGTGTTTTATATTTTAAATATGGGGTTCCTTTAAATCAACCTTTAACAACATATCAATCTCCTAAAATAGGGTGGTTATGGTCTCCAGATAAATCGGTTTGGATGGATACCTCTGAATATAAAGTTGTTTCTGGATCTTTTAAAGATTACACTCTTCCCCAAGAGTCAATTACTTTCTTGAATTCTCTTAAATGGAAAAATTTTCAAGACGGACAACTTCAAATAACTGGAACTTCTTCTGTAACTAGTTCGGAAAATTCAAATAATCAAGAGTACATTAAATTAAATGAAATTAAAGATGAAAAATGGGCAAGTTTAGATTTTAGTTTGCAAGGAAGAAGTATTCTTTCAAAAACTGGATCTTTTTTAACTTCAATAAATTCAAATTTAGAAAAAGATGTTCCATTCAATATTGGAGGAACAGATTATATCTTTGTTGTTACAAAAATTAATCTCAAAAAGGTTGCTAAAGTTTCAGTGAACACAAAGGTTAGAGACATTAGTAATGTTGACTTTAATTTCACAATTGGAATTGAAAAAAGGTCTATTCAACTTTCTCCAGAAGAAACAAAAGCTAGAATTGAAAGTTGGACAAATAGAATTAATGTTTTACAGGGAATTTCAGACAACCTTGGAACTGTTGTTAAAACTTTCCAAACAACTTGTGAAATTACTGGAGCAGTTTTGACACTCAAAAATTTACTTCTTAATTCAGGAGTTGAATCTCTTGCAAGAAAAAATGTTATGAGGGAATGGAATTCTTATTGTGAAGGTCAAATTGATATAAAATATTCTACTAAAGAACAATGTTTGTTTGACAATTCTGGAAAAATAGAAGACCAAGTTAGTCAGATGACTAAAGAAATGGAGAAACAAAATGATGGACTTAAAACTCTTCAAGAAATTGATGGAGTAACAAACTCGGGAGGAATTTTTGGAGAGGATATTGTTAATCAAAAGACTTTGATGGACAAAGGGTATTCACAAAAAATTAAAGAGAGTTTGAATTTCCTGGGAGATAATTTTGAAAATCCAAAAACTAAAGGAGAATTTGTTGATGTTAAAAAGGTTAAAGAATATTTAACTGGAGAAAACCTTGGAAGAATTTATAGCCTTGAAGATGCAAAGCAAATTGAACTTTATGCAAATTTATATTTGGGAAATAAAGAATTAGAATATGGAGAAAGATTGTTTATTCTTCTTAAGGGCGTTGAAAACAATGTTAATGAAAACCTTGTTAGACTTAATGCGGACCAAAAAATAAAAGATTCTGGTTTAGAAGGAGCAACAATTAGAATTCGTTCAGACAAAAATAGTATTGAAGAAATTTATGATGGAGCAGTTGTTCCTAATGGATTTGGTTCACTCAAAGCTGGAGAACCGGTTCAACCAATTGTTTATGAAAATAATTTATATTATGTTACTTTGAAACCAGCTTCTTCTGGAGAGTATTATATCAATGAAGTTTATGGGGAAAATAAAAATAAGGTTTCAGATGAAGTTTCAAAATCAATTAAATCAAAATATTCTTCATTCAAAAAGAAAGATACTTCTGAAGGAACTCCAATTAAAAATCCTGAAATAAAATATTATGAAACAGATCCCTATAAAGGACTTCCAGCTTTGGTTCCAGTTGAAGCTCAAAAAGGGTGGTATGCTTATATTCCTCAGACTGTTTCAGCATCTTCTTCCTCGAGAACTTATGACTTATCCGCTAGAATAAACAGCTTTTGGATTTGTAATGCAGGTTCAGATGGAGTGGTGGAATACAATCCAATGAATGACAATTGTCAATTAATTAATTTAGGAAATTCTAACAGTTACACAAGTATTGGTTCACTAAAAGGAGGGGAAGCGATAACTTTGGTTGATAGGGCTGTTAAAAATATAGAAAAAGTTTCAAGGGCTTACAAAGATGGAATAAAAAATTTGAAGCTTGACAATGATGACACTATTTACAAAGTTGGTTCTCCTGCAGTTGATGTTCCATTAGTAGAATGTACTGATATTATGAGTCCAGCCGATTGTAAAATTTTATTTAATGCTTGTGACCCAGTAATTTGTCCGAGCTCTAGATGTAATTATGGTGGAGACTACACTGTAAGAGATGTAATTCAATCTGGAGTTGTTGGAAGTGTTATGCTTTGTTTACCAAATTGGGATGAAGGAATTTATGTCCCTGTTTGTTTAACGGGAGTTAAAGCTGGAGTAGATAACTTCCTTTCAGTTGCAAAGTCTTACAGAGAATGTTTAAACACTAGTCTTGAAAAGGGAGAAACTGTTGGAATTTGTGACGAAATTAATAGTATTTATATGTGTGAATTTTTCTGGAGACAAGCATTACCTTTGTTAAACTTAGCTGTTCCAAAAATTGACAGTTGGATTTTTGGAGGAGGAGCAAGAAATGGAGGAGAGTATGTTGGAGGAATACAAGGAGCACTTGCAAATGCCAAAAGTTCAGCTGATTACTTAGTTCAATATTATTCACTTAATGCTAACAGTGCCTTTAAAGCAAGAAGTCAAGAAGAAGTTGGAAGTCTTGTTTGTAAAAACTTTTTGTCAGTAGTTTATCCAGAAGGTCAAGGAGCACTAGATGCTTTAACTCAATCTAGAAGTCCCCCACAATTTACTGCTAAGTTTGATGTGATTCCTTTTTCAAGTGTAACAAATCCCCCACAAGTTCAGTATAAAGTGTTTTACCATATTTTTGCTGGAAATAGTCAAGGGGCATATTATAGGGTTTATTTGAAAGGAGATGGGTCTTCATATTATAGTGATTCTTCAAGCCCAATTTCAGTTGATTCTGGATATATTCCTCCTGGAGAATATGAAACTCAAACTAAAGACTTTACAGCTGCTGAAGGATATAACCAACTCTGTGTTCAAGTGAATAATCAAGAAGAGTGTGGTTTTGGAACTGTAAGTACAGACTTTGCAGTGGATTATTTGAGTGACCAATATATCAAAGACCAAGCAATAAATTCTAACATTACAAGTCAACAAGAATGTGTCTCTGGAAGTCCAAATTTAATTAGTCTTTTGAATCCAAATTTAGAAGCAGGAATCTCTAATGCAGTTTCTCCAGATTTAGCAAATGAAGGAGTTACTAGAGTTTGTGCAACTGAAAATCCTGGAAAAGGAAATGATCCACTTTATCCTGGAACAAATCAGAGATGGATTGATGTTGGTTATTGTGGAAATTTAAATATACGTTGTTGGATAGATAAACAAAGTCTTTCTGGTACTGATGTTTTTAATTTTGATAAAACTAAAGGAGACACTCTTACAAGTTTGGGAGCAACATTAGAAGAAAATTTGAAAAAACAAAATGGATTTTTAACAAATGACGAATTTAATTTGAAACTTGAAAACATAAGTAGAGAAAAAAATGTTTTTAATAAAATAAGAATGATTGAAGAAGTTTATAATAAAGTTCTTGAGAGTAATAAAAAAGGATTTTTACTTTTCCTTCGAGGAGGAATTTACAAAGATTTGTCTTTTGAACTTAAAGATGGAACAATAGAACCTCCAAAAGAAGAAGTTAAAACTGATGAAATGACTTTTATTTCAAATACATTTGGATTTAGTGGTGCTATTACAGTAAAAAGATGTTTTAGATATTTTGAAAATTCTTGGCATTCAACGGACGATTGTAGTATTATAAATTTAAAAGATTGGAAAAAGGTTTTAGAATCAGATACATCATTTGATCATTTGCTTACTGGTGGATTTTTAGAAGGACTTCAGAAAATAATTGATAGAACTGCAGCAGATAATGAACCTGCTAAAGTTTTGGGAAATTCTATTGGAGGATTATATCTATCTACTCAATTTGTAAATATGAATTCAGATAAGATTTTTAGATCAGAAACTGCTTCTTCAGATTTATATTTTAAGTATGATGAATCTCTTGCTAAATGGCAATGGAGTTTTGATGAATCCAAATGGATTGATACTCCTAATTCTTATGCAGAGGTCTCTACATCTTTGTGGTCCCAAATTGGAACTGGAATTACAAATGCTATTAAAACAGTTATAGGTCAAACTCCAGATACACTTCTTCCCCTAAATTCTCTCTCAGGTAAAGATTTAGAAATTGTTCAAAAACTTGATAAAAAGGGGTTCTTAGATGGAGCAGCATATTTGTTTGAAGGAAGAGAATATGATTATGCTAGTTTAGTTCCAAAAGCGACAGTAAATATTGTAAATTCAAATACTGAATGTTCAGCACATTATGCTGATGTTAAAAATTTTGCTTCTAAGTATGGAGTTGACCCCTACATCGTTTTTTCAGTTATGTATCAAGAATCCAGATGTAATCCTTATGCGGTTTCTCCAATAGGCGCAGCAGGATTAATGCAATTCACTTCAGGAACTGCAAAAGACTTTCCAGACATTTTTTCAAATGTTCAAGCATGTACTCAAAAATGTAGTTGTGGAGTTAGTTGTAGCAGTAGTGATGTAGTAAATTTATGTGGATGTTCTCTTCAAGATAATCGTTTTGATTCAGCTAAAAGTGTTGATGCTGGAGCAAAATATTTTGGTAAGTTGGTTTCTAAATATAAAACATATTCCAATTCTCAGAGTTTTGCTCTTGCTTCGTATAATGGAGGTTCAGCGGTTGTGGATGAGGGAATAAAGAGGGTTAAGGATTCAGGAGCAACTATTACTTGGGACTCAGTAATTTCAAAAATAGATAGTAGTGCACTTGCAAAATTCAGTCCTTATAGTAGTTGGACAGAAACTCAAAGAAATTCAAAAGTAAAGGAAATAAAAAATTATGTAGATAAAATTAATGGATATATTTCTCAATTTAAAAGTTCAAAAATCTTGGAAAATGAGGGAATTTATTCTCCTTTTACTTCTATGAGGGATAAAATTTTGATTGAAGCACAGAATCTTATTGGCTCAGACACCTTCAGAGTAACTTCAAATGGAAAAGATTATAGTTATGTTTGTTCCAATTTTACTTCTAAGGTTTTGATTGCAGCTAATGCACTTCCAGAATTTAATTCATGTGATGCAACAAAATTGACGGAGTTACAAAGCAATCAAAATTTAAATAATAATATTTATCCAAAAAATAGTTTTCAAGAAGTATATAATTGGAATAATAAAGGTTCAATTTTTAATCTTGAAAAAGATTTACTTCCTGGAGATGTGATTATATGGGGCTGTTCGACTTCTGGTTGCGACAGTAAAGAATTCCAGCATTCAACTATCTTTGAAAAATATAATCAAGATACAAAGAAATATATTTTAATTGGTGACCCTGGACTTGGAGGAAAAGTTGGAGAACAAATTTATTCTTTTGGAAGTTCAACTTGGTATCCCACCCATGTTTGGAGGTCAACTCTTGATTCAAGTAATTTAGACAATAAACTTAATACTGATCCAACTATTGTAGATAAAACTAAAACCAATTTTGTTTCTGGTTCAACATTATGGGATTTAAGTTCAGCTCTAGAAAAAGTGAAAACTCTTTCAGGAAAATATTCTACAACTACAGAGAACAAAAAGTTTGTTGATGAAATTTGCAGTCAAAAAATTTTAACTGCTGCTGAATGTGACGAAATTGATGGGTGGTGGTTTGGAATGGGTGAAGAAGATATGAACTATGTTCAAAATTTATTAGAAGCAAAATTCCCAAAAGCAAAGGTTCCAACCCAAGATGATTATTTTACAGCCCTTTATTCTTCTTCACCAGATTACTCTTCTGCGTTAGGGATGGCAAAAATTAACAATTCTTTAATTAACCTTCAATGGAAAGAAAAAGGAACAATCTTAAACTTTGCAATAGATGAAAAAGATTTTGAAGGAATTAAATATTTAATTGAAAATGGTGCTGACCCAAATATAAAAGATTATAATGGACAAAGTTCTTTGCAGAAGGCTGCTTATTATTCTGACTTGGAAACAATAAAATATTTAGTTGAGCATGGAGCAGATGTAAACTCCAAGGGGAACAATGGTGAAACTCCTTTAATGGGTGCAGTTAAATTAGGTTCTTATGAATCCACAAATTATTTAATTTCAAAAGGTGCAGATATAAATGCAAAAGATAATCAAGGAAAGGGATTAATCCAATATTTGAATGAAAGAAAAGATGATTCCGATAAAGTTAAAATAAAAAATTTGCTTGACTCCGAGGGCTCAATGGTTGATTCTGATTCTGACGGAGTTTCAAATTCTCTTGATAAATGCCCAGGAACAATTTTTGGAGTTATTGTAGATGAAAATGGTTGTCCTAGCGGATAAGTTTTATCTAGTTTTTTACTCTTAATTTTGCAACTTTCGAAATAAAAAAATGTGAGGGATGACTCGCGATCCGTGTCGTCGAAAACAAAAGTAATGATGACAACAGAATACGCTCTGGATTAGAAGACCTGCGACGCAGGTTCAATGCGAGGGACAGGATTCGGTTTAGTGAACAAGTCACTCACAGTATTTTCTTCTTGCAAGAAAACACAAACCACCGGTTCGAACCATCTTAATAAAAATGCGAGGGACAGGATTCGAACCTGCGTAAGGATAAACCACAAGAGCCTTAATCTTGCCCGTTTGACCACTCCGGCACCCCCGCATAAAATTGGTTGTAGAATACTGTTTATAAATATTTTTTATTTAAAAAAGAAATAAAATGTTATTTTTTCTTTCTTTTTACTTTTTTCTTGGGTTTTGTTTTTGAAGGTTTTTTATCTTTGACTCTTCTGTTAAATATAAATCTCCAAAAGAGGAAAGCGATTAAAGCAAAAATTACTGGAACAATAAATAAAGGATTTATTTCTTTCACATCTTGGACAATTTTCAGAGTTGCATTTCTATCTTTTCCGACGTCTATTCCAAGTGTTTGGTGAGATTCAACAACATAATCATTAAAGTTTACTTGAACATGGAAAACATAATCTCCTGCTTCTGTGTCTTCTGGAAGGAAAATTTTACTTGTTTTCTTGTTCTTTTTTCTTTCTTTCTTTAGACTCAGCTTCTTTTTGTTTTATTTTGTCTTCAAGTTTAAGTCTTTCAATTAATTCTTTGTATCTGTTTCGAATAGTTACTTCAGTAATCCCTGCAATATCTGCAACTTCTCTTTGGGTTTTCTTTTCGTCATTCATTAAAGCTGCAACATAAAGTGCGGCAGCTGCAATTCCAGCTGGCCCACGTCCTGACGTCAATTCAACATCCCTTGCTTGGTCTAAAATATCTAATGCATCATTTTGAGTTGCAGGAGACAATTTCAATACTGATGAAAACCTTGAAATGTAGTCTTTAGGGCTAGATTGTTTAACTTTAATTCCTAATTTCCTTATAATAAACCGGTAAGTTCTTCCAATTTCTTTTCTTTCAACGTCTGAGGCTGTTGCCATTTCATCCAAGGTTCTTGGGATGTTGTAAGACCTACATGCGGCATAAAGGCATGCGGCAATTACTGATTCCATACTTCTTCCTCGGACTAATCCCCTTTGTAAAACATAATTGTAAATACGTGAAGCTTCATCTTTTACTACATTTGGAAGGTTTAAATAAGAAGAAATAACACGTAACTCTGCCATTGCAAGCCTTAAATTTCTTTCAATTGAAGTCGAGACTCTTTCTTGCCATTTTTTAAGTCTTAAAAATTTTCTTGTTTGCTTTGGTTCTAGTCTATAAATATCAGAAATTTCCCCTACATTAGTTGTTAACCCTTTGTCAAACTTTTGCATAGAAATTGGAGCTCCTCCTCTCCCCTTTTTCTCTCCTTTGTCAAACTTTCCAGAAAGGTCAATACCCGTGTCAACCATCTTTTCTTCTACAACAAGACCACAATCATTACAAATCACTTCACCAAGGTGGGAATCGAAGGTTAAGTGGACGCTGCCACATTCTGGGCATTCTTTGATATTTGACATTTTTTAGAATTTAAATTTACGTAAAATTTATAAATGAAATTGGTTTATAAAGCTTTTGGTTGCCTATTTTATCGTCTTTAAAACTTAAAAATAATTTATTCAACAAGAATTCCGTTAATATTTCCTTCTTGAGTTGGTCTGTTAGTTACCCTAACTTTTCCGAGTTCAGTTTCAACAATTGTTCCTTTAGTTATAATATTTTGTCTGGCAAGGAATCTGTTTGATGGAGTCTCTAAAACATTTTTTATTTTTACTTTTTGTTTTTTTCCTTTAGATTCAATGTTTATAGTGTCCCCTCTAAGTAAAAAAGTTTTATCGTTTCCTCCAGCAGTTCTTACAGTTTTTCTTTTTTCTTCCCCAAGTTTAACATCCTTTCTTTGCCCAGCTCTTTCAAACCTTTTCTTTTTTCGTATTTTAATATACTTTCCCCCTGTAATTTTTCTTCCAAGTTTCATTTTCTATATAAGTTTTCTTTATTTTTTGTTTATAAACTTTCCGATGAGAGTTTCTTTTTATTTTCAATGTTTTTGATTATAAAAAAATTTATAAACAAAAATGTCACAGGTATCATATGGTTAACGGAATTGAAAGACCTCTTGATTTGTTGAACACGTCAAAAGGTAAAGAAGTTTTAGTTAGGTTGAAAGGCGACAAAGAGTTCGTTGGAACTCTCTTAGCTTTTGATATCCACATCAATTTGGTGTTGGATAATGTGAAAGAAATGGAAAATGGATCCCAAAAGAAAAGTCTTGGTTTGACTTTCCTCCGAGGAGATACTATTATCTATATTTCACCTGCTTCAACTGCACTAAAATAATTAAAATTTGAAATGGGCGTTCTTGTTCCCCTTTTTCGCCGGGAAAAAGAATTCTGGAGTATTGTTTCTAGCTTTAGCTTTATTCAAAAGCTTTTTTAAGGAGAAAAGATTAAATTTTTTATGGGATGGTTTATTGAGTTTATGATTCAAATGAAAGAAGTTCTTTTGGTAACGGGAGTTCTTTTGATGATTATCTCTTACTTTAAGGATAATTTTGATTATCTTGGGGCATATTATATTGCTGGAGTATTAATAATTGCAGTTGCTATTGTTTTTTATTTGATTAGCTTTTTTAAAAAGTTATAAATATCCTTTTTCTCTTTCTTTTTGAATGACTCAAGCAAATTTAACTTTTCTGGGAACTGGAGATGATATTCCTAGCAGGGCTCGTAACCATACTTCAATTCTTTTAAGGTTTAATGAAGAAAATATCCTTTTTGATTGTGGGGAAGGAACACAAAGACAATTTAGAAAAGCAGGCTTGAATCCTTGTAAAATTACTAAAATTTTAATTACTCATTGGCATGGAGACCATGTTTTAGGGCTTCCTGGACTTCTTTCAACGTTGGCGATGAGTGGATACAATAAAATTCTTTATATTTATGGTCCAGTTGGAATTAAAGAAAAAATGAAAAAAACTTTGGAAGTTTTTAATTTTTACAAAAACTATGAAATTAAAATTGAAGAGTTAAAATCCGGAACTTTTTATGAAGGTAAAAATTTTTCTTTATCTTGCGAGGAAATGGAACATGGAATTCCCACACTTTCCTATTCATTTGTGAATAAAGGAGGAACTAGAATAAATAAAGAAAAATTAAAAAATTCTGGACTTCCGGAAGGTCCAATTTTACAAAAATTAAAGGAAGGAAAAGATGTAGTTTATGGGGGCAAAAAATTTAAATCAAAGGATTTGGTTTATCAAGAACTTGATAAAAAAATTTCAGTTGTACTTGACACCAAATTAAACAAAAGAATAGTTCCTTTTGTTAAAGATTCAGATGTTTTAATTTCTGAAGGAACTTATTCTAAAGAACTTGCTAAAGAAGCTGAAGAACATTTGCACCTAACAGTTACTCAAGCTGCAGAAGTTGCAAAAAAATCCAAGTCAAAAAAATTAATCTTAACTCATATTAGTTCAAGATATCTAAAAGATATGAGAGGACTTCTTTCTGAAGCAAAAGAAGTATTTGCTGAAAGTTATTTAGTTAAGGATTTGGATAGGGTTGAAGTTTAGGAACTTCAAATTGAGTTAAATTCGAATACACCTCGAATAGGATTTGAGGCCCGAAGGGTCATCCCTTGGGAAACCTGCGAGCAGGTGTAAACGCCCGGGACAGGATTCGAACCTGCGACTTCCAGCTTAGAAGGCTGGCACTCTATCCAGACTGAGTTACCCAGGCATGTAATTTAGAGCTACATTTCGTTTAAAAGTTTTTAGTTTTAGATAATCTTTCTAATAACAATCTTTAAATATAAATTTCCTTTGAATTTTTATATGCTGGTCCAAGGATTTCTTGGTTTTGGCAACACAAAAGATACTGCGGAGGTGGCACAGCGGCTACTGCGTTCGCCTGCAAAGCGAATATTCGTGGGTTCGAATCCCACCCTCCGCTTTTTATAATGGTAGTTTACTCAAAAAAGTTGACAGTTAATACAAAAGAAAGAATTGATTTTTTAAGAATTACAGATGAAGTTAAAAAAGCAGTTAAAGAATCAGGAGTTCAAGATGGGATTGTTTTGGTTAATCCAATGCATATCACTGCTTCTATTTTCATTAATGATAATGAAAAAGGGTTAATTGAAGACTTCAAAATTTGGTTTGAAAAACTTGCTCCAAAAAATTTTAATTCTAATCACCATAAACCTGGTGAAGACAAGGGTTATTCTCACTTATGGAGAACTATTCTAGGTCGTGAAGTTGTGGTTTCAGTACAAAATTTTGAACTTGAACTAGGTCCTTGGGAAGAAATTTTTTATGGAGAATTTGATGGAAAAAGAAATAAAAAAATACTAATCAAAGTTTTAGGAGAATAATTTTCTTTTTTTGTTAATTTTTTTAAAAAAATCTATTGTCTTTTTATAATTAATAAAAATTTTATTTTCCGTCGATAAAAATGGATTTTTTAAAATTTTTTTAAAATTTTTTTTTAAAAAATAAAAAAATATATAAACAAACTATTCATTAAAAATACATTAATTTAAATTTATTTTTAAATTAATCTTCAAACTTAGTTTGATGAAATAAAATTAAAAAAGAGGATGATTAATGGTATTAAAAAAAGGCAAGGCTACTAAAAAAAGAGTGACTAAGAAAAAAGTTGTTCGAAAAAAAGCAGTTAAAAGGAAACCAGTTAAGAAACCAGTTAAGAGAGTTTCAAGTTCTAAAAGGACAAAAAAAACTGCTAAAAGGACGGTTAAGAGAAAGCCTGTCAAAAAATCTAAACGTATGGCAAAACCAGTAAAAAAAGCTAAGAAACCTGTAAAGAAAAAAAAGAAGTAATTCTTTTTTTGAAGGTTTAGAATTAGTTGGAGAGTTTTGTCTTTATTTTTAAAATTTTATTTTGTTTTTGAGTTCTTTTGGGTTGGATAATGCTTTTAAAGTGTTATTTTTTATTAGTTCTGAGTAGTGGAATCTTTCTTTGAAGAGATTTCTATTATTTTTTGGCTCTGTAGCTCAGCGGTAGAGCGCCGCTCTCATGAGGCGGAGGCCGGGAGGTCAGCACTCCCCAGAGCCATATTTTTATTTAAAATTAGTAAATTATGTTTAAAAAAAGTTAAATTTAAAATTAACAAGAAGAAATTTATTCTACTTTGAGAGTTTCAGCTTCTTTTTTCTTTTGTTTAGAATATCTTGTCAAATACCCTGCCATTTTGTTTCTCATTTTTTTTGAAGGCATTTCTTTACCCAAAATATTTTTGTTTCTTTCAAACTCTTCATGAAATTCTATTCCATTTTCCATAAGCTCTTTTGAAGCTCTTTTTACTTGTTTTGATTTTATTTTTCCCATGTTAGAAGGTACAATATTTCTTTTTTAAATCTTGTGATTATCCCTTTTTAATCTATTTTTTCTATCGAATCAAGCTTTTTTGCAGCATCAATTAAGCTTTGAGTCTTTTTTGGGGGTTCGCCAAGTGAAAAAATCATATAATCTAATTTTTTTTCTTCAGATTTTTTGTAAGCATTAAGAATATCTTTTTCGGTTATTCTTTTTTTGTTATATGCAAAGAGTATTTTTTCTTTTTCTTTTTCTAATACCTTCAAAATCAATTCTTTTTTGTTAAAGTTTATAATATCCGAGATTTCAATATTTTTTTTGGATAAATGGATTTTAACTTTATTGAAAAACTTTTCATCACTTTCTTTAGTTGATTTTTTTGATTTAGTTTGTTTTGTTTTTTTTCTTTTTTCAATCTTTTTTTCAGTTTTTTCTTCTTTCTCTTTTTGTTGAGTTTCTTCTTTTAGAACTTCTTTATTTTCTTCTTCAATTTCTTCCTCTTTTTGGAAATCTTCTTCTTTTATTTTGAAATATCTCCAAATAAGTTTCCCATCAACTTCAAAAGGTTTTGCAAAGTCTTTTATCGCTCTAAGAGCTACTCTTATTGCAGGTTCTTGCTCAGAATCAATAAGAAAATTATTTTTTTTTAAAAGGGTTAGTGCTTCATTTTCTTTTCCTTTAATGTGTTCAGAAAACCTTTCAAGTCCATTTTCTTGGCCAGGTAAAAAATAAATTGGGCTTGTCCCCACTTTCATATATGAAGTTTTTATTTTTTGGTGAGAGATTAATTCAGACAGGAATGCTGAAGTAAATAGTATGTCCATTCCTGCATCTTTTGCAATGTGAACTGGCAAATTAGGGCCATTTCTTTGAAGGAAATTTAAAATTTTATCCTTAATTATGGAGGTGTCAGTAGTAGTCATAAAAATAATAAATTAATCTTTATTATAAATGTTTTTAGAATTTTGTCCAATCAATTTTATAATAAATAATATTCCCTTCTTCATCTTGAATTGCTAGGAGAACTTTCTTTTTTGTGGAGTTTGCTACCCTATTTTTTAAGATAAATTTTTCCCAATTTGTTTTTCTTGAGAATTGTTCAACTGAAAGGAGAAAACTGGAGTGGTCTTTTCTTGGTTTTTTCCCTTTTTCATAAATTGAGAAATCTGCTCCATATTTTATTCCTGATTTTAAGATTAATCCTTTTTTTCTTAAATCTTCAAAAACTTTGTATTTTAACTGAAAATCTTTATCAATTCTAGAAAACTTTTTTGAAATTTCATTTTCATTTAGAAGTTTGTTATTTTGTAAAATTTTCATCCCTTTATTTTTAAATAGAAAAAATCCCTCAGAAAGTGAATAAACAATCTTTTCATGGATTTTTTCTCCAAAGAAATTTTCTTTTGAAAGGGTGTATGCTTTTTTTGAGTTACTTGAAAGGGTATTTCCAATTAGATAACTCTCGAATGAATTTTCTTGTTTTTTCATGTTTTTATTTAACAAGGAGAATATTTAAAAGTTCTTCCCAATTCTATTTATTATGGTTAAAATTAACTTCAAAAAAATAGAAAAAAAGTGGCAAAAAAAGTGGGAAGAAGAAAAAGTCTTTGTTGCAAAAGAAGAAAACAAAAAAGATAAACATTATGTTCTTGAGATGTTTGCTTATCCTTCTGGAGCTGGACTTCATATGGGTCATGCTTTAAATTACACTATTGGAGACATTTTTGCTCGTTTTAAGATAATTAAAGGATTTGACGTTTTACATACAACTGGATATGATGCTTTGGGACTTCCTGCTGAAAATGCAGCAATAAAGGCAGGAGCTCATCCGATGGATTATACTAAAGAATCTACAAAAAATTTTACTAAACAATTAAAATCGTTAGGATTTAGTTATGATTGGTCAAGAATGTTAGATACGTCGGACCCAAATTATTACAGGTGGGATCAATGGATTTTTTTAAAGATGTTAGAATCGGGTCTTGCTTACCAGAAAGAATCTTCAGTTAATTGGTGTTCAAGGTGTAATACAGTTCTTGCAAATGAGCAGGTTCAAGATGGGAAATGTTGGAGGCATGATGACACTAGGGTAGAAATAAAATCTCTGAAACAATGGTTTTTGAAGATTACAAATTATGCTGGTGAACTTTTGGACAAAATTGATGACTTGGATTGGCCTGAGAGAACAAAATTAATGCAAAAACATTGGATTGGAAAAAGTTATGGAACTGAAATTGATTTTGAAGTAAATGGCGAAAAATATCCTGTTTTTACAACGAGACCAGACACTATTTTTGGAGTGACCTTTGTAGTTGTTTCTCCTTATAATCAGAAATTAAAATCTCTAGTTACAAAAGAGCAGAAGAAAGAAGTAGATTCTTTTTTGAAAAAATTGAAATCCGTTTCAGAGAAAGATGCAGTTCTTCTTGAAAAAGAAGGAGTTTTTACTGGGTCTTATGCAATTAATCCAATAAATAAAGAGAAAGTACCAATTTACATTGGAAATTTTGTAGTTGCAGATTATGGAAGTGGAATGGTGATGGCTGTTCCAGCCCACGATAAAAGAGATTTTGAATTTGCAAATAAATATGGAATAAATAAAAAAATTGTAATTAATCCTGTTGAATTTGAATTAGATAAAAAAAATTTAACTGAGGCATATACTGGAGAAGGAGTATTAATCAATTCTAAAAATTTTGATGGTTTGACAAGTGAAAAAGCAAAACATGAAATTACAGAATTTTTATCTAAGGCTGGAAGTGGGAGAAAAACTGTAAACTTTAGGCTTAAAGATTGGGGAATTAGTCGTCAACGTTATTGGGGAACTCCTATTCCAATTGTTTATTGTGAAAAATGTGGGACGGTTCCTGTTCCAGAAAAAGATTTACCTATTAAACTACCTAAGGAAGTAAAATTTGGAAAAGGAAATCCTTTAACTACAAATGATAAATGGGTCAATACAAAATGTCCAAAATGTGGAGGAAAAGGTAAAAGAGAAACAGATACAATGGATACTTTTGTAAATTCTTCATGGTATTTTTTAAGATATGCTGACTCTAACAACAAAAAAGAAATTTTTGAAAAGAAAAAAGTAAATTATTGGAATCCTGTTGACACATATATTGGAGGAGCTGAGCATGCTTGTATGCATTTAATTTACTCTAGATTTTATGTTAAATTTTTGAGAGATATTGGTCTTTTGAATTTTGATGAGCCAGCAAAAAAACTTTTTCACCAGGGGATGATTCATGCTGAAGGAGGAGAGAAGATGAGCAAATCTAAAGGGAATGTTATTAATCCTTCAGATATCTTAGAAAAATATGGGGTGGATTCATTAAGATTTTTTTTAATTTCAGTTGCTTCACCAGATAAAGATTTTGAATGGAGCGAAAAAGGAATTCAAGGAAGTTTTAGGTTTGTTAAAAAAATTTATGAATTCTTTGAGAATTTTAAAGAAGGTAAGGATTCCGAAAAAATAATTTTAAAATTGAATTCTACAATAAAAAATGTAGGGGAATATTTTGAAAATTTTGATTATAGAAAAGCTACAATTGAACTTAGAGATCTTTTTGAATTAATTTATGAAGAAGGAAAGGCAAGTCGAGAAACTTTAGAGAAATTTTTAAAATTGATAAGTCCTATTTGTCCACACCTTTCTGAAGAACTTTGGGAAAAACTTGGAAATAAAAAATTGATTCTTAAGAGTTCTTGGCCAGAATTTAAGGAGAATGAAATTGGGAAAAAAATTGATTTTGATTTAAACGAAAAAGTAATTAAAAGTGTTTCCAAAATAATTAATAAATTAGAATTAAGGGGAGACAAAATTTCAAAAGTTCATTTATATTTTGTTCCTTTTGAATTTTCTAAAGTTAATCAAGCAAAACTTTCTAAAGGTTTAAACAAGAAAATTTTGATTTATTCAGTTCAGGATAAAGAAAAATATGACCCCGAAGGAAAGAGTAAAAAGGCTAGACCGGGAATTCCTGGAATTTGGTTTGAATAAATTTAAATAGGGTTAGAGATAAAGAATTTAATGGATAAAAAGGAAATTTTAAAAGAGATTGAAAAAAAATTTGAAGAATCAAAGAAAGAATTGATGTTTAAAACTAATTTTGAAGATTTAGAAAGGGAATTTTTAATTTCAGATGGAATTTTATCTTTAGGTTTTGTTAGTGAAGACTTTTCTAAACAATTATGCTCAAGAATAGCAGAACATTATCGAGATTGGCATGGATATTTGAATAACCTTTTACTTCCAAATCCATCATATTATGCTGGCCAAACAGAATCAAAACTTTTTAATTCTGAGGATGACCGAAAAAAAATTTGGAATCTTATTAAGAATTCTATGAAGTTTTCAAGTATGCACTCAATTATTACTTTAAGTCAGGATAAAAAATTAGAATCAAATTTTATTGATGAATCTTATAATTCCTGGATTAATGTTTTTAAACCAGGACTAGTTTATGTTATGTCTAAGGTTAATGAAGGTTGGAATAAAGAATAAACTTTGGAGAAGATACTTTTTTATATTAGTTTTTCTAAATATTCTCAATGGAAAACATTTTGCCTGTAAAAGAGGAAAAGAAATCTTTTTTTGAAAAATTTCCCTTTTTTAAAAATTATTATTTTTTAGGAGGTTTAATTTTAATTATTTTAGTAATTTTAATTTTCTTTCTTTTGTCATTTTCAAATCCTAAAGAAGTAATTCCTTTCCAAAAGTGTGGAGATGGAACTTTTGAGGGATATTGCTCAATAAAAAAACCATTTTTTTGTGAACAAGAAGTTTTGGTGGAGAAAATAAGTGAATGTGGTTGCCCCACTTCTTTCAAGTTTTCAAATGGAAATTGCATTTCAAAATATGGTTCTTCAAGCAATGAAAGTTTTTTTAGTTATTTTTTAAGTGGTGAAAAAAAGGAAATTTCTATAAAGATTTTTCCAGAAGTAGTAGATTATCTTTTAAACCTCACTCGGACCAAAATTTATTATAATGGAGAGGTTCCCCGTAGGGATGATTTCAAGATTAGTAAAATAGAAGAGCCTGTACAAGAAGATTATCTTTCACCTCTTGTAACAGAGATTCAAAATCTTGCTCCAAATTCTAAAGATTTACAAGCAAAAATTGCTGTAAGTTTAGTTCAAAATATTATTTATAATGAATCTGAGTTTGTAGTTGTTCCAGGTTTTAATGTTAAAATAAGACTTTCAAGATATCCCTATCAGGTTTTAGAGGAGGCCCAAGGTTCTTGTGAAGGAAAGTCAGAGCTTTTAGCTTTTTTATTGAAGGAGATGGGCTTTGGAGTTACTTTGTTTTATTTTCCCGAAGAAAATCATGAAGCTGTAGGAATAAAGTGCCCTTTAGAGTATAGTTACCTTGGAACTGGATATTGTTTTGTTGAAACTACAATGCCTAGTCCTATTTCATTTAGTGAAGGAAAATATCTTGGTGCTGTAGGTCAAAGTAAATTGGTTGGAGTTTCAGAATTTGTTTTAATTAGTGATGGAATTAGTCTTTCAGGAGATTTGGAAGATTATGCAGATTCAGAGAGTTTAGTCAAATTAACAAATAAAATTGATCAATCTGGTTCTTTAAATCCTGTAGATAAGTTAAAAATGGATTCATTAAGGGAAAAATATAATTTGAAGTTTTAAAAAAGCCAATTTTTAAAATATAAATATTTAAATAAATTTTATTTTTAGATTATTTATGTCAAATTTAAATCTCGTTGAACTTGTTGATGAAAATTTTAATTCTTTACCCCATTTTATTAATTTTAAAGATTTTTATACTAAACAAAAACATCCTAAAGTTCATATTTTTGGATTCAACCAAAATTTTTCAAAATTTTCAGAATATGCTTTATTTTTAATGTTCTCTTCAGATACAATTAAAATTGTGAGTTCTGAGGAACCTTCCTTGGAAAAATATAGCAGTTCCATTCATAGAGAAATTTTTAGAAATTTAAACAGTTATTTTGAAACTTCTATAAGGGATGAAAATGATCTAAATAATGAACTAGAAATGATTAAATATGAATTTAAAAATTATAAACAAAAAGATTCTTCTGGGGATTTTCCTATTTTCTTAGAAGAGTTTAGGCAAGTTCATAAAAAAGAGAATATACTCCTTAAATATAAAAAAAGTTATCTTTATTTTTTAGAAAATGTAATTTCTTCAAGGATAAAATATTTTTATTCAGGAGAAATAGATAATTTAGTCAATCAATCAAAAAAATTTGATGGGCCTAATTTTTCCAAAGAAAAATTAAATGAATATTTATCTAAAATTTACCAAGAATTGATTATCTCCAAGGAAGATTACATTTCTTCTTATACTTAAGTTTATTCTAGGACCGCTTTAATTCTTCTTATTCCAGAAGCTGAAGACTCTTCTTTTATTATTTTAAATTTACCCAATTCACTAGTTTTTTTTACGTGGGGTCCAGTACAAAATTCTCTACTTACAAATTTTTGATTATCCTTTTTATCATAAATAGTATAAATAGAAACTCTCTCAGGATATTTTGTTCCAAATTCTGCTTGTGCACCAGATTTTAATGCTTCATTCAAAGTCATCTCTTCACGGTTTACAATTAAATCTTTTTTTATTTTATCATTTACCCATTCTTCAATTTTTTTTATTTCTTCAGGAGTCAATTTTCTTGAGAAATTAAAGTCAAACCTTAATCTTTCAGGAGTTATGTTTGAACCTTTTTGAGAAATATCCTTGTCTTTCAAAACTTGTCTAAGTGCTTCATTAAGTAAATGGGTTGTTGTATGTAATTTTGTTGTTTCCTCAGAATTGTCAATAAGGCCTGATTTGAATTTTCCAGCCGAAGCTGTCTGAGAAAGTTTTTGATGGTTTTGAAGCTCTTCATAAAAACCTTTTTCATCAACATTCCTTCCTTCTTCTGTTAAAATTTCTTTTGTTAATTCTATTGGGAACCCATAAGACTGGTATAACAAAAATGCTTTTTTAGCAGAAAATAAATCTCCTGTTTTTAGAGAACTTTTTTCTTTTTTTAATATTTTTAATCCTTTTTCAAGAGTTTCTTCAAACTTCTTTTCCTCTTTTTCAAGTTCTTCCAGGATTAATTTTTGGTTTAATTGGTAATCAGGATAAATTTCAAAAATTGGTTTTGATATTTCTTTTATAGAAAAAGATTTTTCTGACAATTTTCTTATTTGTCGGATTGCACGTCTAATTAATCTTCTTAAAACATAACCTTGTTCAGTGTTACTAGGAACAATTTTATCATTAAGTATAAAAGCTGCAGCTTTAATGTGGTCTGCAATTATTCTCATTGATTTTTCATTTTCTTGGTATTTTTTTCCCGAAAGTTTTTCTATTTTTTTTATAAGGGGTTTCCACATCTCTGCGAGATAATTGTCTTCAAGTCCGTTTAGCACGGCAACTGTTCTTTCTACCCCCATCCCTGTGTCAATATTTTTTTGCTTTGCTTCATTGTAATTCCCCTCTTTATCTTTATTATATTGCATTAAAACATCATTCCAGATTTCAACCCAATTTTCATCATTTGAATTAAATTTTTTAGGGGTGGGTTTTTTTGATTTCCAATAGAACATTTCTGTATCTGGTCCACAAGGCCCAGTTAATCCAGCTGGACCCCACCAATTATCTTTTTTGGGTAATTTTGCGATTCTTTCTTTTGGTATCCCTAATTTTTCCCAGATTTTAATAGATTCAGAATCTTCTTTAGCATCTTTGTCTCCTTCAAAAATACTCACAGCTAACTTTTCTTTTGAAATTTTTAGTGTTTTAGTTAAGAATTCAAAAGAGTATTCAATTGCTTCTTCTTTCCAGTAATTCCCAAGAGACCAGTTTCCCAGCATTTCAAAGAAAGTGTGGTGAACAGTGTCTCCCACTTCATCAATGTCCCCCGTTCTAATACACTTTTGAACCCCAACAAGTCTTTTTCCTAGGGGGTGTTTTTGTCCAATTAAGAATGGAACAAGAGGGTGCATTCCTGCAGTTGTAAATAGAACTGTTGGATCATTTTCTGGAACAAGTGAAGAATTAGGGATTAATTTATGTTCTTTATTTTCAAAAAATTTAATATATTCAGCTATTAATTGAGTTCTATCCATTTTAATAAAAGAAGAAAAGACTTTTTATGGGTTTTGATATATTTATTGGGACAATTTATTAAGTCTTTCTTGAATTTCAAGAAGTTGTTGTTCAACATTATTTTTTCTTTTTGAAGTGTGAAAATTCAATTTTTCTTTTTTATCTTTAATTTCAGAAATTTCTTCTTTGAGGATTTTTGGAATTTTTAATTGGGGAAAAATTCCTTGAATTTTTGACAAATTTTTTCTAACTTCTCTTGATTTTTTTAGAATAAGTCTCTTTTTTTTAATTTCATCAGACCGAAGTCTTTTATAATTTTCAATACTTTGGAAAATTTTTAAAAGGTTTATTTCAGATGAGAGTAAATCTTTTTTTCCAGTTATTGCCTCCCCATTTTCTAACTTTATGTGAATGGGATATTCCTCTTTGACTTTAATTACTTTAGAATTTTTTTCAATTTTCTTGCTAGATTTATTTTTTTTTCCCATTTAAATTTTGGAAAAGATGTCCTTGTCAACTTTTTCTATTTGGGCCTTCATTTCTTGAATTTCTTTTTCCCACATCGACAATTCTTCTTCTTCCTTTTCTTTTAGTTCATTTGTTTCTGAAAGAAGTTTTTCAATTTCATCAATTTTATCTTTTGTTTCTTTAAAAACATGGAGTGCTTCTTCAAATTTATCAATTCTAATAAAAACTGGACCCTTTTGAGATTCATGCTCTTCTTCAAAGCTTTTTGGAGAAACTCTTTCTTTTGGAGAACTTTTAAATGAAGGTTTGGGCATTTCTTTAAAATTAGGTTTTGGAATCAAAGGTTCTGGTATCTCTTCTTCATCTTCCATTTCTTCATCGCCTGAAATTGCATTTTTTATTGTTTCTTGAGAAAATCTGTCCCCCATGCTACTGTTAGGAAAGCTGGGCAATTCATGAATATCATTTTTTGAATAATCTTCATCCATTTCGGAGAATTCAGAGGGTAAGCTGGGTAATTCAGGAAGCTTTGGCAAGCTTGCTTCTTTTTTATCCTCTTTTTTAGAAAAAAGTCCCATTCATTTCACCTCTAAGTATATATTGTAAGATATACTTTAAAAATGTTGTTCTTGGTTATTAGCAAGATTTTTCTTTTAAAAATCAATTAGAGATAATGTTTTCTTCTTTTTTTAAACTTCCAAAAAACCGAAAGCTATTTTAAGGGATTTTTTTTTAGTTACACTATGTTAAATAAACTTCTTGATGAGATTGTTGTTTCTGTTGTAGGGAAATCTGCCGAAGGAATTGTAATTCTCCTAAACACTCCAAAGTATGTTAATGAGTTTATTATTGCAAAAAAATTGGGCATAACAATTAATCAAACAAGAAATATTCTTTATAAGATTTCAGATTTTGGTCTTGTTTCTTCCGTTAGAAAGAAGGATAAAAAGAAAGGGTGGTATACTTATTACTGGAAATTTGAGATTTTAAAATGTTTAGAATTTTTGAGAGATTTTTTATTAAAAAGTAAGTCGGAAATTCAAGCTCAAATAGATATTAGAAGTTCAAAGGTTTTTTATGTTTGTGAATCTTGCGGACTTGAATATGATGAAGATGATGCTCTTTTAATGAATTTTACTTGTGATGAGTGTGGTGAAATTTTTACTGTTAAAGATAATTCCAAATTAATTAAAGATTTTGAAAGAAATATTTCTAAAATAGATGAGAAGTTAAAAGTTGTTCACGAAGAACTTTCCCATGAACACATAAAACTTGATCGTAAAAAGGCAATCGAATTAAAGAAAGAAGAGAAAGAAAAAGAGAAAAAGAAAGAAGAAGCTAAACTTAAAAGAGAGAAAAAAAGAAAAGAGAAAAAGAAAGAAAAAGAACTTAATAGTAAACCAAAAAAAGAAAAAAAAGCTTCAAAAAAAACAAAACAAAAAAGTTTCAAAAAAGTTCCAAAAAAAACTTCTAAAAAAGTTTCCAAAAAAACTTCTAAAAAAGTTTCCAAAAAAACTTCTAAAAAAGCTTCAAAAAAAACTTCTAAAAAAGCTTCAAAAAAAACAAAACAAAAAAATTCTAAAAAAGTTTCCAAAAAAACTTCTAAGAAAGCTTCTAAAAAAACAAAACAAAAAACTTCTAAGAAAGCTTCCTCCAAAAAGAAAAAATAATTTTAGTGGGGTTTAAATAGTTTTTTTAACTTTATTTAACAATGACAATCTACCAAGTTTTTCCAAATAGAAAGAAAAGTTTTTTTGAGAGAATGGGAGTTACAGTTTGGTTAATTGTTATAAATGTTTTTTTATTTATTTTATTCTATTCACTTATTTCTTTAAAAATTATTTCTTGGAATCAGATTGCTTTAATTCCTTTAATGATTTTTTCAGGACAAAATTTATGGACTCTTTTAACGAGCATGTTTATGCACGCAGGGTTAACCCACCTCATCTTTAATATGATCTCTTTATTTTTTTTAGGAATTCTTTTAGAAAAAATAATTGGTTCTAAGAGGTATATTTACTTTTATCTTTTTGCAGGTCTTTTTGCAGGCTTTGCTTTTGTCTTTTTCTCCTGGTTTTTTGGAGATAGTTTTTTTGGTTCAAGGATATTTGGGGATCCTAATATTTTGGGGGTTGGAGCTTCTGGAGCTATTTTTGGAATTGTAGGGGTTTTATCTGTTTTAATTCCCAAAAAGAAGATTAGTCTTATTGCAGGACCTCTTGTCGCAATAATTTTACAATCTTTTTTAGGAAGTGCTTTTCCGAATTCAGGATTTTCTGAAACTATAATCTTCTTTTTAACTTTTTATATTTTCTTTTCAATTTTTGTAATGTTCTCATTTAATTCTAGACTTTACAAATTTTCTCTTCCTCTCGAAATGCCTTTTTGGTTAATTCCATGGGTTGCAATTATTCCATTAGTAATAATCGGACTATTTGTTCAACTTCCAATTGCTAATTCTGCTCACTTTGGAGGATTAATTTTTGGAATTCTTTATGGATTATATTTGAAGAAAAATTTTCCAAATAAAGTCAATTTGATTTCGAGGAGCTTTAGTCAATGAAAAGTAAAAAATTAAAGGGATTTTCTTTTTTTGAAGATAAAGTTAAATTATCCTTGGATTATATAAAAGAATCTAAAAGTTTTATTTATGTTGCAATTTCAATTTTCTTTTTATTTTCAATTTTAGGATTTTTTGTTCCTCTTCCTCAAAATTTGAGTAATGAAATTCTCCAATATTTCAGGAGTTTAGTTTTAGAAACAAAAGGTTTTGGGGTTTTTGAAATGATTTTGTTTTTATTTAGTAATAATTCTGTTTCAGGGTTTATGGGCCTTTTTTTTGGTTTCTTTTTTGGAATTTTCCCCATTTTAAATGCAATTTTGAATGGTTTTATTCTTGGATTTGCTGCTAAGTTTAGTGTTTCAGAAGGAGGAATTTTATCCCTTTGGAGACTTTTTCCACATGGAATTTTTGAACTTCCCGCAATTTTCATTTCTTTGGGTTTGGGAATAAAGTTTTCAACTTTTATTTTCAAGAAGAAAAAATTTAATTCTTTTAAAGAGTATTTTGAGAAATCTTTTTGGAGCTATATCACAATTATTCTTCCTTTATTAGTTATTGCGGCAATAATAGAGGGAATTTTAATTGTTCTTGGAATCTAATTTTTTAATTCGTCAATTCCCATCACAATAAGAATAATTCCAATAAGAATCACAACAATTGTGATTCCTCCTTTAATTAATTCCAATGTTGCAACTCCCCATTCTGAGAGAGGCATTCCAGGCATAATCAAAGCCAATGGAACAACTAAAAGGATCAAACCTAACACAATTTTCAGCCATTTACTCATATTCTTAATTGGAGATTGTATTTTAAATATGTTTTTGTTTAAGTTAATTTTAAAAACTGGATAAATCTCATTTTTCCATGGACAAAGAAGACTTAGCAAGGAAGAATATTTTAAGAAACTCTGAAGAAGTTGAAGGCAAATCAATTAAGGGATATAATTTTAATCAGGGAGTAGATTATGACAAAATTCTAGATAATTTTTCAACAACGGGAATTCAAGCAAGCAATTTTTCAGAGGGAGTAGAAATAATCAATGAGATGATTCAAAAAAAGGCATTTATTTATTTAGGATACACTTCAAACATGATTACCTCTGGGATTAGAGAGATTATAAGATATTTGACAGAGCAAAAGAAAGTAAATGTTTTGGTTTCAAGCGCAGGAGGAATTGAAGAGGATATAATTAAATGTTTAGGAGATTTTAAGCTGGGAGATTTTAGGGCTGAGGGTAAAATTTTAAGAGAAAAAGGGATAAACCGGGCTGGAAATATTTTTATTCCAAATTCAAGATATTGTGAATTTGAAAATTTTATAATGCCCATTTTGGAAGAGTTTTATGGAAGACAAAAAAATGAAGGAAAATTTCTTACCTCTTCAGAACTTATATGGAAATTAGGCGAAAAAATTGACAAGAAGGAATCAGTTTATTATTGGGCAAATAAAAACAAAATTCCTGTTTATTGCCCAGGAATTACAGATGGGAGTCTCGGAGACATGATTTACTTTTTTAAGTCAAAGCATCCAGATTTTGTTTTAGATGTTGCAGAGGACATATGGAATTTAAACAATTCTACTCTGGGCCCAGAAAAAACAGGAATAATCATTTTGGGAGGAGGAGCAGTAAAACATTCAATTTGCAATGCAAATATGTTTCGAAATGGTGCTGACTTTGCAGTTTATATCAATACGGCTCAAGAATTTGATGGTTCTGATTCTGGAGCTTTGCCCGAAGAAGCAGTTAGTTGGGGTAAAATTTTACCAGATGCAAAAAAGGTGAAAGTTTATGGGGATGCATCAATAATTTTTCCTTTAATTGTTGCAAAAACTTTTGCTAAAAATTAATTTTGTTATTTTTTTAAATTATTTAGATAAATATTTAAATAGAAGTGGAGACTTTATCCTCCATGGTAACTGAAAATGAAAAAAATGAGGGAGTTTTTTTACCTTTTTCAAAAGAAAATTTGGAAGGAGAACTTGGAAAAGATTTTATAGATGTCTTAAGAATGGTTGCTCCAGGAACTAGTTTAAGAGTTGCGCTTGATGACTTTTTAAATGCAAAGATGGGTGCACTAATTGTTTTTGATAATGGCAACTTAGAACAAATTATTGAGGGAGGATTTAGGGTAAACACCAAATTTAGTGCTCAAAAATTAGTAGAGCTTGCTAAAATAGATGGGGCAATAATTCTTTCAAAAGATGGAAAGGAAATTCAAAATGTGAATACACTTCTTTTTCCAGATATATCTATTCATACAAAAGAAACAGGAACAAGGCATAAAGCTGCGGAGAGAACTGCAAAACAAGCCAAAACCCTCGTTCTTGCGGTTTCAGAGAGAAAAAATAAAATTTCTATTTATTATGGGGATGCTTCGTATCAATTAAAGAGAAGTTCAGAAGTTTTGAGAAGAGCTTCGGAAACTTTACAAATTTTGGAGAAGCAAAGGGATGTTTTTGATGAATTTTTAAGTGATTTGAATTCTTTAGAGTTAAGGAGACATGCCACAATAAATGATGTTTGTGTAGTGTTACAAAGGGTTGAAATTATGAAAAGAATAAGTGACGTGGTTCAGAGATATTTAATTGAATTAGGAAAAGAAGGAATGATCGTTAAAATGAGATTAAAAGAGTTAATGGTGGGTCTTGAAAAAGAAGAAGAGTTAATATTAAAAGATTATTTTAATCAGAATCATTCATCTTCACTTGAAATTCTTGAAAAGATGGATTTTGATTTTTTACTTGAACCAATGAATATTTCAAGACTTCTCTTTGAAGAACTTCATGATAAAACTATCTCTCCTAGGGGGGTAAGACTTCTTGGGAAAACAAATCTTCTAGATAGATATGTGGATTTGCTTGTAGGAAATTTTGAGAGTTTCTCTGAGATCTTGATTGCAAGTAATGAAGAAATTTTAGAAGTTTTAGAAAGTGAAGCTATGCTTGCATTTTTTAGAGAGGAGATTTATAGTCTAAAAGAAAAAATAAATTTGGGTAAAGGATTATAATTTTTTAATTACCTTTTTATACTAAAATTAACTTTTGTTTTTATGTTAGATAAAGAAGAAATTTTAAAGGTAAGAGAACATCTTGAAAAAGCACAAAGTCCCCTTTTTTATTTTGATAATGATCAAGATGGATTATGTAGCTATCTCCTATTAAGAAGATTTTATAATAAAGGGAATGGAGTTCCAGTTAAAACCTCTCCATTAGGAATGGAATATATAAGGCGCATTGATGAATTTTATCCAGATTATGTCTTTATTTTAGATCAACCTACCGTTTCAAATGAATTTTTTGAAGCAATCAGACAAAAAAATATTCCTATTGTTTGGATCGATCACCACGAAGTGGATAAAGATTCTCTTCCAGATTATGTTAATTATTTTAATCCCCTTTATAGTTCTAAAAAAAGTAGTGAACCTGTAACTAAAATCTGTTATGAAATTACAAAAAGAAAAGAAGATCTTTGGATTTCAATTGCGGGTTGCCTTTCAGACAAATTTTTTCCAAAAGAATATAATGAATTTTCAAAGTTATATCCAGATTTATCTCTTGATTCAAAAGATCCATTCAAACTTTTTTATGAATCTGGAATTGGAAAACTTTCGAGAATGATTGGAATGGGGTTAAAAGATAGGACAAGTTTAGTTATGAAGATGATAAGGTTTCTTATTCAAGCAAGGACTCCTTATGAAGTTTTAGAAGAAAAATCAGAAAATATTAATTTGCATCGAAGATTTAATGAAATAAATTCCAAATTACAAAAATTAGTTAATAAGGCTAAGAGTGAAATAACTTTATCAAAACTTCTTTTTTTTAAATATTCTGGAGATACTAGTATGAGTTCAGATTTATCAAATAAACTTAGTTATGAAATTCCAGAAAAATTTATTGTTGTTGCATTTTTAAGAGGTTCAAGAGTAAACATTTCAATTAGGGGGAAGAATGCCAAAAAGACAATTAAAAAAGCAATAAAGGAATTTTCCCTTGCAAAGTTTGGAGGACATAAAGATGCTGTTGGAGCACAAATGAACGAAGACGAACTGGATAAATTTAAAGAGAATATTGAGAAAATTTTAGATCAAAAGTCTTAAAAAGAATTGGATCTTATTTCTATTATGAGTAAAAATCTGCATTTCAGATATTGTATTTGGAATTTTAAGTCAGTTATTACTCAAATTAAATAAAGCTTAATTTAACCCAAAACTTTTGTTTTTGAATTAAATTAAGAAAATATTTCTAGTTAATTTAATTTGAAAAGAAGTTTTGGAAAATAAAAAACCAAAATGGAAAACATAGAAAAAGTTGAGGTAGAGAAAGAATTAGGTTCTTTGTTTGAGAGAACTTTAAGTCTTGAAGATGAACTTAATTCTTTTTTGAAGTTGGAAGATTAGAATCTTTTTTTAGTGTGTGAGCTCTTTTAGAGGCATCTTTGCAAATTTTCAAAATTAGTAACTTCTACTAAAATACATTTCTTCAATAGCTTTTTCGGAACAAAAAGGACAATTTCCCGAAATTTTCTTTTTTTCAAAGGTAACACATCTTGTTGTTGCGCCTGTTTCATCCTTTATCTTTTCTTCACAAACAGTTTTTCCACACCAATCCATTTTTATTAACTTTTTATTTTTCATCCCTTCTTCGAATTCTTCTTTTGTTTTTACTTTAATTATTGAGTCTTCCATCCTTTTTTTTGCTTTTAGAAAGAGGTCTTTTTGTATTCTTTCTAAAATTTTTGGAACTTCTTTTTGTAAATCTTTTATCTTTGATTCAGATTTTTCTTTTGTATCCCTTCGAACTAAAGTTACAACCCCTTTTTCTAAATCTCTTGGTCCAATTTCTATTCTTAATGGAATTCCTTTTAGCTCATATTCGGAAAATTTATATCCAGGAGAATAGTCTTCAGAATTATCCATAATTGGATTAAATTTTTTTAGTGATTTAAACACTTCTTCAGATTTTTTTAAAACTTCTTTTTCTTTTCCCTTGAAAATTAAAGGAATTATCACCAATTGGTTTTCAGCAACTTTTGGTGGAAGTACAAGTCCAGAGTTATCTGAATGAGTCATTACAACTCCCCCAATTAATCTAGTTGAGAGTCCCCAAGAATTTTGAAATGGAAAATGTTTTTTTTCATCCCTTCCCAAAAAACTTATTCCAAAAACCTTGGCAAATCCTTGTCCCAAGTTATGAGAAGTTCCACATTGTAGTGCTTTTCCGTCTGGCATGAATGCTTCAATAGTATAGGTGTGTTTTGCTCCGGCAAATTTTTCTTTTTCAGATTTTTTTCCAACAAGAACGGGAATTCCAAGAAGATCTTCAGATATTTTTTTATAGCGCTTTATAATTTCAATAGTTTCTTTTTCACATTCTTCATCAGTCTCATAAACATTATGTCCCTCTTGCCACAAAAATTCACGGGTTCTTAAAAAAAGTCTTGTTGCTTTAGTTTCCCAACGAACAATATTACACCATTGATTTATTTTAAGAGGTAAATCTTTGTAAGACCTAATCCATCTAGAATAAGAATTATACATTATTGTTTCTGAAGTTGGCCTTATTGCGAGCCTTTCGGAATCTTTAGTCAATTCTTTATCAATCCATGCAACTTCTGGGGTAAAACCTTCAGCATGTTCAGATTCTTTTTTAAAGAAAGATTCAGGAATTAAAATTGGAAAATAAGCGTTTTTTACTCCTAATGGTTTGTTAATTATTTTTTCAAAGTTTTCTTTTATTTTTTCCCAAATTGAATATCCTCTGGGCTTGATAACCATAAATCCCTTAACTTTTGCAAATTCTACTAATTCAGATTTTAAACAAACTTCTTCATACCATTTAGACAAATTTTCTTCTTTTTTTGATTGAATTCCAATGCTTTTTTTCCCTTCCATAGTGTTATATAAAATTGTTAATTTATTAAAGTTTCATTTAGGAATTCTTGACTAATTGAATTTACTCCAAATTTTATTTTGTCTGATTCAAGAGCAAATCCAATTCCTTCAGTATTTACTAATTTAAAATTATTCATTCCAATCACATTTCCATTTTTGTTAAGTAAAGGTCCTCCCGAATTTCCAGGATTTAGTTGTGCATTTGTTTGAATATAAGTTCCTGCAGTTCCAAAACTTGATCCTGGTCGCCCTGTTGCAGAAACAATTCCATCAGTTGCAGAGAAACTCAATCCCTCTGGAGTTCCAATTGCTACTACTTTTTCTCCAACACCTACATTTGAAGATTCTTCCAAATCAAGGTACCCATATTTAGAAGTTGTTTTCAAAAGGGCCAAATCTAAATTTTTTATATACCCCACTAAAGTTCCAGTATAAACTTGGTTATCATTTGTCAGAATTTGAATAACTTGGGAAATTTGTCCACTATCATCTTCAATCACATGTTCATTTGTAACTACATATCCTTCAGAGATGAAAAATCCAGAACCTAATGAAGAAAGTGTTCTTACAATTACTACAGAGTTTATACTATTTTTTATTATTTCTGAAAAATCTTCACTTGTTTGGAGTTTTAGTTTACTTATTTGAGTGTTTGTCGAGTCTATGCTTTGGTTTAGAATTTTAATTGTACGTTTTGATTCTATCTGGCTTCCTGCAAGTTCATTAATTTTTTGATTAGTTATTTCTTTAAGTTGATAAATTTCATTTTTAAGTTGACTATTTTCTAAATTTTGTTTTACAATTGTTGCATTTAAGAGAATTGCAATTACAATTATTGAGATAATTATTACTGTTGAAAAACTCCCAATTATTATTTTATGGTGCCTCTTCATCAAAAATTAAAAATCTCAAATTATTTAAATCTAACCTGACCATTATTTAGTGAGGGTCTATAGTTCAACGGATAGAATATCGGGTTTCGGCCCCGAAGATCTAGGTTCAATTCCTAGTAGACTCATGGTGAGAATGAAAAAAGAAACAAAAAATTATTTAATTGTCACTTCAGTTTTGATTGGAAGTTGTATTGGAGCAGGAGTTTTGGGTATCCCATATGTGGCTTCAAAAGCAGGATTTTTCACTACTTTGTTTTATATTCTTTTTATTGGATCAATAATTCTGTTGTCTAACCTTTATTTGGGGGAGGTTACCCTCAGAACAAAGGGAAACCACCAATTAAGTGGCTATGCAGAAAAATATTTGGGAAAGAAAGGTAAAAGGGTCATGGATTTTGCATTTATTTTTGGAGTTTATTCTGCAATTGTTGCGTATTTGATTGGGATGGGAGATAGTTTAAGTTTTTTAATTTTTGGAAATTTAGTCCATTCAATTCCAATGGGAATCTTAGCTGGGTTTGTAATGATGTTTTTACTTTGGAAGGGAGTAAATGCTTTAAAAAAATTTGAAAATTTAGGAGTTTTTATTATTCTTGGACTTTTAATATTAATATTTATTTTGTTTTTACCTTTAGTTAATTTTGAAAACTTAGGGTATAACCATTTTGAAAGTTTTTTGCTTCCATTTGGTGTTGTTCTTTTTGCTTTCCTTTCTTTTACTTCTATCCCTCAAATAGCATATATTTTAAGGAATGAAAAGAAAGTTTTGAGAAAATCGATTGTTACAGGTTCAATCGTTTCAGTTCTTTTTTATTGCTTGTTTGCATTTATTGTGGTGGGTTTTATGGGGGTTAATACTCCAGAAGTTGCAACTCTTGCATTGGGTTCAATTTTTATCTTTTTGGGAATTTTTACTATTTTCACTTCTTACCTTTCAGTAGGGAACGCTCTTGAAGAAGATTTTGAATTTGATGACAAGGTGAGTAAAAGGAGTTCATGGTTTTTAGCTTCAATTATTCCAATGATTGTCTATGCATTAATTAGTTTTTTTCCTTTTTTCTCTTTTACAAAAGTTTTGTCTATAGGAGGAGTTGTTTCAGGAGGGATAATGGTAATTTTAATTATGTTTATTGTTAAGCGGGCAAAAGAAAAAGGAGAAAGGGAACCTGAATATACTATTCCCTTAAATTGGGCAGTAATTCTTTTTGTAATTCTTATTTTTGTTGTTGGAGCTCTAAAAGAAATTTTCTCTTTTTTTTAATAAGAACCTTTTTTAATGGAATTCATTTAACATATTTAAATTAAAAAAATGATAAAATCAAACACCAAGTTTCTTAGAACTCTTTTCTTTTTAATTGGGATTGTTGCGACTCTTGCATATAGGATGATTATTTTTTTCAATCTTTATAGTCCTTATTGGGTAAACATTTTATGGTATATTGGAACAGTTGGTTTTATTTTATATTTTGGACATAGATATAATATTCAAAAGAAAGAAGCTGAATTAGTGGAAAAGTATAAGTTATTAAAAGCAGTTGAAGACTCAAAGCATATTAAAGGAAAGCAAAAAGAAGCATTGAATTATATTGTAAATTCAATTGCAACTTCAAAGTCAAGGTGGAATTCTTTAACAATAGTTTTACTTTCTGTTTTAGCTTTAATAATGGGAATTATTTTGGATTTAGGAATTTTTTGATTAATCTTAGTTAATCCGTTTTCTTTTTGTGGTTTATTTAAATTTTTATACAAATATTTAAATAATTCTTAAAATTTATTTAAAGATGGTGATGAGGGTTAAAAATAGAAAAATTGCTAGACAAAAAGGGTTTGTTCCTATTTCAGAAAAAAAGAACTTTGTTGATAGTGAGGAAAAATTTAATAATTTTTTATATAATTACTCCCAGGAGTTTGGAATAAAAGATAAACAAAATTATAATAAATTTAACAAAAGAGAAAAATATATTATGGGGGTTCCAAAGGATCATCGAGAGGAGGTTTTAAGAGAAGTTTACCATAAGAATCCATCACAAGATGTAAAGTACTATCTTTCTTCAGTTAAAGAGTTTTTAGAAAAAAAAGGATATTATCATGTCCCAACACAAAGAGATATGGAAGATGCGTTTATAAAAGAGACACTCAATGCGCAGAGTATTGAAAGAACAAAGGACAAATATTCTAGGGAATAACTTTTGTTTTTCTTAAGACCAACATATTTTTAACTTCTTTATTGTTTATTCTAATATGGAAATAGAGAAAAACTTTGGTAACCTTGTTCAAGTTGAGAGGGGGAAAGAAATTTATGAGGGAATTCTACTTCCTGGTCCAGAACAAGGAGTTATTATTTTAAAGTTGGAGAATGGATATAATATTGGATTTAATAAAAAAGAAATTTTAAAATTAAAAGTTGTTAAAAAAATTGTTGAAAAAAAAGAAGAATTTGAAGTTAAAAATTTAAAAAATAATCTAAATGTTGCTATGGTTATCTTAGGGGGAACAATTTCAGCTAGACTCAATCCAGGTAAGGGAGGAGTCGATTTTATTGAAAATCCAAACGATTTTTTTAAATATTACCCAGAAATTTTTAAGATTGCAAACATTTCTCGTGTCGAAACTCCCTTTATGAAAGGTTCGGAGAACATGGATTATAAAGATTGGCAGAAAATTGCAAAAGTTGTTTGTGAATTGGTTAATGATTCTAATATTTCAGGAGTGATTGTAACTCAGGGAACAGATACCCTTCATTACACTTCTTCAGCTTTAAGTTTTTTTTTAAGAGATTTAGGTAAACCAGTTGTTCTTACTTTTTCACAGAGAAGTATTGACAGGGGAAGTAGTGATGCCACTCTCAATTTATTATGTTCAGCTAAAATGGCAATTTCCAATTCTTCAGGAGTTTTTGTTGTGGGTCACGCTAATAGTGAAGATGAATTTTGTTTTTCAATAAATGGAGCAAAGGTAAGAAAAATGCATTCTTCAAGAAGAGATGCATTCAAACCAATAAATTCTGAGCCAATTTTTAAGGTTTATCCTGAAAAATTAGAAAAAGTTTCTGAGTATAAGTTGAGGAATAATAAAAAAAAGTGTTTGGTTGACAACAAATTTGAAGAAAAAATTGCTCTTTTGAAATTTTATCCGGGAGAAGATCCGAGCATATTAGATTATTATCTTAAAGAAGGATATAAGGGACTTGTTATTGAAATGTTGGGGTTAGGTCACGTTGCGACAAGTGGATCAAGAATTAGTTGGATAAAAAAGTTAAATGAAATTCAAAAGAAAGGAATGATTGTTTGTGCTGCTGCCCAAACAATTTTTGGTCGACTTGATCCCTTAGTGTATGTAACAGGAAGAGAATTAATTGAAACCGGAATAATCTATTTAGAAGATATGTTGAGCGAAACAGCATTTGTGAAATTGGGGTGGGTTCTTGGTCACAAAGATTGGGTTTCTTCAAAAGAAAAGGTAAAAGAAAAAATGCTTGAAAACTTTTCTGGAGAATTAAATAATAGATTAATTGAGTAAATTTATTTTAAAATCTATAATAAACCCCATAAAACATTATAAACAAAATTTTTCTTCTTTTTATATGACTTATGATTTAGATTTTTATAAAGCGTACTCAGAATATTTAGTTGAAGAGAGAGTTCGAAATGTTCATGATTCTCTTTTAAATATTTTCAAAACAAATTTTGATTTTAATAATGTAGTTGATTTTGGATGTGGATAATTTAATGAATTTCTTATTTATGGAAAACCAGAAAAATATGTTGGAGTTGATAAAGAAGTGGGTGACTCTAAGGAATACTATAGAAGATTTATTAATGCAGACTATTGGAGTTCAGGAAATTTGCAAAAGTTAATTAATCCTTCAAAACCAACGAGTTTTGTAAGTTTATTTTCTTCTGAAATTATTGCTCTTTTTGAAGAAAACTATAAATTTTATGAAAGAATTTTTAAGGAAATTCCTTCGGTGAATGGGGGTTTGGTAAGTGGGTTTTTTTATAAAAACAAAAAAATCAAAACCCAATTGGAGAAACAGGAGGAATAATGAGCTATCAAACTTTAGAAAATATAGAAGATGTTTTTTCGGAGGTTTTTAGTGAGATGAGAACCCTTTTACCCGTTCCTTCAAAAATGTTCGGAAAAGATGTTTTTGAAGTGTGGAAATATTTTGAGAGAAAATAATTTATTTTAAAGATTTACTAACTTTTCTTTCAAGACTTCCAATCATTTTTTTTATCTCTTTAATTTCTCTTTCTGCCTTTCTGTTTACAGCATAATCATATTCTGCACGTTGCCTGTCTCTTTCATTTTCTCTATTTTGACTCATTAAAATTATGGGTGCTTGAAATGCAGCTACACATGACAAAACCAAATTTAAAAGAATAAAAGGATAGGGGTCCCAAGATTGGTGCGAAAACCAAACAACATTAGTAATCATCCAAAGAAGCAAGAAAACAAAAAATCCAGAAATGAATCCCCAACTTCCGGCAATTTTTGTAAGTTTATCTGCTGCTTTTTGTCCTTTTGTTGTTGGAAGTGCATTAGGATGAGTTATTGCTATTACGGTTTTTGGTTTCTTTTTATCCTCTTTTTTTACCATAATTATTTTTAGTTAAACTTGGTTATAAATTTTGTGATATAGGCTGAACCAACATATTTTTAACTCTTTAAGAATTTATTCTACCATGGAAATTGATTATAAAAAAATAGGGTTTAAAGCAGGGCTTGAGATTCATCAGCAATTGGATACTCATAAACTATATTGTGATTGTCCTTCTGTTTTGAGAACTGATGAACCCATAAAAACTACTAAAAGAAAAATTCATTTTGTTGCAGGAGAATCAGGAGAAGTAGATGTTGCGGCCAAATTTCAGGGAGAGGAAGATAAAACTTATTTTTATCAATCGTATGATACAACTTGTTTAATTGAATTAGATGAAGAACCTCCTCATAAAATAAACAAGGAGGCCTTAAAAACTGCATTAGAAATTGCAATTTTGATGAATTGTAAAGTTTTTCCTATTGCCCAAATTATGAGAAAAACTATTGTAGATGGTTCTAACACTTCAGGATTTCAAAGAACAGTTCTAATTGCATATGGGGGATTTATAGAAACGAGTGAAGGTAAAGTTGGAATTGATTCAATTTATTTAGAAGAAGATTCTGCACGTCCAGTTGAAAGAGATAAAAATTTTGTTAAATATAGGTTAGACCGATTGGGAATTCCTTTAATTGAAATCTCAACCAAACCAGACTTAAAATCTCCTTCTCAGGTAAAAGAAGCTGCACTCAAAATTGGAGAAATTTTAAGAAGTACAAAAGTTCGTAGAGGAATTGGAACAATTCGTCAAGATTTGAATGTTTCAATTAAAGGTTCTAATAGGGTTGAAATAAAAGGTTTTCAAGATCCAAAAATAATGGAAAAGTGTATTGACTTAGAGATTAATAGACAAAAAGGTTTTTTGGATAAAAATAAAAAAAATTCTCCTGAAGTTAGAAATTGCTTATCTGACGGAACAACAGAATTCTTGCGTCCAATTCCAGGTTCGGCAAGAATGTACCCTGAAACAGATTTAGAACTTTTACATATAAAAAAGGATTTTATTGACGAAATTAAAAGAAACTTGCCAAAACTTCGAGGAGAAATTGAAGAGGAATTAATAAAACAAGGATTAAGTGAAGAGATGATAAAATTAATTTTTAAAGAAAATAAACTTTCTGAATATAAAGAGCTTTATGAAATCAGTGGAAATCCCAAATTAATTTCAAAATTGCTTTTAGTTTTACCAAAAGAGATTGCAAAAAAAGAAAACAAAACTTCTGAAGAAATTGAAGAAATTCTTAATAGAGATGTGATGGTTTCAATTTTAGATTTAGTCTATAAAGATAAACTTCATGAAAAAGATGTTAAACATGTTTTAGAGAAAATTGTTTCAGGAGTTGAATTTAAGGAGGCTATGAAACTCGAGAAAAAGGATTTGGGGGACGTTGAAGAAAAAGTTATGAAAATTGTTAAAGATAAACCTGGCCTTTCACCAAATGCTTATATGGGCCTTGTTATGAAAGAACTTAAGGGAATGGTTACTGGTCAAGAAGCAATGGAAGTAATTAGGAAATTTGTAAAATAAAATTATTTTCATGGGGTTTAATCCCTACGTTCATTTTGATTTCAAAATGCCGGATGGAAATAATTAAGAAATTTGTTAAGTAATTCTTTACAGAAAACATTAAAAATCTCTTTATATTCAACTTTTCATGGAAAGAACGTATGTTGAAAATTTGAAAGTAGGAGAAGAAGTTTTACTTCATGGATGGGCTTACGAAATTCGTGAACTTGCAAATTTGAAGTTTTTAATTTTAAGGGATAGCACTGGAATGGTTCAGTGTATTGTTAAAGGAATTGATCTTATGAAAATTTCTTCTGAATTGACTTTAGAAAGTGTAGTTGAAGTTCATGGAAAGGTAAAAAAGGCCGTTGTAAAAACACAATACACAAGAGGAGATATTGAGGTTGAAGTTACAAAATTAAAAATATTAAATAAGGCTGAAAAACTTCCTATACATGTTAATGAAAAGGCGGTTGAACCTACTGAACTTTCAAAGAGGCTTGACAATAGGTCGCTTGATGTGAGAAAACCAAAAGTAAGTTCAATATTCAAAATTCAGTCTACAATTATTAATTCATTTAGAGAATTCTTTTTTGAAAAAAACTTTGTTGAGATTCAACCTCCAGGAATAATAGGAACTTCAACCGAGGGAGGAACAGACTTGTTCAGTGTCGATTATTTTGGAAGGAAGGCATACCTTGCACAAAGTCCTCAGTTATATAAACAACTTATGGCAATTTCTTTAGAAAAAGTTTTTTCTACGAGTGCAATTTGGAGAGCTGAAAAGCATGACACTTCTAAACACATAAATGAAATAAGACAAATGGATATTGAAGTTGCATTTAGTGATGACATGAAAATTATGAAATATTTGGAAGAAGCTGTTCGGTATATGGTTAAAAAAGTAATTGAAAAAAATAAAAAAGAACTTGAAATTTTGGAATTGGACTTGAAAATTCCAAAGGCAAAATATTTAACTTATGCCAAAGCTATTGAGCTTTTGAATAAAAATGGTTTTAAATTAAAAATTGGAGATGATTTTGAGCCTGAAGCTGAAAGAAAACTTTGTAGTCTTTTTCCAAACACAGTTGTTTTTACGTATGAATGGCCTATTGAAATAAAACCTTTTTACATTTGGCCAAAAGATGAAAAGAAAAAGGTCTCTGGTGGTTTTGATGCTCTTTATGGTGGAGTTGAAATAAGTTCGGGAGGACAGAGAATTCATTTACCCGAAGTTTTGACTAAAAATATAAAATCAAAAGGGTTGAAACCAGCTGACTTTCAGTGGTACATTGATTCTTTCAAATATGGTGCTCCTATGCACGCAGGTTGGAGTATTGGACTCGAAAGGATTACTCATGCAATGATTGGTTCAGATAATATTAGGGAAGTAACCTTATTTCCAAGAGATAGAAAGAGGTTGACCCCATGAGTTTCATATCAATTAAAGAAGCGATTGCAAAAGGAAAAGGGAAAGTTTCTATTCGTGGATGGATTCATCGTGAAAGAGGTTCAAACAAAATAAAGTTTATTGTTTTAAGAGATTCAACAGAAATAATTCAAATTGTTTTTCCAAGGGAAAAGTTTGAAAAACAATGGGAAGAAATTGACAAACTTCAAATTGAGGCAAGTATAGAAGTTGAAGGAGAAATAAAAGAAGACAAAAGAGCTCCTTCAGGATATGAAATTTCAGCAAGTAAAATAAAAATTGTTGGAGAGTCTAATGAATTTCCAATAAACAAAGATTTGAATGAAGAGCTTCTTGGAGACCGAAGGCATTTGTGGCTTAGAAGTAGGAAGATGACTTCTGCAATGAAAATAAGAAGTTCAGTAATGTTTGCAATGCATGAATATATGCATAAAAACGGATTTACTGAAATTGAAGCGCCTTCTTTAAGCGGGGCTGCTAGTGAAGGAGGCTCAGAAGTTTTTGAAACAAATTATTTTGGTAAGAAAGCATATTTAACTCAATCTTGGCAATTTTATGCAGAGAATTTTATTCACGCTGTAGGTAAAGCATATGCAATGGCTCCTTCTTTTAGAGCGGAAAAGTCCAAAACTCCGTGGCATGTTACAGAATTCTGGCATTTTGAAGTTGAAGGTGCATGGATGGATTTACTTGATGACATGAAAATTGCAGAAGGGTGTATTTCTTATGCTATTCAAAAAGTTTTGAAAGAAAATGAAACCGAATTAAAAGCTGTTGGAGCAAATATTGAAATGTTGAAAAAAGTTAAAGCACCTTTCAAGAGAGTTACTTATGAAGAAGCAATAAAAAAGTTAAATGAAAATGGACATAAGATGAAATATGGGGATGACTTTGGTTCTTCTGAAGAAAGAAGTCTTGCAAAATATTATGGAGACAATTTTGTTTTTGTGACTAACTATCCTTTAGGATTATTAAAATTTTATCATGGAGAAGACCCAAAAAAACCTGGAACTGGAACTAATTTTAATTTACTTGCTCCAGGAGTTGGAGAAATGGTGGATGGTTCGCAAAGAGAACCAGATTTGAAAAAAATTGTTGAAAGACTTAAAAAAGCAAAGATTGATTTGGGAGCATCTGACTGGTATTTAGATTCTAGAAGATATGGGAGTGTTCCTCATGCTGGTTTTGGCCTCGGACTTGAGAGGTTTGTTGCATGGATTTGTGGTTTTGACACAATAAAAGATGCAATTCCTTTTCCCAGAACTCCAACAAGAATTTATCCTTAATTTTAAAAACTTTAATTTCTATAATTTTGGATGAGAATACTTGCCGTAGGGGATCCACATGGATAAGAGAAGATAAAAAAAATTCCCTTGAAAGAAATTGATTCTGTTCTTATAACGGGGGATTTGGGAAAAACTGATTTTGCTAGAAAAAGATTTTTTGAGAATCAAGAAAGAAAAAGGAAAGGCCTTCCAGAATTAGATTACACTTCAAAAGATGAGAAACAATCTTCCACACAAATTTATAATTCTTCTATGATGGTTTTGAAATATTTTTCAAAAAATTTACCTGTTTATACAATTATGGGAAATGTATGGGGTACAGATAAGTGGGTTAAAAAAAGTGAAAAAAATATGGAATAAAAATTCCCTGTTTAAATAAAGATATAAGAAAAATAAAAAATGTGAATCAGGTTAAAAATGTTTTAAGAAATATTGGGGGTCTTAGGGTAGGATTTTTGGAGTATTTTATAGATTCTTGCTGGATTAAAGAATTTAATGAAAAAGATAAAAAATCAATTAAAAATGCAAAAAAAGAAACTTCAAAAGCAAAAAAAATTTTAAAAAATTTTGGAAGTCTTGAGATACTTGTTTGTCATCAGCCACCCTATGGGCATCTAGATAAGGTAAATTTTCCTGGAGTTCCTAAAGGATGGAAAGGAAAACATGCCGGAAGTAAGGTTATTTTAGATTATATAAAAAAATATCAACCAAAATATGTTTTTTGTGGACATATCCATGAGGGCGAAGGAAAAACAAAAATTGGAAAATCAGAAGTTTATAATCTTGGTGTTGCAGGACATAAAATTTTGGAACTTTAAAATATTAAGTCCGTAATTTCCCCCAAAATTTCCAAAACTTTTCTTAAAAACTTTTCTCTTCTTTTTCAACCCTCCAGAGTCTATAATAAAGTTTAAAAACTCGGGCAGGAATACAGATTTAATTAAATTGGAGGTACCAATAAAAATGGCAGAAGACGATTTTGAAGAAGATTTTGATAAAGAAGAAAACAATGATGACGATGATGCTTGGGATGACGAAGAATAAGTTTTAGTCTTTTAATTTTTAATTTTTTTTATTGGAATGTTTTATGATTGAAAAATAGAGAAAGAGGATTGATAGGGTAGATAGGAAAATAATTAATTTACTTAGTGAGAGGTTTAAGATTTCTAGAGAGATTATTAAATTTAAGAAGAAGAATAAAATTAAAGTTAAGAATAGAAAAAGAGAGGAAGAAATTGTTGAGAAATTGGCAAAAAAAGTGATTTGGATAAAAACCTCATAAAAAAGTTTTACAAAATTATATTTAAGTTTTCAAGGAAAGGATAAATTTATTTCCTTTCAGGAATGTGAACAAGGCAGTCAGAACAAACTGCATCCATTCTTCCAGTTTGTATATTTTTTATAAATTTAAAATAACCTGGCCTTAATTCTTGCTTACATTTTGAACATTTTCCTTCTTGACCTTTCTTTAGTTCTTCTCGGTTTGAGGTCGCAATTTTTATTTCTTTCAAATTTTTTGTCTTTAATGCATTAATGTAATTGCTTGTTTCCATTTTGTGGTACTCTTTCTTAGGTTTTTTGGGTTATAAATTTAATTATGCTACTATACAATGTTACTAACTTTTAAATAGACATTTTTCATTTTGAGTTTAGGATGGATGTGAATTATTTAAGTGGATCAAAAGAGACTTTTTTGGAGTTTTTAGATTCAATAGGGCTTTATGACAAAGTAGCAGTTTTAACTCATAATGATTTGGATGGCCTTAGTTCTGGTTTGTTTTTGGAAAAAATTCTTGAAGCTAGAGGAATAAAGGTGAATTTTATTCAATTTTTAGATATTAGGGGGGATATGGTCAAAGAGGTCTCTTTAAAATTAAATGAACTGGGGATTACAAAGGTTTTTTTTAGTGATTTAAACATAGAATCAATTGATTTTGAGGGGTTTGAAGAATTAAGAAGAGAGAAAGATGTTTTTTTAATTGATCACCATCCAACTGGAGAAAATTTAAAAGATTTTAAGAATATTATAAAAACTGTTTCTGAAGATTGTTCAGGATTAACAACTTTTGTTTTAGGAAAAGACCTTCTCGACTATGAACTTTGGGGATGGCTTGTTTGTTCGGCAATTTTTGCGGATTATGCTTTTCGTTCCGAAAAAAATTTAAAATTTATTCAATCCTTTTATCCAGAAGTGACTCTCGAAAACATTTCTTCATCTGTTCCTGGAATGAATGCAAGAAGAATTTCTTCAGCCCTTATTTATTATAAAAACGATATTGGTTATGTTTACAATTTAGTTAAAGAAAGAAAAATTGACGAATTAATTGAAATTCACGAATTAATTGAAGAAGAGGTTTACAAATTAGTTGATGATTTCTCAGAAAATAAAGAATATTTCCCTGAAAAAGATATTTATTTTTATGAAGTGAAATCTCGTTTTGATGTTTTGAGTTATGTTGCAACTTTGGTTGGAGGTGCTGAACCTGATAAAAGTTTTATTTTTATGTACAAAACAAAAGATTTTGTGAAATTTAGTGGAAGAAGTTCGAATTCTAAAATAAATATGGGAAAACTTATGGCTGAGGGAGTTCTTGGAATGCCTGATTCTGATGGAGGAGGACATATTCCTGCCGCAGCAGCCAAAATTCCAGAAGAATATGTCGAAGAGTTCAAAAAAAGAGTTTTAGGATAATTAATTGATTTTTTTTAAATTTTTTTCTTTTTTAAAGGAATAAATCTCAAACATAAAACCTTAAAAAGCATTTTTTATTTTTGGTTATATGGAAGTAGGGGAAGTAAGTTTGAGGTGGTTAGGTCATTCAGGATTTTTAATTCAAAACTCTAAAGTGATTTATATAGATCCATTTAAAATGGGGGAAGGTTTACCCAAAGCTGATTTAATTTTGATTACTCATGGACATTATGACCATTGTAGTTTTGAAGACCTTGGAAAAATTATTCAGGAAGGAACAAGAATTATCATGACTGCTGACGCTCAGAGCAAAATTGCTCGTTTTCAAATTCCAATAAGAATGGAAGTTGTTTCACCTGGTCAAGAAATTGATATTGGGTCAGTTAAAATTTCTTGTTTACCTGCTTATAACATTGACAAGCCATTTCACCCTAAAGAAGAAGGACTTGTAGGATATGTGATAAAAACAAATGATGTAATTATTTATCATGCGGGAGATACAGATGTTATTCCCGAAATGCAAAAGTTAACGGGGTATAACCAACCTGACAAAAAATTTGTTGCTTTACTCCCTGTTGGAGGGAGGTTCACAATGAGTGCAGAGGAAGCATTTGAAGCAGCTAAGATAATCAAACCCACATTTGCAATTCCTATGCATTGGGGAAGTATTGTTGGAAACATTAAGGATGCAGAAGAATTCAAAGAACTTTGTTCGCATGAAGGAATTGAGGTCAAAATTCTTGAAAAAGATTAATTCTTAAAATTATATTTAAAATCTTTTCCTTCATAGTTTTTCATTTTTACATTTCCATTTTTTTGTAATTTTGTGTAATTTGGTAAAATGGGAATTTTTCCTCCTCCACCTGGAGCATCAATTACAAAATGAGGTACTGCCATTCCACTAGTATGTCCCCTTAGTCCTTGGATGATGTCTAACCCTTCTTTAACATTTCCAATGAAGTGAGAGGTTCCTTTAACAAGGTCTGGCTGATAGAGGTAATATGGTTTTACTCCAATTGAAAGAAGTTTTCTATTCAATTCTTTAAAAATTTCTGGCTTGTTATTAACATCTTTTAAAATTATGCTTTGGTTACCTAGGGGAATTCCTATATCAATTAATTTTTCACATGCTTTTTTAGATTCTTTTGTAATTTCTTTTGGATGTTCAAAATGAGTATTTATGTAAAGAATAGGATTTTTATTGTGTCTTTTTAACATTTCACAAAGTTTGTCTGTTATTCTTTCTGGCATTGTGCAAGGAACCCGAGTTCCAATTCTAATCATTTCAATATGCTCTATTTTTCTTAAATCTATTAGAATTCTTTCCAAAGTTTCAACACTCAATAAAAGAGGATCTCCTCCAGAAAGAATTACATCTCTTATTTCTTTATGATTTTCAATGTAATTTAGTGCTTTTTCAATTCCTTTTCTTGTAGGGTTTTTTACAACCTCCCCAACTTTTCTTTTTCTTGTACAAAATCTACAATACATTGCACAGGTGTTGGAAATTAAAAGAAGACATCTGTCAGGATATCGGTGTGTCAAAAAAGGAATTTCATTTTCTTCATTTAATGGGTCTTCATTACCAAATTCCGAGTTTAATTCTTCTATTCTTGGAATGCACTGATTCCATATCACATCTCCTTTTTCTTCAATCAGTGAAAAATAATAATCACTTATTCTTAAAGGATATTTTTTAGTTACTTCTTCAAGATTAGTAATTTCTTCGTCGGAGAGAAAAATATTTTTTTCACCAAGCTTTTCTTTAAGGTTTTGAACCGTAGTTATAAACATTTTAGAAGTAGTTTTAATTAAATTTTGTTCATCATCCCTTTTTGTTACTACTCATTTCATATGAATATCTTTTTTTAAATTTTTGCTATTATTCTATTATTACTAAAAATTTATTTAGTTAATTATTTAAATTTTGTTTAAGAGTCTTATTCATGGCAGAGTATAATTTTATTCAAAGGAAAAAGGATATCCTCGGGAAAATGGATAAATCTCATGAGGGGGGATGGGATAAAAATATTTTGAATCTTTGTAACAAAATAAATAAAAAAGAAAATTATTACACCACTTCATCCTGCTCCGGAAGAAGTTTAATAATGGTAGACCAAATAAAAAAAGGTTCAGGTCTTTTTTTGTGGAAGAGTCATGAAAAAATAAGTTTGACTGAAATTAATGATTTTTTTAAAGGTTTTAAGGGAAAAGAACTTCTAAAATTTAAATGTGAACCTCCAATTCTCCATGTTGTTTCTAAAACTCTTGGAGATGCAAGGATAATTTTGGAAAAAGGATTTAAAGTAGGATGGAAAAAATCCGGAATAATAAGTCTAGGCAAGAATATTGTTGTTGAATTTCATGGATCTGAAAAGTTAGAATTTCCAATTTGTAATAAGGAAAGAATTTTAGTTTCTCAAGATTTTTTGAGGTTGATTGTTAAAAAATCAAATAAAAAATTAGAAAAAAGCTGGAAATTAATAAAAAAACTTGAAAAAGTGATTTAGTAACTTTTTTATAATCTTTTTTCTTAAAAAAGCAATGGATAAAAGTGAGATTGGAAATTTTATAGATTCAAATTTGAAGAGGGGTCTGCCAATTGAAGAGATAAGGCAACACCTTTTATCTCAAGGTTTTTTTGATTATGACATCAAGGAAGCAATTTCTAAATTGAACTTGGAAGAATTTTCTCCAAAAAAAGAAGAAAAAATCTCTCCCAAAAAAAATGAATCGATGGAAGGATGGGATAAAGAATTGCCTAAGGACTTAACTAAAGACTTACCTAAAGAAGTTCCAAAGATTTAAATCAATTTTTCTCTTTTTTAAAAAATAACTCCTTTTTTATATAAAGATATTTAAAGAAAACTCTATTTATTTTTTCAATATAGGAACTTTGCATAAGTAAAGTTAAAAAAGAGTAAAAAAGGAGGAATAAAAAACAAAAATATGGTACTTGATTTTGCAAAAGAAGCAATTCAAAATGCTTCAACCCACAGTATTAATTTTGATGAATTAAAAGCTGGAAAAGCTTCAATTAAAGTTATTGGTTGTGGTGGTTGTGGAAGTAATATGGTTACTTGGCTTTTTAATAAAGGAATTAATGGTGCAACAGTTTATGCTGCTAACACCGATGCTTTACACTTAAGTGTTGCTAAAGCTGATGAAAAAATTCTTTTAGGAAAAGAATTAACAAGAGGTCTTGGTGCTGGTGGAAAACCTATGAAAGGTAGAGAAGCAGCTAAAGAATCTTTAGTTGATTTAAAAAAGGCAGTTAGTAGTTCTGATATGGTTTTTGTCCTTGCCGGAATGGGTGGAGGAACAGGAACTGGAGCAGCACCTGTTGTAGCTCAATTGGCTAAAGAAACAGGAGCAGTTGTTATTGGAGTTGTTACAATGCCTTTTGAAAGTGAAAAAGCTAGAATAGACAAAGCAGAATTTGGATTGCAAGAATTAAGAGAAGCTACTGATACTTGTATCGTTCTTGATAACAATAGATTAGTAGATATCGCGGGTCAACTTCCTTTAGAACAAGCATTTGCTGTTGCTAACGAATTAGTTAGTACAATGGTAAAAGGTATCGTCGAAACAATTACTTTGCCTTCTTTAATTAACTTGGATTACGCTGATGTTTCATCTATTATGAAAAACGGTGGAGTTGCAGTCATTGGAATTGGTGAAAGTGACGCTACAGACAGAGTGCACGAATCGGTAAAGCAAGCCCTTACTCATCCTCTACTTGATGTGGATTACAAAGGTGCAAGCGGAGCTTTGGTGCATATAACATGTGGTCCTGACTTAAAACTTGAAGAATTCGATGTGATTGGTAGGACGGTTTCAGAAAACTTAAGCCAAGATGCACAAGTTATTATTGGTGCTAGAATTGCTAAAGACTTTGTCGGGAAAGTTAGAGTGATTACAATAATGACAGGAGTTAAATCTCCATACGTACTCGGAAAGGATTTTGAAGACCACGCAATGCCTCAATCTAAAGGTATGTCGGACTTAGGAATTGACATATACGGTTAATTCGATTGATTTAAAAATCCCTTTTATTTTTTTATTTTAAATTAATCCTGGGGGGGAGGGGCCTTCCAGGGTTTATTTTTTTAGAAAAAGTTTTTATAATTGTGAATTTTCTTTGAGACATGGATAAAAAAGAACTTGAAGAAACAATAAGATATTATTATGTTAGGATTATGTGGGCAATTATAATTTCAACTACTTTAATTCTTGGATCAATTTCTTCTAAATTATTTTAATATCCTTCGGGAGCACGAGAATCTATTTTTTCAGTTTTTTTCATCCTATACTTTTCCCATTTATTAAAATAAAGAATATTATAAATGTCAGGGTCTTGCTTTTTCTTTTTGAAAATTTCATTAGAATATCCTATTGGAAAAAGAGCTTCAATAGTATAATCTTCAGATATTTTCAAGGTTTTTCCAATTTTTTCTTCATTCATGTGACCTATCCAACAGGTTGAAAGTCCAGATTCTTCAAGACTCAAAAGAAAATTTTGAATTGCTGCTCCAGTTTGTTGTGGGCAAAAGTATTCTCCCATTTTAGGGAAAGGAGTTGTCACAATTCCAGGATCAGAAACAACCACCACAACATATTGTGCTTCAGAAATAAAAGATTGTTCACACCATTTTGCAATTTCTTCAATTAATTGTTTATTATCTACAATCACAAACTTTAGATGAAAAAGTCCTCCAGCCATAGGAGCATATTGTGCAGTGTGAATTGCTTCAATTATATCTCTCCAATCAGGTTTTTTAGAAGAAAATTTCCTCACACTTTTTCTTTTCTTAATTGCTTCTTGTAATTTCATTAATTATTCAAGGTAAATGGGATTTTTAAGTTTTTAGAAACTAATAACTCCTCCACCAAGGCATTTCGTTTTGTTATAAAGAACAATTGCTTGGCCTTCTGAGACTCCGGTTATTCCTTTGTTTAGAGTTATTTTTATTTTGTTTTTTTCAAGAGATATTTTTGAAGGAATAAGTTCTCCCACTTGCCTGATTCTTGAAAAAACCTTTTTGTGTTTTAAAAAATCCTTTTTTGTTTCATCTATTAAATGTAAATTATTTAAGATTATCTCTTTTCTTAGAAGAATTTTATGTCCTTCGGGTGCTGCAACAATTGTATTTGTTTTGGCATCTTTTTTTGCAACATACCATTTTTTTATTCTCTTTGTGTTGTTTGTCCTATTAACTTCAAATCCATATCTTGGACCAAGTCTTTGCCCAACAGTATAAAAATAAATTCCATCGTGTTCTCCAACAACTTTTCCATCTGGGTCTAAAATTTTTCCTTTTTTTGGTTTTATTTTTTTACTTAAAAAATCTTTCAAGTTAACTTTTCCAATAAAACAAATTCCTGTTGTTCCTTTTTTGTTTGCATTTTGGAATTTATTTTTTTCTGCAATTTTTCTTACTTTTATTTTTGTTAATTCTCCAACTGGAAAAAGCGTTCGTGAAAAGTCTTCTTGACTTTGCCTGTAAAGAAAATAGGATTGGTCTTTACTTTCATCTTTTCCCCTATGGAGTTCAAAATTTTTCCCTTTTTTCTTTATTCTAGCATAATGTCCTGTTGCAATTAAGTTTATTCCAATTTTTTTTGCGGCTTTTATAAGGAGAGGAAATTTTATTTTTTCATTACAATCAATATCTGGGTTTGGAGTGATTCCAATTTTGTACTTTTTGAACATTTCATCAACTACAAGTTTTTTGTATTCTTTTTCAAAATCTAAGGTTACAAAAGGAATTCCAAGTTTTGTTGCAATTTTTATTGCATGATTTCTTTCTTCTACCCATGCACATTCTCCTGTTATTTTATTTTTGGTGTCAGACCAATTTTTCATAAATGCTCCATAAACATCATAACCTTTTTTTTGAAGTAAAAGTGCTGCAACTGAAGAATCCACTCCTCCGCTCATTGCAAGAAGAACTTTTTGTTTTTCCTTTTCCATATAGTTAGTTAGAAATAGAGAATTAAAAGTTTATTCTTTTAGAAAACGTCCCGAGAAGGACTCGAACCTTCGACCTAACGGTTAACAGCCGTTCGCTCTACCAACTGAGCTATCGGGACATATTCATCTTTAAGAAAATTCTTATTTAAAGGTTTTTATTGGTTTTTCTCTTTTAAACCCAAATCAAGAAGGGGATCCTCTTCCCTTTTTTCAAGTCCTTTGTAAACATGTGAATGTTTTGAGCCTTGGACAATCTGAATTACTGCATCAATTGCAGGTTTCATGTTTTCAGGATCTCCAACAATTCCCACTTCATTCCCTTTCATTTCAAAAGAACATTTTGTTAATTCTGAAAGTGCTTTTAAGACTGAACCATTTTTACCAATTAGTCTTCCCCTCACTTTTTCTACGTTTCCTCTTCTAACAAAATCCTTTATATTTATTCTATCAAATTCCAAATCTTTTTCTTTTATTAAAGAAGCATCAGAAAAACTAAAGCCCATATCAAGAGCATCAAAAACCATTGTTGCAATAAACTCATCTTCTGCAGAACCTTCAAAACTAACTTCTTTACCTTTATTGGTAATTTTCACATTTAGGAGTTTTTCAAGTTTTTTCTTATTCTTGATAATTCTCACAATTTTGTCTAAAATTATTGTTTTCATATTTACGAGAAAAGCTTTGAAGTTATAAGTTTTTTGATGTTTAAATTATTAGAATTCTTCATTCTCTTTTTCTAAAAATCCATTTTTTTTAAGCCAAGCAATTTGGTTTGGTTTGTATTTAAGAAGTATTTCCCCTTTTGTGTCATCAAGTTCCCAAGGTTCAATAATTATCACATCTCCTGGCCTAAGCCATAAATATCTTTTTAGTCTTCCAGGAACCCTTCCCATTCTTTCTTTTTTGTCCAAACAATTAACTTTCATCTTGTTTCCCCCATATCTTTGTTCAATAATTCCAATTATTTCACGCCCTTTTGGAAGCGGAGCTCTTGTTATTGATGGTTCTTCAGCTTTTTTGTTTGAACTATTTTTGTGGTAACCCATATATATTAATCAAAAATTTTCTTTATAAGACTTTTGGGGTTGAATTTAAAGAATAGATGTCCCTTATTCCGTATTTATCGGGAGCGATAAGTCCCATATTAACAGAATTAACAAATTTTAAATTAAAATTTAGTTTGGGTTGTTTTTTGATTTCAAGATAGATAATTGCATGGTCTTTGCTTTTTCTTTTTCCAAATTTTATCTCTATTCCTTTTATATTGTTAAAATAATCAATAATATTAATTTGTTTTGTTTCATTCCATATTTCTAGAAAATGATTTCGATTCGATTTTCTTAAGTTATCAAATACTTCTTTTTTGTTTTTGAGCATTGTGACCTCAAAAAAAGATATTCTTGCAATTCAATCCTTTTTCAAAATTCTATTCACTTCTTTAAAGAATTCAATTTTATCTTTGTATAGATATACTGAATGAAGACAGTAGATGAAATCAAAGCTTTCTTTTCTGAAAGGGAGTTTTTTTTCCGCGTTAAGATAAATTATTTTTGGAAAGTTTTTTATTTTTTTAATATCTTCTTTTGTGAAAAGACCTCTTTTTATAGACATTCTTTTCAAATCTTTAATTGTGCCATGTTGTTTATTTTTATTGTAACCAATAACTTCAATTCTATTTCCAAATTTTTTTAATAAACCCGTCATTGCAAGACCATAACCACAGCCAGCATCAAGAATTTTAACTTTTTTTTGATATTTTAGTTTGTTTTTAATTAATCCACTAAAATTTTCAAGATAACTGTCAAGTTCTCCAAGACCCCTATTTTTTCTCATTTGATTGGTCATTAGATTTATTTATCCTTTTGAATATAAAAACTTTTATAATAAAATTAATGTATAAGGAATTCCATCAATTTTTAGAATTTGTTCTTCATTAATTATTCCCGCTTCAAGTGCACAATTTATTGAATTTTCTCCAACAATGTTAAAAGTTGCATCTTCTTTAGAGAAATTAATCATAATTTCTTTAACTTCTTCTTTTGGAAGAGGATTTTCATTTTCTCCTTTGTAAAATGATTCTTTGATATCCAATTGCTTCTTTCCTTCAAAAAATTGTTTTCCAATTAGCTCTTTATCCACAATTGCTACAACTTCCCTATATGATTCTATTATATTCACAAACATCTTTTCTTAGATTTCGATTTAATTAAAAAAATAAAATAAAAATAAACTTATTTAGTATGCTTTTTTAGCTTCTCCAGATTTAACCAATTTCTCGGCGTCATCTTTTGATTTCATTGCACACATTCCACATCCACAATCAGTGCATTTACCTTTAGCCATGAATCCTCCTCTTGAGGTTTGAGTCATTTGCACATCTTTCATTGGATGTCCTTTAACTTTACATTTTACGCAATATCCTGTTACTGTCATTTTTTTTACCTCCTTGTCCTTTTTCTGTTAATTTAATAGAGTAATTTTATTTTTTAAAGGTTCTGGAACTGTGGGAAAGTTATATTTTACTTCTAACTGGGTGTTTTGCCCCACATGCAAGACAATGAATTATTGTGAATTTACCCTCTTTAATTAATTCAGTATCTGGTTTTTTACATTCTTTACATAATACAAATTCTTCAACATACTGTTCAATTTTGGGATTAATTTTTTTACTTGGAACTTTCATGTTAAGAATTACTCTTTCTCCATCAATTGTCGCTTTTGCAGCTAACTCTTTTGTTAAAAATTTTAGAAAGTGTTCTTTACTTCTCCTTAAATTAGAAGTTATTTGAAAGAAGTTAGTTAGAGCCGTTTTCTTTCCAACAAACATTCCTTCAATTTTTGGAATTTCAAACCTTTCTCCTGTACCTTCAACAACTTTTACATCTTTATATGCTCTATTTAATAATTCTTCATAACTTTCCATAAATTTCCTTATTGAGGCAAGTTTATAAAATCTTTTGTATTAAGATTAATATGAATATAAAAGAAGTTTTTTTAGGAATTGCAGTTTTAATTCTAACCTTTTTTGTGGTGACCTATGGAATAAATACTTTTTATTCTGAACCTAAGTATGATGATTTTTGTAGTCCAAGTCTTTGGCAAGTTCAAAATTTAAATGAAACAACTTGTTTTGATTTAGGGGGAAAATGGAATTCTTATGCTCAACCAGTAAAGGGAGAAGTTCCAGGTTATTGCGACCAAGATTTTAGTTGTCGTGAAGCGTATAATTTAAAGTTAGAGAGTTATCATATGAATGTTTTCTTAATTGCGGTTCCTTTGGGAATATTATTAATTCTTTTGGGAGCTTACTTTTTTAGTTTAGATTTTGTTGGAGTTGGAATTATGGGAGGGGGTTTAGGAACTGTTCTTAAAGGAGTTTCAAGCTACTGGAGTTATTCAAATGATTTTGTTAGATTTTTAATTTCTCTTGCAGGATTAATAATTGTAATTTATTTTGGATATAAATTTCAAGATAAAATTAAGAGTAAGAAGAAAAAGTAGTTTAACCTAAATATCTAAGTCTTCCGGGTCTAGGTTCAAAGATTATTCCTTCTTCAAGGAGCTTTTTTATTTCTTCATTAATTGTGTCAGTTGAAACTTCTCTAAATTCAAGAATTATTTTTTCAGAGTCAATTCCTCCATCACTTTCAGCTTCTTTTATTTTTCCTAAAATTTTATCCTTTATTGCCTGAACAACTTTTTTATCCGTAACGGGTTTTGAAGTATCACTTTTTTGTTTTTCAAGTTCAAGTTTTCTGACTAAAAGGTATTTTGGATCTTTTGCTGAAATTATTTCTGGTTGGATATAAGTTTCATTGTTCCAATTTCTAACAACTCCAATAACTGCAACTGTTTCTCCTTGGGTTATTCCTTTGAATTTTTCAGAGTCTTCTTCACCAAAAACTTTTAATTTTATTTGCCCTGAACCATCATCAAGTGTAAAAAAAAGATATTTTTTATCTCCTTCACTTTCATATTTGTCAACAATGTTTCCAATTACATTTGTTCTTGAAATTTTTTTGCTTCCAAGCTCAAGATAGATAAATTTGTCATTGTCAAAAATTGGTTTCCCCAAAAGTATGTTTCCTATTCTTAGTTTGTATGCAATGTTTCTTTTATATTGGTCTGTCATGTTTACAAAAATGAGGTGCGGTTTTTAAATATTTATGTTTATGAACTAAATCAGAGAAAATTTATAAATAAATTTTAAAGATTCAGATTTTTTTAACTAAATTATAAAATTTTTTATAATTTTTGAACATATCCTCTTCGAGGTTTGAAAATTGTTCCCTCCTTTGCCAATTTTTCAATAGCATCTTCTATTTCTTCTGGGTTGACTTTTCCTTCAAGCTTTTCTTCAACTTTTTCAATTGGAATGAGTTCTCCTAGTTCTTTAGCTAAAAGGGAGATTGTATCTCTTACTATAAAAATTTTATTTCGTGAACTTGATTTCATCTTTCCAGATATTTTGTCAATATCAATTTCCCCAGTTTCTTCATCAAATCCTACTTGCATCAAATAATATTTTAGGAGATTGATTGCAATTTCGGCATCTTCTTCTTCAACTTTTTCAGACATTCTCAATTTTGCCGTTGCTTCAGCCATTCTAATTAGGGAATTTAATTGTCTTGCTGAAATTGGGATGGTTCTCATTTCTTGTCCTTCTATCATGGGTCTATTTCTAAGTCCTACATAGAAATCTTTCATTTTTTTAACCGCCTCATCAGTTAACTTAGGTTGAACTCTTTGTCTGGCATAAGCAATATATTTTCTAAATAAATTTTTATCAACTAACATCTCTTTGGCCTCTCTTTGATGTTCTTCTAGAATATGGTCTGCAACTTTAGTATCATTTCCTAAATTGGGAATATCCCTCATTGTAAAAATAATATCAAACCGATTAATTAATGCTGGAGGCAAATTTATTTGTTGGGGAATTCCTTGGCTTGGGTCAAACCTTCCAAATTTTGGATTGGCTGCCGCAAGTACCGAAGTTTGAGCTCTAAGGGTAGCTTGGACGTTTGCTTTTGAGATTGTTACTGTTTGTTGCTCCATTGCTTCGTGCATCGCTGACTGGTCTGTAGGGTCCATTTTCTCAAGTTCATCAATTGCAACTAATCCTTTATTTGCAAGAACCATTGCTCCCGCTTCAAGAGACCAACCTTTCAAATATTCATCTCTTACTACACTTGCAGTTAATCCTGCACCAGAAGTAGATTTTCCCACAACATATCTTCCTTTTGGAGAAATGTTTGCCATGAAATTCAAAATTACAGATTTTGCAACTCCCGGGTCTCCAATCATCATGATATGGATATCTCCACGAGTTTTTTGTCCATCTGGTTTTTGTTTTTGAACCCCCCCAAAAAGTTGCAAAAGTAAAGATTCTTTTATTTCTTCATATCCCCAAACACTTGGAGCAATACTATCTCTTAATTTTTCTCTTACCTTTGGATCCGCTGCCAGTTCTTGAATTTGTTGTTCATCTTCTTCAGTAATATCTAATTCTTCAAAAGTTTCTTCCATTGGAATAATATTATTTACTTCAAGAGCAAGTTCAAAACGAGTGGACATCCCTCCAGTTGACAATGGAACTGGAACTTCTTTTAGAATTCCAATAATTTTAACTCTTGAACCAGGAGTTGTCCTTTCTTCCATTTTTGGATCAACTAAATCTTCTTTTACAAATACATTTATTCTTTTTGGCTGTTCTCCACCTTGAAGCATATCTGGAGCTTCTTCAACAATAAGTCTTTGGGTGTCAACCATTTCTTTACTCAAAAGTTTAAATCCTCCTCTTCTACCACAGGAACAACGACTTGGCTCACGAAATTTTTTTTCTATTTGTAAAACTGAAATTATTGTCCCACAACTTGGACACTCAAACTTAGCATTAACTACTTGGGGTCTAACGTCTGAAGATTGACGAATTATTCCTTCTATCAAAATTAATTCATTTAGATGTTTTGAACGAATATTTCTAACTAAAATTTCATCTGATTTTTGTAAGTTGAAAAGTCTCACTCTCACATTTTCAATTAAACCCATCTCTTCAATAGCAGTTTCAATAATTCTAAGTGCTTCTTCGGGGTTTTTTATTAATTCTTCAGAAAGCATTGGAGACTCTTCGGCAATTTCCATAAAATCCACATAAACAACATTATTTTCATCCCTTAAGGAAGATTTTAGTTCTTTTTTATATGAATCAATAAATCTTTTTGACTCCAAAATTAGTTCTTCTTGTTTTCCTGTTTGCTCAGGCCTTTTTTGTTCCAAAATCCCTTCTTCAGGCTCTTTGGTAAAATCAACTTCATCCATACAAAATTGATGAAAGTTTTCTTTATAAAAATAATTATGAACTAATGAGTGGTTTTAAAAGGAATTATTGAACACACTGTGCTCCAGAGAAATTTTTTGAAGTTACAACTCCCCCTTTAGAAATTGTGAAATTTGCTTGGAATTGTCCTACCCTATCATTTCTACCATAGATTGAATCAATTATTACTTTTATTTGGAGACCTCCATCTGGATTGACCTTTTTTTCATTAAATTTTATTGAGTCTAATAAATAGCTTGTTTCTGAAGAAAATTGTCTACAAGTGGGGCAAATGAATCCACTCCCCCCATTTTTTACAAATTCATTTGATTGATTTTCTGCAAATTCACAATAATTTACAACACTTGGAAGAATTATGTTTTTTATTTCAATTTCACTTAAACTTTTATTTTTTTCTTCATTTAATTTGTTTATGCTTAAAATATAAATTGTAGCCACAATCAATAATAATACAAAAATAGAGACTGTCCAAAATAATTTTTTATTCATTTTTTATAATCTTTTAAAATAACTTTTATATTTTTAAGAAGTTGAGTCATTGAGTCTTCAAGTTGTTGTTTATTTTTTGTTCCAGTACAAACAAGTTTCCCATTACTAAAAAGAAGGAAAGTAGCATTTGAGTCCTTAAGTTTGTAAACTAATCCTGGAAACTGTTCTGGTTCATATTCAGTGTTTTCCATTTCAAGAGCTAAATAGTTTAAATTAAGTTGGAGGTTTATTGTCCCAGAAGCAACAATATTCTGGACTGTAATTTTTGGTTTTATAGTAATTTTTACATTTACCTTTTTAAGTTGTTTTATCACTTCATCAATTACTTTTCTTACTTGAGGAAGAGACTTTGTTCCAGTACAAACTAGATTTCCTGAAGAAAAAACTAAAACTGCTGATTTTGGTTCTTTAATTCTTAAAACTAATCCTGGAAAAGTTTCTGGATTATATTCCGTATTAGGTTGAGTTCTTGCGAGTTTAGTTAATGGAACAGGTTTTTCTAAAGAAGTTGTTGCAACAATATTTTGAATTTTATATTCAGAATCTTTTTTAGATTTAAGGCTTGATTTAGCTTTAGCGGCTGTTTTCTTCGCAGTCATCCTTTTTAAAGAAAAAAGGGGTTTATAAAGGTTTTTGGTTCTTTAGTTTTCTTTCTCAAAATTTCTTTTTACATATTCAAGAAGTTCTCTCCCCTGTATCCGTGAGGTTGAGGGTCCAGTCCGAATATAAAATTCTTCCTCTTTTTCATCTTTTAAAAAAATTGGTTTTTTTGATTTTTTGCATTCTATTTTTATAATTTCTTTTCCTTTAAATTTTATTACTTTTATTGAAATTAAATGCGAATTTTCTTTTCCAATTTTTTGTTTTATTAAGTTTGATAGATGAAGTTGCATTTTATCTGAATTTTCAAAATTATCTTTTTCTATTCCTAAAATTTTTCCTTTGTCATCAACACCAATGATTAAGGTTCCTCCATCAGAATTTAAAAAAGCACAAAGAGTTTTCAAATTAGAATGTTCTATTTTTTTATCAAATTCATTTGTATGGAGGTTTATTCTTAATCCAGATTTAAATTCTAAAATTTCACCCTCTCCCTTTTTGATTAATTCAATTAATTCTTGGGGAGATTCATTTTTTTTGAAAATTTCTTTATTTGCGGATTTAAACTTCTTTAGAGCTTCTCCAATAAATTTAAGATGTGTTTTTAGGTAAAGAAATCCTATTCCAGAAGCAATTGCTGCTCCAAGTAAAACATAAGTTAAGTTATTCATAGTGTAAATATAAATTCCTCCATCTAAACTTTGATTTAAAATTATTTTAATATAATATTTTATTAATTCAAGTCCAACTCCAAATGCAATTGCAAAATTAAATGAGAACAAAACAATTAATGGATAATTTTTTTTGATTTTATTTGTTGAATAAAGAATAAAAAGTATGAGAAGTCCAATCATTCCGGTTCCAATTCCAAAAAGTATTGGTGCAAAGATCCCCTTTATTTGCCCTAAGAAAAGGGTAACCACAATAAAAATTAGAAGAAGAATTTCAAACTCTTTTGGAAATTTAAGGTTATAAGATTTTTTTAGTATTTGAGGAGAAAAAACTAATACTAAAAGAAAAATATTTGTAGACATAATGTGCCAGAGTCCAAAATAAGCTGAATTTAAAATTGACAAAATAAGAATTAATTTTATTGAAAAGGAAAGATAATCCTCTATTTTAAAAACCATTTAAAAAAGAAGTTTTTAAAGTTTATAGATTTTTAGGATTCTGCTTCGATTTCCCATAATTTTAATTGGTCAAATTTAAAAAGAGTTTCTTTAGTAAATTCATATCTTATTTCATCATGGGATATTTTTTTTGAATTTAAGAATGTTCTATAATCTTTTATCAATTTGGGCATGTTTTCTTTTTTTAGAGAGGGATATAAAACTTTGTGCGGATAAATAGTCTGGAACAAATTTTTCTTCCTTGTCAACATCAATTATTTTTACTATCTCGGTATGCGGGAGGTACAAAAGACTTTTCCCCTTCAGGTATTCTTTAGCAAATGGCCAAAAAATTTCATTTACTTCTTTTTCAGTATTTTGATAATAAACTATAAATCTTCTTGAATAATCTTTGGTTATTTCATCCTCCAAATTAACTATAAATCTATTTCTTTTCACAGGAATTTCCCTTGACATCAAGTTTTCAGTAGAAAAGCTTTTTTAAAAATTATTGCTCTCAACCATACTTATAATTCTTAGCTCTTTGGTTTATGAATTCTTTTTCTATTTCTTCTAGGTTAGCAATATCATGAGTTCCTCTGTCCTCTCTTAAAGTTGTTATCCTAGGAAAACGCAAGGCCCAACCAGATTCGTAATTTGGAGATCTCTGAATATCTTGATAATGTACTGTTACAACAATTTTTGGTTTTATTTTTATTCCGTTTTTATCTTCTTTTATAATTAGGGGTTTTAATTTAGCATTTAATTCATTAAAACCAACTCCTTCTTTTGATTTTTCTTTAATTCCCGTTCCAACTTTTCCAATTTCTAAAAATTTATCTCCCTCTTTACAGGAAAGGATAAAACTTGAAATCCATCCAGAACGTTTTCCAGTTCCCCATTCTCCCCCGGTAATAACCAAATCAAGTTCATTTTCTTCTGGTTTAAGTTTTAACATGTTTCCAACCCTCCTCCCTGGTTTGTATGGTGCTTCGAGATTTTTAAACATAATTCCTTCTTGGTTGTCTTTCAAGGCTTTTTTATAAAATTCTTTCACTTCTTTTTCATTAGAGGTAATTTTCATTTTTGAATAAATTAATTTATATGGATGAGGTGTTACAATTTTTCTTATTAATTCTGCTCTTTTTTTGAAAGGAGTTTCAAGTTCATTTTTTCCATTGTAATACAAAACGTCAAAAACATTTACTTCAACGGGGAGTTTTTCTGAAATTTGTTTTATATTATATTTTCTTCTTATTCTTTGAGAAATTGCTTGAAAGTCCGTATATCTTTTAGTTTCTTTGTCATATCCAACTGCTTCTGAATCCAAAATAAAAGATTCTCCTTTAACAAATTCTTTTATGTAGTTAATTACTTCTGGAAATTGTTTTGTAACGTTTTCTAAACTTCTTGTGAAAAGAGTAACTATGTTTCCTTTTTTATGAATAAGAAGTCTGAATCCATCATATTTGTATTCTATAGCAAGGGGAGTTCCCAAGTGTTTGAAAGCATCTTCAATATTCTCTGCTTTTTGTGCAAGCATTGCTTTTATAGGTTTTCCAACTTGAAGTTGTATCTTTTCTAAATCTTCTATTTTTCCCCTCTTCGCAAATTCAAAAACTTCTTTTAGGTCATTTGACCTATCTATTGCTCTTTGGAGGTCTTCCTCATATTCTTTATTATTTTTAAAAAAGGCTTTGAGAATTGCATATTTTATTGTTGATTCTTGAACACCTATTCTTAAGTCCCCAATTAAAATTCTTATTAAATAAAGTGACTCAGTAGGATTGGACGAAGTTAAAAGTTCGGTAATTAATGCTATCTTTTTTTCTACTGTTCCTTTTCCAATTAATTCAGGTAATTTTCTTAAGTTATCAATTACTTTCTTTGTTGTTAAAAGGTGACTTGCAAGGGTAGTTTGTTTTTTTTCATTTGTTAATTTTTTTGCAACTTCTCCAATGTCCCCAATTTTTTTCCAGAGAGCAGTAACTTTTTTTGAATCAGTTCCAACTGCTTTTGAAATTGCTTTTATTGCAATTTGATTTGAAATTCCAATTTTTCTTTCATCATATGCAGGATAGATATCTCCTTGGATAAGATAAAGAATATCAGAGTCTTCAGTAGAAATATTTTCAAAAAATTTAGCTAAAATCTCAACTTTTTCTAACCTTTTTGTAGTTTGAGAAAGTTTTTCATAACAATTGCTAAGTTTTTCAAACCTCATTTATTTTACAGGAAAAAAGAGTTTTTAATGTTTGGGATTTATTTTATCGCTTCAGAAAAAAGTTCATTAACTTTGTTCCAGTTTATTACTTTAAAGAAATTTTCAATATATTCAGGTCTTTTATTTTGATATTTTAAGTAGTAAGCATGTTCCCAAACATCAATTCCAATTAAAGGAGTTAAATTAAATGAGATTGGAGAGTCTTGATTTTTTGAATGAAACACTTCAATTTCCTTTTTTTCTTTATTGTAAACTAACCAGGTCCAACCACTTCCAAATACTGTTGCTGCAGCTTCTGAAAAAATCTTTTTAAATTCTTCAAAAGAACCAAATTTTTTATTTATCTCATTCAAAATTTCTCCAGTTGGTTCAACATCTTTTTTTAAAATTTGCCAGAAAAAGTTGTGATTATATACTCCTCCACCATTGTTTATTACAGCTGTTTTTATTATTTCTGGAATTGAATTTAAATTACTAAGGAGTTCTTCAACTGGTTTTTCTTGAAGTTCGGGATTTTTTTCTAAAGCAGTGTTAAGTTTGTTAACATACCCTTGATGATGTTTTGAATAATGAATCTCCATAGTTTCTTTGTCTATGTAAGGTTCAAGAACATCATATTCATATCCGAGAGGTTTTAATTCATGTGTCATTTTAGTAGATATATGAAAAATGTTTCATGCGTTTAAATAATTTACGGTGAAAAGTTTTAAGAGAGAATGGAATTTCATTACAACTTATTTTTCTTTCTAACCCCATCGTTTCGAGATTTTCTTCTCATTCCAGCACCAACGCTTGGCCTTACATTTGAAGTTGGACTTTTATTTCGAAGTCCACGAGATTTTTTACCTGCAGAAGTTAATCCTCTTTCAGGTCTATTTTGATTTTTAGGTTTTGTAATCCAATTAATATTTTTGTCAGATTTAATTTCAGATTTAGTTGGGTCAACGCAAATCACTTCATAGAAATAATTCATTCCATCTTTTCCAATTTCATATGAATTTAACACTTCTAAATTAACATATTTTTTTGATACTCTTTGTTCAGCTATCCATTTATAACTCATTTTTAGATTTTTTCTAGTATGAAGTCTTTTACCTCTTCTTCCTTTGTTTGGCCTAGGTCTTTTGTGGCCCCCTCTTTTAACTTTTACTCTAATTACTACAAAACCTTTCTTATCTTTATAACCAAGACTTCTTGCTCGGTCTAACCTTAAAGGTTTTTCAACTTTAGTAAAAACATTTCCAGCTCTCCAGGTGGTCATCCTATCTCTAAGAGTTTTAGCATCAGGTTTTTTCCAAGCTTGCTTTATATAATAATATAATCCATGTACCATGAATTTAAAGAGAAATATGCGGTTTAAAAAGGTTTGGAAAAATAATCTTCAAAAATGATCCTGCACGGATTTGAACCGTGGACCTCGGCCTATCTAATGACTACTTTTTTTAACAAGTTTCAATATCAGAGCCGCGCTCTACCAGGCTGAGCTACAGGATCACAATAAATCTAAATAATTAAGGCTTTTATAAGTTTTGCGAATTAACAAATCTTGGGTATTTTTCAATATGCTTTGGATTTTTTGGTTTTATTTCTTTCATAAATTTATGAAACATTTCTTTTCCTCTTATTGTTAGAATATAACTTCTTTTTCTTTTGAATTTTTTGTCATATAATTGTGAATATTTTGTCGAATGAATTTCAAATTCACTAAAAATTTCCATTATTTGTTCAGATAAATTTTCACAAATTGTTGTAATATAAATTCTTGGATATAATTTTCCATTTTTCTTTTCAAGATAAATTCCTCCATCAGTATCAAAAATTTCACGAATTATACATCTTTTTAGATTTTTATTTTTCAAGAATATTTTGGGTATTTCTATTTGATATTTCTTTCCAGTGCATAAACCCAGCTTTTTTTTTGAAATTAACTAATTTATCATTCCATATTTGAAATCCAACAACTCTTGTGGAAGGCATATCTCTTATACTAATCTTAATATCAAATAATTTTTCAAAGAGGGGTTTTATTCTTTTTTCATAGTGGGTTTTATCATCTTCAATATGCCCTCTAAGTTGATATAATCCTCTCATTTTTCTTTATTTTTATAAAAATTCATGCTTCCATCCCCAATGTGCCAGCCCGTTTCTTCAGCAAGTTCACATGAAATTTTTGAAGGAATTTTCATATCAAAATAATGCTCTAAAAGTTTATAAAATTTGTTAATTTAAAAATTATTGAGATTTTTCAATTATTATTACTTCTCTGAGAGAAATTTCCTCTTTTTTAAAGGTAATTTGAAATTATTTTTTTTGTTAATTTTATTGTTTACCCAAATTTTAATTGAAACAATTAATTTTTTTATGAAATTCATATTTTCCCAATCAACATTCAACCATCTTTTATCAAAATCTTCAATTTTCATTTTTCCAACTTTATTTAATTGAGGGTCTGTGATAAAAATATAATTTTTATTAATACCTTTAATAACAGAATAATGGCTCCATCCTTCTGGAGTAAACCACCCCACAATTGGAGGAATTTTCTTTGAAATCAATTTTCTAATTTCATTAATTGAAGAGTTTTTTTTATTTTTGAATTATATCCTAATTTTTTGGAAACAAGAACCATATTTTTATTGGTGGTTCCGAGTAGTAGGCTCGAATTAAGTAATAATTTTAATTCATCTTGGTTTTTTTCTTTGCCATAAAATTTCAAGACATCTCTAAAGAAGCAGGTCCACACATGTGATTTTTTTGTTTAATTGGTTTAATCTTTCTTAAAATCATTTTTTTAAAAGGAATTTAATTTTTATAATTGAATGGATTAATTAATCGCATCAAGCTCAAGGGTCAAAATTCCTTTTACAAGAGAGTACTTTTTAAGAGGAAGATCAATTGGGATTCTTTTTAAGTATCCTGCTTTATCTGAAACTGCTTTTATTTCAAGGCTATTTTCAAGTTTGATTATTGAAATATCCTTAATTGATTTGACTCCAGGAATTTCCACCTCATATTCAATCTTATCTTCAACCCTTTTAAGTTTAGATTTTGGTTCTTTCTTTTTTACTTTTTTCCATTTTTTTAGATTTTCATCTGAAAACTCTATTGGAAGAAATTTTAAATTTGGATCCTTTTTTTGGGCATTTTTTTGAGCTTCTTGTGGAAGAATTTCTTTTCCATTTATCATCAATTTCATTTTAGTTTGGGGGGTCTTTTGATTGCCTTTAAATCCTTTTTGTATTTCTTTTTCAAGCATCTTAAATGTACTGGAAATCATTTTATTTATGATTTTATCCCCAAATCCTTCTATGATTCCAGGTTTTTTATTAATGGAATCATCTCTTCCAAGTAGGCCCCATGTCTCATTATAATTTTTTAATTGGCTTCCACAATTAGGGCAGAAGTTCTGTTTTCTTTTTACAGTTTCTTTACATACTTTACACTTTTTTTTGTTTAACATATTTTAATTAAGAATTCCCTTTTTAAATTATTTACCCTTTTCAAATGAGGAGCATTTTAAAGCTTTATGGACTTGAATTCAAAATGGCAGGTTTTTTATATATAATTCTTTTCTTTTTCTAATGGTAAAAAAATTTTATATTACAACCCCCATTTATTATCCAAATGATGTTCCTCATATTGGGCATGCATATACTACAATTGTAGCAGATGCCCTTTCACGTTGGAATAAACAAAAAGGAAAAGATGTTTATTTTTTGACTGGAACAGATGACCACGGAAAAAAAATTGCTGAAACTGCAAGGGAAGCTGGAAAATCTCCTAAAGAGTTTGTTGATATTTTGGTTCCAAAGTTTAAGGATGCATGGAATAAGTTAGATATAAAATATGACCGGTTTATTAGAACAACAGATAAAGATCATGAAAAGTTAGTCAAAGAAATGTTACAAAAGTCATATGACAATGGAGACATTTATCTTGGAAAATATGAGGGACTTTATTGTGTGGGGTGTGAAGCTTATTATACAGAAAAGGATTTGGTTGAAAATTGTTGCCCAATACATAAAAAACCTGTGGAAAAAGTTAAAGAAGAAAGTTATTTTTTTAGGTTAAGCAAGTATCAAAAAGATTTATTAAAATTATATAAAGATAATCCCAAATTTATATATCCAAAAAGTAGAAAACAAGAGATAGTTAATCGTGTTAAAGAGGGATTAAGAGATTTATCCATTTCTAGAACTTCTTTTGATTGGGGAATTCCATTACCTTTTGATAAAAAACATGTTTGTTATGTTTGGTTTGATGCCCTATTTAATTATCTCTCTGGTTCAGGTAAAAATGAAAAATATTGGCCTGCAGATCTCCATATAATTGGAAAAGATATTATTTGGTTTCATACCGTTTATTGGCCTGCTTTTTTATTAAGTGTTAATAAAAAATTGCCTAAAGAAATTTTTGCACATGGTTGGTGGACTTTTGACAGAGAAAAAATTTCAAAATCTCGTGGAAGAGTAATAAATGTTGATGAATTAATTTCTATTACTGGAAACAAAGATTCTGTAAGATATTTTTTGTTAAGAGCAACTCCTTTTGGAGATGATGGGGATTTTTCAGAAAAGGTATTAATTGATAGGCATAACAATGAACTTGCAAATAAACTTGGAAATTTAGTTAGTCGTGTTTCTGGTTTAATTGAAAAGTTTGGAGTAGAAAAAACAACGAATAAACTTTTGAAAAAATTGGATGAGAAAAAAATTAATAGTTTAATGGAAAATTTTGAAGTGGATAAGGCTTTAAACGAAATTTTTAGTTTTATTGATAGATGTAATGAGTATGTTCAAGAAAAAAAGCCTTGGGAAACAAAAGACAAGAAAATTTTGTTCGAATTAAAGGAGTCTATCTTAAAAATCAGTGAAGTTCTTTTACCATTTATTCCTGAAAGTGCTGAAAAAATAAAAAAACAGTTTTTGGCAAAAAAAATTGTTAAAGAAAACCCTCTTTTTATTAAAATTGAAGAGAAAATTGAGGAAAAAGCTAATAAACAAGAAAAGCTTATTGGAATTATGGATACTAAAGAAGCAGATTTTTCAGATTGGGAGAAATTAGATTTAAGAGTTGCACAAATAAAAAGTGTTGAAGATGTTGAAGGAGCGGACAAACTTTACAAGATTACTCTTGATGTTGGAGAAATTGGTAAAAGAATTATTTGTGCGGGTTTGAAACAGTTTTATTCAAAAGATAAATTAAAAGGCAAAAGAATAATTTATTTTTCAAACTTGAAACCACGTGTTTTAAGAGGAATTGAGTCTCAAGGAATGCTTCTTGCAGCTTCTAACAAAGAAAGAACAAAAGTTTCATTAATTGCTCCAGATTCAGAAATTGAGTTAGGTTCAACTATTGGTTAAGATGAAAAACAATAAAAAAAAGAAATTCAGAAAGTTTGATTTTACTCTAATTTTATTTGCGATTCTAATTGTTTTTGGGACTATTGTGGGAGTTTATGCAATTGCTTCAAATGGAAATTCTTTAAACAAAAATTCAGAAAATACATGTAACTTGTTTCAGAGTCAAATAAATAATTTTGAAAAAATTTATGGAAATAACTTTTTTTCTGAGGGGGATAGAATTTGTTTTGTTCCTTCTGGAATTGGAGAAATAAAGTGTTTTAGTTCTCTTCCAAAAGACTATACTTCTGAAATGTCTTGTGGAAAATAATTTTTGTATTATATCTTTTATAAGATATACTTTACAAAATATGCTTTAAAATGATTTTTTTGAAATAATTATTATTTTATAAACTTTTTTTCTTATTTGAAGAAATAATGGAAGAAGCTTATCTAAAATGTAAATATTCAGAAGGTCTTTTTTCAGATGAGTATTTTATAAATTTTAAGGGTTCATTTGAAAGAGAGGATAGTTTAGGAGATGGATTTACTGTTATGAAAGAAAGGTTTATTGTTAAGGACAAAACTTCAGGGTTAATGCCAATCATAATTGAAACAACTGGGAAACTCACTTCTAAGATCCGTCTTAATGGAATAAAAGACGCTAGTGCTGGAGCTTTTTTTACAGTTCCAAACGAAGAAATATTCCCAAATAATCCCTTTCCATATAATTAATTATTAACCAAAAAATCTTTTGAACCTTTCAAAGAGAGTTTCTTTGTCTTTATCTGAATCATATTCAATTTCTAAAATTCCCGCAGCAATTTCTTTATATGCTCTTGCAGATTTTGATTTTGGATGAACCCAAACAAGAGGATTCTTTTTTCTTAAGGCATCTTGAACCAAGATATCTTCAGGAATCATTCCCAAAATAGGGATTTCAAGCATTTCTTTTACAGTTTCAGGAGATAGTTCATAATCGTTTTTTCTAACTCTTGTGATAATTATTCCTTTAATTGGTTTTTTAATTCCTTCCGCGACTTTTATTGTTTTTAGTGCATCAGTTATTGCAGGCATTTCTGGATTTGAAACTAAAATTATTTCATCCGCCATTTCAATTGCAGACATTGCTTCTTTTCCAAGTCCAGCAGAGCAATCAAGTATAACAATATCTGCTAAATTTTGAAATTCTTTTTTAAAATCTTTCAATTTTTCCATTTTAAGTTTTTTTAGTTCTTTAACGGATAGAGAGGAGGGAATAATTTTTATTCCAGATTCGTGAGTATAGACTGCTTCATAAGGATGAGCCTTCTTTTGGAGAATGTGGTTAAGGTTTATTGGAACTTCTGGAGAATTTAGGTGTATTCCTACATTTGGAGTAGACATATTCGCATCAATTATTAAAACATCATGGTTAAAATATTTCATTGCTGTTCCTAGATTTATCGCAGTAGTTGTTTTTCCAACTCCTCCTTTTCCCGAAGCAATTACAATTATTTTTTTCATTTTTCATTTAGCCTTTTTTTAGTCATATCAATAAATTTTTCTAACATCTCAGCATATTCTTTTAATTTTTCAAGATTAATATTTATCTCTTTTCCTCTAAAGATTACTTTTAAATTTACATTTTTTCTAAATTCTCCAATTCTTTCAGTTTTTAAGCTTTCAATTTTTCTTAACATCATAAAAAAATCAATAGTATCGAGAGAATTTTGATCTTTTTTTAATAATTCTTTTATTTCTGCAATTCTTCCCATTGCATTTTCAGACACTTCTTTCACTTTTCCCCTTCTTTTTGCATCTTTTAAGAGATGAATTATGCAAGTATCAATCATTTTTCTCCACCGAAGTAGAAGGTTCATTATTACATCACAAGTTTTGGTGTATTTCAAACTCACATAAAGTAGATGATCCGCACTTATTTTTTCTTGAATTATTTCTTCCATTTTTATTTTGTTTTAATTTTGATATTTTTCCATTTTTAAATTAGAAATTAACTTTGGAAAGGGTTTAGACCTTTTTATAATTATCTTATGAAAGTTCGAGGATTGCTTCGGCTAGGTCTTTTGTTTTTTCGAGAGTTTCCTTTGCTTTTTTTTCAGAACAGTTAGTTTTTTCCATAACTGTTTTAATATCCTCCGGGGAAATTTCAACCTCCTTTGACTTTTCACTTATTTCTCCAGAAATTTGAAAACTTATTTCTCCCTGCATTTTTATTTTCATTATGGTTGGGTTTTCAATAATGGTCAAATTACCATCTTTTTTTTCAATTATTACTTTTTCTGCAGAAATTTCTTCTTGAGAGATTCCCATTTTCTTCATCATCCCTTGCATTTGTTTTGGGTTAACTCCTCCGAACATTTTAAATGGGATATAGAAAGCTAAGACCAATTCTGAGTCCTATTATTAAAATAATAAAAGCCACTACATGAGTTGGTTTTAACATAAATTTACTTGCATATTCTTCTTTATAATTTACCAATCCCCCAAATCCAGATGGAAGACTAATTCCTTGATCTTGTGCCATACAAAATTCAAACTTCAATAGTATAAAAATCTTTTTGTGAAATGCGGATGTTTTTTAAATTCTCCTTATTTAATTTTTATATGGATTTAAAAGAAATTAAAAGCTGGTCTCCAGAAATTGAATTAAAATTAATTGGTAAATGGAAAGATTCAAAAATTTTTGAATTCAAAAATAATTCTAAAAATAAAATTTATTCAATTGATACTCCCCCTCCTTATGTTAATGCTCCAATTCATATTGGTCAAGCTGTAACATACTGTTACATGGATTTTTTTGCGAGATATAAAAGAATGAAAGGTTTTCAGGTCGTTTTTCCATTGGGCCTTGATAGAAATGGTCTTCCTATTGAAATGGCTGCCGAAAAGAAGTTTAAAATTTCTCCTTTTGAAGCGGGAAGAGAAAAATTTGTGGATTATTGCAAAAAAATTTTAGAAGAAACTTCAAGCGAAACTTCTGACACTTTTTCAAAATTGGGAATCTCTTTTACTTCTTATAAAGAAGGAAATCATATTGGGGCAGTTTATTTAACTGATTCTCCAGAATATAGGTCTTTGACCCAATTAACTTTTGTAGATTTATTCAAGAAAAATCTAGTTTATGAAGACAAGAGAATAAATAATTGGGATCCAAAACTTAGAACCACTCTTGCAGACTCAGAGATAGAGTATAGGGAAGTTGAATCCAGTTTTAATTTTGTAAAATGGAAGGTGAAAGAGACAGGAGAAGAAATTTTGATAGGTACTACCCGACCAGAATTAATTTGTACTTGCGGGATGGTCATTTTTAATCCAGAGGACAAGAGATATAAACATCTTGAAGGAAAAACTGCAGTTACCCCTCTTTTTGAGAAAGAAGTAAAGATAAAAGCTCATCCTTTAGCACAAGAAGATAAAGGAACCGGCCTTGCTATGATGTGTTCAGCGGGGGATTTAACAGATATTCAATTTTTTAGGGAAATGAATCTTGTTCCTCAGATTGCAATTGAAGCTGATGGAAAAATGAATAAAATTGCAGGAGTTCTTGAAGGGTTGAAAGTTAGAGATGCAAGGAAAAGAATTATTGAGATTCTTAATGAAAAAAATCTTTTAGATAAACAAGAAAAAGTTATGCATAGGACTCCTATTTCTGAAAGAAGTGGTGCAGAAATAGAGTTTATAGAAATGCCTGAATTTTATTTAAAACAAGTCCAATTTAAAGACAAAATAAAAAAAATTGCTGAGGAAGTTGATTTTTATCCAAAAGAAATTAAAAAGATTTTGGATGATTGGATTGAATCCATTTCAATAGATTGGCCAATTTCAAGAAGAAGGTATTATGCAACTCCAATCCCTCTTTGGTATTCGGGAGAGTATATTGCGGTTCCGAATAAAAAAATTTATGTTGAGCCTTGGAGAGAAAATCCCAAAAAAGATTTTGAAGTTTTAAAAGAAGGAAAAGTTGTAGGCAAAGTAAAAGATTTTCCCAAATTAAAATGGGAAGGAGAAACAAGAGTTTTTGATACTTGGATGGATTCTTCCATATCCGAACTTAATATTTTGAAATACAAGGAAAATGATGTTTTTTTTAAAAAAGCTTATCCATGTTCTTTGCGTGCCCAAGGAAAAGAAATTGTTCGAACCTGGTTTTATTATACTCTTCTTAGGGGTTTTTTAGAAACAGGAAAATCCTCTTTTAAGGACGCATGGATTCACCAACATATCCTTGATGAGAAAGGATATAAAATGTCAAAGTCTAAGGGAAATGCAATAGATCCCCAAAAACTTTTGAAATTGTATGGGGGAGAAGCAATTAGGCTTTGGGGAGCAACAGAAGGGGATCTTTCAAAACAAGATTTAAAATGTTCTGAAGAAAGGATTAGGGGTGAAAAGAAAACCATAAACAAAATATTGAATGTTTCTAAATTTGTTATGATGTTTGAAAAAACCAAAAAACCTAAAATAACTCCCCTTGACCAATTATTTATTGAGTATATTGAAGATTTGACCAAAAGAATAGGTGAAAATTACGACAAATATGATTTTTATAATTCATCGATAGAATTGAGAAATTTTTTATGGGAAATTTTTTCATCTCATTATGTTGAAATTGTTAAGGGGAGGGCATACAATCAAGAAAAAAATTTCTCAAAAGAAGAATCAGATTCGGCGAGATGGACTTTACACTTTTTGCTTGAGAGATTTTTAACTCTTATTTATCCTGTTATTCCCCAAGTAACTTTTTTAATTTTAAAAGAAAAAGGAATAAATATTTTTGAAGAACTTTTTCCTAAAGGAAAAAAGACAAATAAGGATTTAAAATTAATTGGAGAGATTATTAAATTTAATTCAACAGTATGGAAAAAGAAAAAAGATTCAGGAGTTAGTTTGAAAGATCCAATTCCAGGAATAAAAATTCCTAAAGAGTTAAATATTTTTGAGAAGGATTTAAAATTCGCACACAATTTAGTTTGAATATAAATTTTTAAAAACTTGGGAGTTTCTTCTTTAATATGGACTCAGTTGCAAAATTTTTTTATGATGAAAGATAATTTCCTAAGATAAAATATTCTTTTGAGCCTATTGGCAAAATTGTGGACACTAGGTTTGGAGATTTGATTGATTCAATACAGACTAATTTGAATTATTACCATGTTCTCAATACTTCAAACTGGAAAAAGAAGAATGTTCGTTCTTTAGAAATTCTTGCTTTTAGTAGAACAGAAGATAAAGAGGCATTGAAAAATATTTTTTCTTCAATTTTTGTTAATGATTTTGGAATCACCCCCTATGAAGTTTCATGTAAAGATAAAAAAGATTATTCTCTTATTCAAGAAGTTTTGAGAGAAAAAGGAATAAATAAAAGTTTATCCCATGGAATTTTAGAGTATTTGATGAATATGAGGTTAATTTTTTAAAGTTAGCACCTTGCCTTTCCCAAATATTTAAAATCCCCCTATTTCTTATTTTAATATGGCATTACAAGAACCAACAAGAGAAGAATTGAAAGAATTCATTGAATCAATGAAAAATCATCGTGGACGAGCAACCGAGCTTATTACAGTTTATATTCCTGCAGGATATGATGTTAATGCGGTTCAACGTCAGCTTGAAGCAGAAAAGTCAACTGCAAAAAATATAAAATCAACTTCTACTAGAAAAAATGTTTCTGATTCATTGGACAAGATTGTTCGTATCCTCAAAGATTACAAAGTAACTCCTCCTAGAGGAATGGCACTTTTTGCAGGAGATGTTTCACAAGTTGAAAGTCAATCAGATATTCAAAGTTGGGAGATTAGTCCTCCTGAAGACATTAAAATTAGGCTTTATAGGTGTGACAAGGAGTTTGTTTTAGAACCTTTAGAATCAATGACTGAAGTTTCAGAAATATATGCTCTTTTAGTAATGGATAGAAAAGAAGCAACTATTGGAAGACTTGTTGGAAAGAGTATTGAAATTTTACAAAAAATGAGTTCCGGAGTTCCTTCAAAAGTAAGAGCAGGAGGACAGAGTTCTCAGAGGTTTCACAGAATTACTGAAGGACTTACTAAAGAATTTTATAAAAGAATTGCAGACGAAATGAAAAATTTATTTTATGAGGAGGACAAGTTAAAAGGAATTTTAATTGGAGGCCCAGTTCCAACTAAAAATGAATTTGTTGATGGAGAATATCTTGCTACAAAATTAAGAGAAAAAGTAATCGGAGTTAAAGATCAAGGAGACACTTCTGAATCCGGACTTCAGGAATTAGTTGGGTTAAGTCAAGATGTTCTTGCAAATCAAGAGATAATTTATGAAAAAAAACTTTTAGAAAAGTTTTTTAATAGTTTAGGAAAGGACCCCAAAATGACTCCTTACAAATATGAAGAAATAAAAAAAGCTTTAGAATTTGGAGCTGTTGACCTTTTAATAATTTCAAAAGAGTTTGATAGGGTAAAAGCTAGTGAATTGAAAAAAATTGCAGGAAATATGGGAACTACAATAGAAATGGTTTCAACAGAAACGGATGAAGGAGATCAATTTAACAAACTTTCGGGGATTGGAGCAATACAAAGGTTTGGAATTTAATTCTTACAGTCATATACTAAAACTGCATTGTCCTCATTTAAATCATTTGTCACAGAATAGCTTTTTACTTTTTCACAATTATTTTTTATAAATTCCATTGGAATTGACGCATCAACGTTAATTAGTTCTCCATTAGAAAGAAGGTAACCTTTTACAATCATAAATTTAACTCCCTTAATCTTTTCTACAACATCTGAAATTTTAAATTCATTTGTCATGACATTTTTTGGATTAGTATCAATTAAATCTCCTGCAAGTTTTCTTTGGGATTCCAGGGCTACTAAATGGGCTATTTCAAAACTTCCAGAAATTGTTTCATTATCTAGGGAATTTTCTTTAATAAAGTTTGAAATTTCTTTATGGAAGGGTATGTTTGAAGCTGAAGAATAATTAAATAAGTATATAGTTGAATTAATTAATATCAACAAGATCAGAATTATTGTCAAAACTTTTTTGAAATTTTTAAAATCTTTAAACTCAAAGATTATTTTTGTTGTGAATATCGCAAGAAAACCAATTATTAATCCAAAGTAAAGGTAATAGATGTCAGAATAAACAATATAAAGAATAATTGAAAAAACTGTTGCTAAAATTGGAAGAGCTAATTTTCTTTTTTCTTTATCAAAAAAGAAATAGACTATTGAGCCTAAAATTAAAAACAAATCTCCAAAAATAAAGAATTTTAATACTGAAAACTTAGAGAGTCCAATACCTGAAATTAACTTTAATCTAAAGAAGAAGATTTGATTTAGATATTCTCCTTTTGAAATTATCTCAAAAAAGAGACTTATCGGAACTAATAAACAAAGAGTTCCCAAAATAAATTTGAAGATTTGTTTTCTTTTATATATCCAAAAATAAATTAGTGATCCCAAAACTGGAAATGGGGCATAAAGACGAGTTAAAATTGCTAAGCTTGCAAAAATTCCTGCAATAAATGGTTTATCGGTTTCAATAAAATAAATCATTCCCAGAATAAAAAAAGTGGTTATGTGAATTCCAGTCATGTAGTCTGTTGTTAGTAAAATCAAAAAACTGAAAAGGTAAAGTGTTGAAGCAACCAATCCTTCAAAATTTCCAAATTTTTTTTGCATAAATTTAAAAATAAAGAATGAACTTCCAACTGTTACAATTATGGGAATTAATTTTAGTAAAATCAAATTTTCTCCAGTAAAAATTTTCATTATTGAAATTAAATAAATTTGAAGGGGGGGGCTTGCAAAGAAAAAGTCTCGATATGGAACCATTCCTTCTAAAATTGATTTTGCCATATACATATAGATATATCCATCACTAAACTTGAATTTAAGTTCAAAAATTTTTAAAATAAAAAAGAGAGAACTAATTATCCAAAATAAGAATTCATATTTATTTTTTATTCTCATTTTAAACAAAATAATAACAAGTTTTTTAATTCTTCTTTTCCCCTATTTTGAATGCCTAAACAAAATGAACTTTCTAAATTTTTAAAATATGCATTAGTGGGGTTTATTGGAATCTTGGTAAATCTTTTATTTTTGTATCTTTTTACGGAAATTTTTAAGATGTATTATCTTTTTTCTTCAGTAATCTCTTTCTCGATTGCAACTTTTCACAATTTTTTTATAAATAAAGTTTGGACTTTTAAGGAAAATGTGAAAGATAAAGTTTTCTCAAAAGGGACTAAATTTTTTATTATTTCAGGAATTTCCCTTTTAGTCAATACTTTCTTTTTGTATCTTTTTACGGATATTTTTGGAGTTTATTATATTTTTTCTCAAATACTTGCTAGTGGATTTACTCTCATTACAAATTTTACTGGAAATAGACTTTGGACTTTTAAGAATTAATTTTTCATAATTTCTTTTGCAATTCGGGGAGTTGAGCGATAGATATAATCCACTACTTTTTCAGACCATTCTTCATATTCTTTTTGTTTTTTTTCTTCGCTTTTGTTCATTTTTTTAAGTGAAGGATATTCTTCTTCTAAATCTAAAATTCCAGTGTTTTTGTTATAAGCTAATTTATTAAAAAGAATTGATTCATTTCCAAAGTGATCTTTTATAAATTTTTTATGATTTTTTCCCATGGAAATAATCATATCACTTTCCATTATTAATTTTTTATTTATTTTTTTATGGTGGTGTTTAAATATGATTCCATATTTTTTTAGTTCTTTTCTTGTAAATTTATTGGGGGTTTCTTTCGAATTTTTAATTCCAGCAGAATTTACTTTAATTCCTTTTATTTTTTTTAAGATAATCTTTTAAACACTTTTCTGCAGACATGCTTCTAAAAGTATTTCCACTGCATACAAATAAAATTTTTTTCATTTTAGAAAATTTTTATCCATTTATTTTTTGGAATTGTTGAATCGTTGCAATGGTATACCTTATGGGTAACCTGATTAAACATCCCTTTAAGATCCATTCCAGTATTCAAGACTACTTCCTCTTCTTCAGGGGAAATTTTTAGTTGTGGGGGTTTAAACATCGTAGGAGAATATCCAAAACACCCTTTAAACTCATTCATTCCTTCTTCTAAATCCTCTTTTTTTATTTCGTTATTAAATTCTTCATAGGTATGGTGAATTCCATGCATTCCAATTGTTTTATTTAGGGATAAAATTTCTTCACACCATTTTTCATTTTTTTCAATAGGATTGTTCTCAAAATTTGGGATAACCCACAAGATATTTGGATTATAAATTTCTAATTCTGGACAGGAGATTCCCGGAGTTACATCATCTAATTCGGTAGGGCTTAAGAGACGAATCCATAAAAGAATAAAAATTAATAGAAGAGGAATTATCCAAAATAAATGAACTCTTTTCATTTCTAATTAAAGGATTATTAGGTTAAAAGAGTTTTTGTTCCCCTCAAATTTTAAAAACGCAGTTCTCTTTTGATTTTAATGGAAATGACAAAAAAAACCATCGATGAAATTGATTGGTCTAAGGAAAAAGAGAATATGAAATTAGTTGAAGCAATATTTTTTGTTTCAGGGCGTTTTTTATCTATGCAAGACTTGATTTCTCTTTCTAATTTAAATTCCCTAGTGATAAAAGAATCAATTGAAAAATTAAAAGATAAATATTCAAAAGAGGATTCAGCTCTTGAAATTATTGAAAGAGACAATCTTTGGAAGATGGATGTAAGGCCGGAATATCACAATATAATAAACAAACTTGCTACAGGTTCTGCTGAATTTTCAAAGTCAGAACAAGAAACACTTGCAATAATTGCATATAAACAACCAATAAAGCAATCCGTTATAATAAAAATAAGAGGAAATAAAGCTTATGACCATATTCATAAATTTGCTCAGCTAGGACTTATAAAAAGTAAAAAAGAAGGCCACACTAATCTTCTCACCCTTTCAGATGAATTCTATGATTATTTTAATGTTTCAACAGAGAGAAGAAATCCTCTGAAAAAAAATATAGAAAGTCTTGAAGAAGAGAGTGGTGGGCAGGAGGAAGAGTAGATGGATTTCATTACTTATGTTTATTTGGGATATACTTTTATTTCATTGTATTTTTTATTTTTGTTTATTTTATTGTACTTGCAAGGAAAAAAAGAAATGCTTTTTACCCCTCTCTTGACAAAAAAATATTCAATTAGTTTTGTTGTTCCTTGTTATAATGAGGAATCAAGTATTGGTAAGACCATTGAAAACTTGGTGAATAATGGATATTCCAATTTGAAAAAAATAATTGTTGTTGATGATTGTTCAATGGACAATTCATATAATCTGATTAAAGAATACCAAAAAAAATATCCAAGATTAGTTCAGGCTGTCCAAACTCCAAAAAATACTGGAAATGCTGCTGGTGCTAAAAATTATGGAGCTCAATTTGTAAAGACTGAATTAATTGCTTTTACTGATGCGGATAGTTTTCCTGAGAAGGGATCTATTGAAAAAATGATTGGTTATTTTGATGATTCAGAAATGGGGGTTGTTGTTGGTTCAATTTTAGTTCAAAATAGGGGTAACTTTTTGACTAAGCTTCAGTATATTGAATATATTATTATTAAATTTTCTAGAAAATTAATGGAATTTATTGATGTTATTTTTGTTACTCCCGGACCTTTGGTAATTTATCGGAAGAAAATTTTTGATAAAATTGGGGGGTTTGATGACAAGAATATGACTGAGGACTTGGAAATTACATGGAACATAATTTCTCATGGGTATAAGGTTAAAATGAATGCTCCAGCAAGGGTTTATACTATTGCTCCAGAAAAGTGGAAAGAATGGTTTAATCAAAGAATTAGGTGGAATGTAGGAGGATATCAGGCAATGATTAAGTATAGAAAAAGATATTTTGATTCTGGGATGTTAGGTTTTTTTATAATGCCTATGTTTCTTCTTTATTGGTTTATTAGTCTTTTTGGGTTAGCTTTAGTGGGGTATAGACTTCTTACTTGGGCAATTTCAAAGTATCTTTCATTTAGCTATTCTGCTCAAGGAAATGTTGCTTTAATTGCTTTAAATGAATTCTCCTTTAATCCAGATATTCTTTTTTTCTTTGGAATTTTTTTATTTGGATTTAGTATAGTTTTTACTTTATTAGGATACTTTGACCATAAAGAAGAAAGAAAAAATAGAAAAGGTTTTAAAAAACCAGGCTTCTTTATTATGTCAGTCTATATGATTGTTTACTTGGCGTTATATCCAGTAATAATGGTTATTTCAATGTATAGATTTTTTAGGAAGAAGATGGTTTGGTAGTTTATTGGAAAAAACTGTAAAATTATAATAAAATGGAAAGACAAAAAATAGAAAATAAAAAAATGAATAGAAAGTGGGTATTCTTTCAAGCATTTTTGTTGACGGTAGTTGTTTTAGTTATTGGTTTGTATGCCGGAATTTCTTTTGAAGAAGGTAGGTTTGAAAAGGTAAATGGTTATTATCTTCAATCAGAGGTCTCTTTAGTAGATATTCTCGCTTTGAATAATTTAGTTGGGATGAGTGACCTTTCTTGTTTAGAACTTGAGAATGCAAATGTTGATTTATTAAATAGGGTTTATGAAGAGGCAAGTTTGCTTGATCAATATGAGGAATCGGGCAAATTGACCCAAAATTTGGTAACTTTTCATAAAAAATATGATATTTTAAGGACTTACTTATGGATAAATTCTATTAAAATAAAGGAAATTTGCCCCGATAAACTCCACACTTTGGTTTATCTGTATAATCATGATGAAGAAGATTTAACTAAAAGGGCTGAGCAGAATGTATGGTCCAAACTCCTTCTCGAAATAAAAAATGAAAATCCTCATGCTGTTTTAATTTCAATAGCAAGGGATAGTAATTTAGTTTCTTTAAATTCTTTAATCGAACAATACAATATTACTAGTTTTCCAGCAGTAGTAGTTGATGAAAAATCTGTTTTTGAAAAAATTACTCCTAAGGAAGAAATTGTTAATTTGATTAATTAATCAAATTAAACACAATAATCTTAAAAAAGAGGTTAATTGTTCTTTATTTATGAATGAGTGTTATTTATGTGGTGTAACTAAGGATAAGGCAGTTTTGTATGAGGGAATATACAAATCTAGGGGAATTATACATGTTTGTCGTAAGTGTTATTTTAAGGAAAAAATTCCGTTAGTTGATAAAAAAGATATCAAAATAGAGAGAAAAAATTCTCATGAAAGTGTAAGGGAAAGACTCTCTAGGATGGCTCATGTTGATGTTCCAAGGCACGAGGAAAAGAAAATGACTTTTAATCAGGAAGATGTCCATCTAAAAGATATAATTGAGAAAAATTTTAAGAGGGAACTTGATTCTAGTACTAGAGCTCCAGAAGATTTAATTGATAATTTTAATTGGGTAATCATGAGAAAAAGACGTTCTTTAAAAATTTCCAAAGAGAAAGTTGCAGAAGACCTTTTTGAACCCCTTATTGCTATTGAAAGTTTAGAAAAAGGAATTCTTCCAAGGGATTACAAATCAATTATAAAGAAAATTGAAAATTATTTAAGAATAAACTTAAGAAAGAATAAGGAAGAAATTGATCACAAAGATATAATAAATGAATCAAGAATTCCAAGTGGAATCTTAGTTTCAGACTTAAAGAAAAAATCTGAAGAAAAGAGAGAGGATTATATTGATGCAAGTAATTTAGATTTGGAGAGAATAAACGAAATTTATGGAACTCCAGCTGAAAACTCCAAAAAAGAAAATTCTGACAAAAAAACTAAAACAGATTTGGATGATGAAGATATTTCAAAACTTATCTGGGGAAAGTAATCAGTTTATCTCAATAATTCTTATAAATTGTTTTAGTTAATCATTTCTATGGCTCAAGAAGGTTGTCAATATAAGGAATTTTGCGAGGCTTACAAAAATGAATTTCGAGGTCCAGTAATAAATCCTCACTTTAAAGAATTTTGTGAATCAACTTCAAATCCATATCTTGGACCAAGTCTTTGCCCAATTTATAATATTTATTCTAGAGTTTTTGAGGTTATGTCAAATGAGTTGGATAGAATGAATAATGATTTGGAGAATCTCCTTTTTAAATTGGAAGATACAAATTCAAAAATAAGAGATTAATCCAAACCAAACCTTTATAAATCTAAATTGGAATTTTAACATATGGAAATAAAAGTATTAAAAAGGGAAAAAAATGAGATTGAAGCACAGTTTGATAATTTGACTTTTCCTGAACTTTTAAGGGTTTACTTGAATAAAGATTCTGCAGTTACTTTTGCTGCTTGGAAGAAAGAGCATGCAACTATGAATCCAGTACTTCTTGTTAAAACAAAAGGAAAGGATGTAAAGGCTGTTTTTGAAAAGGCAGTAAATGAGATTATGAAAGATTTAGAGAAAATTGAAAGTGATTTTAAAGCTTTGAAGTAATTATCTAAATACTTATTAATTCTTTTTTGTGTTATTATTTTTATGGAAGAAAATACTAAAATATCTACAGGAAGTTTTGATTTTAATGATTGGCTTAATGGGGGATATGAAAAAGGAGTTATTACCATGGTTGTTGGACCTCCTGGTTCCGGAAAAAGTAATTTATCAGTTCTTGCTGCATGTAGTCAAGCAAGAGAAAAAAAAGTAATTTTTGTGGATACTGAAGGAGGATTTTCAGTTGAGAGGGTGAAACAGATTGTTGGAGAAGAGAATTCTGAAAAAATTTTAGAAAACATTCTAATTTTGAATCTAACTAATTTTTTAGAGCAGAAAAAATCTTTTTCTAAGATACTTGAGAATATGAAAGGGGATGAAGTTGGATTAATTGTTGTTGATTCTATGGCTATGCTTTACAGACTAGAACTTGGCGATGCAATCGAAGAGGACGAAGAAGAAAAAATAAAAGAAGTTAATCGTGATGTTGCAAGACAGATGAGAACACTTGTTGAGATTTCAAGAAAAAAGAATATTCCAGTATTAATTACAAATCAAGTTTATGGAAGTTTTTTATCTTTTGAAGACATAAAAAATGGTGTTGAAAAAGAAATGAATATTGTTGGAGGAGATTTGTTTAAATATTGGAGTAAATGTATCATTGAATTAAAGGGTGGAAGGACAAGAAAAGCTGTCCTTTTAAAACATAGAAGTCTTGACAAAAAAGATTTTCCTTTTGAAATTAGGAATGAAGGACTTTTCAAGAAAGGATTATTTTGATTTTATTATTAGGTGTGAAATTAGGTATGAAGCCAAAATTCCCCCAATAAGGATTAAATAATTAATTTGGTGTATGTAGGGAAATCCCCATAAAGCATATATCAAAAATGAGCCCAAATTCACAGAATCGCATGGGGCCATGATGCACCTTACCCCATTGTCATAATTTATGAAAGGGATAAAAATTGCAAAAATTAAAACTGAAATTAATATTCTTTTGAAAATGATTTTCATGTTAGTGGGAGTAATTTTTTCTATTTAAACTTTTTTAAGACTTCAATCTTAGTTGAAGTTTTATCACAACATAGTAACTCAAAATCCATATAAACATCTGAAGTCTAATTAAAATATGGGGGAGGTGAAATTTGGGGCTGTTGAAAAGTTAAGCAAACTTAATTTTAAATCAAGAAATTTAATTAATCTTTCAAAATTTGAAGGAGCAACACCGCCCACTGTTTTTATTGGATCCCAATTAAAGTATCCTTTAGTAAATGTAGGTATTTTGTCTCCTATTGAAAAGGTTGATGATGCGAGTGTTTTTGATAGTCCAAAAAACTGGGCTAAAGACAATTTTTCTATTGAAGAGGTTATTGGTTTAAGAGAAAATTTACTTAATTCTAGATTTCAATCAAACGTACTTGATGTAAGACTTAATAAAAAATTTACTGAAATTGCTAAAGAAATTGCTCTTTCTCAAACTCCCGTTGATATTGAAGTTGAACTTAAGAGTAAAATTAATTTTGGTAAGAATTCTGACAGGGTATTAACTCCTCATGGTATGAGGGCTGAACTGAAAAATGCAAGAGTAACTGGAAACGTTAAGATTGATAAAAAAATTGATAGAGTTATGAGTGATGAAATAAAATCTAATGAAGGAATAAATTATTTATATAATTCTGGAATAAATGAGTACAGTTTATCTAAAATTTTAAGTGTGGGAGTTCTGGGTTTAAAAAAAGACAAAAAAATGGTTCCAACAAGATGGAGTATAACTGCAACGGATGACATCATTTCAAAAGAGATTCTAAAAAAAGTAAAAGGATATAAATGGATTGAAAAAGATACTCTTTTTTTTGGAGAATATCTTGGAAATCAATATTTAATTTATCTTTTTCCTAATATTTGGAGTTATGAGCTTTTTGAAATTTATTATCCAGGTTCAAGTTGGAATTCTGGAGGAGAAATTAAAGCTTCTACCGATTCTGAAGGATATAATGGAAGAACTAATTATGCTAAAAACTGTGCAGGAGGATATTATGCCACAAGGCTACCTATTTTAGAATATTTAGATTCAATAAAAAGACAAGCAGGAGTATTAGTAATTAGACTTGAAACTCCTAGTTATTGGGCTAGTCTTGGAGTGTGGGTTGTAAGAGAGAGTGTAAGGAAATCCTTTAAAGATTTTTTTGAATTTGATACTCGTGAAGATTTATTAAAAAATGCGAAAAAAATTGCTTTAGAAAAATTTGATTTTGATCCAGAATTTATTTATCAAAAAAGTAATTTACTTAGAATATATGGAACTCAAAAAAATCTTTTGAATTGGTTTTGAAAACCTTTTTAACCTTTAAAAACTTAATTTTCATAAGAAGGAGGTTGATTGAAATGCATTATACTAATGGTTTTTTGGCACTTGTTGCTTTAATATTTGCAATTTGGACTACAAGTTATTCTAATATTGTAATAATTGTTGCAACTGCTTTGATTTTAATTCATGAAATTTCACATATCTCTGGAATGTGTAGTTGTGGACCAAAGATGTCAAAAAAGACTACTAAATCAAAAAAATAAGTTCTTAATTTTTCTTTTCTTCTAATTTTTCTTTATATTTTTTAATTCTTTCTTTGTTTGTTTTGCATTCAGTATTAAAACAGAATATCCAAGGTCTTTTTCCTTTTTGGAGAGTCATTAAAAGAGGAAATCCACATTTTTCACAATTTTTTCCAGTTTGATTTATTTTTCCATAGGGTGGAAGTGAATAGGTATTCTTACATTTAGGGTATCCTGAACATGCAATGAAAAATTTTCTGTTTTTTGGAGAATAGGTTATTCTCAATTTATCTTTTTTACAAAGGGGACATAAATTAAGAGTATTTTCTTCTCTTTCTATTTCTATTTGTTCTTCTCGTGCATTCATTAATTCTCTTCCAATTAATCCTTCCTTTTTTTCAAATTCTTTTGCAATTTTTATAATTGCCTCTTTAGCTTTTTCCAAAATCTTATCTTCTTTTTCAAGAAGTTCGGGAGTTGTTTTTTGACTTGTTTCAACAATTTCATCCATTTCATCTTGCAATTCTTTAGTTAATTTTTCGTCAATTATAATTGGAGAATATTTCTCAAGAGTATTTATTAGTGAGATTCCGAGTGCAGTTGCTTCAATTGATCTTCCTTTCACATATCCCCTGTCAAAGAGAGTTTCAAGAATTGCTGCACGAGTAGCTTTTGTACCCAGATTTCTTTTTTCGAGTTCAGACAAGATTGAGGCAGGAGAATATCTTTTTGGAGGTTGAGTTTCTTTTTCTTCTATTCTTTTTTTAGAAATATTTTTTTCTCCATTTACATCAGGAATTTCTCTTTCATTAGATTTTGTGGGATAGAATTCCATCCATGATTTTTTTCTTATGTGATAACCTGAAGTTGAAAAAGTTAAGTCTTCAATTTTACCCGAAATTCTTTTTCTATCAATTATTGCTTCATCACAAAAAAGAGCTAAAAATCTTTTTACAATTAATTCATAAATTTTTTCTTCATGTCCTGTGAGAATTTGTTTGTTTCCAGTAGGGTATATTGAGGGGTGCGCAGGATCTGTTTTCTTTCCTTCAATTGGTTTGTCTTTAGTGATTAGTTTTGAAACTTTATACCTTACCTTTAAAATTTCAAGGATTGATTTATAATCTACAGAAGAGGGTAATTTTTGTGAGGAAGTTCTAGGATAAGAGATTAATCCAGCAAGGTAAAGTGATTGAGCTGCCTTAAGGGTATTTGAAGGAGTTATTCCATATAATTTATAACTTTCAGTTTGAAGACTGGTTAAATCAAATGGAGGTCCAGGAGGAACATTTTGGGTAGTTTTTTTTGTTTCAATGTTTATCTTTTCCCCTACTAATTCATTTAATTTATCTAATTCATCTTTAGAAAAAAAATCTTTTGTGCATTTAAGTTCAAGTTCGGGATTTTCAATTTCTATGTATAATTGCCAATATTTTTCTTTTTTAAATTTTTGAATTTCTCTTTCTTTCTCGACAATTAATTTTAAAGAGGGACCTTGGACTCTCCCAATGGACATTATTTTAAATTTTCCAGTAGTTTTTATGGCATTCATTAATGCACGAGATAAATTTATTCCATAGAACCAATCTAGGTAATGCCTTGATTCTCCTGCAACTGCTTGTCCCCAATTAAGGTGGGAGTTTTTATTTTCATAAGCTTCATTTAGTTCTTTGGGAGTAAGTGTAGAAAATTTCATACGGCTAGCATCTTTTTGATTGCAAATTAGTTTTACTACATTTTTTCCAATTACTTCTCCTTCAACATCAAAGTCTGTTGCAACTGTAATTGAACCCGCATTTTTTGCAAGTTTAAGAAGGGTATCATAGTATTTTTTGGTGAAATCATTTTTTTTAACCATATAATTTGGAACCCACGAAATATCAAACATTGGAACACTAGAACCGGGAATATTTTGTTTAAGTGTGAACAAATGTCCTACCGCACATGCAACTATTATCTTTTTTCCTTTTCTATCAATTTCATAATATGGAACTCCCCTCAAGATTTCTCTTTTTGTTGCAACTCCAAGTGCATTTGAGATTTTTAATGCTGCTTGAGGTTTTTCAGTAATTATTAATTCATATCCTTCTTTTTTTAAAAGGATTTTTGGAGTTACATAAACTTCAGATTTAGTTGTGGTTTTTTTATTCTTTTTTGTTATTTTTTTCTTAGGAATTTTTTTTCTTGTTCCTCTTGTTTTCTTTTCCAAATTTCCTTCTTTTTCTATTGTTACTAATTCCTCTTTTAAGGGTTTTGAAGAAAAAATTTCAGTTGTTTTAGATTTGAATTCGTTTTTTGGATTGTAATCTTTTACTTTTTTTTCTGTAACATACCTAAGCATTTCTTCACGATTTTCATTATTTTTAACCGTTTTTTCAGTTGTTTTTTTGAAATCAATGTTTGACCTGAAAAAAGATTCACTTGCTTTCTCTTGACTTGATTTTCTTTTTACCATTTTTTCTTGTTTTTTAAAAGAATCCCTTATTATTATATTTTTTTAAAAGAATCTCTTAGTTTTAAAGTGTTTTGGGGGATTTTTTAGTTGTTTTACTCTCTTTTTAGGGGAGACTAAAATTCTTTTGCAAATTCTTTACTTAATTTTTCAAGTTCAGATTCTTCTTTCTTTTTTATAAAAGGTTTTTCAATTAAGTAGTAGAAAATATAGATACTTAGGTGACAAATTCCAAAGAAAATTAATCCTTCTAAGGATTGTATTACAATAGCTCCCACGTATCCATAAATATTTCCTATTCCATACATTGGATTTTTGAATGTTTTGTATGGCCCCGATTGAATAAATTTACCTCCCTTTTCATTCAAAAATAAATTTTTATAATAATAAATATCTAAACCAGAAATCCAAGTAGACCAAAATTTGACTCCAAAACTAAATATAAATAAAATTATTCCTAAAGTCCAGGCTACCATCTCCGGAATATTAAAAGTATTTTGATTTGCAAGAACAAATTGAGTTATTGCAAATCCCCCGTTCATAAACATTAAACCCAAAATTAGACTATAAATGGAATAGGCTTTATCTTTACCAAATTTTTTAATCATCCATAATTTTATGTTTGTTCCAAGAATTAAGGAGTTTCCAATGTAATAGAAAGTCCATCCAAAAATTGCATATGGGATCCAGAGATTATTTAGATAAACAAATTCACTTAGGAGATATGAAAAAATTGCAAGTGGAATCCATATCCAAAGAATTTTTACTTTTTCTAACCTTATTCCAATCATTCCAACTAAGATTAAAATTGTTTTCCAAATTTTATCTAATAAATACACTTTTTTTTCATTTTAAATTTCAAAAATAGTGGGAGTTCGAGAAACGTTCATAACTTGAGTATTATGAATTTTTTCAATTAAACCCCCTCCTTCGTGAATATGCCCACAGATTAAAAAATTGGGAGAAAATTTTTCTATTGCTTTTTTTATTCCAACTGATCCTGGAAAGCCCATTAATTCTATTTTACTTCCAGCGGGAGGGCAGTGAGTTATCATTATTTTTTTCTTTAGTTTTTTTATTTTTTCATGGGAATTTTTTAATTCTTTAAAAATTTGATCTGAATCTTCTTTAAACCCCCAATCAACAGTTCCAGAACCAAAAAATCCAACATTATTTATCTTTAAATTTTTCTTGTGAATACTTCTTAAATTGGGATACATTTTTTCCCACATCTTAACAGTACTTTCAGTTTCATGGTTACTTGGAATTATTAATGCAGGTTTACTAGTTAATGGTCCAACCAACCCTTTTTCCATTTTTTCAAACCAAGTTTGGTCTCCTGCAAGAATTACCAAATCAATATTTTCCTTTTCAATAAGTTTTTCAACTTTTTTTACAAGTCCAAGGTCTCCATGTATATCTGAAACTGCTAATATTTTCATATTTTTTTAAAAAGAAGCAGATTAATAAAATTTGTGAATTAGAATTTTTTTAATTCCCGTAATGTTTTATATCTTTTTTGTTTATCGAAGAAAGTATTTCTATGTCTAATCTACAAAAGTGAAGAACTTCATTTGCTTCATAAGTTCTACCTTCATTATATAATTTTTCTGCTTGTTCAATTTCTGAGAATTCTTCCGGAATTTTATTTTTTTTAAAAAAACACAATTTTCATGATAAGCTGCTTCCAAGAAAACTATTTGGTTTGTTTCATTTATCAGACCATCCCCTGAAAAAGCATAATAACCCAATCCTTCCACCCTTCTTTCAAGTTTTCTAAGATCAATCTCATACACTATTTTAAAATTAAGTAACTTGTTCTTTATTAATCTTTAAGTTTGTCACTATTTGTTCAACATGAGGATTACAAAATGTTTATAAGGAAGGGGTTGTCATAAAATATATATTAAAATATACATATCCAAGATGGAAGACAACTTTGATATCTTTTTCAGACGGAAACCAGCGTTGATGCTTGTTTCTTTGAAAAAGAACACACGGATGAGGTATGGAAGTATCTTGGCTAAAGAAGTGGATTGCACTTATAGCCATGCGGTGAAAATACTGCAAACCCTTGAGAGTTTGAAGTTGGTTGAGTTTGATAAAAAAGGAAGAATCAAACTAATCAAACTAACTCCCAAAGGAAAACAAGTTGCAGATGCGATTGAGAATATTCAAGTTCTAGTCAAATAAACCGGATAGAGGTGATTACTATCCGCCCCTGAAAGCAGATTAACTCTTTTGTTAGTATGCATTTTGTTTTTTTCTTTTTTTTAGCTTGTTTTTCTCCCTATTCTTTTCGATGTTCCACATTTCCCGCATTTTGAAAAAATTAAATTGTCTTCATCAGAATAAAAGATACCTAAATCAATTATTTGAGCCTTGTTATGTCCACATTTTGAGCAGAGGTGGTCATAAGTTGCATAAACGTTTTCTTCATTTGCAATTCCTTTCCCTTTTTTAATTTTTTCAGAAATTTTTTCTTTAGAATTAATAATTTTTGTTTTTTGAATTAATCCACAAGATTTACATTGAACTTCGTGATTTTTTTTAGAATTTAAAGGGGGCAGGATGTTTTTGCATTTTATGCAAAAACTTATTCCCATTAAAATCAAATTTGATTGAAGTATAAAAAGATTCCGATTAACAAAATTTTTAAACAACTTATTTCTTTAGACTTCATATGGCTCCGTAGCTCAGCCTGGTCAGAGCACTAGACTCTTAAGCATGATTTCATCATACGTTCTTCACGAAGCTTGCGAAGAAATCTAGGTGTCGTGGGTTCAAATCCCATCGGGGCCATATTCCCCTATTCAGAATTATTTTTTTTAGAGAAATTTCCATTACTGGCTTCAAATTCATATCCTTTTTTCAAATTCATTTTTTCAACTTTTTTGATAAATTCTTCATAATTAGGAAGATTCCGATAAACCACTTCTTGACCTCTTTTTTTTGCGGCTTCAATTCCATATTCCATTCCCTTTGAAATACCTCTGTCTTGATAGACTATTCTTTTTTTTGCTAACTCTCCCCAAGCTATTCCGGCATTTATTCCAAGCATACGTTCCTCTTCAATTTTATCATCTAGTATTCCATCTTGAGTATAAAATAAATGTGAAACATAAGGAAACTCCCCTTTCAATAAAGAATCATGAATACAAGCTCTTGCATAAAGAATATTAATTTCGGTTTCAGAATAATCTTTTCCCCTAAATGGGCTTTCAACAACAACTAATTTTTCAAGATTATCTTCCATTTTTTAGTAGAACTATTTTTATTAATAAATATAATTCTTATCTAAAATATATGTTTTGTGGAGAACAACTTAATTTAAAAAGACTTTTTGCTTGATTAGATAAAGATGAGCAATGTAAAAAAATTTGCTTCTGAGAATTTAGTTACTTATAAAAAATCAGATGAGTCCATAAAATCTATTGAACAAGGATTAAATCTTGAAATTTCTGACAATTTACTTGCTCCTTTAAAATCAGGTGATTTGGCTTTTAAAATTTTGGAGAAGGGAATAAAAGCTACATTTATCACGCCAGATAAAAGGCAATATGATTATTTTAATTTAAGACTGGAGGCTTTAAAGAACGGGGACGTTGATAGTTTCTTAGTAAATATTCCACATGCAAGTGTTTTGCAAATAAATAATCCAAAATTAAAAAAGATTATTTCTCAAAGGGATGAATATCTCTCCAACTTTAATTTTGATAAAATTTTAAGTAATTTGGATAAAGTTAATTTTGTTGAGGGGATGAGTTTATTTGAGAATTCTTTTGATTTTTTAGATTATAATAAAATTTATCTTTCTAATGAGATAGAAGGAGTTTGTAAAACTCCTTGTTTAAGGAATCTTTATTTTCAAAAATTTTCCCAAAATTTTAAAATAGGTACAATTTTTTATCTTTCCAAAACAAAAAATGATTCTGGGCACTTAAATTCTGATTATTCTTTGGCGGGACTTTTAATTTCTAAGAATTTAACTCGAAAGGCAAAAAAGTATGAGAAATATTGGGATCCAGTTGTTTATGTTAAAGAAAAAATAGAATTTTAATTTATCTGTAATCCCTTTTAGTATGTCCACATTTTGCACATTTAAAGAATTTTGTTGGAGATTCATCACTTGAACGGGTTTGAACCATCCAAAAATACGCTCTTTCATGTCCACATTTAGGGCAAGTTTCATTAACCACAGGTTCTGTTTTAAAGTCTTTTTTTAGAACTGCAATTTCTGGGTGGTCTTCAATTTTTTCTTTTGTAGAGAGGGTTACAGCCCCTTTTTTAGTATATCCACATCTAGAACAAGAGCTATTTTTTATCTTCATCATTAAGACTGAACCACATTTTGGGCAAAATTCCATAGGGTTCCAAATGAGAGAATCATTTATATAATTTATGTTTCTCTTTTATTTCATGATTATCAAGAATGTAATCATTTCAATTGATGACTTAGTTATTGAAAGGTCAAAAGAATTAGTTAAAGAGTTCAATTTAGATATTTCTCAAATTCCAAAAGATTTTCTAGAAATTTTTTTAATTAAGAAATCCAAAAAATCAGGAATAAAATTAACCAAAGAGAGCCCACTTAATATTTATAACATTTATTCTAAAAAATTTGCTTCTTCTGCAGTAATTAATTACGAATTATCCAAAAGAAAGTCAATATGGTTTGTTAAAGATGAAGGATTGTTTAAAATCACAGGAAGTGAAAACTTTAATTATTATTTTTTGGAAGCACAAAGAGATGATATGACCTCTTGCTCTTTAATAAAAAGTCAGTTAGATTATTACAATTCCCTTTAATTTTTAATTCTCATTACAAAATCCTCTTTCTTCAGAAGATTTTGCATTTTCAAAGAAAATCAATTTTATCCATCCAAGGTATGGAGCAACATTTGCAATGGGCCTTCCCACAAGTTGGCTTTGGTTTATCTCTTTTTCAATAAATAGTTGTCCATTATTGTTGTCTCCCCTTGTTGAAAAAGTGTAAATTCCATTTTCTTCTTTTATACTCATTATCCTATGGATTATTGGGTTTCTTTCTCCAGCATTAAAAATTATAATTTCTCCAACTTTTACTTTTTCTGGTTTTATTCCTGTGACAAAGAGAATATCTCCTTTGTTGAATCCATTTTTGAATGGGAATTCCAAAAAGGCTGTTTTTATTATCTCTTCTTGAAAATATTTTCTTTCATGGATTTTCCACCAATTGTCAAAGTTAGAGAATAAATTCCCTCCGTGGTACATTGAACAAGATTCAACAATCACAAGGGGAAGGGGAGTTCCAGAAGCAAGAGTTAGGAGGGGAAAGAAGATAAGTTTTATCACTATAAGTAAAAAGATTATTGAAAATATCCATCCTTTAAATGAATCATCTTGCCATACAACAAACCAAAATTTTTTGAAAAACTTTTTCAAATCACCTTTTTTCATAATTGAAAAGAGGGAAATTACTTTTATAACTATTTCCTTTTAAGGGGTCCTTTTATCCATAAGCTTTTTAAATGTATACACAATGTATATACATGCAAGATATATTTGAACATACAGTCCTTTGTAAGAAATGTGGGAAGGTAATGGAAAAAGCAAGAGTTATAAGAAATGGTTTTGAACTTCGTGCTCTTATTTGTCCCCTTGGGCATGACAAATTAATCCATCCAACTGATGAAGAGGATTACAAAAGGTTTAAAGAATTAAAACAGAAGGAGTTTAATGTGAAAATGCGTATTGTGGGAAATAGTTATGCTGTTTCTATTCCAAAAGAAATTGTTTTATTTATGCATGAACAGGAAAAACTTATGAATGATATGGTTCGTTTATGTTTTGAAGAATCTGGAAGATTAAGTTTAACTTTTGGAAAAATAATTGAAGGAAATAAATTAGAGGAAAGAAAAAATGAAGATAAAGATTAAGGCAAGACTAATAAACAAAAAGAATCCACTTTTAATTATTAAGAAATCAGATAAAATTAGTTTGAGAAAAGAATATATTATTTCTTTTTTAGATATTAAACAAGATATTGAAGTATCAAGAATTCTTAAAAATTTTAATAAAGAAAATTTTAAATTTGAAATTGGAACAAAAGTCAAAGGATATTTAAAACTTGATTATCAAAAAGATTATATGTTAGAATTAAATGAAAAGGAAGAAAAAAATGAGTAAGGAAGAAAAAGAAAATAAAAAAGAATTAATCTTGAAAGTTGTTGAAGCTCTTCAGGACGATGCTTACAAAGGAATTGCAAGGCTTGATTTAGATTTAATGAGAGAAATTGGTGTAAAGAGGGGAGATGCCATTTTAATTGGAAAAAATAAATCTACAATTGCAATTGCTGACCGAGCATATCCAGCTGATGTTGGAGAGGGAATAATTAGAATTGATGGAGTTTTAAGAAAGAATGCAGGAGTTTCAATAGGTGATGAAGTTAAAGTTAAAAAAGCAGAAGTAAAAGAAGCAAAAAAAATTATAATTGCACCTGCACAAAAAGGAATAATGGTTCAGGGGGACCCAGAAAGTTTAAAGAGAGGACTTTTAGGAAGAACAGTTGTTAAGGGAGACATTGTAGTTCTTGGTGGAGTTCAAAGAAGAAAAGATTTAATGAATGAAGAGATGGGAGATTTAAATGATATTTTTGGAAATCTTGGAGATATTTTAGGGGGAATGGGTTTTGGAAATTTAGGGGGAGGAGTTTCCCAAATAAAGTTTGTTGTTGTTTCAACAAATCCAAGTTGCCCAGTTATAATTACTGAAAACACAGAAGTGGTTCTTAATTCGAAAGCAGTTGAAATGATGGAAGACAAAATTCCAACAATAAATTATGAAGACATTGGAGGACTTACTGAAGAAATAAAGAAAATTCGTGAAATGGTTGAGATTCCTCTAAAGCATCCAGAAATTTTCCAAAAACTTGGAGTAAGTCCACCAAAAGGAGTTTTGTTACATGGTCCTCCTGGAACAGGTAAAACTTTACTTGCTAAGGCAGTTGCAAGTGAATCGGATGCACACTTTATTCTTTTGAATGGTCCCGAAATTATGAGTAAGTTTTATGGAGAAAGTGAAAAGAAAATAAGAACAATTTTCGAAGAGGCTGAAAAGAACGCTCCTTCAATAATTTTTATTGATGAAATAGATGCGATTGCTCCAAAAAGAGAAGATGTTCAAGGAGAAGTTGAAAGAAGAGTAGTTTCACAATTGTTAACTATGATGGATGGACTTAATTCCCGAGGAAAAGTTATTGTTATTGGTGCATCAAACAGGGTGAATTCAATTGACCAGGCTTTGAGGCGTCCAGGTAGGTTTGACCGTGAACTTGAAATCGGAGTGCCAGATAAAAGTGGAAGACTTCAAGTTTTGAAAATTCATTCTCGAGGAATGCCTCTAAATAAAGATGTTAATCTTGAAAAAATTGCATCTTTAACTCACGGTTTTGTTGGAGCAGATATAGAATCTTTAACTAAAGAAGCAGCAATGAATGTACTTAGAAAAAATTTGTCAAAAATAAAATTAGATGAGGAAGAAATTTCAAAAGAAATTTTAGAAAAATTAATTATTAAACATGAAGATTTTACAGATGCTTTAAGAATTGTTCGTCCATCAGCAATGAGAGAAGTTTTAGTTGAAACTCCAACTGTTGGATGGAATGAAGTTGGAGGTCTTGATAAAATTAAAGATGAACTTCAAGAAGCAGTTGAGTGGCCATTAAAATATGCGGATAGTTTTAAGAGACTTGGAATAAGACCTTCAAAAGGAATTTTACTTTATGGTCCGCCAGGAACAGGTAAAACTTTGCTTGCTAAAGCAGTTGCAAAAGAGTCTGAAGCTAATTTTATTCATGTTAAAGGACCTTCACTTCTTTCAATGTGGGTTGGTAAAAGTGAAGAGGGAATGAGAAAAATTTTTGAGAGGGCTAGGCAAGTTGCACCTTGTATTATTTTCTTTGATGAAATTGATTCACTTGCAGGAAAAAGAGGAAGTGATTCAAATAAGGTTACGGAAAGAGTTTTGAATCAAATGCTTTCAGAAATGGATGGTCTTGAAGACATGAAAGATATTTTAGTTGTTGCAGCAACGAATAGGCCCGATATGCTTGACACTGCACTTTTACGTCCAGGAAGGTTTGACAGAATTTTATTAGTTAACGCTCCAACTCAAGAAGGTAGAGAAAAGATTTTTGAAGTACACACCAAAGAAATGCCTTTAAACAAGGATGTGAAAATAAAAGAACTCGCAAAAGAAACAGATGGTTTTACTGGTGCGGATATTGAAGCTTTGGCTCGTGAAGCAGCGATGATTGCTCTTCGTGAAAATATGGAATCAAAAGAAGTCAAGAAAAAGCATTTTGAGAGTGCTTTGAAAAAAGTTAAACCAAGTGTAACAAAACAATCAATTGAAATTTATAAAAAAATTGAAGACCAATTTTTAAATAGCGCTAAGAGTGCTATTGGAGAAAAAGGAGGAAGCTATTTCGGTTAAATAAAATGGGATTTTTTGATGATAGTAATGATCCATTTGAAAGTATAGTTAGAGAATTTTTTCAAGAAGCAAGACCAAGAACTACTTCTTCTAGAGATTTAATTAGGAGTGAAAAAGAAGAGAGAGTAATTGATTTTATTGAGGAAGATGGAGTTAGTTATTTTGTTTTTGAAATTTATGGTTATTCTAAAGAAGATATAAAAGTAAATGTTGGGAAAGGTTTTGTTGAAGTTCAAGCTAAGAAAAAAGATTTTGAAAATGTTCAAGATTACTTAATTAATAAATTGAGCAATGGAATTACAATCAAAAAAGAAATTCCTGGTTTAAAAGTTAAAGATTATAGTTGGGATTTTAAAAATGGAATTTTGGAGGTTAGAGTAAAAACAAAATGAATGAGTGTATATTTTGTAAAATTGTTGCAGGAGAAATTCCAAGTTATAAAATTCTTGAAGACGAAGAATTTTTAGCATTTTTATCAATATTTCCAAATACTGAGGGAGTTACTGTTGTTATTCCAAAAAAACATTATCCAAGTTATGTTTTTGATTTACCAGATGAAGTTTTGAATAAATTAATGAGTTTTACAAAAAAAGTTGCTAAAATGATTGATTCAAATTTAAATGATGTTGGAAGAACAGCAGTTGTTTTTGAAGGTTTTGGAGTGGACCACATTCATGCAAAACTTTTTCCAATGCATGGGACTGCCAATATGAAAGAGTGGAAGCCTCTCGAATTAGGTGCAAAGGTAAACAATTATTTTGAGAAATATCCTGGATACATCTCTTCACATGATTGTGACAAAGTTGGAAAAGATAATTTAGAGAAAACTGCTAAAAAAATTCGAGGTGAGAAAAAATGACTTCAAAAAAACCAAAAGAAAAAGAAAATAAAAAACCAGAATTTTTTTTAAAAATAGCTGAGAGTATTCAAGAAGATGTTGATAAGGGGATTGCAAGAATTTCTTCAAAAGATATGAAAGCGATGAATTTACTTCCTGGAGATATTGTTTTAATTGAAGGAAAAGTTCCTATTGCAGTTAAAGTTTTGAGGGCTCTTGGAGGAGATAAATCCATTGGAAAAATTAGACTTGACGGAACAGTTAGGTCAAACATTGGTTTTTCAATTGGTGAAGAAGTTGGAGTTCAAAAAATTGAAGTAAAATCGGCCAATTCTGTAACCCTTTCTCCTATGCAAGAAGGAATTAAATTTAGTGATAATCCTACAGAATTTTTTCATAATAAATTAATGGAAAAATCTTTAGTTCTTGGACAAAAAATTGTAATTGATGTTTTTGGAACTCGTCTTAGTTATGCGGTTTCAAAAGTAAATCCTAAAGATAAAGTAATTGTTACCCCCTTAACAAAAATAATTGTTTCTGATGAAGTTTATGCTGGAGATTTAAAGTCGACTGGAATTAGTTATGAAGACATTGGAGGACTAAAAGAAGAAATTGATTCGGTTCGTGAGATGGTTGAACTCCCAATGAAACATCCTGAAGTTTTCCAAAAGCTAGGAGTTGGAGCCCCTAAGGGAGTTCTTTTAACTGGTCCCCCTGGAACTGGAAAAACTTTACTTGCTAAAGCAGTTGCAACTGAAACAGATTCCTCTTTTTTTTCAATTGCTGGTCCTGAAATTATGAGTAAATATTATGGAGAGAGTGAAAAACATATTCGTGAAATTTTTGAAAAAGCTCAAAAAAATGCTCCCTCAATTATTTTTATTGATGAAATCGATTCAATTGCTCCAAAGAGGGGGGACGGAACTGATCAAACTGAAAAAAGAATTGTTGCACAACTTTTAACTTTAATGGATGGATTGAAGTCACGTGGACAAACTGTGGTTATGGCTGCAACTAATCGTCCTGAAGACATTGATGAAGCTCTAAGGCGTCCAGGAAGGTTTGACAGAGAACTTAGAATAAATCCTCCAAATGAAGAAGGAAGAAAAGAAATTTTGCAAATTCATACAAGAGGTATGCCTTTAAAGGAAGATGTTGATTTTAATGAGCTTGCAATAAGAACTATTGGTTTTACTGGTGCTGATTTAGAAGTTTTAAGTAAGGAAGCGGGATTGAAATCAATAAAACCATTTTTTAATGATTTGAAAAATATGCAAGAAAAAATTCCAACTGAAGTATTGGATAAAATAAAAGTTTCAAGAAAAGATTTTATTGAAGCTTTGAAAAAAGTTGAACCGTCAGCAATGAGAGAAGTTTTGATAAAAAAACCCCATGTAAAATGGAGTGACATTGGAGGACTTAAAGTTGCCAAAGATAAATTGAGGGAATTAGTTGAGTTGCCTCTTATGCGTCCTGATTTGTATAGTGTTGCAGGAATAAAGTCTTCTAAAGGAATTTTACTTTATGGTCCGCCAGGAACAGGTAAAACTTTACTTGCCAAAGCAGTTGCAAATGAAGCTAATGCAAATTTTATTTCTGTAAAAGGACCAGAATTAATTAGTAAATGGGTTGGAGAAAGTGAAAAGCATGTTCGTGAAATTTTTAAAAAAGCAAAGCAAGTTGCACCTGCAATTATTTTCTTTGATGAATTCGATTCTATTTCAAAATCCCGAGGAGGATTTAATGATTCTAGTGAAAAAGTGGTTAATCAACTTTTAACTGAACTCGATGGAGTTGAAGAACTTGAGGGAGTAATGGTTATTGCTGCAACAAACAGAAAAGATTTAATTGATTCTGCCTTACTTAGACCAGGTCGTATTGATGCTCATGTAGAACTTCCAATGCCAGACATCGAAACACGTGAAGAAATTTTCAAGGTTCATATGAAAAACATGCCGATTGAAAAAGGAATTGATTCTAAAGAGATGGCAAAAAAAACAGAAGGATGGACTGGAGCAGATATTGAGGCAGTTGTTAGGTTTGCCGGAGTAAATTCGATAAAAAGAAATTATAATTTGAAAGACACTAAAAAATTAACAGTAACTAAGGAAGACTTTGAAGTTTCATTTAAGGAAATTGGAAAAGATAAGAAAGAGTTTGATTCAAAGATAGATATGGAAGAAATTATGAAGAGTTTGCCCAAAAAAGATTCTAAAAATAAAAAAGAAGATAAGAAAAAGTAAATCACAATAATTCTTAAAAACAACTCAATTTTTTTTTGTTTATGAATGCACAGGAATTTTTGATTAAAAATAGAATTTCTTATTCCCATACTAATGAAAATTTGGAAATTATTTTAAAGGGTTTGAATCCTTCTAAGGAAGACAATATTCTTTCTATATGTGGTTCAGGGGATCAAGCCTTTTTAATGGTGGAAAAAGGAGCGAAAGTTCTTGCAGTTGATAAAAACAAACTTCAAATAGAATACTCTCAATTAAGGTTAAAAAGTTTATTTAAAAAAGATTTTGAAGATTTTGTTATTCCCAAAAATAATCAGTTTTATAGCCCTTTAACTTATAAAGATTCATGGGGAGAATATTCTAAAAAATTAAATTTACAAAATTTAATTAAAAATAGGAAGAACATTAATTTTTTACAGGGAGATATTTTTAATCCAGGAGTTAACCTTTCAAAATTCAATAAAATTTACTTATCTAATTCTGTTGAGCATTCGGTTTTTGTTGATAATCATTTAGAAAATGATTTTTTTGGAAAGTTTAATTCTGGAAGTAGGGTTTATTGTGTTATGCATGATTCATTTAATGAGCTTTTTAAAAATTTCAAAATTCCTCTTCTGAATTCTGGATTTAAAAGAAATATTTCTTTTCCAAAAAATTATGGGAAAGATGACACTTGGAATTATTTCATTTATGAAAAGAAATAATTTTATTTTGAAGTATTAGTTACCTTATCTGATTCTATTAAAAAAGTGTTTTCTGCTTGTGAAACAATTTTTCCTTTTTCTTCTGTAAGAATTGGATATTGATGAAGAATTCCTTCGTTTTCCAATTGATGTAATGCTAAAAGTGCCCTCGCTCCAAATTCTTTAATTATCCAACGAGATGCAAATGGAAGGTAACCATAATTGTCTTTAATAAATTCAAGAATTTCTCTACCCAAAGGTAACCTTGTATTTTTATCTTTTTTTAAAATAAAAATATTTCCTTTTTTTCCATCATGAACTATTCCTCTTCCATTTGTTGCAAAAGGTTCAATCGCATAGAGTCCTTCTTCAAAATTGTTTTCGGAGTTATTGTCTATATTTGGAACAGTTATTCCTGCATGCAAATCATATTGTTCCATTGAATGGCCTGATAAGTTTGCAACAGGATTAAATCCATATTTATGAATTGTTTCTTCAATTATTGAACCAATCTCTCTGAAGGTAGAATTTACCGAAAGAATTTTTTCTGCATTTTTTAGTGCTTCTTCAGAAGCTTTGATTAATTCTTTATTTATTTTTAAGTCTTCCAAATCAACCGAAAAGGAATTGTCTGCAATCCAACCATCAACTTCTACACCAAAATCAACTTTAAGAAGTCCATGAGCGAGAGTTTCATCATCGTGACTGGGGGTATAATGGGCGGCATATTCGTTTATTGAGAGGTTTACTGGAAATGCGGGTGTTCCTCCCAAATCAAATATCTTTTTTTCAATTAATTCTGCAATTTCAATTAAAGGAACATTTTTTTTAACTTTAGGTTTTATCCAAGCTTTAACATCACTTGTAATTTTTCCCGCTTTTATAATTTTTGACTTTTCCATTTTTAAGAAAAAGAAAATTAGGTTATAAAGTTAGCGGGTCTTTTTTTTTTGGTCTTTTATAAAAGTAAAGAGCTTGAAAATTTAGAATAATTATTTAAAGTCTTTTTTATTATTTAAAAACATGGTGAATAAAGGAGTTTTGATTTTTTTATTAGTTACAATAATTACTCTTTCTTTTGTTTCTGCATCTCTTGAAACAAGTTTTTCTGAGGTTGAAGATTATATTGGTCAATATGATTCAGGGAACATTACTGCTCCACAATTAATTGTTTATATCGATTATTCTCAAAATAAAATGTATGAATCTCTTGGGGGAGAAAGGCAGATTAAAGAGTTAGAAGTAAAGAAATTTTTTGATAAGGTGGATAATTCAAAAAACAAAGGAAATTTTATGGGTTTTGAATATCAAAAAGTATTTACTACTAAGGACTTCCAAATTATTTTTTACGCTTATCCCTTTGTTAGTCATGACCGATCATATTATGAATCAAAAGAAGAATTAGAAAATTCTTATTATATTGATTACAATCTTTATTCTTCAAAATCTTCTGGAAATTCATTTTCTTTAAATTTTAACAATTTTGTTTTGGATTTAAAGAATAGTTTAAATAAGGAAGATTTTGATTATGAAGGTTTGAAAAATAATTTTTCGGAACTAAGAAATTCTTTTCAGAAAAGTTCAAGTTGTGAAGATACTCTTAAAGATTTAGGATTTGTGGAGTATAAAAAGGATTATCCTAGTGAACAGAAAAATTTTTATTATAATATTAGTGAAGTCAAAGATAAAAATTGTTGGCAAGACAATGTGTGTGAACCTAAATGTGAAATAAAGAAAGATTGTTTTAATCCAGGTAACAAATGTGAGCAAAAAGAAGTTTGTGATCAATCTTGTAAAGACGTTTTTAATGAATCTTCAAATGAAACCAATCAAGTTTGTAGCGAAGAATGTAAACTCAAAGAAGTTTGTGAAAATTCTACAGAACAATGTAATGAATATGAAGATTGTCATGATGAGTGTAGTAGTAAAGAAAGGTGTGACGAATTTACCTCCGGAGAAATTAAATTAGAGGCAACTTGTGACAAAGATTTTTCAAATTTAAATTTAAATTCTTGGGGAAATTTTGAAAAATATCAGGGATTTAATGAAGGAGGGTGGAATTGTCAATCGGAAATTGATAGTTTAGTTGAAATGAGAAAAGCTTTACAAAAAGATTTTAATCTTGGATTTGCAAAATGGTATTTTGAAGATTTCTTAAATGGAGATTATGACAAGATTATTAATGGGGCAGGAGGATTCAGAGAAGCTCTTTGGAGATTAATTAGAATTGAAGAGGAAGTTTCAAATAATTTACAATGTTCTGAGACTGGAGAGTGGCCAGAAGGATTTGAAAAAATTGAATTTAGTTATCAAAATAATAACACCAATGTTGAAGTTTGGGAAAAAAGTATTCCTGTTAGTTTTGACCAAAATAAAAAATATTATACTACTCTTTTCAAATATTCTTGGATTCCAGATAAAGAGACAGCTAAAAATTTAATTAAATATCTTGTTTTGAATAATTCTTTTGGACCTAGTGAAAAGGGAATTTCTAGAATTCAATCTGATGAAGGGCAGATGGAATTAATAAATTCTTTAAGTGAAAGATATGGGGGTAGTTTTGATGTCCAATTAACTTTAAAAAATAAGGAAGGAGACTTTGAAGTTAAAAAATATTTAAAAATAAATCCAGATGTAGTGTTTAAACTTTCAGATTCAATTGAAGAAAGTCCAGATATTTCAGTAGATATAGACTATGATGTTCTTTATAATTTTGTGACATATATGACTAATAAATTTGATGGAGAAAAGATTGAAGGTCCTTATTGGGTTCAAATAGATGAAAATTCTGGTCCTGGAAACTTTTTTAGTGCTTTAGGTGCAATTTCAAAGGCATGGAAAGAAGGAGTTACTATAAAACCTCGTTATGCATTAATTAAATTGTTGTTTAATGTGAAGGATATTTCTCAACTAGTTTTTAATTCTCCTGGTTCTTCTGGGGACACAGGTTCAAATTCTCAAGATAATCAAGTTAAAATAAGTGGGGAGGCTGTTTTGAATAACAAATGGTAGAAACAAAAAAAGAGTTGGTTTTAGAACAACCCAAAAAATCATTTATTCAGTTAGGAATTGTTTTTTCAATTTTTGTTATTTTTGTGATAGGATTTTTTATTGAATTGTTCTCTTTGGTGCTCTATCTTTTAATTTTAATTATAATCTCAAATTTAGTTTTAGGAATTTTATTTAAAAAAAGAGAAATAACTTTTAATTTATTATTGTTAATCTTTGCTGGAATCTCATTTGTTCCATTACTAGGATATCTTGCAACAATAGTAGGATTAATATTAAGTTTTATTTATGCTCTAATTTTTGGAATTAGGTTTTTCCGTTAAACTTCTAATTATTTTATCTTTTAATTTTTTTGAAAGTTCTTCTATTGGAATAAATTTTTTTCTTTTGTTTGCAAATTCTTTTAAATTTGGATTAAAACATTTCAAGAATTCTCCTTCTTTTTCAAATTTTGGAAAAATTTCAAAGGAATTATATAAAATGTAGGGAACTTGTGAAATAATTATTGTTCCCCCTGCAAGGTAATCTAATGGGGTAAGATTTCTCTTTGGAATATTTATAATCCTCTCCACTATTTTTTTTATGGGGTTAGCTCTAAGGTTTTCTTCATTTTCTAAATTTTGAAAAATTACTTCTCCTTTGGAATTAATTTCATATCCTAACTCTTTTATTGTTTTATGATACTTCGGAATCATTATTTCAATGGGGCTATTTTTAATTTTGGTCAACCTTCTTAATCTATTTGTATATTCTGGATTTTTTATTGCCATATTAATTAGAGGATACTCTGCAATTTGTTCAAGGTTAATTTTTATTAGTTTTTTCTCAGGAAAACTTTTAATTAAGTCTTGAATAAACTTTTTTCTTGATTTTTCTTCAATATCAAAAATATATTCTTCTCCTTCCAATCCTTTATAGGGCAAATGGGTAAACCCCATTTGGTCCAAAGTATTTTTTTTGTTTAAAAGGTTATCTTTAAATTTTTCTTTTGTTCTTGTTTGTACGGAAATTAAATTGTCTTGATAATAAAAATTAATATATTGGGGTAATTTTCCTTTATCAAATATAGTTGTTATATCATAATCACTTTTTGGATTATTGTAACCTATAACTCTAGAACCTATTAAAGCAATAGCAGAAGGAGGCACACCAGTTTCTAGAATAATCTTTTTTTGAATTTGGGTGGTCAAATCCTTTAAATTCATCAAATTTAAAATTATTTCTCATTTATAATGTTTACTCTTTTAGAGTAACATCATTTTTCAATAGTTTTATCTCTCAATCTACGGGACTTTGGAATAAAATTAGTTATTTTTTCAACGCTTGCTTTTCCTGTTCCAAGCATGTCCTCATTATATTTCATAATAACAAATCCATTATTCGGAGTTTTTTTGAGTAATTCATGTCCCATCATCCAAGTTTGCATCTCTTCATAGTTTAGTTCAACAATATTTTTTGTAATTCCTTTTTTTAAAATTTGAGTTCCTTCAATTGAGAGCCTTATTCCCGCCTTTTCAACTTTTCCCAAGTAAACTCCAACTCTTTCAATAAAAGTTATTTTTTCAAGAGCTCTTAAACTTTCTTCATCAAAATTCCCTTCGTAGAGAAAAATTCTTTCTTTTCCCCTCTTAAGTAAGATTCCTGGCACTTCTTTTATCCCAAATTGATTATTTAGCATTTCCAAAATTTCTTTTTTTTCTTTTCCATTAAGTATCTTTAAATTTTCTATTTGAGGTTTCATTTTAATTTAAACCATCCATAATATTTTTGCTGTTCTTCACCCTGATGAATTATCTTCAATGGGAGGTTAGAATTAATCAATTGAATATTCATTAAAATTCTCCCTGTTCTCCCATTCCCATCTCTAAATGGATGAATATGTTCAAAATCTATATGTAACCTTTTTATTTTTTCATAATTTATTTCTTCTTTTTTTGAATTATAATTTTCTATCCAATTGTTAATTTTTTTTATTAATTCTCCTTCTTCAGGTTTAGGTATTTTTTTACCTCCAGAATAATGATAAAAAATAGATTTATTTTTTTCGTCATAATAAAAAGGAGTTCTGGTTCCACCTATTTTAATATCACAATCTCTTAAGTTTCCAGCTATTTTTCTATTAAGGTTCCACATGAGTTTTTTATGAATACCAAGAATATATTCTAGCGAAAAATTGTTTTTATTTTCTTTTGCATAGATCCATGCTCTTTTTGCTCCTTCAAGAGTCTTTTCACCAAGTTCATTTTCTATATAATTTGAATGTTGAAGAAATTCAATTTCTTTTTCTGTTAATTTTTTCATTTAACCCTCCTAAATTTTGAAAGAAAAAATCCTTCAGTATTGTTGTCTTGGGGGTATACCCTTTTAGCTAGTTTTACTCTTTCATCAAATTTTTTTTCTTCCCATTCAGTTATTCCAGGCCTTGTTTTAACTGGAAGTTTAAAATCAATTATTTCTATTTCTTCTTTAAATTCTTTAAGAATATAGTCTACAATCTCTTCATTCTCTTCTGGAGCATGAGTACATGTAGAATAAATAATTTCTCCCCCTTTTTTTAAGGAAAGGAATGCATTTTTCAAAAGTTGTTTTTGTAATTTTGAAAGGGATTTAACCGATTTAATGTTCCACATAACATAGGTCTTTGGAGAACTTCTCAAAGTTCCTTCCCCCGAACAAGGTGCGTCAACCAGGATTTTATCAAATTCCATTTCTTTTTCATTAAATTTTCTGCAAATGTCTCTTCCATCTTTTTTGGTAATTATAGTGTTTGTTACTCCACATCTTTCTAAATTTGAAGCTAAAATTCTCATCCTCCCCATCGAAACTTCATTTGCGATAATGTTTCCTGTGTTTTTCATTCTTGCACCCGCTTGAGTTGTTTTACTCCCCGGGGAAGCACATAAATCAAGATAATTTTCTTCTTCTTCTAAGTTTAAGGCAATTATTGGAAGCATACTTGAAAGTTCCTGAATGTAATAATATCCAAGAAGGTGTTCAAGGGCTCTTCCAAGTTCTCCAGGTCCAAGCTTTGCGAGGTTTTCATTAATTAATATTTCTCCTTCTTTTTTTGTTGGTTTTTTCCCAAGAACAATTAAAATTTCAGGATTTTCTTTCCAAGGAGATTCAAGAATCCATCCATATTTTTCAAGTTTTCTTATAACTTCTTTTGGAGTTGATTTTAAGGTGTTTATTCTAATTGAATTAACGGGTTCAATTTTTAAAATTTCCCAATATCTTTCTAGATCTTCTTTTTTATTAAGAAGTTTTGTTATTCTTTCAACAAATAAAGGTTTTGGTGAAAAATTTCTTAATGTTGACCTTCTTCTTTCTTTCATAAAATAAATTAGATATTCTTCTTTTTAAGAGTTCTTTTTAATAATTTTTATACTTTTTTAAAATATAAAATAATAAAAAGGAGAAAACATTTAATTAAAAATGGAGAACTTTTATTTTATAGTTTCTGGTAAACCCCATTTTATTCAGAAAATTTACAATAAAGTAAAAAATTCATTATCAGATTTTGATTATTCTCTTGATGAATACTCAAAATACATTTCTCTTCCAAGAGGAAGCTCAGAAATTGAAGTTTTAGATAAAAAAGGGTATAATATTTTGTACTGGGGAGAGGGTTTTTCGATTTATTCTACTTTTTCAACAAATTTTTTTAGAAAAGACGGAAGAATTTTTGGAAAAGATTCCAAACTAATGTTAGAAATAAAATCAACCAATCCTTCAAAGCTGGTTAAGATTTCTTCAAAAATTAGTGAGGTGGACCCAATTTTTCAATGTAAAAAAAATTTCTCCTTTGAATTAGAAAAGTCTGATGAGCTTGACTTAATTTAAAACCATTTTTTTAAGTTTTCTTGTTTTTTACCATCAATTAATTCCTTAACGTCTATTTCAAAAACTTCAAATATGTTTTCAACAGAAGGAATTATTTGTTTTTCTAGGTAATAATTCAAATCATATTCTCCAACTTCATCTGAAAGTTTTACTCTATCTCTTACAAGCTTACTTTTTGTGTTTTTTTCTGCAATATAATATTCTATTCTTGTGAAAGGTTCAAAAGGAATTCCTTTTTCAACCAATTTTTTTGCTGCAACAACATGGGGAGTAAGAGATTTGTATTCTTCAATTGGTTTTTTTAATTGAGACTTTATCATTATTTCTTTTTTAGATATCTTTCTTGACTTTAATTTTTCAATTATATCTTTTAAGTATAAAAGAGCTTTTTTTTCGTTTCCTTCATTTAAAATTAACCTCAAAATTTTATCTTGAGTGTTTCTTGCAAGGTCACACCAATCCCTCCTTACAGTTTCGAATCCTCTTATTTTGATATTTTTTTCTTCATCAATCATTGCATATTTCTTTTTTGCTCCGGTTTCTCCACTTCTGGTTTTTACCCAAAGTCCTCTTTTAAAAAAGTCCTCCAACTCAATATGCATAACTCCCGGAAGCTTTTCATTTAGTTTTTGCAATAAATCTTTAATCTCTTTTTTGGATTTTTTATCTCGTGTGAACGCAACAGAATCAGTATTATGGACTAAACAATTGTTTGCAAAAAATCTATGTGTGTCCTTGACTTCAAGATCATAGACATATTCTGAGTTTTTAATTTTTTCAATTGATTTAACTCCTTGCAAATCAAATTCAAAGTTTTTAATAAATTTCTTTTGTTGTCCATTTGTTCGAATTAATCCCTTTTTATTTTTTCTATCCAAAATAAATCCTATTTTTTTCATGAATTCTTCCTTATTTTTTATGAGGATGTGTTTTGAAATTGAACCATTTGAATAGGTTTTATTTTTTGCTTTGTAAAAGTTGGAATTATTTTCTTTAAAATGGGAATTTGATATTCCTACCCGGTTTAATAGTTTTATGGATTCATTTATGAATTCTTGATTTGTGGATGTGAGTTTTATCCTGGGGGAATTATTTCTTATTATTACTGTTCCGTCTGCGGAAAAGTACCCTCTAAGGAACGAAGCAATATTTTTCTCATTTTCTTCAAACAAAAAAAGTGGAAATGTTTTTTTATTATTTTTATTTTTGCAATGTTTCTTAATTATATTAATTATTTTTGAGCCATTTATTTTTATATCTCCTTTTCTTGTTTTGCTTTCCCAATAATTTTTTATGTAATTTTTTTCTTTTAATGGTAAGATTAGTTTTTTTATTATTTCTTCTTTATCTAATCCTAAAGATAGAGATAAGAAATAATCTTTGTTTAGCCTTTTTTGTGTTTTATTTTGTGCAAAGCTACCATCTCCCACAAAAATTCCCATTAGTTCATAAACTTCTTTAGGATAATTAATTGATTTTGTTTGTTTTAGGGGTATTTTTTTTATGGAGATTAATGAATTGGTTTTTTTCTTTATTTCAATTGGTTTTATTTCTATTAACCTTTCTAACGGATTTATTTTTTTTGATTGATTAAATTTGTTTGCTTGATATCCGATGAGTGAATGGTCTTCAGTTACATCAATTGACCAATTATTAGTAAAATGGATTCTATACATTTGTTTATTTGTTTTATGCCTCATAATATATGGGGTCTTTTCAAACATGGATTTTCCATTTTTGTCTATTGTTAAAACTTTTATATTTTTTAGCAGGGAGTATTCTTTTCCAGAGGAATTTTTTTGATTAATTTGATTAAATAAATCTTTTATTTTGGTTTCTTTAATTTTTTCTTTCTCTTTTATCCAAATTTTTGAGTTTCCAGAAATGCTATCCCCATAGATTACTTTATGTCCTTCTTTTTCTATTTTTTTGATTGTTTCAATATTATATTTTCGAACATATGCGAGAATGGTTGAGGAAGCTTCCCAAGAATAATATCTTGCTCCAAAAAATCCAACATATCCATGGGCTGAAGCTGAAAGAAGTTTGAAAGCATTGCTTCTAGCTTTAGTAATTTTGTTTGGACTTTTTTTGTATTCTTCCTTATATTTTTTTCTTTTTTCAAAAATTTCCTTAAGGAGTTCAGGAAAAAATCCTGGTTCCTTTGAAAAATAAAATTTTTTATTTTTATTGTTTATAACAATCTCTGGAGACTCAATGGTGTTTTTTTTGTTCTCAGTTAATGTTCCTTTTGAGATATTGTGTGAAATTATTATTGAAGTGTGCATTGAAGTAAAATCAAACATCACAAGATTTTCATAAAGTCCAGGTTTAGGCTCATAAACAAATGCTCCTTCTACACTTCCTTTCTTTCTTCTTTCTTCAATTTCAGGGATTCCTGGCCTTTTTTCTGGAATTTCATCAAATTTGTCTAAATTGTGTAAAATATAAGACTCAATTTGCTTTGACAATCCATTTCTTGAAATTTCATATACTGGTTCTTTTATTATTTTTGAAAATTCTAAAATGTCAGGCCAAAACTTTTCAAAAAGTTCAAGAGTTAAATAAGAATCATGGAGATTATATTCATAATACAAATCCCAATCTTTTTCATTTATTTTTGAAGAATGTTTTAATTCAAATTCTTTTTTAGTATCCCCCAAGAATTCTTTAGAGACTTCATTTAGAGACATAGATTCGGATTGCATGTATTGGGAATAGGTTGTTTTTATGAATTTCAATAAATCTATGTGGGTAATCCCACAAATTCTTGCACTTGTCAAAACTCCTCTTGAAATTTTTGGTTCACTTGAGTCTAAACCTAAGTTTAATGGCATTCTCAAAATTTTTGATCTAGTTTTTATGAAGGGTAAATCAAAATTATCTGAGTGGTATCCAATTAAAAAATCTGGAGAATATTTTTTTACGACTTCCACAAACTTTTCTAAAAGTTCTTTTTCATTTTTTACAAATTCAACATAATTTTTGTTTGTTTTCTTTTTTTTCCAAGTTATAACTTTTTTGAAATTTTCTCCAAAAAGGGAAATCATTAGTATCTCCCCTTTTTCCGGTTTTAATGAATCAGTTTCAATGTCATAGGCTAAAGCTCTTTTTTTAAAATTTTCTTCTTTTAGTGTTTCAGATTTCTCTAATTTTATTACAAAATCAGTTTCAATAATGTTATCAATTCCTCCAAATTCGTTTGAGTTAGATAAAACTTCTCCTTTAATTTTATACCATGTCATTGGAAGAAGATTTTTTTCAATTATATAGGAAGTGGTAAATCCTAAATCGTATCCTCTCCTTTTGATGATTTCCTTAATTCCCAATTGATTTGCAATTTCGTGTAAATCTTTATAGTTTGTCCCATAAATTTTAAGAGCTTTCACATTTTTTCCCATAAATTTTTTACTTTTTAACTCAACTTTTTCAACTTGAGTTTTTCTTCCATTGACATCAAGAGAAATAGTTTTTACATAATTAATTATCTCTCCAATTTTTTTGCTATTCAAATTTTCTTTTAAAATTGCCCAGAAATAAGGTTCGAAAGAATCAATAACACATATTCTTCTTCCTTCTTTATCTCTTCCAAATATCTTTGAATAATTTTTTCCTTCAAAATCAAAATAATCATAATCAATTGGGATAAATTGTGTTTCCATTATTCTTTTAAAAGAATAAAGTTTTATAAGTTTAAGTGGGTAAAAAGGAAAAACAGTAAGATTTATATATCACTGTTTAGTAATAAATATATGGATGAAGAAGACTATGGAAGCGTTCCTGAAGATTGGTTTGAGAATTCAACTTCCCATATTGATCCAGGACATACATTAGCAAACATTATTCTTTCTAGGAAGAACTCCCCCAAATTCAGTAAAGATAATCAAGAAAATAATGAATTAAATAAAGAAGATTTGAAATATATTAAATTTTATAAAGCAATGAATAATCTGAAAGTTAATCCAAAAAACATCTTTAATGACCCTGCTGGAAAAGTTAAACAACTGGAAAATTATCTTGGAGTTTTCAAATTAAAAATAAAAGGTGGGGTTGAGAGAGAATTGCCTCATTGTAAAGATTATGAGATTGGAAAGGCTTTTTTAAGTTATTACAATAAGGGTAAAAATTTAAGTGAAAAATTTGACAATTAAAAAAAGTTAAATATTTAATTGGGGTTTCTTTTGTTTTTTTATGGGATTAAATATTCGTGAAATTATTTCAAGAAAAGAACTTGATATAACTGAGCTTAAAGGGAAAACTGTTTGTGTAGATGCATTTAATACTCTTTACCAATTTTTGTCCACTATTCGTCAGGCTGATGGAACTCCTTTGCAGGATGAAAAAGGAGAAATTACATCACACCTTTCCGGAATCTTTTATAGAAATTGTTCTCTTTTGAAGGATGGACTCAAATTAGTTTATGTGTTTGATGGTGAACCTCCTTTATTAAAAGGAAAAATTCATAAAAAAAGAGAGGGGGCAAGAGACATTGCTAAAGAGAAGTATGAGGATGCAAGGGACGAAGAAAATTTAGAAGTTATGAAAAGGTATTCCTCCCAGTTGATTCGTCTTGATGACAAGATGATTGAAGAGTCAAAAGAACTTCTCAATGCTCTTGGAATTTGTGTTATTCAAGCACCTAGTGAAGGAGAGTCTCAAGCTGCATATCTTTCAAGGAAAGTTGGAATTTATGCAACAGTCAGTCAAGATTATGATTCACTTATTTTTGGAGCTCCCATTTTAATTAGAAATTTAACTGTGTCAAGAAAAAAGAAAACTCCTTCAGGTTATGTTGAGGTTAAAGCGGAAAAGATTATTCTTTCAGAAGTTTTAGATGAACTTAAAATTGATTTAGATCAGTTTATTTGTCTTGCAATTATGGTTGGAACAGATTACAATCCTAAGGGTATTCCAAGGATTGGACAAAAAAAAGCTCTAAAAATAGTTCAAGAGTTTAAAACTCCAGAGGAAATTTTTGAATCTGTTAAAGATAAAATTGATGAGCTTTCAGAAGAGGATAAATTTGATTGGAAAGTAATATTTAGTTTATTTCGTGCCCCAAAAACAAAAGATTTTGAAATTGAATTTCCAATTGCAGATTCTGAAAAAGTAAAAGAAATTTTAGTTGAAAGACATGGATTCAGTGAAGAGAGAATTAACAACCAAATGGAAAAATTAAACAAACTTAAAGTTTCTAAAGATCAAAAAAGTCTGAACAAATGGTTTTAATTTTATAGGGTGTCACTCCTAAGGGATAACATTTAGAAAGGTTTATAAACTTTGGAAGACAACTTTTTTTTATGGATAGGGAAAAAATAATTACTTATGGATCCAATGTATTGGCTAATCCAATCATTAATTTAGTGAAGCCATTTAAGGAAGCACTTGGAAACCCTGGAAACCTTTATGGGGGTCTTTTTTATGGGGGTTTAGATCTTGCTAGTGAACTTTCCCCTAAACTTAAAAATAGCGCTTTTACTGGCTTAGCAAAAGTTGTGGGAAGGGGTGTTTTTGGAATAAAATCTATTGCTGGTTTTTTTTCAGTTTGTAATGGAAATTATGATTCATTAATTGAATTGCCTTTTGATGTTTCAATGACCTATCAACTTGGTAAAGACACCTTTTCTAGATATGGTGAAGGAAGGGGAAGAAAAGATATTCTTGAAGATGTTAAAAAATTAGTTCCTAAAAAATAACCTTTTTTAAATTATTTTATTCAATTGGAATTCTTACTTTACTTATCGCTTTTCTTATTAAATCTCTTGCTCCTTTATCTGCACCTCTTTTAGCAAAAATAGTTACTCTTTGGTTAGGGGTAGAACGATTCAAAATCTCAACATTTATTTCATCAGACTTTCCTGCTTTTAATCCTCCTGAAGACCTACTTATTTTCATTCCCTTACTTACTGCTGCTTTCCAACTAAGTGTTCCTCCTGTTCCACCATTTTTTATTACAATTCTCAATTGATTTGAATTTCCAAGGTTTACTGAATTTAATGTTCCATCTGGATTCGAATAACTTTTATTTCCAACTACTAAATCGAACCTTGCAGCTCCTGACGGCCCTCTAGGGGGTCCTTTTGGACCCGGAAAACTTGGAGGGGTGCTATTTTGAGGATAGGCATTAATTGATAACCTTGCTCTTTGTTTTGAAAAACTTCCTTGAGACTTTCCAACAACCAATGCTTGTTTTGTTCCAGTACTTGAATCAGAATAAATCTTTATTTCATTAGCATTTCCAGGTTCAACGATTCCTCTTGTAGGGGAAGCTCTTAATCCCCATCTAGTTTTTATTAACCAGATTAAAGGTTTATCTCCATCATTCTCAACTGCAATACGACTTCCACGATTTACTTGAATAGTCATGGGAATTGTTCTAAATATAGGGGAAGTATATCTTTTTCCTTCAGCATAAATTAACATTCTTGCTCCTCCACGGAATTTTATTCCCGGAAGCTTAATGTGAAACCTTCCAGAATCCTTTTTTTTTAAAACTAAAGCTAGAATTAAAAGAATTGCTCCAATTATTATTCCTGCAGCTTTTTGATAAATTACCCCAAAAAGTGAAAGAGCAATAAGAAGTGTTCCAATTAAGGTAAAAATTATTACAAGAAATTTTCTAAATCCAAATTTAAGTATTAAAAAAATTACAATTACCACTCCAACCATGGCAAGAAGTGTGGGAAGAATGTCAGAATTCAATCCGAGGGAATATAATAATTCTTCAAAAGAAAATCCTGAAGAAAGAATTCCATAAATAGAAAATGCAGAAACACAAAGAGAAATTATCCAACAAACGGCGGCATTTTCTCTGAATGGACTTTTTTTAAGTATAAAAAAAATAACTGCAAAGATTGTTATAAAAAGAAGAGCGTTAAGGTACATTGAAATATTGAATTCTGAAAATAGTCCACTAAAACCAAAGCTACTATATCCTGCAGCAGAAACAAAACTCAGACTAAGAACGGATAAAAATGTTAAGATAAAACCCCTTTTCATACGGAAATTAAGAGATTTGTTTATATAAATATATCTCTACTAAGAGTATTTTTTATTTAGTTCAAAGAAGATTAAAATTGAAATTAAAAGTATTCCAAAGATAATTAGGATAATTGTAAGAATGCTTATCTGAATTCCAGTATATTTGGAGAACAAGATATATGTTAAAACTAAAAGAGGAATTAAAAGAATAAGAAATCTTTCAAATTGAGCAGTTTTTTGTTTTTTAATTTTAGATTCTTTTCTAATAAATTTTGGCTCTTCAAAATGTCTTTTTGGCTCTTTTTTTTCTTCAACTTTGATTATAAATTCATTTTTTCTTTCCTCTTCAAGTGGTTTTTTTGCAATTACAAAAAGTAAAACAAGTATAAGAAATTCTAAAAAAGCTACTTCCAGAAGAACACTAATTACTAAATCCATAAATTATAGTTTTATTTTGGATTTATTAAAGATTATTGTGGTACAAAATATTTTTATTTTTATTTAGAAAGATATTTTAAATGACTTTTCTTAACTTTTTTATGAATCAAAGAGCATTTAGTGTAATGGGAAATATTGTAATTGTAAACTTTTCAAAAGATGTAAAAAAACAAGAAAAACTCAAATTTGCAAAAGAAATTTTATCTAAAAATAAAAGTGTAACAACAGTTTTGGAAAAATCAGGTAATTTTAAGGGAAGACTTAGAAAACAGGAGACTAAAGTTTTAGGGGGAGTAAAAACTAAAGAAGTGTTGTATAAAGAAAATGGATGCATTTTTAGGTTTAACATTGATGAAACTTATTTTTCTCCACGTCTTTCAAATGAAAGAAAAGAAATTTCAAATTTGATTAAAAAAAATGAAGAGGTTTTTGTAGGGTTTGCAGGTGTTGCTCCATTTTCAATTGTTATTGCAAAAAATTCTTTGGCAAAAAAAGTTTATTCAAATGAACTAAATCGGAAGGCAAACAAATATGGGGAAGAAAATGTTGTTCGAAATAAACTTAAAGAGAAAGTTGAAATTATTTCCGGAGACTTCAAAAAAGTTGCTTTGAAATTAAAATCAAAAAGAAAAAAGTTTGATGTAATTGTTATGCCTCGCCCTCAATTGAAGGATTCTTTTTTAAGTGAAGCATTAAGTTTATCTAAAAAAGGAACTAGAATTTATTATTATGATTTTTGTAAAATTGAAGAGATAAATAAAAAAGTAGATATGGTTGAAGAAGTGGCAAGAAAAAACAAAAGAAAAATAAAAATTACAAAGGTTAAAAATGCTGGAGAAATTGCCCCATATAAAGCAAGAATTAGAATTGACTTTGAGGTTAAGAATTAAAATGAAACAAGACAAGATAACAAAAGAAAAATTGGATAAATATTTTGGAGTTAGTGAGAGTGCCCTAGAAATTATCAAAAAAAATATAATTAAAGGAAAAGAAAAAGAAGCAAAAGAAATAATTGAGATGGCAGGAAATTATATCTCTGACGCTCATCACTTCGAAAAAAAAGAAGATTTTGTAAATGCCTTTGCAGCATTAAATTATGCTCATGGTTGGATTGATTCTGGAGTTAGACTTGATGTTTTTCAAGTTGAAGATGATAAATTGTTTACAGTAAAATAGAATTATTTTCAACCAAGAAATTCTTTATTTTTTTAATTTTAAGTTTATCTTTTTTTCTTCCAAGTTTTTGGTATATCCCAAGTTCTTTTTTTAAGGAATAAGTTGGAAAATTAATTTTGCCAATTTTAATTTTATGAATGTAATTCGATTTTTTTAATGGATTAGTTCATTTATCATTTATTTTTTCTTTTAAATCTCCCATAATTTCAATTTTTACATTTTTAATTTCAAATTCCCCCAAATAAGACTCAAAAATTTCAGAACGTCCAAATTTAACGGGCTTAACTTTGTAGTTTTTTAATAATTTGTTGATTTGGTAAGCACCTTTTTTATCTGTCAAAATATCAATATCTTTTGGGTTAATTTTTACTCCTTGTAATGCTAAATTTGAACTTCCAATCAAAACCCATTTAATTTTTTCATTTTCTAAACTTTTTGAAATTATTTCTATTACTTCAAGAAATCTTTTGCTTATCATTTGAATATTTTTTATAATTCCTTCTTTTCTGCGACAGCACTTGGTGCTTGTCCGCCATGCCATGTGAAACGAGGCCTCATTTTCATAGGATATATTCTTTCACTGTTGTCATCAAGAATTATTGCTGAGCCTTTAACAGAAGGTAAGTCATTCATATATCCTTGAATAGTATCGGTTAAATAACTCTGCATCATATTATTTAATGCTTCAACGTCTGGTTTTGAAGTTACTCTGTGTGCAAGAACTATGTCTGCCTGAGTCATCACATCAGTATGTATTTTTCCTGGTTGTTGGGTTGCAAGAACAATTGAGATTCCTGGTTGCCTTCCTTCTCTTAATATTTGAATTAACGCATCTGTAGAAATTATTTTTTCATCTTTAGGTAAAAATTCGTGTGCTTCATCAATAAACATCCAAACAAGGGGGTTCTCTTTTTTTTCAGTTAATCCAGAGTAGTCCAGTCCTTTTGCAATAGATTTTACTTCTTCATTTCTTCTTGAGTTCATTCTTTCTTGAAAGATTTTCCTAGATAGTAGACTAATTACTAATGCACGAACATTAAAAGCTCCAATAGAATTGTATGAACTTAAATCAAGGACAGAAGTCAAACCCCCTTTAATCAAGTCTTTTGTTTTTGTTGATTTCATTTTTTCTCTTGCAAAAATTCCCCATGTTTCAGCAGCTTCAAAAAGTCCAACTGCGGCGTTTATCGTTTCTCTTTCACTTTTTTTATCTTTTTCCATTTCTTCAACTATTTTTTTAATTGTAAAATTTTTTCCATTTTCTTTTAAATTAATCAAAGTTCTTTCAATTAAAACAGAAACGGGGTTGATTAAATTTAATCCAAAAGTAATTATCCAATCTTCTGGTTCAAGTTCCATGGGGTCAAGTGCAAAAGACTCATCTACCGGAATTCCGTTTTTTGAAAATTCATCATAGTGCCCGAATGGAACAAAAATCTTTACTGGAAGATTTTTTGGTTTCAAACCCCATTCTTGAAGTAATCCTTTATCTTTTTCATTTTCATATTTCATTGTCCAATAAATTCCCATTGTGTCAAAAATAAGTGAGGCAATATTTTGTGAAACTGCTTTTGGTAAGGAAGAAATTTCTTCAGTTAATACTCCAAGAGTATAAGACTTTCCTGAACCCCTTTTTCCTGCAACAAGAACTACATGACTTCTTGCAACATCAAGAAACATCTTGTTTGATAAGGAATTATATTGTCCCATCTTTACATAACCTTTACCAAGATAAATTAGTCCTTCACTTCCAAAATTTTTTTTGTCAGACTCATTTCTTCCAATAATTATGTCATATCCCATATTCTTTATTGTCTAAAGGGCTTTTTATATTTTTTATTTGATAAATTTATTAATTTGCAGAGGTCTCTTCTTTGTAGAAAGAATTCTTTTTTTCGTATAATATAAACCGGATTTCCAAAATCTTTTCCAAACCAGGGAACAACACTATATTTAGGTGATAACTTAATGGATGTCCCAAATCAATCATATCAAAGATATGCGCATTAATCATTGACTTTGAATTTTCAATACTTTTAGAGGTAATTGGATTATCTCCTCTAAGGAAGTCAGAGCTATTTGGAACTTCTGGATTTTCTACAATAATTGCAAATAAGGAATTTTTCATCAAAATAGGAAAAAAGTTCAACTTATAAATTTATTTTTTTTAATAATTTTACTAATTATTAATATTTCATAATATAACTTATTTCATCAACTTCTAGTTTGAGTTGTTTTTGGATTGCGGGATTTTTTAGAATATTTTTAATTTCGTTCCATTCGGACAAAATTCGTTTTTGTCCAGTATGTGTTTTTGCTGCAACTTTTGCTGCAATTGTTTTTCTTTTTGCATGTTTTTGATTGTTTAACCAAATTTTTAAAATTCTATCCGGTTTTTTATACTTGTAAAATCCTTTTTTTTCATTATTTCCTTTTGCTTCAGAAATTCCATAACTCAAAAAGAAATTTTCATAAACTAAAAATCTCCAATATTGTTGTTTGTATATTCTTCCTTTGAATAAATCTACCTTAGAGAGTCTTTCATAAGCTTTTATGAGTTCAATTCCAGAATAGGCTTTTGGAATGTTTTCTTCAAACCAAAGAATAATTTCATCAAGGTGCATATCAAGTTTATCAAAAGTTGAAATCATGCTGTTGTCTGCTTTATCTTGAAAAATGTGCTTCATTGCTTGAAAAATATCAATTTTTTTTGTTTTTTCAGAAATTTCAATCACTTCTTTTTCTCCAAGTTCTGAAATTGTTTCAAGTTCATTTATTGCACTTCTTAAATCTCCATTAGATTTTATTGAAATGTTATTTATTGTTCCCAGATTTACTTTTTTCTTTTCCTCTTTCAAAATTAAATTCAAAATTCCTTTTATTTCACTCGGGGAAATCTCATCTAATTCAATTATTTCACACTTTTTTCTTAATGGAGAAAGTTTTTGAATCCAAACATCATTTGAAGTGCAGATTATAGGATATTTTGAATTTTCAATTAACGAAATTAATTCTGAAACTCCTCCTCTATCGGTTCCAGAAATTCCATCAACTTCATCAACTAAGATTATTTTGTTTTTTTCAAAAAGAGGTTTTTGCTCTAATACGGGTTTAAGTTTTAAGTTCATTGAAGATTTATTTCTCAAGTCTGAAGCATTAAGTTCAAAAATTTCTGAATTTGTTTCATTTGAAATTGCATGAACTAATGTTGTTTTCCCAATTCCAGGAGGACCATTAAGAATTATTGCTTTCTTTTTACTTGGGAAATTAAGTAAAAAACTTTTTAATTTGTCTATTTGCTCAATTTGTCCAACTATTTGTTTTATTTCTTTTGGTCTATATTTTTCAGTCCAGTTTTTCATTTTATTTTAATTTTATTTTGAAGATAAACTTTCATATCTCCAAATGATTTATTCCAAGTTTGAATTGGGGTTAAATTTGAGTATTTAGTTCTCGCAATTTCTTGTTGATAATCTACCAATTCAAAATAATATTCACAATTTTTGCAAGTATGGGAATGTAAACTTCCATCACAATTTTTTTCATCATGAAAAAATCCTTTCTCTTCTAAGAATTTAATTATTTCTTTCCATTTAGTAATTTCTTCTAATTTCATTTTCCAAGGCCGGCCAAAACAAAACTTGCAATTAGAGATTGGAGTTGAATAAAAGGATCTGAACCTTCAACAATTCTAAACTCTATTTCACCTGTTTTCTCGGTTAATTTCACTTTTATTTCCGGTTCAATACTCATATTCCAAATTTCTTTTTGAATTGATTTAATGATGTCTTGCCCTGAAATAGACTCTTTTAACATTAAATTCAATAATTTTTCTTTTGCATTTTCAAAGTCTCCCGAAATTGCATAGTCTAATACTACTCTCACATCTTTTGGTTTTATTTCAGAGATGATTGTTTTAACTAAATCTTTTGATATTTTTGGAGAGACAGCAGCAGTTGATTGTAAAAAATTCACGGAACGTCTACAATCTCCATCACTTCCCTCATAAATAGCTTCTATTGAATCCTCATCAATTTCAAGTTTTTCCTCTTTGGAAATTCTTTCGAGAACTTTTTTCACATCCTTTTTTTCAAGTAATTTGAACCGGAATGTTGCACAACGTGATTGAATCGGATCAATTAATTTTGAAGAATAGTTGCAAGACATAACAAAACGGCATGTTTGAGCGTAATTTTCCATGGTTCTTCTTAATGCTTGCTGAGCTTCAGGAGTTAGGGCATCAGCTTCATCAAGGAATATTACTTTGAATGGAACGCTACCTAAGGATTTTGTCCTTGCGAAATTTTTCACTTTCTCACGAACAATATTTATTCCTCTCTCATCACTTGCATTAAGTTCTAGATAATTTTCTTTCCAATTTTCACCAAATAAATCTTTTACAACTATTAATGCAAGAGTAGACTTTCCTGTTCCTGCTGGTCCTGCAAAAAGAAGGTGGGGGATATTCATAGAGTTAGTTAAGGCCTTTACTCTTTTGACTATCTCATCTTGTCCTACAACCTCATCATAATTTTTTGGTCTATATTTTTCTGTCCAGATATCATTTGCCATGTTTATTTTAACCAGTCCTTTTTTATAAAGATTGCTTTGTTATTTGAGAGGGAAGATTAAGTTATTCCTTTTTATTCTTCCTTTAGTTTTCGGTAATGAAAGCATTGGTAACACTTTCTTTGTTCATAAACTACATCTCCAATTATTCCGGGGTGTCTTGAATAGGAACAGAAATTAACATAAATTTTCCCATCAGAATCTTTTGAAGAAAAAGAGGTAAGGATTTTCTCTGAAAGTTTTTCTAACTTGCTTTTTTTTCCTAATTTGATTTCCTCTCTTGTAATTAATCCCTTTTTTAGTTTTCTTCTTTGATTCATTTTTTTACTTTTTAAAAACTTGTTTTAAAATTGCTCCCCCTTCTAAAAATTTTTTATTAAATTTTTTTGCTTCTCCATTTTTGCAGAAGAATGCAATTTCTTTGTCATCTAGAATTATTTTTGAGTCTAAATTTGAAGGAATGATTTCAGTTTGTTTTATTATTGCTTTTGGTTTTATGGTGGTTAGATATTTATTTGCATGGTCTTTGTGAAAAAAAGAGGCATAGGGAATTTTCTTTAATTTTTTATTTTCTGGAATTATTTTATTGACTTCAAAATAAGTAAGGTTTTTCATAACATTTATCTCTCCTAAATGTTCCAAACTCCTTATTATTTGAAATGCTTCAAGATTATTTTCTAAATACCCCAAAATTTTTTCTTCTTTTTCTATTTTATAATTCATTTCCTTAGGGTCTCTTTTTATAATTCTTACTTTTCCAGAATAAACTCGAACATAGATTCTTTCTGCATCGTCTTTATTTGTAAATACTGTCCCAATTAGACTTTTTTCTAGGGGTTTTGAAGAACCATAATTATCATAAATTCTCCACCAAAATTCCTCTTTTTCTGAGTCCATTAAAACACCTTAAGAAAAAATCGTTTTTAAGAATATTGATTCAAAATAATCTATAAAATTAAAGTTAAATCTCTTTTAAAATCTCAATTATTTCCTTATAGGCTCAATAATTTTTTCTAATTTGGATTTTAAATTAATCTTTAATTTAAAATTTTCTTCATTTAATTTTTCATTTTTTTCTTTCAAATTTTCATAACTATTTTTCAATTCTCTACAAATAAAAGAATTGTTTATGTCATCTCCATTATAAATTTCTTCATAATATTCTGCCATTTCAAGAATTTGTTTTCCATTTAAGCTTTTTAAGTATTCTTGCGCATTTAGAAATTTTATATAATCTGGGTTACTTCCTATTTCATTAATATTTCTTTCCTTCAATTTTTTTAAAAAGTCTTGCATATTCGCCAAATAATTTAGCTGCTTTCTCAGGATTAAAATCATTTTCCATAAAATTAAACTTTTACCTTATTTTTAAGAATTGTTACACTTAGAAGACTATTTTTATTTAGACCTTTCTCTTCTTAGCTTACGCTTATGTTTTTCCTTTCTGAGTCTTTTTCTTTGCCATTTCCAACGCATTTGATTTTTCTTTTTCCAACGTCTTGAACTTCTTTTCATAGGACTGGGATGAAAAATTTATTTTTAAAGGTTTCGGGCTGTTTTTTTGGCTTTAATTGCAAAATATCTTGTGGAATATATATTTCGAAAAGTATATATAAATAAACTTCTTAGGGATTTTGATGAAGGAGTTGTCAGAAAAGGATTCGCTTAATTTGTTGGAAAGAGGGGGTTTTGAAGTTGTTGAAAGAATTTTCTTCTTAACACGTTTTGGATTAAAAAACTCTTTAAGAAAAGTGGGGATTGATTCAATTATGAAGGTTTCAGGAAGAAATCTCCCGAGCAAAACTTCAGAAAAATTAGTATCTAACTTAAAAACTTATACTGGAGCGTTAATAGATTTTAAACATTTAAAAAAATGTAAGGGATTTAGGGGAATTATTCTCAAGAAAAAAATTAATGGAAAGGAATTTTTTGTTTTAGTTAAAAGAAATTCTTCTTCTAAGCCTTCCTTAACTTTTGGTTACTTAGGAACTAATGAAGAAAATCAAAAAGGAATTAGTTTTAAATTGTTTCCGATAAATAAGAAAAAGTTGAATAAGATGGTTAAAGAGGTAAAATTTCCAAAAACTATTTCTTCTAGATCTAAAAAAAATTTTGAAGAATTTGTTCTTAAACTTTGCAAATTTATTAATGAAAATTCCCATATTCAAGAAATAGAAATAGATCCTTTATTTGTAAATGAAAAATCTTCAATTATTGTTAATTCTAAAATTAAGTTAGAGTGATTTTTTTTCAGTTTTGATTATCCTTACAGGAGTCATTCCATCTTTTTTTATCTCTTCAGTTGTGGATATTTTTGTTTTATTTCCTCTTTGTTCGGCAATATACATTTTTCCTTGTTCATCTTTTCCCAAATAAACTGCAGTGTGAGTTTCTTTACGTCCTTTTTTATTATATTTACTTGTAGGATTAAAAAGAGTAACAAGATATCCTCTTTTGAGACTATCTTCAGAGAATGGAACCCAAGGATTGTTTTTGTAAAGGTTCCAAGTTTCCCCCCAAATATTTAGATTATATCCTAATCTTGAAGCAAGTTTTCTTGCATATTGGGAACACATATCTTCCCCCTCAACACCTAACCTTTTCCAGCTTGGAATTTTTATTTCTTTGTTTTCATTAACTAACTTTATTTTCATCCCCCCTCATAAATAATTCTGTCTTCAAGATTTTGTTTTTTAAAGTTTTGAAATATTTGATTTAAATTTTCTTTAGACATTCTTTGCATTTCTGTTTTTTCTGCATCTAGAAAAAGAGTATAATTGGGTTTGTTGTGAGTTATATTCTTTTCAAAGTTTCCAACTAGATTATTTATTGGAAGAGCAAGTGTTCCAAGCAGAAGCAAATTAATTATTGTTTTTTTCATATTGTTATTATTAAGTAATGACTCTTTAAATATCCTTTCTTCCCATTTCCCCCAAAACAAATTTAATGTAATCTCTTGTTTCTTTTGGAAATTTTTCTGGATTCCATCCACTTTTCATCAAATTTTCATATCCCCAATTATATCCCACAATTATTTGTCCCTTTTTTTCTTCGTGAGAAATTGTTTCCCATTTGGGGTTGTTCTTAGAGATAGCATTTTTTAACCAATTTAGATATTTTATTCCAGTTTGGATATTTTGTTTAGGATTATACCAATTTGTTTTATAGGGGACTTCAGGGTTAATTTCTTTCCATGTTTCTTTTTTTATTTGTAGGATTCCTTTTGCTTTTGATTTTTCATTAATCTTCCAAGGGTTTCTAGAAGACTCTTTCAAAGTCATTTTTTCAAGAGTTTTTTTTGGAAAGTATTTATTAGAAATTTCTATTTCAGATAAAATTTCATTTACTTCATTTTTACTTAAGGGTTTATTTTCATAAACTTTTTTAGAATTAAATATTTCAATTTTATTTTCTATTTTAGAATCTTTTGAATATTCTTTAGAATAAGGAAGGGATTCCCATATGTTGCTTTGAAGTAAAGTTCCTGCTACTAGTAGAGTTAATAATCTTTTTTTCATGATTCACCTTTTTTTTCATTGGTGATATGTTGTAATATAGTCGATTTATAAAGTTTGTGCATTACAAATAATATTTTTTCATTTTTTTCACTTTTTTTGTATTTCTATAATTTTATAAAATCTAATTTGCTAATCTGGCTATGAAGATACTTTGTTTACATGTGGATTATATTGAATGGAAAGGTTTGAAAAAAGCTCTAAAAAGTATGGAAGATTTGTCTCCAAAAGAAATTTCAAAGAAAAAAGTCGAAGAGGCACTTGTTGTCTTAACTGCTGTTGAGAAAGGAGACAATTTGAATATTTTAGAAGATTACCTTAAGAATATAAAAGAAATTGCTCAGAGTGTTGGAACTAAAAAAATTGTTCTTTATCCCTATGCTCATTTATCAAGTAACTTGGGTTCTCCTAAAGAGGCTGTATCTATTCTAGAAAATGCTGATGAAAAATTATCTAAAGAAGGTTATGAAGTTTCTCGTGCTCCTTTTGGATATTACAAAAGTTTTGAATTAAAAGTTAAGGGTCACCCTTTAAGTGAATTAAGTAGGGAAATTGTTGTAAAAGGAAATGAAGAAAAAGAAAAAGAGTTGGATCTTGAAGAAGTAAAAAAACTTCTCAAAGAGATAAGCAAATCAAAATTAGATACTTCCAAGTTGGAAGACAATGACCACAGAATTTTGGGTAAAAAAATGAATCTTTGGAGTTTTAGTCCAGTTGCTCCCGGAATGGTCTTTTGGCATGACAAAGGTTTAGCAGTAAAGAATGAATTGATAAATTATTGGAGAGAAATTCATAGAAGGGAAAATTATCAAGAAATTTCAACACCCCAAATTATGGATAGTAAACTTTGGAAGGTTTCTGGTCATTGGGATAAATATAAAGAAAACAATTTTTTGACTCATTATGAAA